>Ga0114970_10000096_pt1 | contig 54796 bp, 49 predicted proteins | sample M_140205_XF_Meta_FD_87030 | JGI IMG/M metagenome (GOLD analysis project Ga0114970, IMG submission 87030) | Freshwater microbial communities from Lake Montjoie, Canada to study carbon cycling - M_140205_XF_MetaG | ecosystem: Environmental > Aquatic > Freshwater > Lake | place: Lake Montjoie... | reverse complement strand
TTACAGGGAGCGATCGTGCGGCATAGCGCTAAGGCGTTACCTCGAAGCACCCTGCGGGAGCTCCTCCTGATAGTGTTTCTTATGATCGTTGCTACCGCAGTACGGCTCGACTTTATGCGAGGAGTGCAGTGGAGCATCGATGCGGATGAGGCCATCGTTGGTTTAATGGGAAAGCATATCCTTGAGGGGCGCGGGATTCCGACCTTCTACTACGGACAGCACTATATGGGCTCGCTTGAGGCGATCTTAGCCAGTGTTTCCTTTGCGCTGTTCGGTATTAGTAATTTTTCGCTACAGCTCGTCCCATTACTGTCTGCAGTTGCGCTTGTCCCCATTATGCATCGGCTTGGATCGTTGCTGGGAGGCTTGCAGGCCGGGCGTGTAGCGGCGCTGCTAATGGCTCTTCCACCTGCGGGGCTTATTATATGGAGCAGCAAGGCGCGTGGCGGTTTTATTGAGATCCTGGTGCTTGGAGCTCTGGCGCTACTTCTCACAACGCGCTGGCTACAGGGCTCCGTTACACGGCTCAGCTATCCGGTGCTACTCGGTATAATCCTAGGGCTTGGCTGGTGGGTTAATAATCAGATCGTATATTTTATTATTCCGGTAGCGCTCTTTAGCGCGCTTTATCTTGCACGTGAGCTGCTCACGGGTGCGCTTTCAGTTGCGAGCACGGCCCGTATCGTTGCCTATGGAACGGCTGCCTTTCTGATCGGGAGTGCGCCCTTTTGGCTATATAATTTTACGCATGATTTTACATCGTTCGGTATGTTCGGTTTGGCAGATGGCGATGCTATCGCCAAGCACAGTGCGGGGCTCTTCGCGGTAGCTCTTCCGATTCTATTCGGCGCGGTGCGCTTCTGGAGCTTTGAAGGGATCTTTCCAGGGGCCGTTACCGGCGCTTATCTAATCTATGGGGTGGTTTTTTTGGTAGTTATCATCGCACGCCGGCGGGAGATTCTTAGCCTCTTTGTGGGGCAGGTTGACCGTAGTGCGCCGGTAGAGCTAACGCTGCTCGTTATTCCGGTAAGCTGTATAATCTTTACGATTAGTACGTATGGATGGCTCGTACAGGCGCCAAGATATCTGCTGCCGATCTATGTTAGTCTATTTGCCATAAGTGGGGTGTCTGTTGCTTATAGCGCGCGGTGGTCGAGGGGGCTTGCGGCGCTACTGCTGGCAGGACTCATCTTTCTGAACGTAACATCCGCCTATTCAGGTGGTCGCGCCGTTGGTGGGGAGCCTATTGTATTTGCAGGCGAGCGGGTTGCCTCCGATCATACGCAGCTTATCACTACCCTTGATAAGTTAGGTATTAACTTTGTTCGAACGAACTACTGGATCGGATACCGCCTTGCCTTTGAGACCAAAGAGCGTATTACGTTTTCTATGTTTCAGGAGCCGTATCAAGTTCGTATTCCAGAATATGAGAGTAATTTAAAGCCCGAGCAGCGAGAGATCGTTCCACTAGTGCTGGTGCCAGCACAGGCAAAGCTGGTACGGCAGGCTTTTAGGGTAGGGCAGGTATCCTTCTCTGAAATTGAGGCGAGCGGTTACGTTATTATCTATAACCTAAAACTCTCTAGCACTCCTGAACACGGTACTGAGCCTTCCGTTATAATTTCAAGCGATCAGATCGCAAGCGTTAAAGCATCTGGCCCGCAACGTGCTGAGCAGGCGATTGACGGCGACCGCACTACCCGTTGGGGAAGCGGAGCGCCGCAACGCCCCGGAATGTTCTATCAGCTTACCCTTACTACACCCCTTGTCGTGCAAGGTTTAGGGTATGATATCGGAATGTGGCCACACGATGGCCCACGCGGGCTTAAGATCGAGCTACTGCTTCCTGACGGAACTAGGGAGAGCGTTCTGCCGCCTGAGGATTACGCAGCGCTCAGTTACTTATATCAGATTAATAGGGCATTTAAATTTCGGTTTCCTGCTAGGGTTATCTCTGGTGTTATTTTAACCCAGACTGGACAGGACGCTCGGATGGACTGGTCGATCGGAGAGCTGCAGCTCTTTGCTTCACCTAGTACCGCACAACAGTAACGCCTGCTAGGGAAGATTAAGGAGCCCCGCAATGAAGACCCTCATACTCAAGGCGCTACGTTATCTGCTCGGGCTTGCTGTGCTCGTGGCCCTAGTGTGCCTGGCAGATATTAGGAGTGTGGTTACCTCCCTGGCTTATATCTCTCTGTTTGATCTATTTATTCTTATAGTACTCTCATTTTTTCTTGTTTTAGTGAGCGTTATCAAGTGGCGCATATTTCTTGCGCGGTTGGGGATCGTAGCAACTGTAACGCGGCTCTATCGACTTTACTTGGTAGGGTACTTTGTGAATCTTATTATGCCCTCCTACCTGGGGGGAGATGTTGTGCGTAGTCTCTATATCGGGGCCAATGTTGACAAGGTGCATGCGGTCTCGGCCACCATGCTTGAGCGTTATACGGGACTTATTGCGATGATAAGTATGGCGCTGGTAGCGCTCTTATTTGCGCCCAATATACCAATGGAGCTGACCATCGTTGTTATCTGCACGGCGCTCTCGCTGGTAGTTGTAAGTGTGGCGCTCTTTCGTGGATATACTGCAAAGCTCGCCCGTTGGATAAACATTCCAGAACGCTTCGTGGAAATCCTTAAAAAGGTTGAGCAAAGCTTGAGATGGGGAATGATTGACCGCAAGCTTCTGCTGCGGGCCTTTCTGCTTTCGGTAACGTTTCATCTCCTTACGATCCTCAACACTGCGGCGGTTGGGCATGCCGTAGGGTGGGTAGATATTCCTTGGGGAGATCTATTTGTCGTTGTGCCCCTTATCCTAATTGTTGGGGCGCTACCGATCTCGCCGCAGGGGCTAGGGATACAGGAGGGGGCCTTTCTCTTCTTCTTGCACGCCGTTGGTGCCTCGTCAGGTGAGGCTTTAGCAGTTGGGCTAGTTCTGCGCGCCAAGTCTTATCTGCTGGCTGGCCTTGGGGGCTTCTTATGGATGGGGCTAAAGAAGGGGGCGGCGCCTGCTACTTGTCGTTAGCCTTGGCAGATGTTCCGACTGCGGAGAGCGGCGGTAGATCGCAGAGCGCTTTAGCGACTGAATCCTTCCTCGTTGCTTGGTGTGCGCGCCAGTAGAGCTTCTCGTTGATGGTTCCGGAGCAGCTTTTGCAGGTAAAGCTCTCCCAGTTAAGAGCGGCGGCGAGATCTAGACAGCTATCGTAGTTGGCGCACCCGTAGCGGCGTTCTGGGGGCTCCATGGTTTCAACAGCGGCATCCTCGTCATTAACAGAGGCTAGATCCAAGGCGCTGTTTGTTCCAAACTGTAGGGGTAGCGGTGAGAGCAGGGATTCCTCAGATGAAGTGACCTCAAAAGGCCCCTGGATTTCCTGCCCGATAGCTTTGGTCATAAATACTTGGAACGCCTGGTTTTAGCCCACCCACTTACTTCTCCCTACCAAGGTGACACAACTCAACTACTTGATCAAATGATAACTGGTCACAGTAGTTTAATGTCGCGACTCAAGCTACTGAGATTACGGCGAAGTTTCATAGGTAATTCGATTGGTCGTCCCCTGATCGGGGACGGCAGATTTTGTGACCAGTTAATGTTTCCACCCCAGTTTGCTCCGCAAACTCGCCCCTTTATAGGGGCTAACGCACACTGGTCTGTCTGACCCTGTGAATAGTTACCCTTACTTACGTTTGCGATAGGTAGACTAGCGGGAGCGCTTTATGTACCCTTGTCAGGTTGCCATGAATACTGAATATCAAACACCAGTAGCTCTCCCGCACTTAGGGGTTGAGGTTATCTCGGATATCGGGCAAGGGCGTGTTTTTCTTATTATCGTAGATGATCTCAACTATATAGCGCTGGCGCATGAGATCGCTCTGCAACTTAGTCAGAGGGCGCGTGTGGTTACCCTCTTAAGTGCTGCGGTAACGGCTACTTCATGGGAGCCCCTATCGGAAATCCTCTCGGAGCTGGTAGTAAAGCTCGCTATACGACAGGCTAGCCTAGTCGGGTTGGGGGCGGGGGCCACGTTGGCGCAGAATCTTGTCTTAGTAAATCCCAAGCTGGTTCGTACCCTGGCCGTTATTGATTCAAGCTCGCGGCCACACCCTAGTCGTTGGGAGCGCTTAGTGGATCGGATCGAAGGGAAACTTCCGTTCGGACTTCCGCTGCGTCTTGGGCTGCAGGGTTTTAACGTAAAATCTTACCTTCACCGTTTAAGGTGTCCGTTATTGGTAATCGGGACACAGCGCGCCAGCTCCTTTATTCTTAGCGAGCTACAGAGCCTAGCTAGTTTTGCCCCGACGGCGTGGCAGGTGACGGTGTCGGATAAAGATTCGCAAACTGAAGCGGCCGCTCTGACAGCAACGATCCTCGCCTTCCAGGATACCCCTGCCAAGTGCCCACAGAAGAACATTTAAGGAATATTTATGACGAAGCCACCCCCAATGATCGAATCACAGGATAAGCCGTGTACCCTTACACGAGATATGCTTCCTGAGCTTCTAAAAACTATCGCTCAAGAGCAACACGCGACGACAGCCACCTGGAACGCAGTAGATGCGCTTGAGCTGTTGATAGAGGCTGGGCAATTTAGAGCGGCTAGATCACTTGCAATTAGTGTTTGTAAGATAGTCGAGACAACCCCGCGTCATCGCCTCTTTAAGGGCTACGCGGCGCTGTGCGAATTGATGGAGGAGGGTACGATTACACACAACGTAGGAACGATAGAGGCCCTCTACGTAGAGATTCACCACGCAGGACACTCCGATGCTGATAAGGTGCGTGCGGCGATGTTGCTTGCGCGTGCGCTCTTTGTTGGCGTTGCGCTCGGGGTGCTTCATGATTCAGAATTAATACGAGCTCGGACGACCCTCCTAGCTGAACTTGATCGTTGTAGTGCGACTAGTTCGGAGCTGCAAGCGCAGGTTGGACTCGAGCTGGCGAAGACCTATATGTATGCGCCACAACCGGAGCTGCTTCCAGCGCAATTAATCCTTGAGAAGATCGAGCGCGACCTGAGCGATCAGCAGAGGGGTTCCGAGTTGGCCTTTGAAATTTTGCGGGCCCGTTACCATGTAGAACGGGCCGGAACCGATAGATCGATAACAACCGTATCGCCCGAAATGCTACGTGCCCAGGCTGTGCCTCTGGGGGCGGTTGCGCGCGGGGTGGCCGAACTCTCCATTGCTCGAATGCTAAAGAGTAATTCATACGAGGCGCAGTTAATTGAGGGTGCGTGTCTACTGTTCGAAGAAAACGAATACCTCTCTGGGATGCTTGAGGGGTTCTTATTGCTGGCGCAGGCTGCGGCTGCGCAGCGCTATAATTCACGAGCAATGACCTATTTTACCAAAGCACTCACTCAGGCAGAGCGGGGTGGGCTGCTGCAAGGGGTCTTAGTTGCAAAGCTTGGAGCACTTCAGAGCGCGCTCACCCTAGGGGAGCTTAAAAAGGCGCAGGAGTTTGGAGTTGCTCTTGAAGACGCGTTGCGCTCAGAGATGGCTGTGGGCCTAATCGGAACCAGTGTGGTGTCCGCTGCGCAAATAATGGGAGATAGCGCTGCTGCAACCAGGAGTGCAAAACGGTGTGAGGCTTTCTTTAGAACCCGCGGACTCAAGATGGCACAGGCACAGGCCGGATATATGCTCGGTTCCTGCTACGCCGCTGTCGGTGATTGGAACAAAGCGCAAAAGATCTGTGCTATTTCGGTTGCGATTGAAGACGAGCGAAGGGCCTATATCTCAGCGAGTGAAAAGCGAGCGGCGCTGGTTCAGGCGCTGGCCATGGCGGAGTTCACCGAGCGTGGATATATCTCTAAGAAGAAGTTACAGCAGGTACATAGGATCTTATATGAGGCTGAGCTAGCTCTTGAGCCGTTCGGAAACGCCCCACAGGCGCTAAAAACGAAGGCCAAGCTGTACTCAACCCTGGCACAGCTGTGCGTTATTGCTAAGGACCCTGTAGAGGCGGTTCGCCATCTGAACAGTGCACGAAAGCTATATGAGGAGCTCGATTCTAAACTCGACGTTGCTTTAACGGATGCCGTCACCGGGCTGGCGCTGCTTGAGGTCGGAAAAACTCGGAGTGGAGAGATCTTTGAAGAAGCGCACCGCACGCTACAAATAGCGCATGAGTTTTTTGATAAACCCCAATACAATCCGATCCGTTGGAAGTTAAAATACTACCTCTCAATCTCGGCCTACCTCAGCTCACAGGCCAAGGGGCACGGAGCTTCGGGGCATTCCTGGCGTGCAGCTGCGGCAGACTGGTTGCGTGGGGCTGTGGCGGATGTTGGCGAACTAAACATGGTTCAGGGCTCAAGCCAGGACTCAGCCGAGTTCTCTCCTGGCTTAAAGCCAGAGGTATTAGAGCCCCTTAAGAGGGCGCTTGGGGTTAAGGTTAAATCTCGTTCACGAGGGTCGAATCAGGGTGATTTTGCATTTGGAAGCCCTGAGGATGGCGGGTATCTGCACTAAATCGTTACAATGCTGTTATGGCGGTGGGCTCTCGACAGCGGACCTTTGAGAGGTTAGATTATCTACGGTAGTTCTGGACTGTAATTATAGATTGTGGTGTGGTAATCACCCAGGGGCTTAGTAGAGGATCGCTATGAAGATAGGGTGGTTAGTGTGTGTATTTGTGGTGGTTGGGTTATCTTCCACAACTATTGCGCAGGCACAGAAGATAGTCATTATCGACACCCAGAGGGTGATAACGGAGTCGATTATCGGCAAGGCTGCCAAGAACAATCTAGAGGTAGAGATTAAGAAGGGGCAAGCAAAGGTTGCAGCCCTTAAGGCTGACTTCGAAAGGCAGCGCTCAGATCTTGAGAAGCAGTCCGCCATTCTATCCGGTTCGGCTCTTGAGTCTCGTCGTGAGGAGCTTGAGCGCAAGCAGGTTGAATTTCAGCGCGTATTTCAGGATATTCAGGAGAAGCTTGCTCGTAGCAACGATGCAGAGATCTCAAAGGTAGTTAGTCAGATTAACGAGTTCGTAAAGGCTCTCGCACAGGAGAAGGAGTATCAGTTCGTATTTGAGCGAGACAGAAAGTCAGTGCTCTTCTCGTCAGAGCGGATCGATATTACCGATGAAGTTGTAAAAAATTTAGATAAGAAAAGGGTGGCGCTGTAGGAGTATGGCAATACAAGAGCAACAGGAAAACGAGCAGAAGGTGTTTATGGATGTCAACGAGATTCAGAAGTGGATCCCGCACCGTTATCCATTTCTACTAATTGATAAAGTTATTGAGTTGGAGCCGAATGTTAGCATCGTTACAGTCAAGAATGTAACGGCCAACGAGGGCTTCTTTCAAGGACATTTCCCCGAGCATCCGGTTATGCCGGGCGTGCTAATCATGGAGGCGATGGCGCAAACGGCCGCGGTTTTTGCGCGCTATTCAGAGCCAAAGCTCCTCAGTGATAAGATCTTTTACCTAGTTGGAGCTGATGGTTTTAAGTGGAAACGTCAAGTTATTCCGGGCGATACCCTTCATATTCATATGCGTAGTATTAAGAAGCGTAATCCGCTCTGGATTATCTCTGGCGAGGTTCTAGTTGATGGTAAGATCGTTGCTTCAGGCACGCTAACAGCTGCGGCAGTATAGCTACGTAGTATAGGTATTTAATGAGCAGTCAGTCGATTCATCCAACAGCGATAGTGAGTTCCTCGGCCAAGCTAGGCGAGGGCACTACCGTCGGGGCTTTTTCAATCATCGGGCCAGATGTAGTTATAGGGGCTAATAACGTTGTCAGATCGCACGTCGTTATTGAGGGTCGAACGAGGATTGGCGACGAGAATATATTCTACCAGTTCTCATCAATTGGGGCAGCGCCGCAAGATCTTAAATATCATGGGGAGCCAAGCGAGCTTCATATCGGAAGCCACAATATCATCCGCGAGTGCGTGACCCTCCAGCCTGGAACTGAGGGCGGTATTATGCGCACATCGATAGGTGATCAAAACCTCTTTATGGCAAACACCCACGTTGGGCACGATTCAATAGTGGGCAGTCGGTGCGTTATCGCCAACGGCGCTGCACTTGCAGGACACGTTACGCTCGGCAGCGGGGTGATCGTAGGTGGTCTCTCCGGTATTCACCAGTTCGTACGACTGGGGGATGTATCTATGATCGGAGCTGGGGCGATGGTCGCGCAGGATATCCCACCATATTGTATGGCGCAGGGCGACCGCGCGACTATTCAGGGGCTTAATCGTATCGGGCTAGAGAGGAACGGGGGAACTCGCGAGGATCTAGCAACACTGCGAGAGATCTATAGAATCGTCTTTACCTCTGCGGTTCCAGAGGTGCAGGGCAAGGTCTTTAAGGAGCGAGTGGCATATTCTCGCACGGTGGCTGAGGGGTGCCAAAGGGCACTTGACCTGGTGGCCTTCCTAGAGAGCTCAGATCGCGGGGTCGCTTCCCATCATAAGATGGGGAATGATGCGGTTGAGGGCTAGGGTAAATAGGGCGTAGTATCTTTTCTAAGGTACTTTGACTTTCAGCCCTATGCCTGAACGATTGCCCCTATAAATATTTGGTAATAAATATTTAGTATGGGGTCACTTTTGCTCCACGATGCGGCGAAGCGCTGGGAACGCCACTCTCCAGAGTGGCTAGGTATAAATTCTCAGGTGGGCGATTAAGGATAGGAAGATCAATTCACTTTTTAGCCTACCAGAAGAACACTAGGTGACAAGCTAGGTAGTAGACTAGAAGTCACCCCGTACCAATGCTTATTAATTTCGGCCATAGCAAGGGTTCTGTTGCAATGCCGAGACTGCAGGTCACCTACTTGCGGAAAGTGAATTGATCTTACTATCCTTTATCCCTCACAATTGGGTTCTAATATCGACTAATAACCTTAAAACGACTCCCATGGATACTGAATTAACCCAATTTACATTTATATGGCTACTAGCAAGAGAGATTCTGGTCGGCACTGCACTCTTGTTGGTAGTACTTATTTTCCATGGAAGCGCTATCAACCACGTCATCATGAGGTTTGAACGCCAAACTACAAATAACTTGGCCTATAAAGCGTACAACTGGATATTTATTCACTTTTATGTAGCTTTTATCTTTATTGCCCTGATTCATATCTTTGAAGTATTGATATGGGCTTTCTTTCTGTTGAAGCTCGGTTTAATTAGCAACGTCTTATTGGCAGTTATATTTTCTGGGAGCTGTTACACCACGGTAGGTTTTGCTACTGACAACCTTCCATACGGATGGAGAACACTCGCATTCTTTATTACCTTTACGGGTTTATTTTCATTAGCCTGGACCACTTCAGCCATGATCGGTATGACCAATATTTATAGAGAGGCGTGGAAAGCAAAATACCTTCGGGGGCATCATTAATGTATTGCTGTGATGGATCCTTGGTATTGATCCTTGGTACGGGATCACTTTAGGTCCACGCTGCGGCGAAGCGCTGGGAACGCCACTCTCCAGAGTGGCTAGGTATAAATGCTCAGGTGGGCGATTAAGGATAGGAAGATCAATTCACTTTTTAGCCTACCAGAAGAACACTAGGGGACAAGCTAAGTAGTAGACTAGAAGTCACCCCGTACCGATGATCTACTACGCTTCGGTCGGCTCGGGAATGTACTCAACATGCAGCTCGTCGATGCGGCGGATCATCGGGCGCAAGAGCAGCACACCGCACAGCGAGAACCCGGCCGCCAAGAGCGAGAACGCTGCGGGCAGTCCACGCACATCAACCACCGAGCCCACAACGAACCCGATGGGGGCAAACCCCAGCCTGAATCCTAGGCTCTGCAGGGAGTTCGCCGTCGCACGGAACGTAGAGCGAATCCTCCAGTTGAAGGCATCTTGGTAAACCACCATCGTAAGGCCACGGGAGACATAGAAAAGCACGCCGCTTGCCACCCCGACGCCAGTCGGCGCCCAGGCCATAAGCAGGTATGCCGCTATCGGCAGACATGCGATGACAGTGAGGGTGCGTTGAGCCCCTAGCATCGATTCAATCCGGTGCGCGATCCGGCTCACAACCGCCGCGACAAGGTGTAGCGCACCCCACAGAAGGCCGAAATATCCTAGCGGGAGCCCCACCTGCCGCCAGTACTCCTGCAAAAGCCACACGGCCGAGAATGTCGAAAGGGCCCACGCAACGTAATTAACGAAAACGAGGCGGGTCAGTGAGTCCTTTGTGAAGACCTCTCGCATTACCTCCATAAACCTCTCGCGATGGGATGATTCCACCATCGGCTCCCGTGGCGGCTCAACAAAAAACAATGCCAAAACAAAAGGAACCCAGCCTACGACCACCTGGGCCCATACCACGGCCGAGAATGACCAAAGCACGAGACCGCTGGCAGCGAGCGCCGCAGCGGCCTCGCCTACAAGGCTCCACTGACCAACAGCACCAATCACCTGCTTGCGCGACCGGCCAGCCGGAATCGACTCATAGATCAGCGCATCAATCGCGCCCGAGGAGAGGCTGCAGCCAAGTGCTAGCCCGACCTCAAAGAGGAGAAGCTCCCAGTATGTAGTGGCGAAAGGTAGGAGGCTAAAGCCCAGGCCACTAATCAGCCCCCCGAGTACCACCGACGCCTTGCGGCCCCAGATGTCGGCCACATACCCCGTCGGTGCCTCAAAAATAGCAACAGCGAGGCCAAAGATCGCCTGAAGCTCAATAACCTCCCGCATCGATAGCCCCAGCGAGCGCCAATACGGCACAAGCACTGGGACGACGACGAGGAACATCACGAAGAATGAACGAGCGCAGGCGATCGGAATGTTTCGTGAGGGTAGCATTTCTGAGGCTAGCACAGTATTGAAGGCATTGGTACGGGATTACTTCTGGTCCATCAACCGAGCAACCTCGTTTCCACCACAATTCATAATTTCAGATATGAAGGCCGCCGATCTATTGCCCTAGTTTTGCTATTAACCAAGCTCTGGGGAGTGGGTTTTGCAGATGGGCCAGAAGTAACCCCGTACCCACGGCCATTAAGTTAAGAGAGGTGGGCAGCATAGCCGCACTCTAATCAGGCTTAATTTCAGCTTGATGGCGGGGGAACTAAACACGATTTGTGGGCGCTTGAGTCCTTAACTTAATGGCCGTGACCCCGTACCAATGATCAATGTAGTTCCATCTTCATCGGATAGCACCGTATCGGCGTACCGCTGATTTCGACGGTGGTTTCAGGACCAGTATCCGTGAAGCCGATCTTGCGGTAAAAATTTCGAGCTGTGATCGTAGCATGGAGCGTGACTCGCTCCACTTTCGCGGTTTTGATCTCTTCTAGCATCATATCAACAATCGCTTTACCTAAAGATTTGCCGACAACTTTTGGTGTAAGATAAAGGCCAAAAATATGCCCTTGCTTTAATCTCTCTTTCTCAAAGATCTTGAGGTGACCGTACCCCTCAATAACCCCATTGTCCTCGACAACCCAAACCAAGTCATTCTTGATTGAGCCAACTCTTTGATCCGCGCGATAAGGACGATGCCCCCACACCTGAATCTCCTGAAGAGAATAGTCTTTTGAGCAAATCTCCTGAATGGACTTCATATGAGCGAGATGAATAGCTTCCGCATCTTGAACAGCAGCTCTTCGCACTAGCAATGATTCGCCACCCAAATACTTTGCTGAATGAAGCTCCTCAACAGGCTCACTATTTTTAAGACTGAGTGAATATGCCTTTTTATCTGGGTGCGACGAAACAATTTCTTTTAGTTTTTCATTGATGTAATGAGCAGCAACGCCGTCCTCAGTTGCCAAACCCGGAAGAATCTCACCGCTTCTGAGGAGTTGATGATAGGAGGGTCGACGTTCTGCCTCACCATCATAATGTGGACAATTGCTGCCCTTAAGCCAACCCAAGCATTTCAGACTTGAAAGGCTGCCTGGGACTGAATCTGTCACACCTTGCTCAAACCAACAAATTGAACCTGCACTGACTCCAGCCAGGACAGTTCCATTTTCGTAAGCTTTGCGAATAGCAATATCGAGACCCCAGTCCTTCCAGAGGGCCAAAAGGTTACGGGTGTTCCCTCCGCCAACATACAAAATATCCTGATTGAGAATAAACGTTTCAATCTCAACAGTGTGACCCTTAAAGAGGCTAAGATGAGATGGTTCGCATTTCAGTTTTTTGAGACTAAAGTAGAAGCGATCAATATAGCTTTGAGCATCACCGCTGGCGGTGCCAATAAAGCATACTTTCGGCTTTTCTTTGGCCGACTGTTTCAAAATATAAAGGTCAAGAAGGGGATTCCATGGTTCCATGGAAAAACCACCACCACCCAACGCAATAATTTGTCTTGTTGCCATACCCAAACCTGAAGAATAGGAAGATCAACTCACTTTCCGCAAGTAGCTGATCTGCGGTAGCGACATTGTAATAGGGGTCCTGATAGATCATTGGTACGGGGTTACTCCTGGTCCACGGTTCCAGAGGTACAGGGCAAGGTCTTTAAGGAGCGAGTAGCATATTCTCGCACGGTGGCTGAGGGGTGCCAAAGGGCACTTGACCTGGTGGCCTTCCTAGAGAGCTCAGATCGCGGGGTCGCTTCCCATCATAAGATGGGGAGTGATGCGGTCGAGGGCTAGGGTAAATAGGGTGCAGTATCCTTTCTAAGGTACTTTGACTTTCCGCCATATGCCTGATACCTTACCCCTAACTATTTGCGAAAGCATTAAATGATGGTGGAGAGGCGCGGCGCCGTGTGGGGCTGATATCTACCTAGAATAATTGAATAAGTTAGGAGTCCCGAATGGAATCTTCCGACGCTACAGAGGTAGCTAAAACAACAAGGAAAATGGGCGGAATTGTTGCAGAGGACCTTGAAACCGGCACATTAAAACTCTCTTCTCAGGAGCAATCTGAGGTTATCAAGAAGTTTCAAATCAACTCTCAAGATTGCGGCTCCCCTGAGGTGCAGATAGCCCTTATGACCCGTCGACTTGAGATCCTTGCCAAGCACTTTGCTTCAAATCCTAAGGATAATCATTCAAAAAAGGGGATGCTTGATATCATCTCCAACCGCAAGAGCCTGCTGCACTACCTACGCCACGAGGATGTTACTCGTTACCGCAAGACGATTGCAGCGCTTGGTCTTCGTAAGTAAGTGTTGTTTCAAAATTTAAAATGGAGAAAGGTGGCGTATACCCACAGGTTCACGTCCAGGATGGACCGGAGCTATTCGGTGGGGACTGCTCGCCTTTCATTATATTCGTGTGTGCACGGTTTAGCTTGGCACAGACGCTCATCAATAGGCTAATATGTACATAGTAGAAAGAGAGTTTCATGGGCGCACGCTCAAGATTGAGTCGGGACGGATAGCCAAGCAGGCTTCAGGTTCTGTGCTCGTTACTTACGGCGAGTCCGTAGTTCTGGTCACCGCGTGTTACGGTGCAGAGAAGGATGTAGATTTCTTCCCCCTTACAGTTGATTACTTCGAGAAGACCTATGCTGCTGGTAAGATCCCTGGCGGATTCTTCCGCCGCGAGGGAAAGCTCAGCGAGAAAGAGACCTTAGTTTCCAGATTGATTGACAGGCCATGTCGACCACTCTTCCCAGAGGGATTTCACCGTGAGGTTCAGGTTATTGCAACCGTTCTTTCGGCTGATGATCAGAACGATACGGATGTATTGGCGTTATGCGGAGCATCCGCAGCCTTGATGCTCTCGGAGCTTCCGTTTGAGGGGCCAATAGCTGGGGTTCGTGTTGCGCGAGCGCACGGCAAGCTGCTGATCAATCCAACTATGGCGCAGATTCAAATCTCCGACCTCAACTTCATCGTTGCAGGCACTAGAGATGCGATCGTCATGGTAGAGGGCGGCGCTCATGAGGTTCCTGAAGCCGAGGTGCTTGAGGCGCTTTTCCTTGCTCAAGAGCAGCTCCAGATAATCAACGGCATGCAGCTTGAGCTTAAAGAGAAGCTCGGTAAGCCGACGATGGAGTTTAAGCCCAAGGAGTACGATGCGGATCTAGTTAAGCGCATGACCGACTTTGTTATGCCGCAACTAAAGCTGGCTATTAAGGAGCGTGAGAAGCTTGCTCGACGCGATGCAGTTGGGGCGGCTCGCAAGGCCCTTACCGCAGAGTTCGTTAAAGAGGGAGATGTAAATGCCGGAGTTGCTGCAAAGACCGTAGCCAAGGTGTTTGAAGATGCGCACTACAACGCCGTGCGCGATCTAGCTCTTGATGAGGGGGTTCGTCTTGATGGTCGTGATACCACTACCGTTCGACCTATCTCAATCGAGGTCGGACTACTTCCCCGCACGCACGGCTCAGCTCTCTTCACCCGTGGAGAGACGCAGTCAATAGTTGTTGCAACGCTTGGTACAGAGTCAGAGGCTCAGAGGATCGATAGCCTAATGGGCGATGGTTCTAAGACCTTTATGCTGCACTATAACTTCCCACCGTTCTCAGTTGGCGAGACCAAGCCTATGAGAGGCCCTGGTCGTCGTGAGATAGGTCACGGAGCTTTAGCAGAGCGTGCAGTTCGCTCGATGGTTCCTAGCATCAAGGAGTTCCCGTACGTAGTTCGTATCGTATCGGAAATTACAGAGAGTAACGGCTCAAGCTCGATGGCCACCGTGTGTGGTGCAAGTCTCTCGATGATGGATGCCGGCGTTCCGATTAAGGCGCCTGTAGCTGGAGTCGCGATGGGTCTGATTAAGCGCGACGATAAGTACGTTGTGTTGACAGATATCCTAGGTGATGAGGATCATCTTGGTGATATGGACTTCAAGGTCTGTGGTACTGTAAACGGTATCACCGCCCTGCAGATGGACATCAAGATCAAGGGCCTCAGCCGCGATATCATGGATAAGGCCATGATACAGGCGCGTGATGGTCGTCTACACATCTTGCAGGAGATGAATAAGGCTATCAGTGCTCCGAAAGGTCAGCTCAGTCAGTATGCGCCTCGCATCGTAATCATAAAGATCAATCCAGACAGGATCCGAGACATCATCGGACCCGGCGGAAAGACCATCCGTTCGATCACCGAGTCGTGTGGTGTGAAGATGGAGGTTGGTGATGACGGCACCGTTTCGATTGCAAGCAACGACAGTACCAAGGTTCAGAACGCTATCGCGATAATCGAAAGCCTGACCCAGGAAGCTGTTGTTGGTAAGATCTATCGCGGTATCGTTAAGCGCTTGGCAGATTTCGGCGCGTTCGTTGAGATTATTCCTGGAACGGATGGGCTTGTTCACATCTCCCAGATCGCAGATGAGAAGATTCGTTGCGTAGCCGACGTTCTCAGCGAGGGTGATGAGGTATGGGTTAAGGTTCTTGAGGTCGATAGACAGGGTAAGGTCCGTCTCTCGATGAGGGAAGCCGCATACGACATGAAACAGCAAGCTGAGCAGGCTGAGCAGGCGTAAGCCAACTCAAAGTCGGTATGCTATATAATGGGAGGCTCCGTATAATGGGGGGCACTGTATAATGGGGGGCACTGTCATGAGCAGATTAGTAGTGCTCGGACGTGCCCCTTTTTACAGCCTCATTTTACTGTTCATACTACTGGCATTCATTTGCAGAGATGTTTCTGCTGGTGACCCCACATTTAATCCGAGAAAGGATATAGACTCGCATGGTAAGCCTGAAGCGGACCATGTGGAGCACAAGCTAGAGCTCTATTCGTTTGATCGCTACGAACCCAAGTTCCGTACCATCTGCACTAAGATGGAGCAGGATGGAAGGGCGGATAAGCTTGCAGCGTTAGCCGAGGTGGCTATGAAGCAGGAGCAGGATGGTCCTTCATGTAAGGCCTTCTGGCGTATGATCTTCGATGCCTGCCGCAAGATAAAGTCAAAGCAGGTCACTACAAAGAAGCAAGAGGAGCCGCTAACAGAAGCCCCGGTCTTACGCCAGCGATATCCTGCGATAGATGTAATCGATGCTACCTCAGCGCTTAGTAGCTTGATGTATGCTGATCAGCCCGGCCTTACCCCAACCCTCAAGACCCTAAAGATCGTAACCGATAAGCTATTAAGCAACCCCAGTCTGAGCATAGCGGAGCGTGATTACTATACGATATTTACCACCTATCTGTTGGCCGCCTGGCAGGGTCGGGAGTTTACTGTTGACCCCCAAGAGGGCTCAGATTAGGCCGAATAAGCCCACTATCTCAACGCTTGGCCCTTATATAAGCGGTTTGCAAAAGTTCTGTAAGGGCGCTAACATGGGGGGCTTGGCAGGGGGGTCTGTATGGCCCACAGCCCGAGTACATATCTTTCTGGAGAGGATTATACCATCCAGTACCTTCATCCTTAGCACGGAGCTGTTAATTCGGTTCGATTGCTCTAGCTAGGCGTGTGGGGTTTTTTGACAATTAAATATAGAATCGATACAGGCTGTTCACAGTATTATGACAAGTTCATTTTCATCCGGTTCCTTCGGCGGATTCAAAGGCAACGAAGGCGACTCATCATCATTTGCGAGTGAGTTCGAAAATCTCCTACGCGAAAGTGTAGACAACATGAGACCGGGAAAGATCGTTCCCGGCGTAGTAACGCATGTGGGAAGGGAGATGGTATCGGTTGATATCGGATTCAAATCCGAGGGCGTTGTCCCAACCGAGCAGTTTGTCCACATCGAGGGCAAAATTCAGATTAACATTGGCGATTCGGTAGACGTATTAATCCTAGCACTTGAGAATGATATGGGTCAGGTTCTCCTTTCAAAGGAGAAGGCTGATCAGAAGCTAGTATGGGAGAATATCGAGAATACCTATAAGACTAATGGACGTATTAAGGGCTTGGTCATCCAGAAAGTTAAGGGTGGTCTGCACGTTGATATCGGTATTCCTGCCTTCCTTCCAGGTTCGCAGATCGATATCCGACCACACCGCAACCTCGACAAGTTCCTAGGACAAGAGTACGAATTTAAGGTTCTTAAGATTACACGTGATAAGGGCAACATCGTTCTTTCGCGACGTGCAGTATTGCTAGGCGAGCGCGATGAAATGCGAGCTGCAACCCTGAAGGTCCTGCAAGAGGGCGTGATCATGGAAGGCATCGTCAAGAATGTAACGGATTACGGTGCGTTCATCGACCTAGGCGGAATCGATGGATTGCTACACATCACCGATATCTCGTGGGGACGTATCAATCACCCATCAGAGAGACTCTCGGTAGGACAGGGCGTTCCGGTGGTCGTACTCAAGTACGATGCAGAGAAGGAGCGCGTGAGCCTTGGTATGAAGCAGCTCTTGCCAGATCCATGGGTTACAGCGCAGGAGCGCTTCCCAGTTGGTGGACGTATTAAGGGGCGCGTTAAGTCTGTCACAGATTACGGCGCATTTATCGAACTAGAGGAGGGCGTCGAGGGTCTTATTCACGTCTCTGAGATGAGTTGGACGAAGAAGGTTCGTCACCCATCGAAGATCGTTACTGAGAACGAGATGATTGAGGCGGTTATTCTTGGAATAGATGCCGAGCAGCAGCGCATCAGCCTCGGAATGAAGCAGCTTATGCCTAATCCGTGGGAAGATCTGCAGAGGATTCATCCGATCGGATCGCGAGTTCATGGCAAAGTTCGTTCGATTACTGAGTTCGGTATCTTTGTTGGTATCGAAGAGGGAATCGATGGACTTGTTCATATCTCTGATTTCTCTTGGACCAAGAGGATCAAGGATCCTAAGGAGATCCAAGAGCTATTTAAGAAGGGTGATGATGTTGAGGCGGTTGTCCTCGATATCGACGTTGCAAATGAGCGTTTAAGCCTCGGAGTTAAGCAGCTCTCTCAGGATCCATGGGAGACTATCGCTCAACGTCATCCTGTTGGCACAAAGATCAACGGTACCGTTACTGCGATTACCGAGTTCGGAGTCTTCGTTGAGATCGAGAACGGAGTTGAGGGTCTAATCCACAACTCGCAGCTCGGACTTGATAAGGGTCAGGACGTAGCGCAGACCTTCCCAGTTGGAGGCAAGGTCGAGGCTGAGGTAACAAACGTTGATATCAACGAGCGTCGTATCAGTCTGAGCTCACGGTCTATCAAGGATCGTTCTCGTAAGGATAGTGGATACGATCACCAGTACATGGGTGAGGAAGAGGGACAACGCGTCACCTTCGGAGACCTCATCCGTGAGCAGATGCGTGGTGATAAAGAGGAGTAACACTGTCGGCGCTAAGGTGCAGATAGTTAATTCCAGAAACGGGGGCGGAGTGATCCGCCTCCGTTTTTTTTGCTGCGTGGTGAGCTATATCGCCTCGGCTTTTATCGGCGCTCCCAGAACGCTCCGTATGCTTTTGCTAAGGGTGTCCGGCGTAAAGGGCTTAGGAAGAAAGGTACTGCTCTGGTGTGAGAGGATATCGGAGATCTCTGATTCACTGGCGTGTGCTGACATCAGGATAAACGGTAGCAGGATTCCGGCATCCTTAAGTACCTTAAAGAGCTGAGAGCCGGTCATCCCAGGCATGCGCTGATCGCTCAGGATAAGGTCCGCTTCAATCCCTGCCTGCAGGTATACCAGGGCCTCCTTGGGGCCAGAAAAGGGCATTACCTGGCACCCCATAGCCTGTAGAAGCATCGACAGTGCCCTGAGAACCCCTGGCTCGTCATCTATTAATACGATCCGCACCCCTGGAAATCTATCCATACTACTATTCTGATGCCGCAGGTGTGTAAACTACTCACTAACAGGGCTACTTAGCTGTTATTTATCCGGAACGTATAACGAAATCTATTTACCGATAGGTCTGATGCATGGTTTTATTCCACACTATGGCTCTGCCCCCCAATAAAGACACCCTACCTCCAATGATGCAGCGCTACGTTGAGCATAAGGAGCGCTATCCGGATGCAATCCTGTTTTTTCAGGTGGGTGATTTCTATGAGCTCTTTTTTGATGATGCCGTTGCGGTCTCTAAGGCTCTTAACCTGACCCTGACCTCGCGTGATAAGAATAGTCCCAACCCAATTCCGATGTGCGGAGTGCCGCTCTCCGTTCTTGATAGCTACGTTGATCGCCTCTTGCCGCTCGGGTTCTCCGTCGCCGTTGTAAGTCAGAGCGGCTCGGGCGCCGGCGTTGAACGCGCACTGGAACGTTTTGTAACCCCAGGGATGAGGCTCTTTAATAGCATCTCATCGGACTCATCTGAGAGTCTAATTGCGGCAGTTGGTGTAGATGCTGATGGACGAACGGCATCCCTGGCCTGCACGAATCCTCAAACAGGTATCGTTAGTATTAGGGAGTCGATCGATTTAGCTCTGCTGCCTCGCGAGCTAGCAACTTTGATGGCGCACGAAGTAATCCTTCCGCGTGCAGCTTTTGGAAACAAAATTGACCCTGTCGGTAGAATTGACAAGGTTGACAGGCGCAGCTCTTGGGTGCGTGGCATCGAATCTGCAGTACGCGCTAGCGCGCTCCGTTTTAGATCCGATCCAACCGGCACCACTACTCTTGAACGGGGACTTGCAACAGAGGCTGCCGCGGAGTTTCACGCCCTTAGTGTTTCAGGCAAACGGGCTACGCGCGCGCTCTTTGCTTACTTAGACGAGATCTCACTCGGTAATCCGATTCCTATTAGTGAGCTGTCTCTTTTTCGCGCCGCTGGGCACGTCGTTATCGACTCGGCAACACGTAGAAACCTTGAGCTCGTGCAGAATACTAAGGATGGCTCAAGCAGCGGAACGTTGCTGGGATTTATTAACGCCACAGCCACTGCTGGTGGTGCGCGACTGCTTCGTAATTGGCTCCTTGCGCCCCTACTAGATATAGACGCTATCCTTGAACGACAACAGGCGCTGCGCGAAATAACCCCGCATGCAGCTAGCATCCTGCATGAGCTTGAAGGCTTAAGTGACCTTGAACGCTTGGCGGCCAGAACTCAGCTTAATATAGCCTCGCCTAAGGATCTGGCGGCCATTAGGGAAACTTTGGATAGAATGGCTGGGATTCAGGAGCGGCTCGCCCTAGCAACTGCGCGGCTACTTAAGGAGGCGAGCTCAGCTATAACGCCACCAACAGCAGCGTTGGAACTTCTAAGTCGTGCATTGGTCGATAATCCCCCGCATGTAACCCACGATGGAGGGGTAATCAGAGCTGGATTCGACGCAGAGCTAGATCAGATCTGCGCTATTCGAGCGACCGCCGATACCTGGCGAACTGATTTTGAGGGGCAGGAGCGCAGGGCTTCTGGGATCTCTACCCTTAAGGTTAAATCGAATAACGTTATCGGTTTTTTCCTAGAGGTTCCCACCTCACAGAGCGCAAAGGTTCCGGCGCACTACCAGCGTAGGCAGAGCATGGGTAACGCTGAGCGCTATACTACACCGGAGCTTAAACAACATGAGGATTCTGTCATTACGGCCGTTGACCGGCAGGTTCGGCGTGAGCAGCTACTCTTTGTGCAGCTGCGTAGTGAGATCTCAGCTTTTGTAGGAGAGCTACGTAGTATCGCCGCAGCACTCTCTACCCTTGATTGTATTGCAAGCCTAGCGCTAGTAGCAGAGAGAAACGCTTGGGTCGAGCCGCAGATAGTCGCTGAATCAACCCTTGAGATCATTAAGGGCCGCCACCCTATTATCTCTGCCCTACTAGAGGGTGCCTTTATCCCTAATTCAGTTTCATTTAAGCCTAGTGGTGCAACCTGTTTCGTTATAACTGGCCCGAATATGGGGGGGAAATCTACCTACCTGCGGCAGATTGCGTTAATTGCTATTCTGGCGCAGATCGGTTCCTACGTTCCTGCGGAGTCGGCAAGGGTCGGTATCGTCGATCGGGTCTTTGCGCGACTTGGAGCGGCAGATGATCTGCACGAAGGTGAGTCAACCTTTATGGTTGAGATGCGTGAGGCCTCACATATCTTGGCGCACGCTTCGGCTCGCTCGTTGGTATTAATCGATGAGCTCGGGCGCGGAACAGCTACGACCGATGGTCAATCTTTAGCGCAGGCTATCCTTGAGCAACTTGCTCTCTCTATTGGATGCAGAACGCTCTTCGCCACACACTACCACGAAATTACAGCGCTTGAGGCTGCGCATTCAAGTGTTGCCAACCTATCGGTTGGCTCAATAGAGCAAGATGATCAGATTATCTTTACGCACGAGATTCGTTCTGGCCCCGCACCCCGTTCATACGGACTAGAGGTCGCTAAGTTATCAGGACTTCCGGCTGAGGTAATTCAACGTGCTTATGAGGTGTTGGCAAGCCTGCCGGTCAGTCTGTCAGGTAGTCAGTCGGTCAGCAGCTCAGCTCAAACAGTTGAGCGCAGAGTGCTCCAACAACCAGATCTATTTGCGCCCCGCTTACCGGAGCGTGATCCGATTGCAACTAAGCTTAAGGAGCGCCTCAAGGGGATTAACGTTGATGATATAAGTGCGCGTGAGGCGCTCGCCCTTATCTATGAGCTAAAGGAGCTACAGTAAGTGCTGCGTAGGGCGACCTCATTATTCATACTAACGCTATACCTACTCGGTATTATGTGCTTAGAGGCAGCAGCAGAATCATCTAGGCCCGTAGCCGCTCTACGCAGCGAGTATCTACGCCTCCGTAATAACGATCCGCTAGGGGATGGAGCAGACTATAAGCAGGCCTGGAGCAAGCTAGCCTCTCAGATGCAAACGGCTCTTTTAAAGCCCCGTGCTAGGGAGGATCTAGCGCGCCTGCGTATCTATTCGGCTGATACCGATCTAAGGCTCTTTTATATCACGCAGCAAAAAACCTACCTGACCCGTGCCGCAGTAACCTTAGAGCCCTTAGTTAGCGCCAGAAATCAGGACGGGGAGCGGGGTACGGCTTTGGTTTTACTTGGTGATATTGAGATAACGAAGGGTGCTAGTGCGAGCAACGTTCGCGCTATCTATCAGCGTGCTGCGGAGGGTTCCGGGCCGACTCGCCAGATAGCGCAGCAGCGGTTGCAGAGCTTACGTAATGGAACCTTCCAGGTTCTTATGCCCTCTAACGATCTAGAGACCCCACGACCCGTAAAGTCAACTCAGTTTAACCGTAGGTGGAGCCTACGGCCGGTGGTGATCGATCCTGGACACGGCGGATATGATGCAGGAGCTGTGGGCCACAGCGGAGCTCTAGAGAAGGATATTACCCTTGATATAGCGCGTCGTGTACGAACGTTACTTGTTAAGCGTTATTCGATTCCGGTGCTCCTAACCCGTGAGGATGATGATTTTGTGCCGCTAGCGCGCAGAACTTCATATGCAAATGCAAAGAATGCATCGGCTTTTATAAGTCTGCACGTAAACGCCTCAGCCGATCATGACGGTAGGGGGCTGGAGGTCTATTACCTAGATAATACTAACGATGCGGCGAGTCGTAAGCTCGCCGAGCGTGAGAACGGCGTAGCGGCGGCGGGCGATCTAGATGATCTCTCATTTATGTTAAGTGATTTAATTCAGAGCGGAAAGCTTGAGGATTCAATGCAGTTAACCCGCACGCTTAATAACTCAGTTAAGGCCACGGTTGCTCCAAGCTATCGGCAGGCCCGATTTCTAGGTGTTAAGAAGGCGCCGTTCTTTGTTCTGGTCGGGGCGCATATGCCGTGCAGCTTAATTGAGATGTTCTTTGTGGATCATCCTGAGGATGGGGCCAAGCTCTCGCGCGATCAGTTTAGAGATTCACTTGCTAACGGTATAGCGTACGGCATAGCTAATTTTTTGCTCTCTGATGTAAAACACAGCAACCACTCGCAGTTGCGGGCGGCAATACGGTAACAGAATGCTAAAAATAGAGACGGTCCTAGTAACAGAATTTATGCAGAACGCACGCCTAGTGTGGAGCGATACAGACAAGGAGTGTGTTGTTATTGACCCAGGGGGTGACGCCGATAAAATTCTGAAGGTTATTCGTAGAGAGGGGCTACGGGTAAAGGAGATCTGGCTAACTCATTCGCATCTAGATCATTGTGGCGGGGTAGCGCCGCTCTTGCAGGAGCTAAAGTGCCCCCTAATAGCCCACCCAAACGAGCAGGTGATGCGCTCTAAGGTGCGTACAATAGCGCAGATGTACGGACTACCGCTTGCCGACTGGCACGACTGTCCGGAGCCCGATATCACCGTTCAGGGGGGTGAGACCCTGACGGTCGGCCCACATCGGGCGCAGGTGCTCTTTACCCCTGGGCACTCCCCGGGGCATGTAAGCTTCTATTTTTCAGAAGAAAACACGGTAATTAGCGGGGACGCACTATTTTCTGGATCTATTGGACGAACCGATTTGCCGGGTGGTAATCACGAGCAACTAATTAGATCTATTAAGCAAAATATACTTACCCTAGCCGACGAAACAAGCGTCCTAAGTGGTCACGGCGATGACACCACCGTTGGCAGGGAGCGTAAAAACAACCCATTTCTGGTATAACGGTCAGATGAAGTTGGTGCGTAAGAAAACTAAGGTCGTACTAGGTATTAGTGGCTCTATTGCGGCGTACAAGAGTGCAGAACTTGCGCGCTACCTTATAACGCATGGCTGTGAGGTGCGGGTCGTTATGACCGATTCCGCAGCTAAATTCGTGACCCCCTTTACCCTGGAGGTTATTACCGGTAAGCCCGTAACCAACACCTTTTGGAACGAGACGGAGTCGGGCGCTATCGGACATATCGAACTTGCAGATTGGGCCGATGTGTTGTTGATTGCACCGGCCAGTGCAGATCTGATCGCCAAGTTGTCGTACGGGTTTGCAGAGTCGCCGCTTTTGGCTGTTGCCCTTGCAACTAAGGCGCCAGTAGTAGTGGCTCCAGCGATGAACGTTAATATGTACGATCATCCCGCCACTATCGATAATATTATGCGGCTTCAGCAACGTGGTGTGCATTTCGTTGAGCCAGATTCTGGGCCACTCGCCTGCGGTTGGTTAGGGCGTGGCAGATTAGCTGATCAGCGCGAGATATTTTCGCACCTTCGGCGCGCAGTCGCGCCCCAGGACTTAGCTGGCAAGCGCGTATTGATCTCTACCGGTCCAACACGTGAGGCGATCGATCCGGTCAGGTATATATCAAATCGCTCTTCTGGAAAAATGGGGATTCAACTTGCAAAGGAGGCCTATAGACGCGGCGCCGAGGTAACGCTTGTGCATGGACCCCTTGGGCGTACGCCATATATACCCCGTGATATTACCTGTGTCGCGGTTACCTCAGCGGCTGAGATGTACGAGGCGATGACGCAACGGGCCATATCTGGTTTTGGTGCGGCAGCCGAGCAGTTTGATATTGTTATTACAACGGCTGCTGTTGCTGACTATACTCCTGCAGAGCCATCCAGCAAAAAGATTAAAAAATCGAACGAGCCGCGCGCACTTGAACTTAAAGCAACCATAGATATTCTTAAAAGTATCGGCATTCAAAAGGGTAAAACAGCGCGTCCCTTTCTGGTTGGATTCGCCGTTGAAACGGGGGATGAGGAGGAGCTCTTAAACGAGGTACGCCATAAATTAAGTGCAAAGAACGCCGATTTAATGGTTGGGAACTTGGCGCACGAGGCTTTTGATCACGACACAAATCGCGTCTGGATCGTTAGCAAAGATGGCAAAGAGGAGCAGATTGGTACCGCGCATAAAGCGCAGATCTCACGCAGCATCGTAGACAGTATCGTTAGAGATCTCCCCCGAAATATAGTTACGAAATAAGGTATCTCGATGTCCGTCAAATGTCGTTCAACACTACTGCGTTATCTCGATAAGGTAAGTGCCCTCTATCCGGCTGGTATTCCTAGGAGCGCTCTTAAGCATGCAGCAAAGAGCACCTCTCAATTAAAGTGCTCCATTATTGTGGTCACTGCGCAGGGGGCCCTAACCACAGCAGAAAGCCTTCTCTTGGATTCAATCTGCAGTAAGGCGCTAAAGCTTACACCTGAGCAGTACCGGACAACCGTTGCGGCCAGCTCCGAGCAGGGCCTTGCTATTGAGAGATCCTCTGTGGGAGAGCTCCCCGCAGCGCTTACGATAGTGTTCGGGTCGGAGCAGGAGCTAGGTTCCCTTAATGCACTTGATCAAACGATGGTCCTGCGCACGCATGGGCTAGCCGAGATGGAGCAAAGTCAGGAGCTAAAGCGCACGGTGTGGGGCCACCTTAAGGGCGTTGTGTCGTATCTGCAATAAGGCGGGTTACCTAGAGGGTCTTTCACATATTCACCCGTGGTAACCATTCACATAAACAAGCCGTCCCCGATCAGGGGACGACAAGAAAGGAAAGTGTGCTAATACTATGCTTTCTGCAACGAAGTTACGTGTAAGACATAAAAACATGGTGAATGGTTATCACCCGTGATTAGTCGTGCTATCCTGCCGCTGTGATTACATACTTAGTGTTGGCAGTACTCGCCCTCATTGCTCTTGTGCTCGTCCTGCTGAACTTAGGAGCTAGCCTAGGAGGTGGGGAGGACGCAAAGTTTGATATTGTTGGGCTGGTTGGACTTACGGGCGAGGCGCTAGACTCATTCTCTGAGGTCGGCTCCGTCTCGGTTCGAGGTGAGATCTGGAGGGCAACAACGAAGCGCGGTATCATCCAACGCGGTGAGCGTATACGTGTCGTTGCTGTAGAAGCGGAGCTTACGCTACTTGTTGAGCGTGTATAGGAAGAAATAAGGGGGCCCCTAAATTGCGGCTACGCCCGCAATCAACCAGCAAAAAGAGGCGACCGTCAATCGGCGGGGCTTGAGGCCCTCGTTGTATAGAAGTAACCCCGTACCAATGGTTATCTACCAATGGTTATCGATCCTCCCCATTCAAGAACGCTCGTATAGCGGGGCCCTTCTTGAAGTGCCCATCGAGAACGCCGGCAAGTCCTATAGCCACCCCAATTACGAGTCCGAACGTGACTACAGCACTCCAGAACCATCGAACCCATGCGCGGCTGCTAAAACCGCATGCAAACCACAGAGAGGGTAGCGACACTACGCTCAGGACGGAGATCGCTTCGAAGAGATACCGGGCGGCCGCGAAGATGCATGTGTGAAGATAAGCCAGGATGCAGATGCCGATGGCGAGACACGTTCCAAAGAAGAGTTGAGCGGGTTTAGGAAACGCGCGCCAGTATATAAGCGTAGCGATCAGGCCTGGAATAAGGAGCGGAGATACAGCAAACAGGCCCGTAACTGCGTCGGCGCCGAGGTACGTGAGTTCAGGATCATCAATCAAGTGTCGAGGTGAAAAGCGTTTGAAAGAGAGGTACGGAAATTGTGCGACAAGATATGGCGGTTGTAGAAGAAGATACCACGCTTGCACGGAGAGGAGTCGTGGCTGATTGAGCACGTTCTGAAGAGCGCAGAGAGGCTTTTTTGTGAAGTCATCGAGGCCTAGCTGATATGAGAGGCCAAACTCAAAGATGTTATCGAAACGCGCGTAGTTGTACCATGCGAGGAGTGCGCCTCCAAGGAAAAGGGGTAAGGCGAAGGTGGCGATAGTTCTCAGCGTTATCTTGCTATCCTTGACCGCAGGGGCTGAGATGCACAGGAGGAGCCCCCCAAATAGAGCGACCAGCATGTGAGTTGGTCGTGAACCAATGGCTGCAAGAGCCGCGAGGCCTGCAAGAAGCGCGTGTCTATGCTTTGGTTTCTGAGCGGTTAGGCAACGAATGAGAAAAAAGAGGGTCAGCAGTTGGAAAAGCATGCCACTTAAAGCGGCCACCACATACATTCCTCCTCCGAGTTGCAGCGAGAGGCTCGATCCAAACGCTATATATAAAAACCACGGTAGAAGGCCTCCCGGTGGAGATAGGTGTAATAATCGGTGAGAGGCAGAGAGGCATGTTGCGCCAAGAGCGATGATGGCGAGGATCGTCAATAGTATGATTGCAACGTCGTCAATCAGGAGGTGATGAAATAGGACGAGGCTTGGAGCGTAGAGGATCAGCGCCGGGGTCGGCCCGAAATAGAGAAAATATTTTTGATTGTACCAAGAGGCATCCCAGATATAAGATCTATAGCGCCGAGATTTGGGATTGTACGGATCTGGATTTGCGAGTAGCTCCTGATCAGCAGCTACATCGAAATGGAGCTGTCGTTTCAGGAATGCCTCAGAAAGGAGCGCGTAGTTGCTCGGGTCTTTGCTCGATTCATACCGAAACCTGGCGAAGGTAGAGCTCATCCAGAAAAGAAAGATGGTACCACTTACGGCGAGCAGCCAGAGTGCGATTTTAATGAGATGTCGTGCGTTCATAAGGCCGATGGTCCCTCAGCCCCCCCCTCCCGTGATAATGTTCGAGAATAGGACAAACCCCTCCCTAGGTATACGAAATATTGCGCTGTTTTCCTATTGGAATAATGCGTGGGACTGTCAGAATAGTTGTCGAATGAGGTTTGTTCGCTCTCTGAGTTGCTTTTCAGTACACGCGGTTTGGCTCTTTACCTTTTGTTGAGCGTTTATCTGTAAGAGCATTGGTACGGAGTTACTTCTGGTCTACTACTTAGCTTGTCCTCTCGTGCTCTTCTGGTAGGCTAAAAAGTGAATTGATCTTCCTATTCTTAGGAATCGCCCACCTGAGCATTTATACCTAGCCACTCTGGAGAGTGGCGTTCCCAGCGCTTCGCCGCATCGTGGACCAAAAGCGACCCCGTACCCACGGCCAATAAGTTAAGCACTCAAGCGCCCACAAGAGGTATCTAGCTCCCTCGCCATCAAGCTGAAATTAAGCCTGATTAGACTGCGGCTATGCTGCACACTTCTATTAACCTAACGGCCGTGACCCCGTACCAATGATTTCCATTAAGGGGTCAACATAATAGCAACTATCGTTCATGCTTAAAAAAGAGGGCACCCTTTTCAGCACTTAAGTCATAACCTTAGTATATCGGTTGCCAAGGAGGTACTGTGGCCAGAAAATCTTTGCCAATAATCTCGATCAAAACCCCTTGTCCCGCAGCCTGGGACAAAATGCCTGGTGATGAGAAAGAGCGTCACTGTACGCAGTGCCAAAAGTCCGTTTTTTCCTTAAAAGAGCAAACTCCTTTTCAGATTGCCATCCTCTACTTTAAAAAACGGGCGCGGCTTTGCATTCGGCTAGAACAAAATCAAGAAGGCAAAATTATCGCCAAGATGCCTAAGCTGGCCCAACTTTTCGGTGGTTTCGGACAGTCTCTGGCCGCGCGATTCGCCGTGGTGTTTGGCTTTATGTTGCCGGTTGTGGGCAGGGCGCAGGAGTTGCCGAGTTATTCCATTACCTATGGAGGTGCCGAAGCAAGCAAGAACCTAATTACAATTTTATCTTTAATCGAAGGGGCATGGGGCGCTTTGACAGTGGGCGTATCAGCCGTTTTGAGCCTCACAAGCTTCTTACTGCACCAAAAATACAAAAAACGGTTCTTGAAAGTTCTAAGCATCCTTTTTTTTGTTCTAATGGTGCCAGTTCTCTTTCTAATGGTGCTACTAATGGTGCTAAATTTCTTAATGTTTCGAGACGTCACCTGATGACTTCTAAGCGCCCCGTCGTTTCGTTAATGACGTAAGGGGGGACGTGTAGCTGTTAGGCTATTTTCGCCACTTAGCTTATTCTCTCGTGCTCTTCGCCGTAGATCAGCTACTTGCGGAAAGTGAATTGATCTTCCTATCGTTTAGTTAAAAGGGGGGATGTTTGCTAGCTGAACATCCCCCTATTTAGAGAAGTGAGTTAGTATGGGTCAGATCGAAACTTTAATCAGCCGACCAGTAAAAATTTCTCCTGATGAGTGTTCTGCTCTCGTGTCGCAGGCAGATAGGGAAGTGTTTAGGCTAGAGACGCTTGACTCTTATAATGTTCCCTGGGATGACGTAATGCTTCCTCAATATCTTTCGGGTCAATCTTTACCAACACTTGAAGACCCGCGTTGGACTGAGTGGTTTGCAGATATAAAAACGGCTGCGAGCAGCGGAATGTATTTAAAGAGAGTGCATATTGTCCCAGAGGTGCTTACACCTTATTTGCGTTATGAGATCGAGTGGGGGTATCAACTATATAATCAACCTAGTGGTGAGAAGGTTTATATAGCAGTTAGGGATGATAAATTGCACATGGCTTTGAATGAGGACTTTCAATTGATTGACGATCGGTCACTTATCTATGTTCGATATAATTCTGACAATTCATGGGCGGGTTTTGAACGTGAGCAAAATCAGGTCCTAGTTGCTTCAATTGTTCGGCAGAAAAATAGCTTGCTTAATTCTTCCATTCCACTATCCGAGTTCCTTGCTTCGATGCGAAATACATCACTTACAATAGCTCGAGAATAAGGTGTGTTATTCTTCCTCCTCCGCGCCAGCGCGCTAGGGCGGGAAATGTTTGAGCCCTCACCTGATGACTTTTAAGCGCCGCTTCATTTTCTTGATGACGGGATAGGGGACGTGAAGCTGTTATGCTATTTTCGCTACTTAGCTTGTCCTCTCGTGCTCTTCTGGTAGGCTAAAAACGGTAATCTGGGCGACGACCTTCAATATTCCTACAACTTTCGGTCATACCAAGGGCCCTATTGCAATGTCGATGCCGCAGATCAGCTACTTGCGGAAAGTGAATTGATCTTCCTATCCTTTGCGGTAGAAGCGGATCTAACGCTACTTGTTGAGCGTGTGTAGGAAGAAATAAAGGGGTCCCCTATGAGTATAATAATTCTTATCGTAATAGCGTTAGCAGCGCTGCTTTTTTTTAGCTCCTATACAATCCGCAGCTATGAGCGCGGGGTGGTGCTGCGCTTCGGAGTATACAAAGGCATGAAGGAAGCCGGACTGCGCTTTATTATCCCCTTCGTTGATGAACTAACCCGGGTGGATCAGCGCATCATAACGATGGACGTTCCAACGCAGGACGTTATCACCCGCGATAATATCTCTATTAAGGTCAATGCGGTGCTCTATTTTAGAGTACTCGATCCATCGCGCGCAGTCTTAGCCGTCGAGAACTACCTGTATGCCACTAGTCAGATCGCTCAGACAACGCTACGCAGCGCGTGCGGAGAGTCTGAGCTTGACGATCTCCTTTCAAAACGGGACCAGATCAATCAACGTATCCAGGAAATTATCGATCGCCACACAGATCCGTGGGGCGTTAAGGTCTCTGTAGTGGAGATTAAGGATATCGACCTACCGCAAGAGATGCGGCGTGCTATAGCGCGCCAAGCAGAGGCCGAGCGTGAGCGCCGCGCCAAGGTTATTCAAGCTGAGGGAGAATTTCAGGCGGCAGAAAAGTTAACCGCCGCGGCAGTTATTATGTCTAAAGAGAGCACCGCCCTGCAACTTAGATATCTTGAAACCCTCAAGCAGATCTCGGCTGAAAACAGCTCTACCATACTTTTTCCGATGCCGATTAACTTTTTTGAGGCCTTCGGTAAGACCAAAAGCTAAGTATGACGGGTAGTGCAGAACAGCTAGATGGGCTTGAGCCCTATTCGTACGAGCTTCCACGAGCGGCGATCGCACAGCGGCCTGTTTATCCACCAGATAGCGCCAAGATGCTGGTGGTCAATCGAGCCCTAGGATCTCTACAACATTCCACCTTTGCCGCACTCGGCGCTTTTTTGAAACGGGGAGATCACCTAGTCTTTAACGAGACAAGGGTAGTGCCAGCCAGACTCTTTGGAAGGCTGCCACAGGCACCCGACACAGAAATTGAGCTGCTCTTGATAGAGCAGCAGGGGCCAACACGGTGGCTCTGCATGGGGCGACCGCTACGCAAAGTTAGGGCCAGTGGTGTTGTTATCTTTGGCGATGATTTGCGAGCAGATGTAGTGCCATCGCACTATAACGATAGAGTTATCGTTGAATTTTCATCCCTTACACCAGCAACCCCTGTAGCGGAGCTACTGTATCGCTACGGCACGATGCCGATACCGTTATATATCCGCTCCGGACACGGGGATGAGCAGGACCGCAGCGATTACCAAAGTATCTTTGCAAAACATGCGGGCTCTATCGCAGCACCGACCGCCTCGCTGCACTTTACTCCGGAATTAATTAACGAGTTGGTTGATGCGCTTGGGTGCTCCGTATCAAGGGTAACGCTGCATGTCGGCACGGCGAGCTTTCAGTCCCTGTTCGTTAATGGCGTATTGCGACCACCCCCAGCGGAGCGCTTTGAGGTCTCCTCAGAGACCCTTGAATCATTACATGAGACCAAGGCGCGTGGTGGGCGGGTGATCGCGGTAGGAACAACTGTTACACGCGCGCTCGAGGGGGCTGCTCGAAACGATACAACTGCTACACAGCTTTTTATTCGCCCCGGATTTGATTTTCGTTTGATTGATGCCCTTATAACCAACTTTCATCAACCCGGCACAACGCATCTTTTACTGGTTGAGGCGTTATTGGGCCGTAAACTTCTGGCCAACTGTTATGAGTCTGCAATGAATGAAAACTATAGGTTCCTCAGTTATGGGGATGGGATGATAATAGTATGACCGCTCGCTATACCCTAAAGAAGCTCTCTGGTAAGGCTAGGCGCGGAGCGTTTCTGACCCGTAGCGGAGCCTTTGAGACCCCGACCTTTATGCCGGTCGGCACTAAGGCCTCAGTTAAGGGGGTCGATGTTGAGCGGCTAGCCGAGTGTGGCGCCTCGGTTATGTTGGTTAATACCTATCATCTCTGGCTCCGTCCAGGAGCTGAGCGTATTCAACGATTAGGAGGTATCCACACCTTTAGTGGTTGGAAGGGCCCGATCTTAAGCGACTCCGGGGGCTTTCAGGTTTTTAGTCTAAAGGGCATCCGCACCCTTTCTGAGGAGGGGGTTGAGTTTCGTTCGCACCTCGACGGATCAAAGCAATTTTTATCACCCGAGAGATCTATTCAGGTACAACAGACACTCGGTGTTGATATCGCGATGGCGCTTGATGAGTGCGCCGCAAGTGATTTTGATTTTGCTCAGTTTGAGAAGTCACTTGAGATGACCTTTCGTTGGGCTAAGAGATCGCTCGCTGCGCGCACGGATCCTGAGATGTGTCTCTTTGGAATCACGCAGGGGGGGTGCCATAAGGAGCTCCGTACCCGTGCGGCTGAGCAGATAGCTAGCCTGCCCTTTGATGGCTATGCGATCGGTGGATTAAGCGTTGGAGAGCCCAAGGGGGCCATGTACGAGGTGTTGAGTTACCACGTAGGTCAGCTCCCCAAAGATGGGCTGCATTACCTGATGGGGGTTGGAACGCCCGAGGATATCGTAGAGGCGGTCTCACAGGGGGTCGATATCTTTGATTGCGTTATGCCGACCCGTTCGGGGCGCTTCGGGCGGGTGTTCGTAGAAAACGACCCTCCATTTTTTAACATTAAGAACTCCAAGTACGCCGATGATACGGCTCCTATCGACCCAAATTGTAGCTGCTTGGCGTGTAGGAACTACTCGCGCGCCTATATTCAGCACCTCTTTAAGGTTGGCGAGATGTTGGGACCACAATTAGCGAGTATCCATAACCTTACACACTATCTAAGCCTGATGAGGCGCATCCGGGAGTCGATTGAAAATGACACCTTCACAGAGCTTTACAGTAAGATAAAGCTGCGTTGGGCGGCGCTAGACCTGCACGGGTTGGCGTAAATCGAAGGACGCTTGTCGTAATTTGCTAGGTAGCTGGAACCTTTCATGGTGTGATAGAGATATCCGGTAACGTATAACGACGTATTAGATATAGATGTTGATTATCCCTCAAAGCGCTGCTAAAAGTCGGCACGTTAGATTTTTAAGAGATAGTAATGGAATCCGAATCCTTCCACTCCCGCGTAATGGCGTTACTTCAAAAAAGCCGTAGAGCTTTAAGGTTATACAATAGCGCAGGCAACACCTCGTTTGTGCGGATGGAGGGGGCCTCTGTCGAGCTTTCGGCTGCACAGGTATCAGAGTGGCGTGATATAAATGGACTCTTGCTACGTAAGCTTACAGAAGCAGCAGACTCACCTAACACTAAGAAGTTAATCTACGACGTATTTGCGCTGCGCAACGAGTTTCAGAACCTTTGGCGTGCCAGTGAGAGCGAGCTAGTGCTTGCGCAACGTGATCTAATCGCGTGTGCAGAGAAGGGGGACTTTATCAAGGCGACCTCGCTTGCAACCCTGTTGGTAAGCCTAAAGGCTAGGGTTCAGGCCGGGCAGGCTGTTCATCACGAGCTAGATGTACTGATTAAGCGAAGTCGTGTAGTTCGTCCAGCGGCAGATCTCTCCGAAGAGAGCTTAACGGTGCTCTCAACCCTTGAACTGCTAGGTGAACAGGTGATTAACGAGCGAAATGAAGAGTCAGCTAGCATACCGCAACTAAAGCTAGCGGTCGGCACTTCCGCAAAGGTTATTCAGCTTAAGAGACGCTAGTCACCGTTAAGACAGCACTGAGTTTACCCAACCTGCGTTAAAACCCTTACCGGCGCGCCCGTAAATGCAGACACAACCGGCACTGGACCAGGCCCGAAGGTTCTATCAATAAGGGTTGCCCAACACAGTACCGGAACCCCCCGTAGGGTTGCTCGTGTGTGCGCCTCAAGGCTTGAGCGCGCGGTGGTGATTACATCGGTAACTAGGATGGAGGAGTAGCCACGATATTTCTCCCCGTGACCGTTCGCCATCTTGCTCTCCATATATTGCTCAAGGGGAACTTCCTTTCCCTTGTTATAGAGCTCAGAATAGATTGCACAGAGCCGCTCAGCAAAGAACGAATATCCTCCGGGTAGCTTTAGAAATAGCTGCGGCTTTTGTGGTGAGACTACATTTCTAATGCGTCCTGCAACGTATTCGGCGCATGCATCAAGCTCTGCATCACTCAGATCTCCGACACGATAATAGACACGGCTTTCGCAGCGCCCCCCGATCGGAACCGGCTCCTCATATTCCTCTGTTATTTTTGCAAAGATCTCTCCAAGGTCATCAATGTTGGTCATAATTTTTCCTAAACGGTACTCTCAGAGGTAAGTCGGTGAATGTCGTATATCCCTAGTATATGCTACAATTCATCTACGGCATTTTGTGGGTTTTGCTTAACGTAATCTATTGCTACATCCGTTTTCTATCACCAATAGAGCAAATATTTGCATCCAGATACCCCTACAAAGCCTGACCTAACCACCCAATGATACAACAAAAATACGGTCTTAACAGGGGGATTTTATGTGGGCATGAAATGCTACTTTGGTAGCTCTATGGATATAGCCTTAAGGGGCTTAAAAAGTTAGACTCTGGTTCGTCTTAACAGCAACTTATGCGGAGCGCGGTAGTTTATATGGGTGAGAGCTTGGCACAGATTGGGGCTACCTCTGGAGTGCAGATTAAACGGCGCAGCACCAGGGCCGTTCAGGTCGGGGATCTAGTAATCGGCAGCTCTGGCCCTATCTCGGTCCAGTCGATGTGCGCCACCAAGACCCAGGATCTAGTCGCAACCGCCGCTCAGATCGCACTGCTTGAACAACACGGCGCCGACATTATTCGCATCGCCATCGATAGCCGCAGAGATGTTGAGGCCCTGGCAGAGCTGCGTAGGGGCACCAGTGCACGCCTCGTTGTTGACCTACAGGAGAGCTACAAGCTTGCAAAGAGCGTTGCTCCGTACGTTCAAAAGATCCGCTACAATCCGGGACACCTCTATCACCACGAAACAAGCGTTCCGGTGCACGAGAAGGTTAAGTATATCGTAGGTGTGGCGCGTGATTACAACCTGGCGATCCGTGTCGGCGTAAACTTTGGCTCACTCGATCCAGCCCTGGCAACGCACGGAGAGGACCCGCTAGAGGTTGCAATGAGCTCCGCTCGTGAGCATATCGGCTACCTTGAAGATCTAGGCTTCACAAACTATGTGGTCTCCCTTAAAAGCTCGGACCCAAACGATGTGATCGATATCAACCGCAAATTCGCAGTTGAGTTTCCAGAGATTCCGCTTCACCTCGGCGTGACCGAGGCAGGCATGCTTCCGATGGGTGAGATTAAGACCCGCGTTGCATTTGAGAACCTGCTCGTGCAGGGCATAGGTGATACGCTCAGGGTCTCGCTTACCCTACCGCATAGCGAGAAGCATCAGGAGGTCCTTCTTGCCAAAAAAATCGTAGAGGATATCTATGCCGGACGTTTCCGTTCGGTGCCGCGCTTTGAGCACGAGGGGCTAAATATCATCTCCTGCCCATCGTGTTCACGGGTAGAGAACGAGGCTTTTGTTGAGCTCGCCCAGCAGGTTCGCGAGATGACCCTACAGTTCGCTGATAAAAAGCTGACGATTGCGGTAATGGGATGCCGAGTTAACGGTCCAGGCGAGACAGATGATGCCGATCTCGGGTTGTGGTGTGCCCCGACTCACGTCAATCTGAAGCGTGCAGGTACCCTGGTAGGACAGTTCTCGTATGAGGAGATCCTGCCGCGCCTGAAAGTGGAGATCGATAGCGTGCTTCAGGAGCGTCGCTAAGAGGTTTAGCATCTTATGAAGCTTATTTTACCCGATGAACTAAACACAGCGCAGCAGCGTATCTTGGATTCTTACCGTGAATGGTTCCCAGCCGGGGCGGTATGCGTAAATGTTATGCTTGGGCCCAAGCTTGGGGATGAGGAGTGGGATATTCGGCCCCTAATCCTAGATGGTGGGCGGGTGGTGTTATTGCGATTCTCCCGACCACTGAGTGAGGCTCTCTTAAAAACCTACTCTGCTGAGATGGAGGGATTCTCGGCCTTACCGGGATGTTCGATTCGGATCGAGCGACGAGCGCACCTCAAACAATTTCTCTCTATCAGGGCGTACGTACCCCAGACACTGGCCGATCAATTACAGCTAGGCGAGATTATAGCAGGGGTTAAGAACCTAGACCTTGCCTCCCTTGTCATTCAACAGGTGCGCCAGCTCAAGGCGAGAAATCTGGTACACGGACACCTCTCCCTTTCTAACCTTGTATACTCAGGGGGTTCGCTAAGCTTACTCGATCCACTTTTTGGTGCATTGAACGGCTCAAGGGATCGCTTTTTAGCTCCAGAGGTGAGCCCAGATCAGGAGGTGCCTCATACTAGCGATCTTTTCGGATTGGGTCTTATTCTTACAGAGTTGCTAGGGGATGGGGTTAGCTCGCAGCAACGGGAGATTCTAGAGCGCCTTGCCTTACCAGCGCCCCGACAACGTCCCTTTTTGGAGGAGGTAGAGGAGGTGTTTAACGTTAGAAACGTAGGCCCCCCTTCGAGCGCTGGTCGATTGGTACGCCGTGCTGGCTCTTCTGATAACGCAACACTCGCACAGAGCAACAATGCCTCATCCCGTAAAGCTCAGAATCCCATTCATAGGGGAGAGCACCGCAGCTTCCAAAAGCTCTGGCTTATAGCTGTAATTCTTTTCGGTGTAGCCCTCTTGATACGGTATCGCTATCCCTCGCTATATTTTCAGATTGCGCACCGCATCCCGATCTTAGCCCCCGATCGTAACGCAGAATATGAGAGCGACTGGGAGAGTGCGGATCGCATGCGTATGTTGCGCGTTGCTAGAGCGGCGGTTCTAGAGCATGAACCATCGGCAGAGAACACCATTGTTAAATCCATTATGGCGGGGGCTAATCCTGCAGGAACTACGGCGGTCCTAATGAGGGTTGCATTGACCGATCTATGGCGCAAAGATTTATCTAGAGCTGATCAGGAGGCGGTCTTGAGCCTGACCTTGGCACCCCTTCTACCGCAGGGGCTAGAGGGCATACCACCGCTAGCCTCGCTGCACCCTGCTGTAATTATGGCCGTTGCTGGTCAGATGCAGCCAAATAATCCAAGCCCTCAGTTAAAGCTTCTTTCGCTCTCTCTCTTCACAAACCTTGCCGATCCCGTAGGAGCGGTATTTCGGCAGCTTGGAGAGCTTGGAATCTCGTCGGCCGGTGCGCCGGAGAGCTTAGCTCTAGCCGGAATTATCTCTGGTAATACCAACCCTAACCTCTTTGAGGCCTTTATGGGGGGAGATTCAAGCTCCAAGGGCACCCTAGCGCGTCTCATTATCCTTATGCCTATCGTTGCTCAGAACGATGCAGCGGCGGTGCAACTTCTAGCAGCCATTAGAGATAGGGGAGGGGAGCTAGGACAGGTGCTCGGTTGGTTTGATATCGAGGACCTCGCAAAGTGGAGCTCCATAGGGAGCATCGATAAACTATCATTACTTCTTAACAAACTACCGAAACGATCCTTCACTATTTCACAGTATGGAGATCTCTTAACCTTTCCCCTGCAGGGAGTTAGGCAGGGGGCTGCTGCCATGCTCAGGGAGCGCTATTTTAAGGAGAGCGATACTAACCTTCTGCTCTTATTATCTGGAGAGGGAAACCGACTAACGCGTGAGCAAACCATAGCGCTTATCTCAGCTCTTCAATTGGAGGCAGGTAAGCGCACCCCATTTATAGCGGCCTGGTTCGGTCTAAGGCCCGCGCCCGATACGGTGTTGTTGCTACTCCTGGCTAGAAGCGCGCAGGACAGCTCAGATATCTTTAATCTAGAGGCGGCTCGTTACCTAAGGCACAACGAATGGGTCGGTTCTATAGAGATTTTGGAGCTCCTTGCACAGCACCAAGAGCCCTTGGCTCGCACCCTAGCTTACGCTCGACTTGATCCAAGGGATAGCGCGCAGAAAAAGATCCTGCAGGCTCGTATCTCAAAGGAAAAGGATGCCGCACTTCTTAAGATGGTGATGGGGAAGTTGTCCTAGAAGGGGCGGCTCCCAGCACCACAATAAAAAAGGCGTCAGGGAATCTCTCCCCTGACGCCCAACTAGAACTCCCCGTAAGGGGCTGGTTCTTAGTTCTGAATATTCGTGTCGTTAAAGAAGGTCGACATGATTGAGCGCAAAATAAACGCGCCAACCGCTACGACCATCAAGCTGAGGGCAGCCTTATACTGACCAAACGCAGCACTCATAATCGCGCCGATTCCAGATGCAGCCATGATTAACGCTCCGAACGAACCCTCAAGGTACGTCATGATTGCGTTAACCGCATTTGCGACCTTAGCGTCGTTATATTTCGTGGCCGTATATCCTCCTCCTCCTCCTGTTCCCTGGGCAGTAGCATCAAGCGATAAACTTATTGCAAGCATGCTTATTCCAGCAAGAAATATAATCGTACGTACCTGCGCCTCACTTGGAGCAGCGAATGATGCCGCTGTGTACTGACACGCCGTCTTAATCTTCTCAGATACAATTTTTACTAACTTTTTCATATGACCTCGTTATTAACTTATTTGTTGTTTCGTTTCTATCTGTTTCTTAACGGCGTGAACTAGCACGCCCCAGTTTCATTAAAGGTTATAGCAGATTCGATCAGCTGTGTTGCATAACAGACTAATAAAAGAATGGCCTGTAATTGTTTTTTTAGATCAATTAGCCGGGTAGCCTAGTTAGGCTCTAAGTAGCTATTTCGCGCGAGAATAGCAGAGAATAGCAGAGAATAGCATAAAACAGGGAGATCTACCTGCCGCCGTTTATCCCTCAGAGGCGCTGGCAAGCCCGGGCAAGATCTGCTCAGGATTAAGTGGAATGCCACCTTTGCGCAGTTCAAAGTGCAGGTGTGGCCCGGTTGAGATGCCGGTGCTTCCAACTGTAGCTAGGATATCTCCGGCACGAACCGTGGCACCCGGCTGCACCTTGAACGCAGCGCAGTGTCCATAGTGACTGGTGAGACCGCTTGAGTGTTTTACTACGACTAACTTTCCATAACCGGCGTACGGATCTGCAAAGATGACCTGCCCGTCTGCAATAGATCGGATCGGAGTACCCTGTGGAGCTGCTAGATCGATACCGTGATGGTGTTGGTGAACACGCTTAATTGGGTGCTTACGGGCTCCGAAGTTACCCGACTTACGGGGGCCCATTACGGGATAAACGAAGGTCGACTTAGTAGATATAGCCTGAAGAGCCTCTGTCGCTTTGGTCGGAGTAGCGTAAACGAGCGTTGGAAGAGTTAGAGCAAAGATAGCAGGAAGAGTTAACACCAAGAAGGTGAGAGGGAGAGTAGCCAGATATCGGTTAGCAGAGGTTAAAAGCATACGCTAGTTTCCAGCATTCATCTTTTGGAGTCGTCTAAACGCCTCCTCTTCAACGTTTGTAGTGAAGCCCTTCACCCGTACGGAGCTACCGTCATTAAGGCTTGAGGCCCCCTCGCCAAAAGTTACTAGACTTGCGTGCACCCAGGCCCTTTGTCCATTGGGAGCGAAGACCCGATACCACTCACCCTGGCGTGCCTCTACGGCGAGGCGCGAGCCACGACGGAGCGACATCAGAGCAGAATTATTTTTGCCAGGTCCCAGGCGCAGGTCGGCCTTATCAACTGAGATAGTTGCGATCTGAAGCTCTGCGTTTGGGCTAGGTGGCTTAACATCAACTGGAATGTTGTGCGGCAGAGGGGCAACCTTTTGCGTCTCTATTACCGGCTGCGAATAGGTAGCCGGCATAGGGACGTTATACTTACCGAGGCTGGCGCGGGTCTTGGCATCAACCATAGTTGAAAGTCTGCGTGCTTCGACCTCAGCTAGGGAGTGTTCGTTACGCGACTCCTGAAGCTCCTGTTCTAGACGAGTAATTCGGTCATTTTGCGTCTTAAGCGTGCGGCGCAGAGCCTCGTTTTGGCTCTGCAGATCGGTTGTATTAGCTGCTGGCTGAGTTTGTTTTGCTGGAGTCAGCGCTACTTTATTAGGGGCAGAGGGCGCAGTTTTAGCAATAGCTGGAATCACGGGGAGAGCCTGAATTGTCGGTGCTTTTGGCTTAGTAACTACCGGTAGTGGCGCTACTACTGATCTTTTGCTGGGCACTACGATTGGCAGGCTGGTAGGCATGCTGGAAGGTAGGGTAGACTTTGGAGCTTGTGCGCCTAGCGCCTGCACAGAGAGCCCCTCCATTATGGCTAGCTCGGCGTTCATAAGGGTCTTTTGCAGGTCCTCCGAGCCCTCAAGCCCACCCCTAGGTTGACTATAGGCTAGCGGCGAGCAGGTGATAACACCTGCTACAATAGCGCCGCTAAGCGCTAAAAGCTTTATCCAATAAATACTAAAAAAGACCGTTCTCATCTATAGGAGACCCTTGTTAACCTTTTCGGCCACTAACCACTGATCGCTACAGTGGGCAGGGTTGCTTCACTTTATTTGCTAGAACCCTTTTTGACCTAAGCAAAACCCTTATCTGTCCTCCTAGAATCTAGCGCTTTAGAGCTACACTACTACTCTAACCCAAGCTTCCTCTTAATATCGTTTAACCGTTCCGGCTCCATCTCGTTTGATGGATTGCTCCGTGGACGGTTAGTGCTACCTTTGCTGGTGCTATCTAGTAGGTCATTGAGCTTACTATCGCCCTTGCCCTGTTTACCGGACTGCATCAGTTGCTGTTGGTCATCCAGAAAATTAGAAAACTGCGCTTTTGAACCGTTGTCCCGCTCGATCGGAGCGTTTTGTTCGATGGTCGAACCGGCTAAACGCACAACAAAAACGAGAAATGCCAGAATAATGAGAGCACCCATCTGAATTTTGCTACCGAGTGGAGCAAATAAATTTTTATAGTTAATCAGACTCATACTTTCATGCTCCGCTATTTCTGTTTCGGACGCTTATAGTACTCCCAACGCCCTTGGCGAATCTCTATAACCTCTTGGTGACCAGGTCGATAATAATGTCCCTCTGGATCAAGCCCCGGCGGAACATCGACGACATCTACCATCGGCTCCTCCCAGATATACTCAACAACACCGGGAACGTTACGAACTTGATATTCAATAACTGCAGGCTGAACGATCTCGGTCTGTGTCGTTTTAGAGCACCCTGCTCCGAAGAGCGTTGAGATGGCAAGCACCACTGTGCTTAATCTTAATGTATTTAATGAGATCTTCATACCCACACCCTCCTAAACATTTGAATCCCTTAATCCTGATTCCAGTATCGAATTTAATGCCCCGGATACACTACCTGCATCGTCCGGCTGGAAGCCTGCACCCCCCATCCTCCGCTCTTGGAGATCCTTGGCCCCATATGGAGCTATCAGAACGATCTCCTCTAGAGCCTTACTGAAATCGTTATTATGTCGTATTAAAGCATCACTAAAAAGCTGATTATCGTCTCCGTTATTTGTGCTGACCCAGTAGAAAGCAGGTTCTACCGGCAATACAAGCGCCGACTCACCTAGATCCGAGATTAGGTAGAATTGAGACTCGACCCCCTTTACAGTTCGTAAGCGCATGATCACATCTGATTGCTGTGGGGTTAGGTTAAAAGCCTGCGCCGTGAGGTGGAACTTATTTGGATCCTGGCGCAAAAAGATCTTATGCGCGCTATTTTGTACGATCGCTTGTCCACCAGATCCAACGTAGAAATCCTCTCCTGATTGCGATGCTGCGATAACGATCCCCTTTCTCTTACGATAGAGACGAAAAGCTGTCTCAATAGTATTAGCCTGGGTCTTTCCGATTAGCTCATGTGCCTCATCGAAGACCAGAATCTTACGGGTATCAAGCTCGCTCGGGTCGTTCATGACGGTATCCGCCCAGACCATCGCGATCTTAAGGAAGACACGTTGCAAGTCAGGGTTACGACTCAAAGCTTTAAGATCGAATACAATAAAGCGCTCTTTGAGCTTGAGTGAGCCTGGTCTATCGAAGAATCGAGCATAGGTTCCCTCGCCGTAGTAGTCGGCTATTAGGAGCGCTATGCGTTGGCGCCGTCGCGCAATATCATCTGTTTCATCAACTCGGCGTGGTGCGCGCAGAACCGAAACGCAATCGCTCAATATAAATTCACGACGCATAGGGCCGCTGCGATAAATACGGTGAGCCTCAATCAGGGACTCAGCAACACTTCCGCGCTCAAGGCGGTCTGGGATATTAGTGCCATCGGTAGCCATATCGCAGACCACATCCGCGCACATATCTACGAGGTCCTTATAGTCGTCGTTTCGAGAGTCTGGAGCTATTGCTCCAAGACGCGCCAGGAAGTTCATGGCAGGCGCTTTAGAGGGGGTTGCTTCGTATACACGCCCCCCGAAAAGTTTAGCGAGCTTTTCAAAACCACATGGCTGTCCGGTCATACCCTTATCAAATATGAAGGTGATCGGATTTCTCTCAATAATCCTACCATCTGAGAGCGTAGCGTAGTGGCCCCGATTGAGCATCGAGATCAAAAAGCACATCAGATAGCTCTTACCAGCTCCCGACACTCCGCTAATCAAAACGTTCGGCGCTATGTTTGAGTCGTAGAGATCAAAACCAATCAGCTCGCGATTCCAAAGGCTTGGAAGGAGAATCTGGGCTCCAGCGCTCCCGCGCCAGTTACCCCACAACGGAAACATTCGAACGGCTCGTGATGATTGTACAACTGTCGTCCAGCCCGCACCGTCACTTGCAGGATCGTAGGCGCCTGGCAGGGTGTTAATGAGCACCGCCATATCAGAAACCTCATGTACCATGCCGCGCGCACCGTTTAGCTGTGGAAAGGTGGCGACTGCTTCTGCCGTTGCGCGTATAGCCTCGTCATCGTTCTGACACAGGAAGGTCTGGTGCACCCCAACACGTACGATCTGCTCTCGTGAATCATATAGCTCTTGGCGTGCGTTTCTAATGGCTGAGATCTGATGGCTTACCTTCTGATTGGATCGTCCGCCCCAGGCACGCTCTCGCATACCGAGGGTGCCATCGAGTCGATCGAGCCGTTCAAGTTGTTTCTCCTTGGGATCTTTAGAGAACGTGACGCTTATAATGTTTTCATAAGGCGCTGATTGCAACGGCGCAATCATAAGCGGCATGCAGGATTTGGGGGGCTTCACCATCGATACGGAACGGAATATACGGCCATCCTTGCGAATAATTCCATCACGAGGATGCTCTACGGGGGTCTCAGAGATCTGATTTGCTAGCAAATCATCAGGATCGTACTCAGGCACAGGAACGGCAGTGGTACGTCCACGCCTATGTTTGCCCGGTTTAACGCTACGACGATTAAGGATAGGATAAAGTAGGTTGATTAGAGACTGACCATCGACCCGTTTAGGATAAAATCCGAGGTCAGCTAGTTTGGCCGCCGAGCCATCGATGATGCCCTTAAACTTGTTAGCAAAGCCCATGTATTCGGCCTGGCGTTGCTCGGCACTCAGACCAACCGCTCCGTACATGAACATCTTTATTGTACGAGCGATCTGGTTAAGTAGTCCCTTGCCCTCCCAGGGTGGATCATAGCGAAAAGAGATAAAGAGTCTTAGTCGACGCGGCCTACGCTGCAGCGAGCGACTCTGACTTGCGAGTCTGATAGAGCGAACCCAGCGTCTAGTCATCCAGCCGGCCGGCCCAGAGATTGGATACGAGGAGATGCAGTTACGTAGCAGATCCTCAACATCGAAGGTCGTTATCCAGGAAACCTGTGCCGAGATAGTATGTTCTAAAGAATCCAGCAGCTCCTGAACACGCTCTGTAAGCTGGAACGCCTCTGCATCGGATACCTTGGTGATCCACTTAGGTTGCAGCTCCCACATCGACCAGATCGATGCGTCGGTATGAATGAAGAGTTCGTTCTCCTGATCGTAACGTGCAAATGGGAGCAGCTTGTTAAAGAGCTCCTCATCTTGAAACAACCTATTTCGCGTTAACCTATTAATACCCATTTCGATTACTCTTTAAAAAGTCGGGGCTGTTCTGCCGTTGGGGCCAGAAATCGCACCTCCTTATTCTGATGATCGATAACAACCTGAATCTGCGCCTTTCTCTCTATAATTTGCCCGAGTTCGTCAATTGTGCCGAGATTCTCAATTGTGATCTTATGCAGGGCTATAGAGGGATCTGCGTAGCTTTCATAACGTGAGGTTGCGGCTAAGACCCGCGCAGTTTCCTCAAGCGAGGCGTTTTTTAACTCAAGGTGAAATACTGGACGAAGCATCGGGGCACTACGGCCCTCAATTGAGTCCTTAGTTCCAGGGCGCTCACGTTGTGGCAGAACCTCTGGGGGATGGGTCCAACGGGTGCGTGCATAGACCGGCTCAGCCCCTGCGCTGCGCACAGCAGGGAGAAAGATAGTACGCTTAGTCGCAGAGTACGGTTGGTACTCCTTTGGCCCCTTAGTGCAGCCGGAAACTGTTAGCATTAGAGATAATAGAAGAAATCCTCGCATAATCATTAGCGAATATCCTCCGGATTAACGAAGCCAACGGCCGAGCCCTGTTGGGCGCCACCGAGCTGGCCCTCGATTTCGAATGCATCTGTAACTGCCCAGGCATCCCTCTTTACCTTAAGGTAGTAATAGTGCGCAGGAACTAGGTCGCCGTGAGAGTTTAGGTGATCTGGTACCCACATAAGTCGAACAACAGCGGGCTGAATAACCGGATTATTCGGTTGTGGTGAGAGCGTTCGTTGATAGCTGCTCATGGCTTCTAGCGCCTCACGTGCGCGAACTGCCTTCCCTGCACCAGAATCATTAAGCGCCGCATCGTTCTTCTCGCCAAAGTAGGCAACCTCTGATGGGCTTTCATAGAATGGGTTGAGGATGTTTCCGACCTGGTTGCATCCCGAACACAAGCTAGCTAGAAGCGGAATTACTAATGTTGCTACTTTTTTCATGCGCCTTACCTCAACCGTTAATCTAATGACGTGTATACAACCGAGGGGTTCTCATCGTCGATCTGCTCAAGCAGGTCAGGAATAGCAAGTGACTGCGAGAATACCGCCGTAGCCTCGCGTCCTGAGAGCACCTGAACAACCGGAACTAAGAGCTGTAAACGCTCACGAATAATCTGCTGCCACTCCTGAGCTGCGGATGAGAGTGCGAGCCCTCCCGCGTATGCTGGTATCTGACTCTGATCAACCTGTGACTGTGAACTTTGACTGCCGCTACTATTATAATATAAAGTGTTCCTATTTGCAGCGGCGATACCCTGTCCCAATCCCGATAGACCCCCGGCGAAACCGGCACCGGCGATAGCTTTACCTATAGGATCTATCAGAACCCCCTCCATACCACGAATTCCATCCTCACCGACGATCCAGCCATCTATGGTGAACTCCTTACGGCGTCCGTTTGGAAGTCGCAGACTAAGTCTGGTCAATCGAAAGAGCACACGAGAATCTGTCAGGGAGCCCTGCGCTGCTGCGATAACACGCGCCTCACCGAGCGGAATACTGTTGCCATCCGGTCCGATAATATCCCCGATCAACTTGAGAACAACTGGATACGGCGTTCCATCGGTCGGTGCGTTTACACCTGCCAGGAGCTTAATTCGTACTGAATCACCAGGCATAATGGCCGCCAGGCGAACCTTAACTGGTGGAGCAGGGGGCTGCGCTGGAATAGCGTCGGAAGCGGCGATAGACTCAAGTTCGTTCGGATCAGCGCTAGCTAGCCCTGGTCCGGTTATATCACCTAGATCTTTCGGCGCTGTGTTTCCGCCGGCCGTAGATGTCGAATTTTGAAGTTCAGCTAGACGCTCAAGGATCTTCTTAAAGATCTCTGCCGTAGTTGCCTCATACTCCTGCATGGCCTTCTTTTGTGTATCAACATCCTCACGCAGTGCGTTTGTGTTCTGGGTCAGAGAGTTTAACTGTCCGTTAAAGCGCTCAACCAGATCGGTCCAACGCTCATTAGGATCGTTTGCTCCAACGTTTACCTGCTTGAGATCGCCCTTCTGTCGACGACGGGCTCCGCCACTTTCACCGAAGATCAGGAATAATATAGCGATACCCACAACTCCCGTTATGACCTGCGTTTTCCTGTCGCTCCGCAATCGGAGCATGAAATCTTTCAATATTTGTGACATACTTCACCTGCTCGTTAACGGGCTCGCGTTACAATATAGACCTTTGCGTTGTGTTTATTTGATATCTGCTCCTCTACGTTAAGAGGTCGTGCGCTTAATTCCCAGGAGGATGCCGATACGGCGCGTGTTCCATCGATACGAAACGTAGCTGCATTAAGCTTCTGCGATTGGTCCAACAGGTTGGTTGTATCCAGTACGTACCCCCACAGGTTAGCGCCGATAAAGATCTTGTCGATCTTTGCCAAGACAGCACCATCGCTGACAACCTCTTGTCCCTTGAATTTCTCACTAATCTGGTAGCCTGCTATCGACCTTTTGCCGAACTCTGCAACGAGAACCATCTCACGCATCAAGCCAGAAACCTTGCTTGCTGGTGCGTACTCATAGCCACGTTCCTTATACGGCTCTGGCATCGACTCCTCTTCTGGAGCACCAAAAGCGCCCTTGCCATCTCCGATTGAAATCTGGGCATCTCGTGGGCTCTCTGCAGTAGCGCGCCGAATGCGGAGTGGGTAAGATCTGCCATCGTCTAGCCGCACTAGGATCGCCTCTCCGTTCTCGTTGATATTCTCTTTTCCGAACACGACTAGCGCATTTCCCTTGTTCTCAATGGCTATGCCGGCGTTCGAGTTTTTAAAGCCATCCTTGATGCGACCTCCTTCAAAGACGATCTCGGTTGGTTCTCCAATATTAATCCACACCTCTATCTCACCATTGCCACTTTGGTACTGAACATCACGCGCAAATGCACTATATGGCTGCGCAACGAGCGCCACAGTTATTCCGAGAAGTATGGTGAATACATTATAATACATACTATTTCCTCGCTTCATTAATCGGCTCCTGTTCCTCTCAGCGGGTCACCATTACGCTCCCCCCGTGTGTTTGGAGTAAATACAACGTTAGTGATAACAATGCCGTAGGGATTAATCGGATTACGTGGGATCGTAGTCATCTCAACTCGGTAGCGGCTGGTAACGGTTGGAACCTCGGCCCCTGCAATCACCTTCCACCGTTCGCCAGTAACTGATATCGTTACGTTGTTGCCAGTTCGCTCAACGCGCGTAGCAAGTGGATCAACAAAGAACACCTGAGTACGGATTGAATTCTCGATGGCAGGTAGCTCTGATTGTAACATCTCCTCCTTGAACTTCGTAAGCAGGGGCTCTTTAAGCATGCTGCTCGCTATATCAAATTGCTTGCGAGCTGTTCCGGGTTGGTAAGTAGCGATCATGTTGATGTAATCGTTGGCTACATTGATAAACTCGTTATCAGGAATATCTTGAGCTGCATACACGCCTGGCATCGGCTTTGATGGCACGCTCAGGATAATTTCGCGCGTGGACCACATGACTAAGGCAAAGATTACAGCGATTAGCGTAGTTGGAAACTGAATAAGTGAGAGCGATCGCCACATCAGGGCCTGATCCTTATAATTCTCCCACAAACGGATCGTATCGTTGCTGCCACGAGCTGCCGTTAGCTGCGTATCTGCAACTCGATCTTTTATGCCCTGTGTAACCTCTTTAATCTTGCTCATTACAAACCTTTTTTGCCACCTTCTCGTTACGCCCTTGGATCCTTGTTACGCGGCTTATTTACCACGGCATCCAATTCAAGCTGCATGTAGAGACTCAGTGGATTCAGCTTCCGTATCGGAGCACCACTCCAGCGTGGTTGTAGCTTCGAAGGAGCGGGAATACCTGGGGGTTCGAATCCACACGTCACCATGCACACATTTCTCACTCCACGTTCCTCATCCGGAAACTTTTTTCGCATAGCTGCCAGCCCGAGCGTGATACCGATCCAGATCAACACCAACATCGGCATATGTTGCGCTGGCTTCTCAACCAGTGAACTAGCAAGAAAAGCACTGGTCAGTCCGGCCATCCATTCAAAGAGCTTGCAACCGGCAAAGGTCCAGTCTTCGTTTAAGCAGGGTATTACTTCACCGTTATCCATAGATCGTTCAAGCCTCTTTTAGTAATCAACGCTCATTACTTACTTGCTTCAGGCAAAAGTCGTGGATCCGCCGAAAATTTTATCCCACCCTTCGTAGCCTTAGGTTGCGGATCTAGAACCCGCTCCAGATCTTCGGCACGATCAATCAGTGTGTTACGCCACTTAACAGGGTCTAACAGCTCGTCAGGACGAGCTATTTTCCTCGCCGTATCGAACTCGTTCAGGGCCGAGATTAAGAGCGCCCTGGAGCGTGCATAGTGCGCCACAGCCTCGGCAGTGGTCTCCTGATTGGCCTCTCCTAGCCCTATTGGAGCACGTTTATTTTCGGTATAGCCGAGCGAGCTCCACAGCAGCGCCGTTCCCACTATTATCCCCATACACCCCTTCGTCGCCGTAACCATTTGGTTCCTTTAGCTTTTTTCGTAAAATCTAATTTTCCTCACCTACCATGCGTATCTATCGCCACTTTTACCCCTACTACTGGAGAGATCTCAGCTATTCTGTAAATCGATAATTATACCGAGATATAAATAGGTAGCTGAGATACCCTCCTATGAGGGGACTTACGCGGCTTACGCTATTAAGCCTCTAGATGGATATGCTGAGGGGTCGCAGATCCGTGACTTAACGGGTTACTATCGCACGGATCTGGTACGATCAGGGTGTTTGGGCCAGACTGATAGTCTAGATACGTCGCTTGATCTGATAACAAGGGGGACTGATACTCCTTAAACGTTGCCTGGTAGGGGCAAGGCGGCTGTAGTAGCAGGTTTTATTTAAAAGGGGCTTTTAGTGGCAGAGGGTCGTTCTACGCCAGACAGTAACGATATGGATCTTCTCCACCACGCTGGCCGGAAGAGTGGGGGGGCATCTCGCCTTATCGTGCAGGGCGTTGTTGCGCTCTTCGTGGTTATCTTTGCGCTTCTTATAACCACCTACTTTGTGCAGCGCTCCAAGCTAGAGGTCACAGAGATAGCACAGCTTAACAAGCAACTACTTGAAACTGGTAGCGCTTGGGGTGAGAACCTCTCTTTGGATCTTAGTGATTACTCGCAATGGTTCGTACGTCATGGAACTCAGACCGAAGCACAGCTCTTCAACGACATTAGCGCCATCCTTATTGGAAATGCCCTGGCAAGTCCGGCCGCCTATGCTTCAGCTGGCGAGATAGGACTACTCTCTCAGATATACCTTTCACTGCATGAGGGTTTGCTGCGGCTTTCCTTTCTAATCATAGCCTCACTCCGTGTCTGGATCGTTGCGTGTATCGTAGCGCTCTTTTTTGGGCTGCGTTACTATCGGGCCTATGTCGGCGCGGATGCTCTCGGACAGATGGGTAACGGACGCCTTTTTTATTCCGGTGCGCGAGCCAGCCTAGATGCGGTAACTCCCGAAGGCGCACCAGATATTCAGATCCGTGGGCTTGCGTGTCCGCAGTTCTCTACAGCACTTGAAGCGCGCGCCTCAGGAGTATGGCGGGTTCTAAATGAGTACAGTGCTGTCAACGGTACCAACGAAGCTCTCACCGCAATTATTGTAAAAAACGGCGCGATCGCTCCCTATGTGGCGCTGCAAGAGGAGGAGTCCCTACTCGCAACTGCATTCGCTACTAGTAGCATTAAGGAGCATACGGAGGACCTACTATCTGCAGCACTCTCGTTACACGCCCTGTACGCTGCGGGAGAGGTGCATGCTGGATTAGAAGAGCCGCACCCAAGTGGAGACGCACAGTCCCTTAATTCCCAAGAGTACGCACTATTGGTACGAGCAGCGCTGCATAGAGTGCTCACACCGGCTCTTAGACAGGAGCTTGGCCGTATTCCGGCGGCTGAGGTTGCAACCACAATCCTTGCTCTTGAGTGCGGAAAGGTGCTGGTACATTCGTATGAGGGGGGGCGTTGGATCCGCCGCTCTAACTTCCCACATTTGAGCGCGCGCGCTGTTTTACACTCGGTGCTTGAGTACCCGCAGGACTACAGCTTTGACGCACGCTCTCGTATTAGACGATCGCTAATCTATGCCGCACGTTCAAGCGCCTTTGCACCGGTTCGAATGCCGGTGGATCTGCGCTCTGATGTTTGGGGACTCAGGCAATGGATGGAGATCTTTTTGGCCTGTCCACATGAGCTAATAGATGTAGCGGACGAAGTTGAATTAGTTGGACTTGTGCGTGTGTCACATATTGCGTGGAGTAGTGAATTTCTAGAGAGTTCAATTGGATCGATCTCTGAGATAGCGCAGAGTAGCTATGCTACCGGATCAGATCTACTCTTTATACCTGTAGAGCGGGTTGTTGCACTCCTTCGAGAGACCCTTCAGCCATTAGAGATTAGGCGCATGGAGGTGCTCTTAGCAGCGGCCAGTTCGCGCCAGAGGCTAAAAGCCATCGCGGTAGAAAAGGGGGACGGTGCTTCATTCGCCAGTAACTCACTAGAGCGAATCATGCCACCTCTAAGCAACGAGGAGGTTCTAACGCTTGAAAAATTGCACGCAATCTCGGCGCAGGAGCTCAGAGACTGGTCCGCTATGCGCATAGTGCTCGCATCGTACGGCTGGCTAGCTAGGCGGGTAGGGGATTATACCGTTCCAGATAGCTCTGTAATCTTCTCCGTGTTTAAGTCAAAGGAACGACTGGAAGGGGCTAACTCACTCGGCCTGCTTGGCAAGTCCGGCATGGTTCCCCTGCGCGGCGCAAAGCTTGAGCAACGTTGGGGCCGCAGTTGGAGCTCGCGCTTTAAATATGCAGATAAGGCAACTATGTCAGAAACGACAGAGGATTACGAAAAGTTGCTACAGGGCATAGAGGAAAAACCTGCGGACGATTCACTTTCGGAACTGAGTCCAGCTAGTGCGTAAAGGAACGACTTTAATATATGGCACGTAACTATAGACGAACAGACTATACGGCGATCAGAGAGGCACGGATCAAACGATCGCTACTGACCTCTGGATTGACCTCGTTAGGGGCATTTGGAGCTGCTATGTCGCCAGCGCTCGCCTCTGCCGATCCGATGGTTCTTTTCGGCTTGGGATTGATACCTGCCGCGGCCTTTGGTCGCACCGCCTTTGAGTGGGGCAAGCAGTATGCACTTGAGCTTGAGCGCCAAAGGGAATCTATATTTCGGGGTGGTAAGGCGGTCTTGGGAATGCCACCTGAACGGGATTGCCTAGGACATGCGGTCGAGGATGCGCGTGCTAAAAACAAAAAGATGCTCGACAAGTATCTGATCGGTTTTGAGCTAGATTCAGGAAAACCGCTCTGGGTAGATGATGATGAGATATGCACACATGGTGCCGTGTTTGCAAAGACCGGAGTAGGAAAGACCCTCTGGCTTGAATCCCTTATCTTTCAACAGATGGCGCGTGGCAGGGCTAGTGGTTGTACGTTCATAGACGCAAAGCGTGATTCAACGACCCTCGCTCATATTATCCTAATGGCGATGGTGACCGGCCGAATTGAGGATCTGATCATCGTCGATCCTTTTGAAAGCGTGCATGCCTATAACTTTGTAATGACGAATCAGCGCGCCGACGTTAAGGCGCGTAAGGTTCTGCGTGCAGGGCTCCCACCAACATCGGATCAGAGCTCAACTAAGCACTACGACCGACTAGCGGCCGATTCAATCTATCGCATGGTGCGTGCCATGGAGAGTTTTGGCCTAGCGTGGTCTATTCGTGATATCGCCGTATCGCTCTCAGCATTTCAGATCGCTTATCCGCACCTCAGAAACATGCTTAATAAGATCGGAGCCCGCCAGGCCATGGTGGAGCTTGGCCATCTGGCATCCAGCTATCGCAGTGTAAAGGGTGTGCTTGATACAGCTCGTATTACAGACAACCTAAGGGGTATCGCCTCTGAACTGCACGCAATTGCAGGCAGTGAGGTGGGTGAGGTTTTCTGCACTAAGTATACCGACCTCGTTCTTACCGACGCTATTCTGCGCGGAAAGATCATCTACTACATGCTTCCAAGGCTAGAGGAGGCCGAGAGTGCGGCTAGAATGGTCAAGATATTTCGTGAAGACCTTGAGGTATCGATCGGTGAGATTACCTCTTCACGCATTCACAACCTTGAGGACCCGCACCTAGTTATTATCGACGAGGGATCCTCTACCTTTGGACCAACCTGGGCGAACCTCTTTGAGCTTGCGCGACGTGGCCGCTTTGCGCTGCTCTTCGGCGCGCAGTCGACAGGCGGTCTTACCGATGCAGCCGCTGGATTGAGTGAGGCGTTTTATGAACGCGTGATGGCTAACGTAAACTTAAAGGTCATGATGCGTATCGGTGATAACCGGACCGCCGCTGATATGACCGAGTGGTTCGGAAAGATTACAAGCACCAAAAAATCGATCGGTGCTGGCGTTACAACGGGGCTCTCCAGCACGCTGCTAAAAGGGCCGCTTGATATTAGTGCGCGCCGAACAGGTGGCGAGTCTCAAACTGTTAGTTACTCAGAGGATGAGGAGGATCTCGTTAGCGCCGAAGAGCTTAAGCATGAGATGTCGGCAGAGAAGGGTTTGGCCTGGTTCGATCTAGGAAACGGCAAGATCGTCAAGGGGCGCTCATTTTGGTTTAACGCTAGCCTGCCAGAAACCTGGGAGGGGCGAGAGTTTGTTGTTAAGCCGGAGCGATTTGAAGTTGATGAGATCGGATTAGCAGATTGGGTCGATGAGCAGATCCTCTCTCAGGAGCAGGATGAGATCTCAGCCAAGTTTGCCTCTAAACCACGGCAAGCTGCAGAGCCTGAGTTTCAGCGTGATAAATCAGGGGGCGCACGGGGCGCATCGTCCGCCTCTGCCTCTTCAGAGCCTGGAACGCCCTCATCATTTAAGTTAAATATGATGCCGCGCGGTGGAGCACGGCCGCGGGGCGTTGTAACAACTATTGCAAAGCCCGCTACTGCCACTACTACTACTACGCAGCAGGGAGCTCCCGAGCCCCCGACAGAGAGCGTAACTGCTAAGAAAGTAAGTGAAGCAAAGGCGCCAGTACCCCCGAAGGATCCTCCGAAGGGGCCACGAACGGGCCCCCTTAAGCTTAGGAAATAATAGGGATGATGAGATAATCTTGCTTTTAGACTAGTAGGTAAGTATCGTTAGGGGTTGTAGTATGCTTGTTGTAGTGTACGTTTGCGAATTGACTAATGTCTCTATGATGCACAGGCAAATTGACTAACGTCTCTGTGATGCACAGGTTTTAAAAAAGGTGAAGGTTCTATGTACCGTGGCGGAGTTACTTTTTCGATCAACAAATCCTTTGGACGTCTGCAACTAATCCCAGAAGCGCAGGGCCTTAGACTTTTCTACACACCGATAATTGAGGGCTCCGAAGCTCCTGGCGCCCCGGGTAGCCTAGATATGGTGCTTCCGATAGATGCCATTGGGGGGCTTTGGGCAACCACACGCGCCTTTCTTTACGGCGTTGAAGCGCTCGATGAGAACGTAGTCCTGCAGAGTGGTGAGAGCGAGAGCGATTCAGATACCCTCATTAAACTTTATCGAGATAAGCCACGCGGACAGCAGGGGAAGTTAAGTGGTGAGGAGGTCTGCTGGCTTCGTATCGTAACGGGCCGCACAGAAGAGGAGCGTCGTCGAATCAAGCTAGGTCCTAGAGACCTTCTCTGTCTTGAGCTCTCATGCAACTCAGTTATGATTCTTGCAGGCGATGCTGGGACTCATAAGCCGGCGTTGCTGTAGACGGGGGCATTATAATCTACTGACAGAGCTCCCTAAGCCGCTAGTTGTGACAGCAGTGATTTTTTTGATTTTAATGGCTTCTCACTACCGGCGATAAGAAGCAGAAGCTGTTGAAGAGGTTCCATTGATTGAACGAGCTCACCGTTCCAAAAAATATGAATGTTACCGGCCGGAAGGGCTCTTTCATTATGGCCTACTATTACCGGTCCGTGGCGTTTTCGCTCAGGATTGGTTCGGCATAGCAGCCTTCGAGCATATGAATTGTCACTAGCATCAGTACCAAACATATCCTTCAGCCATACTGGTTGTTTGCTAATTGCGTAGTCCAGTGAGGCGGCAAGACTTCCCTGAAAACCGAGAATGTATCCTACAGCCCCTGTCGCTGGATATTTGTGTGCGATTATTGATTTAATACAAAGCACACATAGACCTCGTACAGCCGAGGTCCATTGAAAGGTCCCCGCACTTTTAAAAACCCCATGTGTTTTTCCTCTAACAGTCATTTTTGGGAGCTCCGCGATACCATAAGAAAATAGGGTTTCTACCAGCTCTACCGTTGAATTTCCTGCAAAATATAGCTGAAACTTTTTATCTGACATGCGCAAGTAACCTCAAGTAGTTAAGGGTTGCAAGCAATCTAGCGTAATTTTATAGAAAGCCCGTCAGATCTGATTTCGGAAGCAATTTCGGAATAGTTGACCGGAGCCCTTCTGCCGGTTCCTCTTCATGAGAGCTACTTTGCGGTGGTGAAATCTCACTAATCTGTGACACCTAAAATGCTGCGCCTCTAACCCATCCCTAGAGAGGGGATTGCGCAATACCGCTGGAATGAGCCTCTAGAAAAACAAATCCTCGACGGGCCTCTGTCAAGAACTTTTCAACTAGATCTGGAGATTTGCTGCCATCGGCAGCCTCTACACAACTATGCGCGTCAACTCCACTAGGTTCTACGGCAAGTATTGCATCGAAAACATTGCTGGGCCTGAGTCCACCGGCTAAGACAAGGGGTTTTTTAAGCGTCAGACCTAGTTTTCTGCTGACTGCCCAGTCATGCGTTAATCCCGTGCATCCTGTAGCTCCAGTTTTAGGGTCAAATGTATCGGTAAAGAAGCCATGTACTGCTTGTTCAAAAGCCTGCGCTTGCTCAAACAACGGGTGTTTGAGGTCAGAGCATTCAGGGCGAACTATAAGACTTTTGCTGATTAGTAGCTCTGGTACCATCTCTTTGAGGCGCCAGATCTCTTCAACTACAACATCACCATGTAATTGAATGATTACTACCCCTAGATAGCGCACCAATGCTTCAATCTCGCGCGCTGTTTGTAAGTATGTAATTAAAACTGCACGCTCAGGATACTTAAGCATCTTGATTATACTCTTCGCCTGAGCTTCTGATATATCAGGGGTGTGATAACCAAGGCGTAGTGGGAAACCAAGGAAATCTACCCCAAGCTCTTCCAGTAAAAGAGCCTCTGCTAGAGACCGTATACCTGCTATTTGAACCGAGTTCTTAAATAGTGCCATGCTGATTACCTGCTGGAATACTTGAGCGCAGAGCTT
>Ga0114970_10000095_pt1 | contig 54917 bp, 53 predicted proteins | sample M_140205_XF_Meta_FD_87030 | JGI IMG/M metagenome (GOLD analysis project Ga0114970, IMG submission 87030) | Freshwater microbial communities from Lake Montjoie, Canada to study carbon cycling - M_140205_XF_MetaG | ecosystem: Environmental > Aquatic > Freshwater > Lake | place: Lake Montjoie... | reverse complement strand
GAAGTCGGGGCGGCTGGATTGCTGCTCGATGGGGTCGGCGGCGTCTTTTTGGCCGGGATCGTTCGTCATGGCGGCAAAGGCGGCGAGTTCGCCCCCAGCGGAGAAGCCGAGGATGCCGATGCGGTCGGTTTGGATATGCCACTCGGCAGAGCGGCTGCGAACGGTGCGGATGGCACGGCGGGCGTCGGCCATGGCGTGATCTTGAATGGTGTAGGTGCTGCCTTTTTCGCGGGCGAGGCGGTATTTGAGCACGAAGGCGGCGATGCCGTGGTCGCGGAACCATTCGGCCAAAGCGTAACCCTCATGGCCGAGGCAAAGCTTCGAATGACCGCCGCCGGGGCAGATGATGACGGCGGTGCCGGTGGATTTGTCAGCGGCGGGGACAAATGGCGTGATGCTGGGGTTGTGAATGTTGACGACGTTGCTGCCTTCGGCTTTTTCAGGCTCGGCAGCACGGGCTTCGGAGCCGGGGGCACCCTTGGGCCAGAGCGGGAGGGCAGCAGGGGTGTCAGCGTACGCGAAGATGGGAGCAATAAGAACGAGGAAAAGGACAGTTGGCTTCATGGGTTATAAGTAACGGTGAAAAGGGCGAACTTTGCTCGATTTGATCACCTGATTGACAAATGGGCGGCTCCCGCTAGTTTCGCGCCCCCTTTTCGAGGGGAGGCCGTGATTTGTCCGGTCTGAGCTATTCATTCTGACTTTCACCACCCCACACGCCCATGCCCAAGACGTTTAGAACCTACCAACCCTCCAAGCGCACGCGCAAGCAGCAGTTTGGATTCCGTGCCCGCAATAAGACGGCCAATGGCCGCGACATCCTGCGCCGCCGCCGTGCCGCCGGACGTAAGCGCCTCCTGCCGAAGGGTGTGGAACTTCACTTCAAGCGCCACACTCAGCAGCACGCCTAAACCTGCTGCGGCGCTCTCTCCCCATGCGCCTTTCTTCAAACCTGCGGATGAAACTCGCGTGCGATTTCGCACGGGTGAAGTCGCAGGGCTGCAGCCAGGCCGGAAAATTTCTGGTGCTTGGTGCGTTGCGAGTGGAGGCGATGGCGGAGTTCCAGTTTGGCCTCATCACCGGGGGTAAACTGGGCAATGCCGTGATGCGAAACCGCATCCGCCGTCTGCTGCGTGAGATAGTGCGAGCGCATCGTGCCGAAATCGCCCCGGGCTGGCAAATGGTGATCATCGCCCGCTGGCGTGCGCCCCAGGCCACGCTGGAGGAGTTGGAAAAAGACTGGATGCGGCTGGCGAGGCGCATGAATCTGCTGAAACAGTCTGCTCCCGTCGTCCCCGCCTCATGAAATGGCTCATCCGAATCTTCATCCGTGGCTACCAAATTTTCATCTCTCCCGTCATTCATGCCTTCGGTGGTCCAGGCTCGGGATGCCGCTACACACCGACCTGCTCGGCGTATTTTCTCCAGGCGGTGGAAACCCACGGCGCACTGCGTGGAAGCTGGCTTGGCCTGTGCCGCATCTGTCGTTGCCACCCTTGGGGTGGCCATGGCCATGATCCGGTGCCACCGAGTGAACTAAACTAATTTTCGAAATCTCCCGAACCCTCTCTCAATTTCATGGACCGTAAAAGTTGGATCATCGTGACGCTGTGCGTCATCCTCATGGGGGTGAACTGGCACTACATGCAGGAAAACCAGAAGCTGGCCCAGGCAGAGGCAGCGCGTAAAAAACAGGAAGAGATTGCCAAAAAGCCTGCGGAGACCCCGGCAGCCCCTGTTGCGGCCGTTGCCACAACTCCGACCACCGCGGCTCCGGCAGCGCCTGCGGTGCCGACGGTCCCTGAAGAAACGCACTCGCTCACCACCGGCAGCGTCACGTTTGATCTGACCTCGAAGGGCGGCGGCATTGCGCGTGCGGTGCTGGCGGGCACAGATCGGGTGACGTTGAACAAGGATGCTTTGGAGCCGATCGGGGCGCTGCGTCGAACGCCAGCGGGGCTGGATGCGATCGCCTACAAGCTGACGGCAAAGAGCGACAAGAGCGCGACCTTTGAAGGCACCAGCGCCGAAGGCATCGTGGTGACGAAAACTTACTCGCTGACCGAAGGCGACGAGGGCGACGAGCATCTGATCGATCTCACGATCACGCTGAAGAACACCGGCGCGGCGCAGCATCGCTCCGAGGAATATTATCTCTATGCCGGTGCTTCGAGCGCCTTGAAACACGATGATGCGCGCTACCAAGGCTTCTTCTGGAACGACGCCGGGGATGCGAGCTATGAGTTGGATAAGTATTACGGCAAGGGGATGATCAGCGAGACGCAGACTGAATTTAAAAAGTCGTTCAACGCGCTGCGCTTTGCCGGGGTGATGGGCCGCTTTTACACGCACATCATCACGCGCATGGACGCCAAGGATGCGCCGGGAAAATTCTGGTCGTCGCGTCGCACATTGGCACAGCCGATTGATGCGGTGAACGCCGGCAAGGCCGACATCCAAGATCACGCCTATGATGCCGCGCTGGGCCTGCCAACGGTCGATCTGGCCCCTGGTGCCTCGCACAGCGAACATTATCAAATTTATCTCGGGCCGAAGGAATATGACCGCCTGAGCCGCATCGGCCATCAACGCAGCTACGCGATGTTTTACGGCTACTTCAAGATCGTCAGCATCGCGCTGTCCAAGGTCATGCGCTGGATGCACGGCATCAGCGGCAGTTGGGGTCTCGCGGTCATTTTGCTGACCATCTTCGTGCGGCTCTGCCTGTGGCCGATTCATGCAAAATCCACCATGACGATGAAGCGCATGGGTTTGCTGGGGCCGAAGATGAAGGAACTGCAGGAGAAGTACAAGGACAACCCGCAGCAGCAGCAGATGGAGGTGATGAAGCTCTACAAGGAGTATGGCGTGAATCCTCTGGGCGGCTGCCTGCCGCTGTTCTTGCAGTTCCCGATCTTCATCGGCCTGTACAGCGTGCTGGAGGTGGCCGCTGAGCTGCGCGGCCAGTCATTCTGGTGGGTGCACGATCTGGCGGCGGCGGATACGCAGGGGCAGTTGTTTGGCTTCAACATCAACCCGCTGCCGCTCATCATGGGCCTGACGATGGTGGCGCAGATGAAGCTCACACCGCAGCCGCAGACCGTGGACAAAACGCAGCAGCGCATCTTCATGTTCATGCCGCTGTTCTTCCTTTGGTTCAGCTATGACTTCGCTGCGGCGCTGGCTTTGTACTGGTCCACGCAGAACATTTTCAGCATCTTCCAGACTCGGGTCATGAAACTTTACATGCCGGAGCCAAAGCTGGAAAAAGTGACGGAAAAACCGGTGCCCAAAGGCCCGCCGCCGCAGAATCCCTTCTTCAACCCCATGGGCAACAAACATGACAAGAAAAAAGGCCCCAAACCACCCCGCCTCGGAGGCTAGACTCACATGCCGCCCCTCGAACACGCACGCCATATTCTCGACGCGATGCTCGGTTATCTGGGCTTCGTGGTTCAAATCGAGGACGACAATGGTCCGGACGGCCCGACGCTGCAATTGCTCACTGATGATTCGGACGCATTGATCGGACGCCGTGGCGAGACGCTGGAGGACATCCAGTACTTGGTAAACCGCATCCTCCAGCGCCATGTGAAGGACGCTCCGCGCATCCGGGTCGATGTGGAGTTCTACCGCTCCATGCGCGAGGACAAGATGGTCGCCCGTGCGAAGGAATTGGGCGAGCGCGTGCGTGCCACCGGCCAGAATGCTGAAACACCGCCGATGAACAGCTACTACCGCCGCCTCATCCACAATGTCTTCGTCAACGATCCTGAGGTGATGAGCGTGAGCCTGAACGGCAACGCCCGCTTCAAGCGCATCGTCCTCAAGCGCCGCACCAAATAAACACCATTCTTTCTTCGCGAGGAAAATCAGGTTCGTTCTTTACTCGCGGCATGGTTTTGAGTTATTTCTCAATACCCGCGCAAATCCAAGCGCAGCCCATCTTGCCTAACACCCCATCCAACCCCGTATCCCCCATGAAATTGAGCCGATCTGCCCTCTGTGCGCTGCTTTGCAGTGCTGGATTTTTGCACGCCGACGTTGTGACCCTCAAGGATGGCAAGAAGCTCGAAGGCAATATCTTATCCGAAACGCCAACGGCGATTCGCATGAAATACCACCTGACGCCGAAGATCTGGGATGAAAAGGACATTCTCCGCACCGAAATCGCTGAGGGTGGCATTCTCAAGCAGAAGCCGGAAGAAGTGGAACTCATCGACTTGAAGAAGTTGGTGCCGACGCCAGATCTCATGACGGCGGAAAAATACGAGCAGCTCATCCAGGATCGCCTGCGTCCTTTCATCAACCGCTATCCCGGCACGAAGGAGGCCGCTGAGGTCGAGAAAATGATGGCCGTCGCGCAAGAGGAGAAAGAGAAAGTCGTCGCCGGCGGTGTGAAGCTGGAAGGCCGGTGGCTCACGCCTGATGAAGCCAAAGCGGACAGTCTCAATATCAAGACATACGCCCTGCGTAATGCGATGATGGAAAAATCAGAGGCCAAGGACTACAGCGGTGCGCTCAAGGAGTTCGACAAAATTGCCGAACCCCGCAGCGGCTTTGTCGCCTCCACTTACTATCCAAAAGCGGTCGAAGACACTCTCGCCATCCTCACAAAATACGACGCTCAGATCGAGCAGATGATTAAAGACCAGCCCACATTGCAGAGGCTGCGCGATGAAAATATGAAGAAGCTCATCGAGCCGGATCTCACGCGAATGAAGGACGCCGTTTCACGTGAAGCTGAACTGTGGAAGACCACCTACGAGCAGGAGCGCAAGTCCAGCAAATGGTACACCCCATACAAGTATGATCTGCCAAGCTTGAAGGCCCTCTCTCAGAGCATCAGCACCGAGAAAATACGTCTCAAGGAAATCGACATCGCCACCATCACCAAAGTTAATTCGGCCATTTCTCGCCTGATGAAGGCAGATCTCAAAGCAGGGAAAGATGCCGAAGAGCTGAAAAAGATGGGCGAAGCGATCATGGAAGGTGAATCCGCTGCCGCCAACGCTGACAATACGAGCAAGCAGTTCTATCAGACCGTTTTTCAAGCCTACCGTCAGCGCTATGCTTATGCCCAGCAGCAGTTAGCGGCGCAAGCAGCGCAGGCGCAAATGCCAGCTGCAGCAGCCGTCGGGGGATCCACTGCTGTTACAGGAACTGCCGCACCGGGTGAGGATGCCAAAATGGCCGCTGCACTCGCAGCCGCTGGTGCTCCTCCAGCAGCTGCAGTGGCTACCGCCCCGGTTGCCGGAGCCGCCCCCGCACAAGGTGCGCCTGTTGCCATGCCTGGCACTGTAGCCCCGGCACCAGCACCTGGAACCATGCCAGCGGCACCAGCTGCCGGTTATCCAGTGCAGCCCGGCGCGGCCGTCCCAGCCGCTGGATATCCCCAACAACAGCAGCCTCCTGCCGCCTATGCTCAGCCACAGCAACCGACGGCTTATGCTCAGCCTCAGCCAGCTCCCGTCGCCCCCATGCCTGCTGCGCCGGTGGAGGAAGAAGGCATGAGCACCACCAAAAAGATCCTCATCGGTGTTGGCGTGGTCGTCCTGGTGCTCTTGCTCACCATGCTGGGCGGCGGCAGCAAAAAGAAGAAGTGATCGCTTTGTAGGAGCGGACTATTCCGAGGCCGCTCCTTGTTCATTTGACTCAACGAAAAAGGGAGGGCCTCACAGCCCTCCCTTTTATCTTAAAAACACACACTCCAAATCTCAATTAACCTTCGGCGCTTTGAGCCTGATCCTTCACGGACATAGCATCCTTGCCCTGACGTTGACGGAGATAATGCAGGCGGGCACGACGCACGCGGCCAGTCTTGGTGACTTCGACCTTCGCGACCTTTGGGCTATGCACCGGGAAAACACGCTCCACGCCCTCGCCATAGGAAATTTTGCGGACGGTGAAGGCCTCATTGATGCCACAGCCTTTGTGGGCAATGACGATACCGGCGAAGATCTGGATACGCTCCTTGTCGCCTTCAACGACGCGGGTGTGAACCTTGACACTGTCACCCACGGTGAAAGTCGTGGCTTCCTTCTTCAACTGCTCTTGATTGATTTTTTCGATGATTTTGCTCATAGCACTCTCCTAAAGTCCGCGCTGCGCAGGCCATGAATCAGTCAGGCCGGGGGCGAGGGGCGGGGAAGATGGACAGTTCACCTGATTTGGCAACCTGTTTTTCCCGGTGCTGGAAACCTGCATTCTCCACCCTATCATCCGGCAACCCATGGAATCCTCCGTTTCAGCCCTGATTAGTGCCGCCATCGCCGAAGATATCGGCACTGGCGATGTCACATCCCTCTACTTCATCCCCGAAAAATCGCGTTCCAGGGCCGAAATCGTCGCTCGTGAGCCCGGAATCGTCTCCGGGGCCGAAATCGCCGTCACCGTCTTCCATCAAATCGACCCCGCGCTCGAAGTCGAGGTCTGCATCCCCGATGGCCACCCTTTTGTTCGTGGTGACATCTTAATCAAAGCTGCCGGCAGCACCCGTTCCCTGCTCACCGCCGAACGCACCGCCCTGAATTTCCTCCAGCGTCTTTGCGGCGTCGCCACGCAGACAAAACGCTACGTCGATGCCGTAAAACCGCATCCCGTCCAGGTCTGGGACACCCGGAAAACCACCCCAGGCTGGCGGTTGCTCGAAAAAACCGCCGTCAAAGATGGTGGCGGCACGAACCACCGCATGGGCCTCTACGACCACGCCATGGTTAAAGACAACCACCTTGCGGCCAACTGCGATCTGAAGTCACTCCAAGCCGCCATTCACCAACTGCGCACCGAGCGTCCGGGTGTGCGTGTCCAACTCGAAGCTGACACGCTGACGCAGGTGGCCGATTTCCTGACGCTGGAAGGCGTGGACATGCTGCTGCTCGACAACATGGCCCCCGAAAAACTGCGCGAAGCCATGAAACTCGTGAACGGCAAACTCTGGCTCGAAGCCAGCGGCGGCATCACCCTCGACACCATCAAAGAAGTCGCCGCCACCGGCGTGAATGCCATTTCCGTCGGTGCGCTCACCCACTCAGCCCGTGCTTTAGACTTGGCGCTGGATCTTTACTGATCACTTCACCAGATCATACTGCCAGGCCCAGTCACCGAGATAACCGGTTTTGCGCAGGGCGCTGATATCCCCTGGCTTCGTCACGTTCACCTTGCCTGCGTCATCTTTGCCGTCAAAACCCACGGACCAGAGCAGGTAGCGGCCCGACTCCGTTGTGCGGTAGCGAAGCAGCTTCCCATCGCATGAATCGAGCGGAACAACGGGCAGAAACTCCGGCACCAGCTCCTCCAACTTCGCTGGATACGTGCCGCGTTTCGCAAAAAAACGCTCCAACGCGAGCGCAGCCAGCGCCTGCTGCTCGCGTGCCGCCCCCAGCCAAGCGCTCAGGCTCACCTGCTTCACCGCAGGCACCATCAGCTGCGCCATGATCCAATCAGGATGCAGCATGACATTACCCTTGTCCTTGATCTCGCGGTCCAGCGACTCCCCAGCGCTGACCGCAGCGGCCATCCCTTGTTTTATCGGCTGGATCATATGGCGTAGCTCCACCTCGCCGATCACACTTTTCCAGTGATTCAGCAATCCGTTTGGCAGCCAGCGGAAAACACGCATCTCAGCGCTTTCATCGGTGCCGGAAACCTTCAGCAAGTCTGCCACATTGGCTTTTCCTTGATCCACCTCTCTTTGCAGGTGCTCGACCGCATTGACACCCGCCGCCAGTTCACCACGCATCGCCTGTAACAAGGCCTTCTCCGTTTCATCCGCCGCATAGAGCTCCTGCAACTGCCGCAGCTCCGTTTCCGCGAAAACACGCTCCCGCAATCCGAGCCAGAGGGACTCCAGGGTCATGGAATCAATCGAAATGCCCACCAGCAGGCCGATCAGCAGCGGCTCCTGGCTGCACGCATGCGCGATGCGGTGCGCGGCGATGATGCTCCGAGCGGCCTCGGCGCCATTTTTCGCCTCGATCGCCGCCCGGGCGCGCAGCGTGAGCAGCCGCGCCAGGGCCTGCGCCACGTTGTAATGCGGCACAGGCATGGTGACGAGCATGTCCGGGAGCTCACGCTCCTTCAGCGCCGGTGTGAACATCCCCCGCGTGCGTTTCGGCGCCTCGTCCGCGAGCTGCTTGAGCAGCGGAAACTTCGCATCCAACGCCGCCAGCACATTCGCGCCCGCTGCGGACGAATCCGCAGGCACATCGAGAAATTTAGCGTCACGCAAAATCTTCACCCACTCTTCTATGGCCGTCATTTTGCCAAGCGTAACGCCGTTGAAGCTGAGCGCGCCACCCTGCCACTTCATCGCGCCCAAAGCGGCCCGTTTCGCGCCCGGCTCGCCTTTGGCAGGGTCGTTATCCACCACGTCGGCGATCCCACGCAGCGGCCCAATGGCGAGCAGATTTTCCGCCTCCGGCGGCGGCTCGGGCAGCAGCGAGCGGAAATCCAGCGTCTCGCCTTCATTCTCGATCATGGCCTTCGTGGCGGCCCAGCGGCGTTTACCGCTCCAATTTACCCACGTGAACAGCAGGACGACAAGCGTGATAAGCGTGAGTGAAATCCAAAACAGGACGCGTGCGGCACGATGGGAGAAAATATTGCGAATCATGGGATGAACAGAGTTGAAGGTGGAAAAATTAATTGGAGGCCAACAGGGCGTCGATCAGCGCGGCACGCTCATCGAAGCGCAGAAAGGGCGCTGCGTGAACTGTGCGCGGCTGCGTGTTCGGTTCCGCAGGTGTGGTGAAGTACATCATTAAAATCGCCGCCCAAGCCGCGCTCCAGCCAACGATTAGCCAGCGCGGCGCGCGAGGTTCCGGTTTGATGTCTCGAGCGGCGCTCAAGATCGCATCACGCCAGTCTTCCGGCAACGCACGCCTTTTCAGCGCACGCAGATCGTTTTCAAAGGCATCGGGGTTCGTATTCATAACGGTTTCAGTTCGTCGTAAAGCGGTCGTAGCTCACTCCGCAGTTTCTCCAAGGCGTAGCGATAACGGCTGGCCGCCGTGTTCAGCGGAATGCCCTGCACTTCCGCGATTTCTTCAAAGGTCAGGTCGTCCCACAGCTTCAATTGAGCCACGCTGCGCTGTTCCGTGGGCAGCAGCGCAAGTGCCTTATCAAGGCGTTTGGCAAATTCCGCCTGATCAGGGTCATCCTGCGTCGCAAACATCTCCGGCGGCGTTTCTTCCTCCGCACGCCGCCGTACGCGGTGACGCCGCAGCCAATCAACCGCGTGATGATGCGCCAGCCGCAGCAGCCAAGCGCGCAAGTTCACGATTCCAGACGGAATCGACTGCTTCCCCAATTTGATGAAGAGTTCCTGGAGTAGATCCTTTGCATCTGCCTCCTCGCCGGTGAAACTCGTGAAGTAATGGAACAGCCCCGCCGCATGGGCGTCGTAGAGTTCGGGTAGTGTCGGAGCGGCAGGCATGCAGATGGCAGATTCACAGACATGACGGTTGGCGGCGAGATTTTTGTCTGAGTGAATCTGCGAAACAGCCATTTCACCCTGCAAAATTACCCTTGTAATCCCTGCATGCGGCAGCATCCTCACGCCCAACTTTTTTCACGTATGTCTCGTCCTCCTAATCGCGGTCCTTCACGTAGCGGCCCAAACCGTGGTCCCTCTCGCGGTGGTCCTCCTAAACGCAACGGTCCTCCGCCACCACGTTACATTCCACCGCCACGTCCGGTGGAGCCTGAGGATGAGGCCAAGCAGAAAGAAGAAGCCATCGAACTCGAAGGCACCATCGCTGCCGTGCTTGCTGGTACCATGTTCCGCGTGAAGCTGCGCAACGGCCACGAAGTGCTCGCGCACATCTCCGGCAAGATGCGCAAGAAATTCATCCGTCTCGTCATTGGCGATGCCGTGAAGCTCGAAATGTCGCCCTACGACAAGGACAAGGCGCGCATCGTTTACCGCATCGGCTGAGTTTCCTGCCACGCTTCGCGATCATGGCCGGAGATATTGTCTATTTCGACCTCGAAACCCGTCGTACAGCCAACGACGTGGGTGGATGGGGTAACAAGCACATGATGGGCATATCCGTGGCCTGCACGTTCAGCACCAAGCAGAACGAATACTCCATCTATACGCAAGATGAGGCCGCAGCGCTCATCAAGCAGCTCAAGACGGCTGATCTTGTCGTCGGATTCAACCACATCGGCTTCGACTACGAAGTGCTCAAGGGTCACGACATCATGTTTGATCCAGCCGACGTTCCGCACAGCCTCGACCTGCTGATTGATTTGGAAAAAGTCCTCGGCCATCGCATCAAACTCGACGCCGTGGCCGCCGCCACTCTCGGCATGGGAAAAACCGCCGACGGCCTTGATGCACTCAAGTGGTGGCAGCAAGGCGAAGTCGCCAAGATTGCCGAATACTGCTGCTACGACGTCAAAGTGACCAAGTGTGTCCACGAATACGGCATCGAGCATGGCCATGTGAAGTATCACGACCGCAATGGCCGCGAGCAGATCGCTAAGGTGGACTGGAAAGCATGACGCCGCTGTTTCGACTTCTGCTCCGTGCCGGGTGGGCACCGCTAACAGTGCTCGTGTTCCATCAGGCAATCATGGACACGCCGTATCGCCAGCAGCTCGACTTCGTCATGCATTACAGTGGCGGCGTAGCCATCGCGTTCTTCGCGTGGCATGCACTGGATTGTTTTGCGTCCTGGTTCGGCACACTGACCGCTTTCGCCCGTTATCTCTTCACCTTCACGCTGGCCTGCACGGTCGGGCTGTTCTGGGAATTTGCGGAGCTGTTCTCAGATGTCTTGTATGGCTCGAACATTCAGCACAGCATTCGCGAGACCATGCGTGATCTCATCGCTGATGCCACCGGTGCACTGACGACGCTGGCGCTGATATTTCTGGTGCGCTGTTTTAGCAAGCATCAACCGCCCGCAAGCCAGGTCTGAAACGCGGCTTCCGCACGTTGCAGCATCTCGGCCTGATTACGACGAAGGTCGCTGAACTGGTTCCATGCTGTCAAATCTTGCTTAGAGCCGGTGCCTTCGATCTCAGCTATGAATTCCGTCACCAACTCCAGCTTATCGCCATGTTGCTCGCGCAAATGCGTTTTGCAGGCGACGCCCGTTTCATGCAGTCGATTTTTGGTTCCCAATGCCATGTGCCCATATGATACAGCCAAGGCAGGAAGTCACGCAATCTCAGCAGTTTTGCCAACGTTCTAAGCACTGTATGACTACCACGCCTGACTTCCTCCATGTCTCCCGCCGCCAGTTCTTCCGGCAGTCGGGTCTTGGCCTTGGCTCGGCTGCGCTGGGATCATTGCTCGCTCAGGATTTGCCTGCGGCAGAGCTGGCTAGGCAGCCGCATTTTGCGCCAAAGGCGAAGCACATCATCTACCTGCACATGATCGGTGCGCCTTCGCAGCTCGATCTATTCGACTACAAGCCACTGTTGCAAAAGATGGACGGGCAAAATTGCCCAGAGGAGCTCACGAAGGGGAAACGCTTTGCCTTCATCGGCGGCGAGATGAAGCTCGCGGGCACCGAATTCAAATTCCAGCGCCACGGCCAGAGCGGCCTTGAATTGAGCGAGCTGTTGCCGCACCTCGGCACTGTGGCGGATGATCTCTGTGTGGTGAAATCTCTGCACACCAACGAGATCAATCACGCCCCAGCGCAGATGTTCCTGCACACCGGCTTCGGCCAGGGTGGACGCCCAAGTCTCGGAGCGTGGGTGACATATGGGCTCGGCGCAGAAAATCGCGATCTGCCGACCTATGTTGTGCTGCTTTCGGGTCCTCCTGGCGGTGCCGGCTCAACCCTTTGGAGCACCGGCTTTCTGCCCAGTGTCTATCAGGGCATCCCATTCCGCGGCAGTGGTGAACCCGTGCTCTTTCTTGGCAATCCACCGGGACACAGTACCCAGGATCGTCGCCGCATGCTGGATGCCGTGAAGGCGCTCAACGAACGCCAGCTCGGCATCGTCGGCGATCCTGAGATCGCCACGCGCATCAACCAGTATGAAATGGCCTACCGCATGCAAACCAGCGTGCCTGAGCTGATGGACATCTCGCAGGAAAACAAAGCCACGCTGAACATGTATGGTGCACAGCCGGGCAAAGCCTCGTTCGCGAACAACTGCCTGCTCGCCCGTCGCCTGATCGAACGCGGCACGCGCATGGTGCAGCTCTTTGATTCCGACTGGGACCACCACGGTGGCCTCAAACAACGCCTAACGGCCAAAGCAAAGGATGTGGACCAACCAATGGCCGCTCTCGTACGTGATTTGAAGCAGCGTGGCCTGCTGGATGAGACGCTCGTCATTTGGGGTGGTGAATTCGGCCGCACGCCGTTGCGTCAGGGCATCAACGCTGACGGCACCAAGACTTCAGCGGGCCGCGATCACCACAAGGACGCCTACACAATGTGGATGGCCGGTGGTGGCATCAAACCGGGCATCAGCTACGGCAAAACCGATGACTTTGGCTTCAACATCGCCGAAAATCCTGTCCACACGCACGATCTGAACGCCACCGTGCTGAACCTACTCGGCCTCGACCACGAACGCCTCACGTTCCGCTACCAAGGCCGTGATTTCCGCCTCACCGACGTGCATGGTGAGCTGGTGCCGGGGATCATGTCCTAATCCCCCGCAAAAGAGGGTCAAAGGCACGAACTGCTGGCGCGAGTTGTGCGTGGCGGTATCGTACCGGCCTGTCATTCGACAGTCTCTCATTTACCCCCTTTATTTTTCTCATGTGCGGAATCGTTGGATACATCGGCAATCGTCAGGCTAGCCCAATCCTTTTGGATGGACTACGTCGTCTGGAATATCGCGGCTATGATTCCGCTGGCATGGCGCTCAACGGCGGCGGCGAAGACCTCCGCATCGTGAAACGGGCCGGTCGTATCGATAATCTGCGCATTGCCGTGACTGAGGCGAATCCATTGGGAACAATGGGCATCTCGCACACCCGCTGGGCCACTCACGGCCCAGCCACGGATGTGAATGCGCACCCGCATCCCGATCAATCCGGCAAGCTGGTGCTGGTGCATAACGGCGTGATCGAAAACTATCAGACGCTGCGTGATCAACTCATCGCCAAGGGTCACACCTTTCTGTCGCAAACGGACACCGAAGTGCTCTCGCATCTCGTTGGCACTTACTTTGATGAATCAAAGGAGAAGGATGGCACGCTGCGCCTCGTCAATGCGCTCAAAGCCGCTCTCGCCCGCGTGAAGGGCACCTACGGCATCGCGGTGATGCATGCCGATCTACCCGGCGTAATCGTCGGTGCGCGCCTTGGCAGTCCGTTGATCATCGGTCTTGGTGATCACGAGCATTTCCTGGCCAGCGATGTCTCTGCAGTCGTCGCCCACACGCGTGATGTGGTTTATCTCAATGACTACGACATCGTCACGATCACCAAGGATCGTTATGACGTGCAGTCGCACCAAGGCGTGCCGGCGGATGTGAAGGTCAGCCGGGTCGAATTTAACGCGGACGATGCCGAGAAGGGCGAATTCCCGCACTTCATGCTCAAAGAAATCTACGAGCAGCCGAATTCGCTCCGCAATGCCATGCGTGGCCGCCTTTCCCGCGATGAATGCACCGCCATTCTCGGCGGTCTGAACATGTCGCCCAAAGAACTGGTGCAGATTGACCGCATCATCCTCGCAGGTTGCGGCACCGCCTATCATGCCGCGATGGTCGGCGAGTATCTCATCGAATCTCTCGCCCGAGTGCCGACGGAAGTCGAAATCGCCAGCGAGTTCCGCTACCGCAACGTTCCCACGAACCGCAACACGTTGCAGTTCGTCATGAGCCAGAGTGGTGAGACCATCGACACACTCGCCGCCATGCGTGAAGGCCAGCGCAAAGGCATTCGCTGCCTCGGCATCGTCAACACCGTCGGCAGTACGATCGCTCGTGAGAGCGATGGCGGTGTTTATATCCACGCCGGACCGGAAATCGGTGTAGCAGCAACGAAGACCTTCACTTCTCAAGTCGCCATCCTCACGTTGTTGAGCCTGCTGCTCGGACGCATCCACCATCTGTCTAGCGTCGATGGTTTGGAGATGATCGACGAACTCGAAGCGCTGCCGGACAAGATCGTGCAAATCCTCAAGCAGGCCGACAAGATCAAAGCCATCGCCGAAAAACATGCGCACGCCGAAGGCATGCTGTTCATGGGCCGCCAGATGAATTACCCCGTGGCACTCGAAGGTGCACTGAAGATGAAGGAAATCAGCTACATCTACGCCAGCGGTCATCCCAGCGCGGAATTGAAGCACGGCGTCATCGCTTTGGTCAAACCGGACATGCCGTCCGTTTTCATCGCTCCTGGTGATGCGGTGTTCGACAAGAACGTCAGCAACATCGAGGAAGTACTCGCCCGCAAAGGCCCCGTCATCGCCGTAACCACCGAGGGCCGCACGGAGCTGGAACGCCTTACCAAAGATGTGATCTACGTTCCAGACTGCCCGTCCTACCTCACGCCAATTCTGAATGTCATCCCGCTCCAACTCTTGTCATACTACACAGCTGTAGCGCGTGGCTGCGACGTGGATAAACCAAGAAATCTGGCGAAAAGCGTTACGGTGGAGTAAGTTAGCCCGTCTGGAAGTCCAGCCGCCCATCATGACAGCCATCCCGCCCCGTCTGAGCCACACGATCTGCATCGTTGCTCTTGGATTGTGCCTCGGGCAGACCTTGGCCGATCCACCGGCCTCTGCTCCTCCCATATCTCCCGCGCCGGTTGCCAACGCCTCCGATCAAACTCCGGCAGATTTTCTCGACATGGTCGGCCAGCGCACGAAAGCACGCTGGCGCCTGATGTTTCGTCCGCCGCCACCCACACCACCAACCGATCGTGGCCGCGCCGCTTTGATCCTAGGCAGCCTGCTCGCTGACAGCTTTCTCGTCTGGCAGGCCACCGATTCGCAGCAGTTCCGCAACAACAACCAAGATGTGCTCACCTACTGCCGCATGCTCGGCCTCGGCGAGAAACTCATGCCACGCCTCATGGCCCAAGGCAAAATGGCCGAAGACAGTGAGTGGAAAGATCTGCGTCATGAGATTGTCGATGGCCATCGAGAACTCGTGCGCATGCTGCGCGAGCAAAAGGACGATGACCTTGCTCTCATGATCGATCTCGGCCTGTGGCTGCGTGTGTTGGAAATTGCTTCCACCATTGTGACCGACACAGCCACCGAAGAACTCCGACCGCTGTGCATCGGTTCCCCTCTCATCCTGCAGGACATGCGCGACGCCTTCAGCCGTCTCAGCATTTCGAAACGCGAAGAGACCTTCATCAAACGCATCGACATTGCCATGGATGAAATCACTACACTTTGGAAAGACGTTGATAAAGTCCCCCCAACACAGATCCAAGTCGCCAAGACCAACGAGATGCTCAAAGAGCTGATGCAGGCACTGATGGACAAGTAAAACGCCACAAGGTGCATTGGCAAGATGCGCCAAACACATGCAGCATGGGCGTCATGCCACCCCGCATCCTCATCATCGGCCAAGGACTCGCGGGCACCGCTTTGGCATGGCGTTTGTGGGAACGTGAAGTGCCGTTTTTGATCGTCGATCGCAACGAATCACTTACCAGCTCCAAAGTGGCCGCCGGATTGATCACGCCCATCACCGGCATGCGCCTCACCGTGAGCTGGCGCTACGACACGTTTTATCGCGAAGCACTGCGCTTCTATCGCGAGTGCGGCAAACGACTGAAACAACGCTTCTTCTTCCCACGCGGCTACGTGCGCCTGCTCAAGAACGAAGCGGAGATCACCAAATGGCACAAACGCCGCCGCGATCCTGATATGCAGCCGTTTCTGCATCGCAAGACGCCTGAATTGAATGCCGATGTGATTCACCAGCCCGACAACGGTTTCCAACAGCGCCACGCCGCATGGCTCGACACGAATAACTACCTCGAATCCAGCCGCCGTTTCTTCGAGTCTCTTGATTCATATTCCACTGCCGAGGTGAACCCCGCAGATGTGCAGGACGATGTCGATGGCGTCGAATGGAACGGCCAGCGCTTCTCCCACGTCATCTGGGCACAGGGCTGGAGTGCTGAAAAACATCCGCTCTTCCACTGGGTGCCGTTTCAATCAGCCCTCGGCACCATCCTCACCGTGGAAGCCGATCTCCAAGGCGAGAAGCGCATCCTCAATCGCGGCGGCTGGCTCCTGCCACGCCACGACGGCACCCTGCGCGCCGGCTCCACCTACGAATGGCAGTTTGATGATCCGAACACACCTTCAGCCGCTCAAGTGCAGACACTCGAAGCCACGCTGCATAGCCTGCTCAAAGTGCCGTTGAATATCACTGCCCGTCAAACCGCCGTGCGTCCCATCATCAAGAACCGCCAGGCCCTTATGGGCACCCATCCCACGCACCCGCGTGTCGTCTTCCTCAACGGCCTCGGCTCCAAAGGCTCGCTCCGCTCGCCTTGGCTTGCCCGTCATCTCATTGAACATCTGCTTGATGGCGCTGCCATCGACACGAAGATGGATTTGCACAGCAATAGCGTCTGATCTTCCTGCCCGGCCAAGGCGCAGCTCACAATAGACAAAGAAGCACGCCACAGTTGGAGTCAGGCCATTAGCCTATCGAAAGCGTTAAAGAATACGCTCGTACCGAGCAGCGTGCCTTCGAAGACGAGGGAGAAAACGCGTCAGAAGATTGTTGTTTGGGTGAGATTCGCTGTAGAAAGACTCCATGTTGGAGAAGCCAGCCACGTGACTATGTGAAACAATTTCTTGGCAGACGGACGCAACATACACGATTTCTGTTTCTGTAGCATTGATGGCAATCCATATTACACCCACGCAACTCAAAACACATTGCGTCTTGTAACGCACATTCACCATGAACAGTCGGGCAAAAACATTTCGAGATGAGGTGCTGAGAATAGCCTCATTCTTTTCACCAAGTGTGACCTGCATAGGGACTCGTACAGCCTCCCTCAAGTCTGCAGAATCAGCCATACAGCAGGGATTAATAGGAGGGGCATTGTGGCTACATAAAAATATTTATCAGTCTTATGATGTCGAAGACTGGAATCTAATGCCTGAGGCATCTGAAATCGAATATCTTGTAAATCACTTGAGGTCTCTTGCCGCGACCACAACAGATCATATTGGACCAACTAAAGAGGTTTTTGAGGAAGCCGCCCCGAAATTCAGTCGACTTCATGAAATCATGAGAGCATCCAAATAATGTGTCTGTTCCGAATGACACTCAAAAGATGCTACGTCTTCTGGCAGATCGTCCACCAGACAGCCTCGAAGCAGCTTCTCAGTCTGCCTATGGCTAATGATCCGCTATTTTCATCGTGTGGTGAGCCTTCACTCTCACTGCGCTGCCTTCGGTTTCCATTCTCTCGACAATTTCTGAGCCTCTTCAATATGCTCGCGAGTCATTTTTGTTTCGAGAATCGCTCGATTCTTTGCTGCATCCTCATTTCCCTGAGCTGCTGATAAATTAAACCACTTGTATGCCTCCACAGGGTTGAATTGCACGCCTTCGCCGGTAAGATAGCGTATTCCCAATTGGAACTGCGCCATTTCTTGACCTTGTTCTGCTGCTTTGCGGAACCATTTCACGGTCTCTATGTCATCCTTGGTCACACCCTCTCCTTTGTAGTAAGCGAAGGCTAACTCTGCCTGCGCTTCAGCATAACCTTGATCTGCCGCTTTGCGGTACCACCTCGTGGCTTCTACCTCATCTTTGGGTACCCCTTCGCCTTTTTTGTAACATATGCCCAAACCAAACTGCCCACCGGCATGACCTTGATCAGCAGCTTTGCGAAACCATTTCGCAGCTTCTCGTACATCTTTGGGCACATCTCTACCAAAGACGTAGCAAAAGCCCAAGTTAAACTGCGATTCAGCATCACCTTGGTCTGCTTTGATTCGTGTTTCGGCAAAGGTTTGAGCGAAGACGGACGAGCCTCCCAAAAGCATACAGGCGAGAAATAGCAGGACGCGCAGGCGATTTTTCATGGTTCCATCCTGACAAGACTAACGATTTTGGCAATTAGATGTTACTCTCCCAACTCCCCATCCCATGGCTGGCTTTATTCCGGTGGAGAGCGCGCTATTCTGAGGGCCATGCTTTTTTCTCGCCCTCAACTCGCCAGCCCTAACGGCGGTTTGCCATCGTCCGTACTATGGGCGCAGTTGATGCTGAAGGACCGGCTGCGGCCGGGCGATGTTGTGGTGGATGCGACGATGGGGAACGGGCATGATACGTTGTTTTTGACCCAGTGCGTGAGTCCTGGCGGCCACGTGTTTGCCTTTGATGTGCAGGCGGCCGCCTTGGTGGAAACAGCGAAGCGTGTTCCGGCCGAGATGACGACACTGATTCACTCCGGCCACGAAACGATGCGCGCGCATGTGCCTGCAGAGCTGCATGGGAAGATCAGCGCGATCATGTTCAATCTCGGCTACCTGCCCGGCACGGACAAAACGCTCATCACACGCACTGAGACGACGATGATCGCGGTGAAGGAGGCGTTGGATCTGTTGAAGCCGGGCGGACTGCTCACCATTGCAGTGTATCCGGGACATGAAGGCGGGGCCGAGGAAGGGCGGAGCATTGGTGAATGGTCGGCAATGCTCGATTCGCGGCGTTTTGAGGTGCAACATCTGCGCCCGATCAATCGCGCAGCGGCACCACCCGAGCTATGGGTGGTGTGGAAACGTGGTTGAATGCCGCAGCACTTGCGCAGCGGCGCATCAGAGCCTAGCTCAGAGTTGTTCCATGCTTGATTACCTCAGCATTCTTTCCGTGGCCGTGCCCGTGTATCTCACGATGGGCGCGGGCGCACTGGCGCGGCGGACGGGGCTGCTCAAACACGAGGCGGACACCAGTTTGATGAAGCTGTCGGTGATGATGCTGACGCCAGCGCTGATCATCGAGCGCGTGGTGGGCAATCCGGCGGTGATGAAACTCGCGCCGGTGCTGATTGCGGCCGGGTTGGGCTACACGCTGGTCGTGATCGGCATCGCTTTAACTTATTTCGTCGCCCCGCTCATCGGTTTGAAGAAAGGCGAGGGCCGCCGCACCTTCAGCGTGGCCTGCGGGCTGCAAAACTACGGTTTCGTGGCCATTCCACTCGTCACCGCGTTGTTTCCTGACAAGGGCACGCTCGGTGTGCTCTTCACGTTCACACTTGGAGTCGAACTGGCTTGCTGGACAGCGGGGGTGGGCCTGCTGACAGGTTTGGACAAAGCTCCATGGCGTCTCGCACTCAACGCACCAGTGCTCACAATTATCGTTTCGTTGCTACTGAACTTCACCGGCCTCCACATTTACGTGCCGCTGTTTGCGCACAACACCTTCACGATGCTCGGTGCCTGCGCCGTGCCGCTGGCGGTGCTGCTCATCGGCGCTTCGATTGCGGATCTCTGGGGGCAGGCGTCGATACGCTGGAATGTGGCCATCTTTAGCCCCGTGCTGCGGCTGGGCATCATCCCCATCGCTTTTCTTGCGACCGCTTATTTCCTGCCGATCACCCCGGAATTAAAACGCGTGATCGTCGTGCAGGCAGCGATGCCTTCTGCCGTGTTTAACATCATGATCGCCCGCCTTTACGGAGGTCATGCACCGACGGCGGTGCAGGTCGTGATCGCCACCACGCTGGTAAGCTGCATCACCACGCCATTGGTTATCGCATGGGGTCTCAAACTGGTCGGCGTATGAACCTTCCCTGGTATCTGCTGCTGCCGCTCGTCGCCGCCATTGGTTACGCGATTGCTTCCTTGCTGCTGAAAAAAGCGCTGACTGAAGGAGCGCATCCGATGGCTTGCTTCCACATCAACAACTGGGCTTCATCGCTCGTGTTTCTGCCGCTTGCGCTGTTTGAAACGCAAAACGTCGCCTGGCAGCTGTGGCTTGTCCCCGTTGGGCTAGGTGTGCTCTTCTTCACGGGAGGTTGGTTCACCTTCGTCGCGATGCAGCGTGGCGACGTGTCACTCGTCACACCGGTCTTGGGATCCAAAGTCGTATTCGTTGCCCTCAGCGCGAGTCTTCTCATCGCTGGCAGCATGAAACCGCTGATGTGGGTCGCGGCGATCATCACCACGGCAGGCATCTTCCTGATGAGCGCGACGGATTTCAAAACACCGAAAGGGGCACGCTTGGCTGGCCCGGTCGTCATGGCGCTGATCAGTGCGGCGTTTTTTGCTCTCGCCGATGTGCTGTTGCAGCGCTGGGCTCCTGCCTTTGGTGCGAAGACTTTTCTGGCGATCATGTCCGCAACCACCGGTGTGCTTTCACTCTTTGCCATGACGCTGCTGCCCAAACGTCCGCCAATGCCATGGAATCGCGCCACGCAGTGGTCACTCGGCGGTAGTGCGCTGATCGCGGCGCAGTCCATGCTCATGGGCATCTCGCTCGCGTTCTTCAACGACGCTATCGGTGTCAACGTGGTCTATGCCACACGCGGAATGTGGAGCCTCGCTGTCGTCGCGTTACTCGGTCCTCTTTTGGGTAATCGTGAACGCCACGAATCCGGCCGCGCCTATGGCATCCGTATCATCGCCGCCACGCTGTTGATGGCGGGCGTAGTTTGCGCAGTGATTTCCCGCATGCAGGAATAGATTGATCAAAGCAGCTGCAATGACGTCAAATTGTGACCTGTTCACCCCTATGAAAACCTCCCTGCGACTGCTGTCTCTGTTACTTGGTGCGCTTTCGCTATCGCATGCCGAAGTCACGACGAAATCCAAATCTCCGGCAGAGGAGGAACCCAAAGCGGCGACACCACCTCCCGCCGCTGTCTCCACCGTCAGCATCGAGGACATCAGTGGTTTTGAAAACTATCCGAAGCAGATTCAGAGCATGGTGCAAAGCGCACTGGCGCTCACGCGACTGGAGCTGTCTTATCAATATGGCTCACACGAGCCAAGCAAAGGCGGCATGGACTGCTCCGGCACCGTGTTTCATGTGTTGGAGTTTCAAGGTCTAAAAGGCGTGCCGCGCCAGTCGGACGAAATGTGCCAGTGGGTGGAGAAAAAATCGCAGCTCCACCTCACGCCCACTGCCACCGCCTTCGATCACACCGAGTTCGATGAATTGAAGCCCGGCGACCTTCTGTTCTGGACGAATACGACCGAAACCAAGCGCAAACTGCCAGTCACGCATGTGATGATCTACCTCGGTAAACTCAAAAAGTCCGGCAAACGCATCGTCTTCGGTGCCAGCGATGGTCGCGCCTTCGAAGGTCATCGCCGCAGCGGCGTGAGTGTTTTTGATTTTAGTCTGCCAAAAGCCGACAGCCCGACCCGCTTCTACGGCTATGGCACAGCCCCAGGCCTCTTGCCTGTTCCTCCTGCGCCTACGAACCGCACCAGCGGTGATCGTTGCCGCAAAGGAGGAAGTGCGCAAAGCCGTGGCCATTGTCACTGAGGTTAAACCTGAAGCGAAACCAGAACCCAAGAAGAACGTAACGGCGGAAGCAAAGCCCAAAGCCCCAACGGTTGTGAAGCCTAAATCCGCGACGCCCAAGAAGCCGATAGCCGTCGCGACGAAGAAGAAAACTCCGCCACCACCACCGAAGAGCCAGGTGGAAAGGACTATCGACCGTGCAGTCGATTCCGTGAGGCGTTTCTTCCGCTAACGCAGCCAGTCATCACGATGCCGAGTCACAAAATCATCGTCGTGAAGATGCGGATACGCGCGATAGACGCGGTCGATCTCCGCTAGCTGACCTGGGCTCAGCGTTTCGTTCTCATCAAGACACCAGAGGCCTTCAAGCAAGCCTTGGCGGCGCAGCACTTCATGCAGACCGGCGATGCAGCCACTGAAGCCATTCGCGGCATCGAAAAAGGAGGCGTTGCAGTCAGTCACTTCGACGCCGAGACGCAGCAACTCCGGCGTGGCATCAGCATTGCGGCAGCGCTCCAGTAACTCGACCGCACGAAGCGTCCAAACCGACCAGTGGCCGAGCAATCCGCCAACGATGTGGCGTTCCTTCCCACCGAAAGAAAATGGCGTCACAAAATCGGCCACAATGTTGTCATCGTTGCCAGTATAGAGCGCGATGTCATCGCGTCCGGTCTCAATCACGGCTCGAACGACATCAAGCGTCTGGTAGCGATTGAATGGCGCGATTTTGATGGCGACTACGTTGTCAATTTCAGCAAACCGCCGCCAGAATGACTGCCGCAACACATGACCACCGACGCTGGGTTGAAGATAGAAGCCGATGATTGGAATGATTTCAGCCACCGCACGGCAATGCGCGATCAATTCAGCTTCTGAAGCATCACGCATCGCCCCCAGGCTTAACAAACCGGCGTGATAGCCGAGTTCATTGAGCAAACCGGCTTCAGCGACAGCCTGTTTCGTCAAACCGCAGATTCCGGCGATGCGAACGAGCGGTTTCGCAGCGCGATCCAACTCTTCCTTCGCTAATTCGAGCACTGGACGAAACAAACCAACCTGTGGATCACGAATCGCAAACTGCGTGGTGTGAACACCAACGGCGAGACCACCGACACCTGCGGCGATGTAATAGCGAGAAAGTGCCCTCTGCCGTCGCTCATCAAGACGACGCTGTGCATCGAGCGCGAGCGGATGCGCAGGAATGGCGAGGCCGCGTTGAAGTTGTGGACGAAAGTCGAAGTTGTTCATGCGCCGTTGCTTAGCAACATGGCGTCGAAACCTTTCAAATCACCTTTTATGCTGCGCCATCTTCTGCTTCTGCTCGCTGTCATTACTCTCAAAGCTACGGACGAATTTCCGCTCGTCCCAGCGCAGGAATGCCATCCACGGAACGGGCTGCCGAACTTTCTCGCAAAGGCGAATACGCCGGGCGCTGAGATCAAGATCGGCTATCTCGGCGGCTCGATCACGGCGCAGAATGGCTGGAGGCCAAAGACGCTGGCACATTTTCAAAAAGCGTATCCACAGGCCAAGTTCAGCGAGATCAACGCGGCCATCGGCGGTACGGGATCGGACTTGGGCGTGTTTCGGTTGAAGCAGGATGTGCTGGTTCAAAAGCCGGATCTCATGTTCGTCGAATTCGCGGTGAATGACGGCGGCGCATCTCCAGAACAGATTTTCCGCTGCATGGAGGGCATCGTGCGGCAGACCTGGAAGGCGTTACCAGAGTGCGACATCTGCTTTGTCTATACGCTGACCGAGGCACTCGCTCCGGCGATGCTGGAAGGCAAGTTCCAACGCTCGGCGAGCGCGATGGAGAAGATCGCCGATCAATACGGCATTCCGACGATTCATATGGCAATGGAAGTCGCAAAGCTGGCGAAGGAAGGAAAACTGGTCTGGAAGGCGAAACTGCCGAAGACCGACGAGGAAAAGAAGGCTCTCGAAGGAAAATTTGTCTTCGCACCCGACAGCGTGCATCCGCACCCAGAAACCGGCCACGAATTGTATTTGGAGGCCATCGTGCGCTCGCTAGAGCCGATCAAAGCAGCTTCGAAAGCGCCTGCCACGCATGTTTTGAACGCGCCATACATCGCCACGAACTACGAGCAGGCCAAACTACTGCCGATCACGGCGGCGAAACTTTCGAAAGGCTTCAGCTTGCTGGACTCGAAGACAGATGAGTTTGGTAAACGCTGGGCGAATCGCATGACAACGCTGCACAAAGGCTCGCAACCCGGCGAAACAATCACCTTCAAATTTAAAGGCACCCGCTGCTCGATCTACGACATCATCGGACCTGACTGCGGTCAGGCAAGTGTGACACTCGATGATCAGCCGACGAAAGTCGTTCCACGTTTCGATGCTTACTGCACCTATCACCGTCTAGCGACGCTTTTGATCGGTTCTGATCTTGAAGATACAGAGCACAGCGTGAAAATCGAGGTTCATCCCGATCAACCCGACAAGGCAACGATCCTAGCTAAGAACGGCAACAAGATCGACAAACCCGAACGCTTCAATGGCACAGCGTTTTATCCCGGTGCGATTCTGTTGGTGGGCGAGCTCTTGCATTAAGCGTCTTCAAGCTCGTTTCGAGCAAGCTGATCTCCCCAGAGTGTGGCAACGAGCAGGCTGGTTAGTGCGATGAGCGCAAGTCCATTGAGAACGTGGAAGTTCGTGACCCAGAAGCTTTTGCCAGTGAGGATGACGAAGATGCCGAGGGCGACCTGAAGCGTGGGCATGAACATGAGCAGCCTCGGAACGATTCGCATTTGCGGCAGCGTCGCAAGCCAGCCACGCGCACGCACAGCAACGAACAAAATGAGGAGGGCGACGGTGAAACCCCAGTATTTGTGGGCAAAGAGCAGAAACACATTGGGTGGCGATAGCGGCGGCACCCATTGGCCTTTGGTGGTCAAAATATCGCTGGCAGCGAGGTGCGTGCGCTGTGTGTGACGCAAGGTGGCACCCAGCACGAGCTGGCCGAAGACGCAGACGAACAGCGCAAGCGTCCAGAAGCGTGCCTTGGCGGCCTCTTTGACGCTGAGAACGAGCCTCCCTTCGGTCCAAGTGCGTGAAGAGGCAAACGCGATGAAGACCAGTAGGCAGTAGAAGAGTTGGCCGAGCGTGCCGTGAGTTATGCCAAGCGGATCGGACATTTTGAGCACGCGCAGTCCACCGAGTGAGGCTTGGAACACTACAAGTAACAGCGCGAGCGTGGTCAGCCCACGCAGCAATGGCCAGCGCTGGCTGTACCATTTCAAGATGAGCCAGGCAAACCCGAGAAGTGCGATGAATGCTGCAGTCCAGAGTGATCCCAAGTAGATCAGCACTAAGAAGCCGAAGGAACAGAGAATAATGCCCACGCCCTCGACCAAACCGGGTTTGAATTTGGCAAACTGCCAGTAGTACATGCCTAAGACGAGGAAACCGATGGTCGTGGCGATCCAGCGATGGCCGTGTTCAAGCAAAAGGGCGGGGACCTTGTACCAGCCTTCGGGATTGATCTTACCATAGCACAGCGGCCAATCAGGCACCGCAAGACCCACATCCTCCGTGGTCACCGCAGCTCCCCACCACACGAGCACGATGCCAACAGCAAGCGTGAAGAGTGCGTAGTAGTGAAAAGCACGTGAGGGCATGTCGATCAAATAGGGAACGTCTGGAAAAAGAAGAAGGGCAAAATAATGAGGTCATTATTTTGCCCTTGGATTCTGCCATCCTGATGGATGGAAATTAGTGTGCGGCAGGCTTGGGAGCAGCAGCGGCGGCATCCGTGATCTTCTTGAGCGCAGTGGCGGACTGCTCCTTCGCCCAGTCATCGTATTCCTTGGCTTCAACGACTTCGATGTTGGCCTTCATTTGAGCATGGCCAGGGCCACAGAGCTGGCCGCAGATGACGTCCCAACTGCCGGTTTTGGTCGGCTTGAACCACATGTGACTCTTGGTGCCGGGAATGGCGTCCTGTGCGGCACGCATGGAAACGATGGCGAGATTGTGGATCACGTCTTTGGTGGCGACATCGACGATGACAGGGCGGCCCACGGGGAGTTTCATGGTACCGGGATTGACGAAGTCGTCCTTGCCATTGGGATCGTGCAGATCTTTGCCGGTGGTGTTGGTGGCACCATCGACATAGTTGAGGTGCCAGGTGCTGAGCATCATGTCAGCGCCCGGATACTGGAAGTTCCAGAGAAATTTTTCACCCAACGCACGCATACGGATGGTGTCGGGGGAGGTGGGATATTCATCGGCCTGACGGGCCCAGAGCGGGAAGGCGAAGCCGAGCAGCAGGATGGCTTCAACGATGGCGACACCGATTTCGATGTGGGTCGTGGCATGGCCACGGAAGCCATGGTAGTCGGCCTGTTTCGCCTTGGTGTTGCGGAAGCGCCAGAAGGCGATGAGAAGGTAGGTGCTCCAGCCGATGAAGAGCACGAGCATGAACCAGTGGACGAAGCCCAGCATGTGATCGACGAGGCCGCCGTGCTCGGAGGCGTTCGGGGTTTGACCCATGAAGACGTTGATTGAATCGGGTTTCATAAAGGAAAAGGGCGGCTAGGCAGGAGTGGCGGAAGTTTGCGCGTGCTGGCGCTGGCGACGGACCATGGAGAGGACGATGCCGGCGGCGCAGGTGAACATGAAGGCGAGAACACCGAGCAGAAAGAGGATGGCAAAGCCCTGCGCCTGACCGATGAGGCTGCCTTTGTCACCCATGCAGGTGGCGCAGGCGAGGATGGAGGATGGAAGCGCAGGAAGCATGATCAGACGATGATGGTTCGCATTTTTTTGACCAAGTACCAGATGCCATATGCCAGCAGAGCGAGGCAAAGGATGCCCGCATAGTTCTTGAGATCGGCGGCTCCAGCGCGTGCGGCATCCTCGGGCATGAAGTGCAGCCACAGCCAGAACCCGGCATCGCACAAGATGGCGAAGCCGAGGAAGACGAGGTGGAAGTACTTGAGGGACATGAGCGGCGGTGCGCGAGGCTATTCGACTGGATTGTAGAAGCCGGGAAACTCCAGCGGATCGCCGTGGGAGAAGATAAACAGCAGGAACAGGGCGAGGACGAAGACGACCGTGAAGGCGAGCACCTTGTAGATGAGGGGGCGCTCGTGACTGAGATGCATGAAGATCAGTGCGACCAACGCGGCCTTGATGGTGGCCAGGATCATGCCGACAATGATGTTCAGGCTGTGAGTAGGCAGCTCGACATAAGAGAGGCCCACGGTGAGGCCGCTAAAGACGATCAGGATGAACCCAATGATGAAGTACCATTTGATGGATTTCTGGATTGCTTCGACGTTGTCAGCCATGGCATTGAAAAAGGTGAGGGATTACAGGAGGTAAAGAAGCGGGAAGAGGAAGATCCACACGAGATCGACGAAGTGCCAGAACAGGCCACCGACTTCGACGCGATTGGCGAGATGCTCGGGGTCTTGCTTGAGGCGCTTGTTGTCAAAGCAGAGGAAGTAGGCCAGCACAAGCGCCCCAATGACGACGTGCGCACCGTGCAGGCCGGTGAGCGTGAAGTAGATGGCGTAGTAGGTGTTCAGCTTCGGTGTGAAGTTGGAGAAGAAGGTGATGTCTTTCTTTTCCAAGATGACCGTGGGGTGATGCGCTTCACCATGCTCAGGACCATGTGCTGTAGGTGAGTGAGCTTCGGCACCGTGCTTGGCGCCTTCGCCATGAGCAGCGCCTTCCGCAGGTGGTGTGGCGGAGTGGAGTTTGAAGTAGAGAGATTCCTTCTGAAGCGTGGCGGACCGAGCTTTGTCGCGCGTTGGATAGTTCTTCTCAAACTCGGCGAGGTGGTGCTCGCGATTGGCGACGAATGCCTTCTGCCAATCGGGTAGATAACGATGATCGAAGGCGAGGGAGTTGTCCGGCTGTGCGACGCCACGAGCATCAATGCCATCGACTTCGAGGGTCATCTTATCGTCGATGAGCTTGCCGGTGGCATTCGTACCGTCACGGAAAGTGATGCTTGTATCGGTGTAACTGAAGATTTCTGAAGGCTTAGCCGCGAATTTGAGCGGAGCAGTCGCAGTCAGCTTGAAGGTGCCTGCGCTTTTCTTTTCAGCCTCGGCTTTCTTGAGCGCTGCGGCGCGAAGTTCAGCGAATGTGGCCTTGTCGAGTGTGACTTCCTTGCCGTCCTCGGTTTTGAATTTGGGTGCCGTACCTTCTTCGATGTAAGGGAGCACATAGCCGACGGGGTCGGCGGTAACGGCACTGTTTTTGACCGGAATCGTGATCGCAAACTCGGTCACGTCACCAAACTTCACCTGATAGCCATGTGGAAGATGGCCGGTAAGGAAAGTTCCGTCGGTAAGTTTCACGGCGTAGTGAGCGAACTTGGCTTTGTACTCCAAGGTCTTGTTGAACATGAAGACACCAGCGCAGAGCACGGTGATGGCCATGTTGATGCGGTACCAGCCGAACTTGCGCAGTTTCAGCATGGCCCAAGCCATGACCACCGTGACGGAGGAGGCGATGAGCACGACGGTGTTGATGAAGCCGAGCGTGACATCGAGATCATGCACGGGCCACGGATAATCGGCACCAATGCGGAGGAAGATGTAGGCGGAGAACAGGCCGCCGAAGAGCATGACTTCAGAAGCGAGGAAGAGCCAGATGCCGATCTTGGCGTTATAGAGGCCGGTGTCAGGCCGGGCGTGAACGGTATAAGGGATGTCCATTGAAGTAGTCGCGGTGCGCGGTTTTCAGTTCGCTGTTAGTGGTGGGCCAGCACTTTTTCAGCAGGAACGGGGACGGGCTTGCCGGGTTCGGATTCCCACTGCGGGTAGAAGTCGGTGTTGTGGCCGGGAACACTGTATTCGTAAGGGCCACGATGCGCGACGGGGTCAAAGAGGAAGTTGCCATGCGGCGGCGGCGTTGGCGTGGCCCATTCCAGCGTGGTAGCATCCCATGGGTTGTCGCTTTCAATCTTCTTGCCGCCTTTGATGCTGAACCAGAAGTTAAAGATGAAGGGCACCTGGCCGAGGGCGAGAATGAACGCGCCGATGGACATGACGACGTTCAGGTTAAGCATGTTGTCCGGGATGTTGAAACCGAAGAAAGCACCGATCTTGTGGGTCAACGTCGTCGTCCAGTGGGAGAAACCAGAGGTGTTCTCGAAGTACTTGCCGCCGTCATACCAGCGACGGTGGAAGCCGGCCATGCCTTGAACCAGCATCGGAGCAAACACGAGATTCATGCCGATGAGGGAAGGCCAGAAGTGCCATTTGCCGAGCCGGTCGTTCATGAAACGGCCCGTGACTTTCGGGAACCAGTGATAGATGCCAGCAAAGAGACCGAAGATGGTGCCGGGAGCAACGACGTAGTGGAAGTGTCCAATCACGTAGTAGGTGTCGTGCAACGCAAGGTCGATGAAGGTGAACGCCAGCGGCAGGCCAGTGAGACCGCCGATGCCGAACATCGGTAGGAAGGCACAAGCGAAGAGCATCTGCGTGTTGAAGCGAATGGAGCCGCCCCACAGCGAGATCATCAAACACGTCAGCAGAATCACTGACGGCACGGAAATGAGCACGGTGGTGATCTGGAAGTAAGTGGACATCATCGTGCCCATGCCGGTGAGGTACATATGATGCGCCCAGACCAGGAAGCTCAGGAAGCCGAGGGTGAGGACGGAATAGACCATCGACTTGTAGCCCCATAGCGGACGACGAGTGTTGCACGGAATAACTTCCGTGAGAATGCCGAACGCTGGCAGAATGAGCACGTACACTTCAGGATGCGCGAGGAACCAGAACAGATGCTGGTAGAGCAGCGGGTTGCCACCACCGGAAATGTCGAGGTGCTTGCCACCTTCCATCAATCCGGTCGGCAGATAGAATGAGGAGCCGAACACGCGGTCGGAAAGCTGCAAGATGGCGGCGACTTCGAGCGGTGGGAAGGCCAGCAGAAGGAGGAAGCCGATCACAAACATTGCCCAGGTGAAGAAGGGCATCTTCATGAAGCCCATGCCTTTGGTGCGCAGATTGATAACAGTGGCGATGAAGTTAACGGAGCCGAGCAGCGACGCGGAGATGTTAAACACCATCCCTGTGAGCCACCAAGTATGACCGTGCTGCCACACATTGGTCACACCGATGTTAGCGGTCGATGCCAGCGGAGAATACATCGTCCAACCCGTCTGCACCGGGCCGGTGCCGACGAAGAAGCTGTAAACCATGATGACGCAGCTGATGAAGAAGAACCAGTAGCTCAGCATGTTCAGGCGTGGGAACGCCATGTCGATGGTGCCGATTTGGAGCGGCATGACGAAATTACCGAAGGCGGCGAATCCCAGCGGCACGATGCCGAAGAACACCATAATCGTGCCGTGCATGGCACCGAGCATGTTGTACAATTCGCCGTTCAGCGAACCGTCGGCATTCAGCCAGCGGCCGAACATTTCCTCAAACACCCAACTGATCCCGGGAATCGCACGAATTGCCTCCACCGCCGGCACTGGCACACCAGGATAGGCAATGCTCCAGCGCATCAGCAGCATCAGGAAGAAGCCGAATAGCAAGAAAATCAGTCCGCTGAGGCCATACTGGATGCCGATGATCTTGTGATCGGTGGACCAGATGTATTTCCGCAAAAAGCTCGGCTCGTGGTGATCGTGCGCGGCATCATGCGCGTGATCGTGATCGTGGGGGATGGCGGCAGCACTCATGGGAGATTCAAAGTTTCAGGTTCAAAGTTGAAAAGCTTGTGCGAAGTCGAAGTCGAAGTCGGCGGTGGCTTTGCCATTACGCACGGTGACGGTTTGAGATACGCTCTTCGGAAATTGTGGGTGCCAAACTTCGACAACATAATCACCGTCAGCGAGCGCATGGTTGATGACGAAACGGCCATCAGCGGCGGAAACGGCGGCATGAACGCCTTCGTGAACAAAGACCCATGCACTCATCCACCGATGCACATCGCATTCGAGGCGGTAGATGCCGGCAGTATTAAAAGCTTTCGTGTTCTCATCGCCACGCGAGGGCTGACCGAGGTTGTCAATGTTCTCGCGTGTTTTACCCGTGTGCCGAGCGATGCGGATGTTGTGAAAGGTGAGATCGCTGTTGTGAAAGCGAACGTTTTGGCCGGGCTGGATAGCGATCGTATGCGGCACAAACTCGCAGTTTGTTTGATCAATGAGCGGAGCCGTCGCTGGCAGGTTGCTGGCACGCTGGCTGCCACGCACAGTAATCACTGCATCGGCCAGAGCACCATCGGCGGCAACACGCCAAGTTGAATCAATGATGTCGCCATGCCCAGTGCAGAAGGGATTGCCACCGACGTCCACGACTTGGCGCAGTTTGGCAGCATCAGCACCTTTGAGCGTCACCTTGCCGGTGATGCTGGGCGTTGCGTCGATTTGAATGGCCGGGGTCAGCGTGGCCGCTGTTGTCTCGGCCATTTTGCCACAACTCACGTTCGCGATCAGCATGACGGCTCCGAAGGCAACCCAAGGTGCCTGGCGGGAGACGGTTTGCTTTACACGGATCATCGGGGTTTCGAAATTTACTTGGCTGCGGGTGCGGCAGCAGCGGCAGGCGCGGCGGTGGCACCAGGTCCGGCTGGGATCTCCCCAGGGACGTTTTTATCGGCGAAAGGTTTCAAATCAGCTTCGGTCCACTGGGTGGCGCGTTTTTCCTCATCACGGACTTTTTGCACCATCTCCTTGGTGATCATGGTGGCTTCATTGCCCCATGAGTTACGTACGTAAGTGAGCACATTCGCAAGATCCTGAGAGGACATCGCCGCGCCGAAGGGTTGCATGCCACCAGGTGTGTTATATCCCTGGCCTTTGACGGAGATTGCACCCACCAAGCCATGCTGCGTAATACGAATCAGACGCTCGGTGCCGCCAGATACCCACTCAGATCCTGCAAGGGGCGGAAACTGGCCGGGAAGGCCGCCCCCGTTGCCCTGATGGCAACCACCACAGACGGCATAGCCGCTGGCGCCTTTTTTCATGGCGAGTGCGAAGGGATCAAGTGCCGCGCCTGCGCCACTACCACCTGGGCGGGGATCGCCACCACCATTGATGACCGTGAAAGGATTGCTGACATCGAAGCTCCAACCACCGGTCATCGGGCCAAGCTGGCCGCCGGCGATGATGGCAACGAGCATGAGTAAAAACATCGCCCACAACGGCGCTGGCTGACTTTCGGGCGCGAGATCGGCCTTCTCGCGCTTCACGGCGGAGTGGAGGCGATCAAGATCGGTGCTGTCGGGATGGGCGGAGGCGCTCATGGGCAATGCGGAGGGCTACTTTTTGGCAGGAGCAGCGGCGACGGCTGCTGACTGTCCGGGAATGGGATAATCCTTTTTCAGAGATTGGAGATATTGAACAAGCTGCTTAGCTTCAAGCGTCGGGACAACTTCATAGCCTGCGGCAACGGCAAATTTCTTCGGTAGCTTCAGGGCATCCGTAGAGACGGGCCCTTGAATCTTCTGCACTTTGAACAGCTGTGTGTAGGCCGGCATCGTGCTCCAGTCATGCACGCTGCGTGGTGAGTAGAGGTGCTGATAAAGCGAGGCTTCATCCGGTGCACGCCAGCCATAGTTGGCGAGGTCAGGACCCACACGTTGCACGCCGAGCAGGGCGTATTTTTCGCTGAGATAGTCACGCAGCACGTTGGGACGCACGGGAGCAGTGGGGCGGCCTTCCTGATCTTGGCCCCAGCCTTTATACCAGCCGTCGAGGCCGAGCTGCTGCGGGCGGATCATCTGCGTGTGGCACTGATTGCAGCCTTCACGGACGTAAACGAGTTGGCCTTGGGCGTTGATGGGAGCGGGAGGATAGATGCCCTCCACACCGTCTTTGTCCTTGTCATAGGCGACAGGGATGAGCTGCTGGTACTGCATCGCCGGCAGGACGATGAGGCACAGCCAAGGCAGCCCGAAGGCGGCGGTGAGACCAAGAATGAAGGTGCGGAAGTTCGTCATGCGTGTGCTCCGTTGGGAAGGGCGGTTTCATCATGGTCGTGATGCAGCAGGGTAGGCGCCGAACTGCGGCGACCCAGACCAAGCACCATGAGCAAGAGATGGATTAGGAACATGAGGTTCGAGAAGCTGATGAGCGCCCAAGCCACTGCGCGCGAAACAACGTAGGCGCGGGAGTTGACGACGTGATTCATGAAGGTCTGATCCCAGTGCTCAGGATCGTTCAAATCAGCGCCCTGCTGCCAGCCTGCGACGAGGCTCATGATGACGATGGTACCGACGCCATAGACGGAGAACCAGAAGTGGTTGCGAATGAGGCGAACGCTGAGCCATTCACAGCCGGAGAGACGCGGGACGATGTAGTAGATGGCACCAAACACGCACATGCTAAAGAAGCCGTACATGCTGACCATCTGGAAGGCATACCAGGACTGAGTGAACTGCAGGCTGGCACCAGTCCAGAACGCGGAGTTCAAGGCAAGAACCACACCAGAGACCGGATAGAAGAGCGCTCCGAAGAAAACGAAGCGCAGCGTGGGGCTGGAGGCAGCGGCGCTGTGCTTGCCAAGCGTGGTGAGGTGATGATTCAGGCCGACAAGACCCACTGGAATGAGAAGCAGAACACCGGTAGCAGCGCCAATGGAAGTCATCCAAGCGGGAAGCGGACCTCCCATGTATTTCTGCATGCCAGTCCAGCCACCGAGAATGGCGAGAGTCCAGAAACCAGCGGATGCGAGCTGTGCGGAGGCGATTGGCTGGCCGGTGATCTTTGGAATGAAGTAGTAGGCAGCGCCGACACCGACTGGAACGAAGAAGAGCATGATCACACCGTGGATATACCACGCATCAATACCGGCACCGAGCGCACCGAGGCCTGGGAGGCAATGCAGCGCGACGTTGGCGGTGATGAAGATCCAAGGGAACCAGAAGCAGGCACCGAGGATGTACCAAGTGCTGACCATGAAACCCTCAGGACGGAAGGCGCGGCCAAACATGCGCACAATCGGCCATGCATAGCAGAGGAAACAACCCAGCAGGATGGGCCACACGAACTTGGGCATCTCCAGCCACTCGATGGAGGTGCTCTTGCCCATCACGACAGCGAGAATGCCAAAGGTGATGGTGATGTTCCAAAAGATCGCGGCAACGAGCAGCAAGCTTTTGCCAGACTTCAACTCCTGGCCGGAACGTCGCGCCATGATCCACAGCATGACGCCGAGCGCGGCTTGAACACCCCAACCATAGACAAGCGCGTTGATGTGGGCAGGTTGAAGGCGGCCATAGCTGATGTACTGGCAGTTGCCGAGGAATTCAGGCTCCACCAGTTTGATCGCGGCGAGAACGCCGAGGATCGTGGACAGCATGAGCCAGAAGGCACCGTTGGTGAACAGGAACAGCACGGGGACTTTCACCGACTTGTCGATCGCCGCGCGGCGAAGGTTGTCGGCCTGAAGGTCCGTGTCAGAGGTGGAAGGAGTGGTCTGCATGACTTACTTGGGCGGAGCGGGTGCGGCAGGGGCCGGTGCAGGTGCTGCGGGAGCAGCAGGGGCGGGTGAAGCGGGAGCGGCGGCAGGAGTTGGCGCGGCAGGTGCGGCAGCAGCGGCCTGCTTGAGCTGCGTTGGTGAGCCGGGGACGACTTGGGCGCTGACAGTGGGCTTTTTGGCAGCAAGAGCGGTGAGTGATTTTTCAAACACGGCTTTCTTCTTGGCGGCGTCGCTGAAACCGATCTTCGCAATGTTTTCAGTCTGCGCCTTGAGGATTTCAGCGGTGTTGGCGGTGCGTTCATCAGCGCGTGGGTCAAAACCCAGCTTCGAGGCGCTCATGGCCTGGATGATGATAAACAGCACGGCGAAGCCAGCGAAGGCTCCGAGCACCCACAGAAAGGTGGCTCCGGCTTTGGGGGATGGATCAGACTGCGACATGGAAAAATCGGGGGATCAGTTGACGACGTTCACGGATTCGATGAGGCGCGGGTCGCGCCATGGATACAGGCTGTATTTGGCAAGACCGCGCAGGTAAAGGAAGCCCATGGTGCCGAAAACGGCGGCTAGTGCGGCGAGATCTTGCACCCACGCGCCAGGAACCCACACGCCAATGCCAAGCGAGGGGCCACGCTCAGGGATGACATTCCAATAGATGTCCACGAGGTGCATGAAGATGATCCAGATACAACCCATGCTGATGACGACCGGGTTCTTCTTGCGCTGTTGAGAGAGCAGGAACAGGAAGGGAACCACAAAGTGCCCAGCGACGAGGAAGATCGAAATCTCACGCCATGCCTCGGTGTTACGCGTGAGGTAGAAGCGGGTTTCTTCGGTGATGTTGGCGTACCAGATGAGGAAATACTGGCTGAAGGCGATGTAGGCCCAGAACACGGTGAAGGCGAACAGCAGCTTGCCCATCAAATGGTAGTGCTCGTCAGTGACCACCTTCTTCAAGTAGCCAAGACTGCGCAGCCAGGTGACGACGAGAATCGAGAGCGCCATCGAGGCCCAAGCACAGCCAGCGAAGATGTAAACGCCCCACATGGTGGAGAACCAGTTGTAGTCGAGCGACATGAGCCAATCGACCGCAGCAAACGTGACCGTCAGCGCATAGAACAGCAGCCAGCGGCAGGAGAACGCACGCGCGGAGATGGTGTGCTTGATGTCGCCGTCCTGTTCCTGCTTGAGCGACTTGCCACGCAGGGTGCGGGCGATGTGCCAGAGGATGAGGAAGTAGAGCACGAAGCGCACCTGCCAGCTAAACGGCGGGAAGAAGTGATTGCTGATGTTCAGGTAGCCAAACTTGGCCACAAGCGCATGCAGATGCGGATTAGCCTCAGAGGCGTGATGCAGTGCCTCTTTGACGGTAGTGTTATCGTGGTGCGCATGCTCGGCGGCAGTACGGTGATGGCCCATCCACTCATAAAGCGGCTTTTGAACCGCAGGAAGCAGCAGCGGCGAGGCCAAGATGCCCAGCACGAGGATCATGTTCGCCAGATTTTCCCAGATGCGGCGGACGGCAACGCCCCAGCTCGAATTGGAGGCGCTGTGGAGCAGAATCCAGAAGCAGCCGCCGACAACGAAGGTGAAGGTGAAGAAAATCGCGAACAGCCAAGAGTAGGCGAAGGTGTCCGTGTTCTTGAAGAAGAAGAATGCAGAAGCGATGAGGCCCAGCAGGCCGAACAGGCCCAATGCGCCGATGAGCTTCGCGCCCTTGGCCGGCTCGAATTTTTCTCCGCCCTGGGGCAGATCGTTGAAGGTGACGTGGTGACTCATGCCTGTATTCGCGTGATCGTGCCGTTACTGGAGGGTGGCGCCGGACTCTTTGGCGGCGAGTTGCAAGGAGCGGATGTAGGCCACGATGGCCCAGCGGTCGCGCAAGGTAATGTTGCCGCCGTAACCACCCATCAAACCTTTGCCGTTGGTGATGACATCAAAGATGGCACCATCCGCGCGGAACGCGGCGGCATTGGCTGGGTCGGTGTTGCCCGGCTGCTGAAAGTTGAAGGCGGTAAGGATGCCGTATTTGGAAGTCACGCCCTTGCCGTTGCCAGATGCGCCGTGGCAGATCGCGCAATGGATGCCGTAGCGCTGTTCACCGCGTTTGATGAAGAGGTCGTTGAAGACCGCCGCATCGCCCGTGATCTCGGTGGGCAGGCCGTCGCCGTAGAAATCGCCCATCTTACCGGTGTCGTAGTAGCTGATACCGTTGCTGAAGGCCACACGAGCAGGCTTGGCACCGTCGGCGGCTGGCTTGGTGGGAATTTCAAAGCCCATCGGCACGGTGTTCTTGACGCGCAGTCGCGCACCACGGCCATCGGCGAAGAAGTCGCTCGCTGCTTGGTATTTGATTTTGGCCTGCTGGTCCATGTCAGGGATGATTTCGAGCGGTGGCAGCTCAGATTTGCTGCCACGGAAGCCGAACGCGCTCACAAGGATCGCGGCGACAAAGAGATAGCTGAGAAAGAAGTACTTCATGGTGCGTGAGGTAAGCGCGGCTTAGATTTCGTCCTCCACGAGTTCGATGTTCTTGCCACCGGCCTTTTCGAGCAGGGCCTTGGTGCCTTCCTGGGAGAATTTAGGATCTCGGGCTTCGATGCAGACAAAGAATCCGTCGTCGGAGAATTTCGGGAAGCGCTTGGAAGTAAACAGCGGATGGTTCCAGCGTGGCAGGCCGATCAAAGCGAGCAAGCCGAACAGTGTGGTGAAAGCGCTGAACAGAATCGTGAGCTCAAACATTACCGGGAAGAACGCAGGCAGCGTCCAGATGTCAGTCGGCTTGCCTTGCACGACGGTGGGATAGGTTTCGACGATCTTTTGCAGGAAACCGAGGCCGATATGGCTCCAGAAGTTGGTCTGCGTGATCGTTTGCAGCGTGAAAGCAATCGTGGTGCCGGTGATGCCGCCGCAGAACACTAGGATGGGCAGCTTTGAGCGGGAATTGCCCATAGCGGCATCCATGCCGTGAATCGCGAACGGGGAATGCACATCCCAGCGCTGATAACCAGCGTCGCGCACATGCTCGGCGGCATGGTACAGCTCCTTGACGCTGCCAAATTCAGCGAGGTAGCCGTGGACTCGTTTGAGGGTGGTGCTCACAGGTCTGGATCGGTTGAAAGGTTAGGCGGCAACGGGTTTGGGGACGTGACGGTCGGAGTAGTCCATGAGGTCTTCCTCCTGAATGCCGGGCTCCGCATGGTCGTCACGGTGCGGGTTCGACTGTGGCAGCACGCCCTTCACTTCGCCGATGGCGATGACGGGCAGGAAGCGCAGGAAAAGCAGGAACAGCATCATGAAGAAACCGAAGGTGCCCAAGAAGGTGTATTTATCGACCCATGTGGCCTCATAGACGCGCCATGAACCCGGTGTCATGTGACGCTCCAGTGTGGTGGCGATGATGACGTAGCGTTCAAACCACATGCCGGCGTTCACGCACATGCAGACGAACATCACGACCCACATGTTGTGACGGCACCAGCGGAACCAGAACAACTGCGGCGAGAAGACGTTGAAGCTAAACATGAAGTAGTAGGCCCAAGTGGACGGACCCGTCAGACCACGCAGCGTGAAGGCCGCGCCTTCATACGGATTGGCGCTGTAGTAGGCCATGAACAACTCCATGCAGTAAGCGTAGCCAACGATCGTGCCCGTGAGCAGGATGATCTTGGCCATGTTGTCGATGTGCTTCGGCGTGATGAGATCGTCCAGACCGTAGATGCGACGGCAGGGGATCATGAGCGTCAGCACCATCGCGAAACCACCGAAGATGGCACCCGCAACGAAGTAAGGTGGGAAGATCGTGGTGTGCCAGCCAGGAACGACGGAAGTGGCGAAGTCGAAGGACACGACGGAATGCACGGACAGCACCAGCGGTGTAGAGAGAGCGGCCAACAACATGTAGGCGGTCTCATAGTGACTCCAGTGGCGGTTGCCACCGCGCCAGCCGAGGGCAAACAGACCGTAGAGGAATTTTTTCAGGCCAGGGCGGCAGCGATCACGCAGCGTGGCAAGGTCAGGCACGAGACCGAGGAACCAGAACACGAGCGAGACAGAGAAATACGTCGAAACGGCGAACACGTCCCACAGCAGGGGCGATTTGAAGTTCTGCCAGATGGCGTTGGCGTTCGGGATTGGAGCGAGGAACCACACCATCCAAACACGACCAACGTGGAAGGCCGGGAACAAGCCCGCGCACATCACGGCGAAAATCGTCATGGCTTCTGCGGCACGATTGACGGACGTACGCCACTTCTGACGCGTAAGGAACAAGATGGCGGAAATGAGCGTGCCCGCATGGCCGATACCGATCCAGAACACGAAGTTGGTGATATCCCAAGCCCAGGCGACCGGCTGTTTCTGACCCCAGACACCGACTCCGGTGGAGATGAGGTAGGCGAAGCAGAACACCATGAGGCCGGTCAGCAGCACCGAGGGAATGAAGAGTAACCACCAGAGGGCGGGCTGCTTGTTTTCCACGATGCCGCAGATGCGGTTCGTGACCCACGAATAGGAACGGTTATTCAGAACCAGCGGTTCGCGGTCCAGAATTCGCGGTGTGTTTGAGGCTGAGGCGTCCATGTGTCCGGTTTAGAATTGGTTGTTGCTCCACACGGCGATGTTTTCCGCGCCGGGCATGTTCTTGTTCGGATTGCGCAGACGGGCGAGGTAGCTCGTGCGCGGGCGTGTGCCGATGTATTTGAGCAACTGGTAATCACGCGGCGATGCCTTCGATTTGACGACGGCGGAGTTTTTGTCGGCCAAATCACCGAAGACGATGGCGTCGGCCGGGCAGGACTGCTGGCAGGCGGTTTTGACCGTGTCGGTCGGCACACGGAAGTTCTTCGAGTCGCGCTGCACCTGCTTCTGAATGATTTTGGCGGATTCGATGCGCTGCACGCAATACGTACACTTTTCGATGACACCGCGCATACGGACGGTGACGTTCGGATTGCGCTGGAGGCGGAGGCTTTCGTCTTCTTTCTTCTCACCAAGAGGTCCAGCGTAAAGATTGCCGACTTTCATGCCGAGCACGGTGGTATCGATCAGCGGGTTGCGCTTGTTGTAGTCGAACCAGTTGAAGCGACGAGCCGTGTAAGGGCAGTTGTTGGCGCAGTAGCGCGTGCCGATGCAACGATTGTAGGCCATCGCGTTGAGGCCGTCGTCGGTGTGGACGGTGGCGTTCACGGGGCAGACGGTTTCTCACGGCGCAGATTCGCACTGCTGACAAGCGAGCGGCTGATGCACCATTTCGGCGTTCTCAAGCTGCTCAGGTGTCGGATTATCGACGGCATACGTGCTTTCCTGGGCGACTTCGTTCTTGCCCCACTTGGGCACGGCGAAATAACGATCCATGCGGATCCACTGCATCACGCGGCCTTTGCGGACCTGATCTTTGCCGACGACGGGAATGTTGTTTTCGCTCTGGCAGGCAACGATGCAAGCCGTGCAGCCAATGCACTTGCTGAGATCGATGGTCATGCCCCACTGGTGATGCTTCTCGTAGTCGAAGCCGTCCGGATTCTCCTCGGAGCGCACGCCGACCTGGCCTTTGTAGAGGGAAATGTTTTCCGGGATATGCCCGTCCATGCCGGTCTTCTGCGCGAAGGCTGTGTCCTTGTTGAAAGTGTCCAGCGTGCCTTCGCGATAAAGTGCGCGACCTTCCATCGTGTTCTGATCCTGCGTGAGGGCCAGTTCGGCGATGGTGGCGAGCACTTCGACCTTCGCACCGCTCAAGACGAACGTGCCGGGCTGCTTGCGCAACGCATAGGCGTTCACACCACGGCCACTGCCGACGGTGCCGACACCCTTTTGGCCGTAACCGAGCGGTAGAGTGATGGAATTGGAAACGTGACCAGGAGCTTCGATGGCGGGGATTTCGATTTCAGAGCCACCGACGGAAATTTTAATGTTCTGACCTTCCTTGAGACCAAGACGACGGAATGTGACCGAACCAATCCATGCGGCATTGTCCCAAGTGAGCTTCGTCACTGGATCGGGCGCTTCTTGGAGCCAAGCGTTGTTGATGAAACGTCCATCAAACACGCTGGCGTCCGGTGTTAGCACCAATTCGAACGAATCATCCGTCGGAGCGGCAACAGGCTTGGCTTTGGCCACGATTCCGGCCACAGCGGCGACATTCGGAGCCGCGCTGGCTTTGGAGTAGGCGGAACCTTTGAGGAAACCATCGCGCAGAGTGAAATTCCACTTCGTTTCGTCGAGACCACCGGCCACAGCGGCGAACGTATCACGCACAGCGGTGTATGCGGCATCTTCGACCGGTGCTGCGGGCGCAACTGGAGCGGCACCAGCGGCGGCTGGAGTAGCAGCTTCAGCAGGACCAAGCTTTTTGCGGCCCAGCAGAGCAAGAATGACTTCGATCTTACTCGCACCGTCATAGAGCGGAGCGATCATCGGCTGAACGATGGCGTAGGTGCCGTCTGCGGCACGCGCATCGCCCCACGTTTCGAGATAATGAGCCGCCGGGATGTGCAGCGCGGCGTGACGTGCGGTCTTGTTCTTGAGCGAGCCGACGTGAATGAGCTTCACGCCTTTTTCGATGAAGAGCTTCGCGAACGCTTCGGCGTCCGGTGCGTCGTAATAAAGGCTGGCAGGCGTCAGGGAGACGAGCGTCTTGATCTGACCACCGGAAACAGCAACGTGAAGTTCGGCAAAGCCGCCCATCTCAGGAGCCGGGGTGTCTTGCAGCAGTTCGATGGTCGAACCGTAGGCACCGAGGGCGTTGTTGATGGAAGCGACCAGCGCGTGGACTTCCGCACCATAGCGTGCACCGGCAAGAACGAGCGCCTTGCCTTTGTTGTCGATCAAATCGCGAACGGCAGTGGCAATCCACTCCTTGAGGCTGGCAGACGCCGTGTCAGCGAGTGCTTTGGCGGAGGCATCTCCGAGTTCCGAAGCGATCAGAGCTGCAGCAACGGGAATCAGGCTGGCCGCGAGCGGCTTGCGATGATCAGCCATGCCGCCAGTCAGCGTGTAGCGGTTTTCGAGGACATAGAGGCGGTTCATGTCCGCCGTCTTGGCTTCCTTGGCACGATGCTTGGTGAAGGCAGAGATCGGTTCGCCTGCAACTGGATCAACACCGAGGAAGTCGCAGTCCAACGAGAGGATGCGCATCGCGGAGCCGAGCTTCACGAAGGGTTTTACACCTGCACCGAGCACTTCCTTGTTCGCTGCGGCCTGGCCTTCGCCGCCTGCAGCCTCGTATTGAAACAGCTTCACCTGTGGGTAAGCGGCCTTCAGTTCACCAAGAAGGCGAAGATAGGTCGGCGAGGTTGTGGCACCCGCGACGACTCCAAGGCTGGCACCAGTGGATTTTTTGGCTTCTTCGGCAGCAGCGGCTAATAAATCATTCGCCTTAGCCCAAGAGAGATCTTTGCCAGCGCCAAGAGGCTTCTGCGAGCGCTCGGGATCATAGAGATCGAGGACGGAAGCCTGTGCAAAGGCGTCGATACCACCACCCAAGGGATGGAGCGGGTTACCAGCGAGATGCGTTGGGCGACCTTCGTGCGTAGTGACGACGAGCGGCGTGGCACCACCGCTGCGCGGCATCGTGGTGGCATACAGCAGCGCTTTACCCGGCACCATCCACTCGACGTGCTGGGTGTATGGCAGGATGTTGATGAGCGGACGGCGGCAGCTTGCCAGACCCATCATGCCCACGCTGGCTCCCATGATCTTCAAAAATTCACGGCGGCCGTTCTCACGTTCTTCTTCGTTCAGCGTGTCGCCAGCAGGGAACTCGCGACCAAGGTTCTTGAGAAAATCTTCACGACGATCCAACTCGGCGACACTGCGCCAGTAGCGCTTGGCGTTCTGCGGCTCCTCGGGATGCTTCCAAATCTGTTTCATGTGTCAGGAAAAATGGCGAGGGGTTTAGCGGTGGCAGGCGGTGCAGGATTCCGGCGGCTGAATCTGCCAGTGCTTCTTGAGCTGGGTGCCCACTTCTGCTTGGGTCACTTCCTTGCCGTAGGTTTTTTCAGCGAGCGCGAGAAGTTGTTCGAGGTCGTTAGCTTTGCTGCCTTCGCCGATGGCTGCGGCGATTTCGCCAGCCGGAATCTTCTTGTCGAGCAGGCCTTTGTAGAACTCACCGCGCTTCAGGTCGGCAGGCTTGAAGGCAAGCTTCGTGACGTAGTCGAGCGGGCGGAGATTTTTTTCAGGATTGCGGTGGCAGTCGAGGCACCAGCCCATGGACTGAGGCTGATCGTGGCGAACGACTTCCATTTCATCAATGCGACCGTGGCAGGCCACGCAGGAAATGCCGCGGTTCAAGTGGGCACTGTGATTGAAGTACACATAGTCCGGAGCTTTATGGACTTTGACCCATGGGATGGACTTGCCGGTTTCGTTGGCCTTGATGACCATCTCCAGCTTGGGAGAATTGCTGCGAATGTTGCCTTTGCCCGGGCCGTGGCAGTTGAAGCAGGTCTGGTTCGTCGGGACGTTCGAGTGGCTGGAGACTTCGCCGAAGCTGTGACAATAGCGGCAGTCGAGGCCGAGCTGACCGGCATGAATCTTGTGCGAGAAAGGCACCGGCTGCGTCGGCTCATAGCCCACGCGGGTGTATTTCGGAGTGAAGTAGTAGGCAATGCCGACACTCACGCCGAAGGCAATGAACACGACGGCAATGGCTACCTTGAGCGGCAGCCAGTTGCTCCAACGCGGAAAAAAGTTACCCATAGAAAATGTCGTCAGATGAGCTTGTGAAAAATTTCACAAGGAAATTTAGAATAGGGAGTTGGTGGCGAGTTTGCAACCGTCATCTTGATTTTTTTGAACTTTTGTATGCATGGCTTGTCCTGTTGCGATTCCGTCGCAAAAAATCGCCCTTTCGTCCGGGTCTGCTGCCTCGTCTTCTAACCCCACTCGACCCAGAGCACTTTGTGCTCAAAGTCCAGCGTCACCCGGTAGTCTTCCAGCAAATAGGTGCCGAGGCGCGACGGTCCAGGCATCACATCAACCTCGGCAAACGGGTAACGCGAACCAAACAATCCCAGCGCCATGAACTCCAGCACGCGCACCTTTGCATCCTTGGGCGACTGCGCCCCGCCCACACCGGTGATCAGATAGTTCCCGCCCACATACCAGCCACCGTTCTTGTAGCCAAGCAATTGGGCGATCTGCTGATCAAGCTGCACGCCAAAGACCGAACCCGAATCGACCACCGCTTCCCATGAAATCTTGCCATACTTCAACAGCGTTGTCGGCACGCCATGCGCCATGCTCAAGCTGGCCTTGTGGATGTGTTTTCGGGTTTGCCCTGGGAAACTACGGTTGAAACCAAACTCGACCTTCTCCTTTAGAAAATCGAGCGTCAAGTACTTGCAGTGATTCGCCGCCAGATGCACGCCGAGCACGGAAATGCCGAAGTTCTCCTTTAAAATACCCGTTCCTGCCGTCGTGCGCTGCATGCGAATGATGCAGGGCAGGTTCTCCAGCCGCCATGAGCCAATCTGCACCGTGGAAATCAATGCTGCCATGCCGGGCTCTTTTCCCAGTACTCCAGCCATGGTGGGACGCACCTGCGGCACGGTTTTCAAACCATACTCCACCGCCTGCTCTGCATCGAACACACTGAATGTCGCCCCGGTGTCGAACATGAACTTCTTCGGCTTGTGCCCATTGAGGCTCACTTTGATGTACGGAATGCCCCTTTCGTAATACATCGGCACTTTGAGCACGCCTTCCGGCGGCGGCATGCTGCGCGTATTGACCTTCATCCCGCCTTTCACCAAGCTTGCTTCTGAAGGCTTGATCGCCTGCGCTTGCAGCTGCTTCTGAATGTCCGTCGGGACAGCCTCATTGCGGACGACAAATGATTCCGCACATCCCGCCAAGCCTACCGCTATCAATGTTAGCTGCGCCATGCGCGCAGCGAAGTTCAAGAGCGGCAAATTCATGTCCCGAAGCCATCCGTCCTGCCGACAATCCTGTCAACCGCGTGCAATTCACACACAAATCCTTGTGCGCATCGCCGTACTGTCTGACATTTCCTGTCTCTCCCCGCCGACCACCGCATGCGCGACTACTTCATCCGACGCTTCCTGCTCATCATCCCGACCTTGATCGGGGCGACGCTGGTCGTGTTTTTCATCACGCGCATCACTCCGGGAGGACCACTGGAGGCGGCGCTGCAAAAGGCGGCGTCGATGCAAGCGGAGCGCGGCATGAAGGACGCGGGCGCTTCATTGAGTGAGGAACAGAAGGAGGAAATGGCGGCCTATTATGGCTTCGACCGGCCGTTTTTCCCGGCTTATCTGGCTTGGCTTGGAGTGCTGCCCAAAGAAGGAGACAAGCAGTTCATCAAGTTTGAAAAGGAAAAGCAGGAGATGCCCGTGACGCTGCAGGAACTGCTGCCACGCGCCCAGTGGAAGCCCAACAATGCCTATCACATCACGCAAGCCAAGGTCACGCGTGATGGCAAGCTGTCCGCTGAAGAAGCTGCAGGACTCGTTGCCTGGCGCACGCGGGTGGAACAGGAAAAGAATCGAGTGCAGGTCTTCCGCCCGAAGTTTGACGGACTGCTGCAAGGCAATCTGGGAATCTCGACCCGCTACAACGAATATGTCTGGGACATGATCCGCGAGCGCATGCCGATCTCGATCTTCTACGGACTGGCATCGTTCTTCATCACCTACATCATCTGCATTCCACTCGGTGTTGTGAAGGCCATTAAGCACCGCACGGTGCTCGACAATGTGAGTTCCGTCCTCATTTTCGTCGGCTATGCGATTCCCGGCTTCGTGCTGGCGAGCGTGTTGGTGGTATATTTAGCGGCAAGACTCGGCTGGTTCCCAACAGGTGGATTTGTGAGCGAAAACTTCGCCTCGCTAAGCGCAGGCGGAAAAATCTGGGACGTGGTGCATCATTCCGTGCTGCCGTTGATCTGCTACCTCATCGGCAGCTTCGCTTTCATGACGATGCTAGTGAAAAACAACCTCATGGACAACCTCGCGGCGGATTACGTGCGCACAGCGATCGCCAAGGGCGCGAGCTTCAAGCGCGCGGTGCTCGTACATGCGCTGCGTAATTCGCTCATTCCGCTGGCGACGACGCTGGGGCACATTGTTTCGATTTTCGTGGCCGGTTCGGTGCTCATTGAGATGATCTTTGAGATCAATGGCTACGGCCTGCTCGGCTACTACAGCATCCTCGACCGCGATTATCCGCTGGTAATGGGCATCCTCGTGCTGGACGTGCTGCTGCTCATGGTGGGCAACATTTTGTCCGACTTCTTCGTGGCGCTGACCGATCCGCGCATCCGTTTTGAGTAACACCATGTCACCCCGCACCACCGGCATCACCGCAATCTTCTATACAGCGCTCAGTGCTCTGTGTCGTGGGTTGTCGTTGTCTGTGCCGGTGTTCAAGATTCCATTTCTTGGTGGTGCATGGATGGGATGGATCCTGCTCGTGTTCCTCGCCCTGACAGGAGGCTGGCTGCTGTGGCAGGGCCAACAGCAATGGAACTGGAGCCCGCTGACACTGAAACAGTTCCGGCGCTTCCGTGAAATCCGTCGTGGTTATATCTCCTTCCTCGTTCTGCTGGGTCTTGTCGGTGTGGCATCACTCGACGGCTTGATCGTGGGCAAACGCGCTTTGATGGTGCGCTATGAAGGCCATTACTATTTCCCCTTCGTGACGAAGGTGCTGCCAGCGACGACCTTTGGACTCAAAGACGAGTCAGAAACAGACTACCGTGAGCTGCAAAGACAGTTCCGTGAAGGAAAGCCGGGCAATTGGGTGATGATGCCGCTCGTGCCCTACGATCCAAAGCTCGACACGCCGGAAGTCATCGAGGAAATCGAACTGCGTGACGGCGTTGCCTATCGTGCCAGCCAGTCAGAACCCTTCGACGGTCGTGCTTACACCCTGTTTCGTGACAACCCGGAGCAAAAACGTCAGGAATGGATTTACCGTCGTGGTTTGCGCCAAGGTGAGATGCGCGGCTGGGATGCCAACAACGAGCAGGTGGAGAAAGCTACGTTCGAGAAAGGCAAGCGCCTCGCCTACACCGACTATTCCGATGGCAAGGCCGCAGCGCTCGAATCACAAGCCACCGGCACGATGCTGACGGTGGTTTATCCGCCATCACCACCCTCATTGGCACACCGCCACTTCTTTGGCACCACTTCGATGGGCGGCGATGTGCTGGCGATTTTGTACGGTGGCTGGCAGCAGGCGATCATCGCCTCGTTGCTGTTTGTAATGTTCGTGTTTGTCGTTGGCGTCGCCGCCGGTGGCATGCTCGGTTATTTTGGCGGCGTGCTCGATTTGATCGGCATGCGCTTGATCGAAATCTGGTCGGTGCTGCCCTTCTTGTTCATTGTGATGATCGTCAGCTCGATCGTCAGTCCGAGCTTGTTTTTGCTCGTGGTCATCATCGCGGTGTTCAGTTGGATGGGCACGACGATCTACATTCGCACCGCGGCACTGCGTGAGAAAGAACGCGACTATGTGGCATCAGCACGACTGCTCGGTGCCGGCACGGCCCGCATCGTCTTCAAGCACATCCTGCCGAACAGCATCGCCATCCTGGTGACGCTCGCGCCATTTGAAGTCTCGGCCATCATCACCTCGCTCGCCGCGCTTGATTTCCTGGGCTTCGGCCTGCCGCCTGAAGATCCGAGCTGGGGCCGCCTGCTACACGAAGGCACGGAAGACTTCAATTACCCCTGGATCGTCAGCAGCGCCTTTGTGGCGATGACGTCGGTGCTCGTGCTCGTCACCTTCGTCGGTGAAGCCGTGCGCGAGGCCTTTGATCCGAAAAAATTCACGACCTACCGATGAGCAAAGAGCAAAGAGCGAAGGGCAAAGAGAAACGCGGCTCCATTCGAGTTGTGCTGGCGACTCTCTGCTCGCTGCTCTCCGTCCTCTGCTCATGCTCTGATTCGGACGACACGCGCTTTCCGCCTTATGACAACACCGAGGAGGTGAAGACTTACTGGAAATCGAAGCCGCAGTTCTTCCAATGGAAGACTCTCTCTGATCTTCCGACGGATTTGAAATGGGAAAACGGTGCAGACGTGCCTGAGTTTGGTGATCCGAGAGCGAAGAAAGGCGGCACCTTCCATGACTGGCATCCAACTTATCCGCCCACGTTCCGCTTTGTGGGGCCGGATGGAGGCAACACCTTCCGCGGCGAGCATCATGACAATATCGAGATCGGGCTCGTCACGCGTCATCCCGATGCGGAAACTTGGATTCCAGGCCTCGCCAAAGAATGGGCGGTTTCGCAAGATCGAAAGACCGTGTACTTCCGCCTGCAGGACAAGCTGACCTATTCCGACGGCAAGCCCATCACAGTGGAGGATTTCTTCATGACCTTCTTTGTCCTAACGAGCACCAATCTGAAGGATCCGTGGCAAAATGATTGGTACACGAAGGAGTACTCCGCGATCACAAAGTATGATGACCGCACGCTTGCCGTCACCATCCCGGAACCCAAACCTGATCCTCTTTGGTATGCTACGGTGCCGCCCTCACCGCAGCACTTCTTCCGCGAGTTCGGTCCGGATTTCCCAGCCCGTTACCAGTGGCGCATCTGCCCGGTGACCGGTGCTTATGTAATCGATCCTGCGTTGCTGAAACGCGGACGTTCCATCACCCTTAGCCGCGTCAAAGACTGGTGGGCACGTGATTTGAAGCACTACCGCTACAACTACAACGTGGACTTCATCGAGTACAAGATTATCGCCAGCCAGGACAAGGCGTTTGAGATGTTCCGTCAGGGTCAGATCGACTACTTCCTCGCGGGCCTGCCGCGCTACTGGTATGACAAGACGGAGATTCCCGAGATCTACCACGGCGACATCGAGCGCCATGTGTTTTACAACGAGTTTCCACAGGTCACCTGGGGCATTCGTTTGAATGAAAGCAAACCGCCGCTCGACAACCTCGACATCCGCCTCGGCATCAACTACGCGATGAACTTTCAGAAAGTGATCGAGGTGGACTTCCGTGGCGACAAGACGCGCATGAACACTACTGAGTCCGGTTTCGGCAAGTACTCCAATCCCAACATCCGCGCACGCCCCTTCGATCCGGTGAAGGCACGCGAGCACTTCGCCAAAGCTGGCTATACCAAGGCAGGTCCCGACGGCATCCTGCAAAACGCTGAGGGAAAAAGGCTTTCACTCACACTGACGACGTTCAACTCCGGCACCGTCACACCGATCATGCTGCGGCTCAAAGAAGAGGCCAAAAAAGCGGGCTTCGAGATGAAAGTCGAGGGATTGGACACCACGCAGATGTACAAAAAGCTCGATCAAAAGAACCACGAGATGGGTTTCGCTGGTTTCGGTGCCCAGCCGCCTTATCCGCGCTTCTGGGAAGGCTTCCATTCCAGCAATGCCTTCAAGATCGGCAAAGAGGGCAAGCGCGAGGTCGTCCCCGACACCAACAACTTTACGCAGACTGCTGATCCGGCACTGGACCCGCTCATCGACAAACACCGCCTCGCACAAACCGAGGAGGAAGTTCAGAAATTGTCATGGGAGCTCGCCAAGCTCATCGACGACCGTGCCGCTGTCATTCCTGCCTGGGAGTCGCCCTTCTATCGCTACCTCACCTGGCGCTGGGTCCAATGGCCCAAAAATGGCAACGCCCGTGCAAGCCGTGAACCCCTCGACGCGCACATGTTCTGGATCGACGAGGACGTAAAACGTGAAACCAAGGAAGCCATGCGCACTGGACGCGATTTCGGCGAGACGCTGCGTGTGTTTGACACTTTTCGACGAGACAAATGACTTCCGCATCTTCCATTCTTGAAGTTCGCGATCTCGTCTCCGCATTCGACGGCGACGCCGGGCGCATGACTGCGGTGGACGGCATTAGCTTCGATGTTCCGCGTGGCAAAACACTCGGCATCGTCGGTGAATCCGGCTGCGGCAAGAGCGTCACCGCCTTCTCCATCACCCGCCTGTTGCCGCAGCCACACGGCAAGATTCTCGGTGGCAGCATCCGCTTTGAAGGCAAAGATCTCGCGTCTTTACCGGTCGAAGACATGCAACAGGTGCGCGGTAACGACATCAGCATGATCTTCCAGGAACCGATGACGGCGCTCAATCCCGTACAAACGGTCGGTCGTCAGCTCGGCGAGGCCATCTTGCTCCACACCGAGTGCAGCAAGTCTGAAGTGCTCGCCCGCAGTATCGACATGATGATCAAGGTGCGCATTCCAGAGCCTGCGCAACGGCTCGACGAGTATCCGCATCAGCTCAGCGGCGGCATGCGGCAGCGCATGATGATCGCCATGGCGCTGATCAACAAACCGAAGCTCCTCATCGCCGACGAACCCACCACCGCGCTCGACGTCACCGTGCAGGCGCAGATTCTCGAACTGATTGCCGATTTGCAAAAAGAGATGGGCATGAGCGTCGTGCTCATCACCCATGATCTCGGTGTCATCGCGCAGGTATGCGACGAAGTGGCTGTGATGTATGCCGGGCGCATCGTCGAACGTGCAAACGTGTATGAACTCTTCGCCAAACCACGCCACGCCTACACTCAAGGCCTGCTCGAAAGCATCCCGCGTCTCGAAAGCACACCAAAGACCAAACTGAAGGCCATTCAAGGCAACGTCCCCGGCATCGCCGACTTCAAACCTGGCTGCCGTTTCGCCGAACGCTCGGGCCGCAGCCATACCGCGCAGCAATTGAGCACCCGGCCACCCTTCATAGAAATTTCCGCCAACCACTGGGTGGAGAACTGCCCCATCTGCGTCGCATGAGCCTCCTCACCGTCCAAAACCTCCAGCAGCATTTCCCCGTTCGCGGCGGATTGCTGATGCGTTCCGTGGCCTCGTGCAAGGCCGTCGATGGCGTGAGCTTCACGTTGAATGAAGGCGAGACGCTCGGCCTTGTGGGCGAATCAGGCTGCGGCAAGACCACGCTCGGCAAAGCAATCGTGCGTTTGCTCAAACCAACCTCTGGCAAGATCGAGTTCAATGGGCAGGACATCACGCATTCGAGTATCGGTGCGCTGCGCCCAATGCGTCGGCATGTGCAGATGATCTTCCAAGATCCCGCTGAGTCGCTCAATCCACGCCACACCGTGCGCGACATTTTGGAGGAGCCCTTCATCGTGCAAAAACTCGGCACCAAGGACGAACGCCGCCGATGGGTGCTCGATCTGCTCGACAAAGTCGGCCTCAGCGCCGCTTCAGCCGATCGCTTCCCCTTTGAGTTCAGCGGCGGCCAGCGCCAACGCATTGGCATCGCCCGCGCCATCGCTTTGAAGCCGAAGCTCATCGTCTGTGACGAACCCGTCAGCGCACTCGATGTCTCCGTGCAAAGCCAGGTGCTCAATCTCTTGCTCGATCTTCAGCGCGACATGGGCCTGAGCTACCTCTTCATCGCCCACGGCCTCAACGTCGTGAAACACATGAGCGATCGCGTCGCCGTGATGTATCTCGGTAAAATCGTCGAACTCGCCCCGGCAGAAGAGTTGTATCATAACCCGCGTCACGCCTATACGAAAGCGTTGCTCGATGCGATCCCCATCGCAGACCCAACGAAGCGCCGTGAACGTCAGTTGCTGCGCGGCGACGTCCCATCACCGATCAATCCGCCCGCCGGATGCGCCTTTGGTCATCGCATGAAGCATCCCAAGTGGGAGCAGAGTGTGAAAATGGATCTCACGCTCAAAGAAGTCTCGCCGGGCCATTTCGTGCAGCCGTGTCCGTGCTGCACGTAATTGTCGAAAGCATCAATGCGACGTCGCCTTCTCGGCACCGAGGCCGGTGTGGGCGCGGACGGTGAGTTCGGCGAATTTGGCTTCGGCTTCGGGATCGCGTGCGGTGAGAATGGTACCAAGCCAAGCGGCGATGAAACCGATCGGAATGCTGACGATGCCGGGGTTTTCGAGCGGGAAGATGGCACCTTCTTTGCCGAAGAGGCCGTTCGGGCTGAGCAGGATGAGGATGATGGAAGAGGCAAGTCCGACACTCAGTCCGGCCACCGCACCGGTGGTGTTGAAGCGCTTCCAGAAGACGCTGAAGATGATGACCGGCAGGTTGGCACTGGCCGCGACGGCGAAGGCGAGACCGACGAGGAAGGCAGCGTTCACGCTGGGACCCAGATAGATGGCAATGCTGATGCTGACAGCACCGACGCAGAAGGCGGTGATGCGTGCGACTTTCACTTCCATGCCCGGACGGTTTTCTTTGCCGTGATGGATGACGTTGGAGTAAAAATCATGCGCAAAGCTGGCGCTGGCGCTCATCGTGAGACCGGCGACGACGGCGAGGATGGTGGCGAAGGCGACGGCACTGATGAAGGCGAAGAAGAATTCGCCGCCGAGCACCTGCGCGAGGATCGGCGCGACCATGTTGGTGTCCGGTTTGCCCGCAGCCGTCGTGATGAGTGCTTTCTTGAGGATGGTGGCCGCACCGAAACCGAAGAAGGTGGTCATGATGTAGAACAGACCAATGATGGCCATGGCCCAGACGACACTGGAACGGGCGGTCTTGGCATCAGGCACGGTGTAGAAGCGCACCAAGATGTGTGGCAGCCCGGCGGTGCCCAGCACGAGACCGAGGCCGAGTGAAATGAGATCCAGCGGTCCCCACGGGCCTGCAACAGCAACGCCAAATTTCAGGCCGGGCTCCATGAGGTTCTTCGGTGGAGCGCTGCCGGCGTAGTCGGCTTTGGAGACTGCGTTGAAAAATTCGGTGAAGCTGAAGTGGTGGAATTTCAAAACCAGATAGCTGAGCAGCAGGGCACCTGCGATGAGCAACAGGGCCTTGATGATCTGCACCCACGTCGTGGCCAGCATGCCGCCAAAGACGACATAGACGAGCATCAGCATTCCCACGCCAATAACCGCAGGTGCGAAATCGAGACCGATGAGGCGTTGGATGATCACCCCCGCGCCGACCATCTGCGCGATCATGTAGAAGGTGGAAACGGTCAAGGTACTGAGCGATGCCAGCGCACGCACTGGGCGTGGCTTGAGACGATACGCGAGCAGGTCGGCCATCGTGTATTTGCCCGCATTGCGCAGCGGCTCGGCCACGACGAGCAGCACGGTGATGTAAGCGACCAGGAAACCCACGGAGTACATGAAGCCATCGTAGCCGTAGAAGCAGATCATACCGGAGATGCCCAGGAAGGAAGCGGCGCTCATGTAGTCACCGGCGACGGCGAGGCCGTTCTGCCAGCCAGTGATGCTGCGCCCGGCAGCGAAGTAGGCGCTGGCACCGGTGTTCTTCTTGGCAGCCCAGAAGGTGATGAGGAGCGTGAGGGCCACGAAGGCCAGGAACATGATCAGAGGTACGTTGTTCATCGAAAAGGAAAGGAGACGAAATTAAGAAGGTAAGTGCAACTGCGGTCCGAGGCTCATTCGTGGCCGTGAATCACGGCTGCGGCGGATTTATCCCACTTCGCAGCGACGCGCACGTAGAGAAAGGCCATGATCCAAGCCATGAAGAACTGCGACAGCGCGAAGACATAGGCCACATTCACTTCACCCCAGACCTTCTTCTTCATCAACTCAGGGCAGTAACCCACGAGGATCGGCAGCGCGAGGTAGTAGATCAGGAAGAAGATCGTCGCAGGGATGATGAAATGTGATTTGCGTGCGAGCAGCGCACGGAATTCGGGCTTCGCTTCCAATGCTTCCCAGTTCACAGGTGATTTTTCGCTCATAGTGGGCGCGAGGTTAGGAAGTCGGCTGGGGTTTGGCAAGACCTAGCGTCCAAACGGACGTGATTTCTCACTCAAACGCGCTCGTCACCGGTTTACCGTCGAACTCGGCGGGCACAGGCACATCCAGCAGCCACAAGGCCGTCGCAGCGGTGTCGTAGGTCGTGACGGGTGCGGTGATGGTGAAGTTTTTCTTCACGCCTTTGCCCCACGCGACCCAGGGAATGATCATGTCGTCAGGAATGTTCAGACCATGTGTCTTGTCATGGCCACCATGGTCGGCGGTAACAAGCAGGACGCTCGAATCAGCGATGCCTGCCTCTTTAATCGCCTGCCAGACCTGCCACAGCGCTTGATCGGTGACTTTGAGCGCCTCTTTCTGCTCGGGCGATCCCCATCCGCTTTTGTGACCGGCGGTATCAGGGTCAGCAAAGTGAATGAAAGTAAGCCGTGGTTTGGTTTCTTTGATCCACGCAGCAGCCTGCTTCGCCACCATCTGCGAAGGCTTTTTGTCTTTCTCGATCTCAAGTGTGCCTGCCACAGGGTCTCTAGTCTGCGGCCCGCCAAAATCGAACACGTTCACGGAATCCTTCAGCCACAGGTGACGGAACTTCACCTTGCCGACAAACATGCCAGTGACGGCTTTTGGATCAGCCGCTTTGAGAAGGGAGAACACCGTCGGCACCTTCACGAAGCCTTTGATCGGCGTGTAGGAGTTCCACAGAATCTGATGCTTGTCCGGTCCGACACCGGTGAGCATCGAAGTGTGAGAGGGAAGCGTTATCGAAGGGAATATCGTGCTCGCCTGCCACGTCACGGCACCTTCGGCGGCGATTTTCTTCAGCGTGGGCGCTTCGCTTTCAGCAATGACCGCCGGTTTGCCGCCGTCGATGCTGATGATGAACACATGCTCCGCACGCGGTGCGGCATTGGCGATGAAACCGAGGGCGAAGACGACCGAAAGGGTGCTGAGGATGAAACGCATGATGGTAGGGCGCGAAATAACGCACTGCGGCGTGAAATGCTTCCAAAACATTGCGCCACGAAGATGTTTGCATGTGACGCGGCTTGTTCCTTGAGCACAGCATGTCCCTGCGCCACAGATGGCGGCATCACATGGAAGCTTGGATCGTCATCGGACTGCTCGTCATCGCCGTCATCGCCTTCGCCACGGAGAAAATCTCCGTGGACCTTGTCACGCTGTCCATGCTTTGCGTGCTGGTCATGTGCGGCATCTTGAAGGCGGAGCAGGCCTTCGCCGGGTTTGGCGACCGCGTGATCATCCTGCTGGCGGCCATCTTTGTCATCGGTGCGGCATTACGCGAAACCGGCGTGCTCGACACGATGGGCAGCGTCTTGGCGAATACGCTTGGCACCAAGCCGCGGCGGTTGATTGGCATGTTGATGGCCGTGGTAGGCGGTGTGTCCGCTTTCATGAACAACACGACGGTCACGGCGGTGTTCGTCGGCCCGGTCATGGGTCTGGCAAGGCGCTTGCGCATTCCACCATCGCGTTTGCTCATGCCCCTGGCCTTTGCCTCGCTCATGGGCGGCACTTGTACGCTGATCGGCACTTCCACGAATGTGGCGGTGAGCGGTGCGATCACGAAGCTCGGGCTGAAGCCGCTGGGCATGTTTGAGTTCACAGGTGTCGGTGTGATCATCGTGCTCGTCGGCATCTTGTACATGGTCTTCATCGGTACGCGCATGGTGCCTGAGCGTGATCGCAGCAGCGTCGATGGCGGTGATGCGATGCGTGAATACCTAGCGGAAGTCGTCGTGCTGAAGGATTCACCGCTCATCGGGCAGCAGGCCTTCGATTCCGATTTCTCCGCGATGGAGTTTCAGGTGCTCAAGATCACCCGCCAAGGAGACACGCTCGATGTGGGGCCGCAGATCTACTTCAACGAAAGCGATATCGTTCTCGTGGCCGGCAAGGTTGAAAACCTCATCAAGGTGAAAAAGATCGAAGGTCTCGACATCCTCGAAGACGTGACGCTGCGCAGCTCCGGCATCGACATGAGTGGTGCGCAGGTCGCTGAGGTCGTCATCACGCCGCGTTCCGGCCTCGTGGGTCGTTCTTTGCGCGAGAGCAATTTCCGCCAGCGCACCGGCCTCTCCGTGCTCGCTCTCATGCGCAGTGACCGCTCCCTACTGCATCACATGGCCGACGAAAAAATCCACGCCGGTGACGTGCTGCTGCTGCAAGGCCCCGCCGAACGCTTCCGCACCATTGAAGAAGGCGCAGAGATCATTGTGCTCACGCAGCATCAGGCCAGCGCCGAATCGCGTCGACGCGGCATCGTGCTTCTGGCAGCCTTCATTCTCGCCGTCATCGTCAGCAGCCTCGGCTGGGTGCCGGACACTGTGGCGTTTGTCATCGTTGCCATGTTTGCCGTCTTCAGCCGCTGCATCAGCCTCGAAAATGCCTATG
>Ga0114970_10000094_pt1 | contig 54964 bp, 54 predicted proteins | sample M_140205_XF_Meta_FD_87030 | JGI IMG/M metagenome (GOLD analysis project Ga0114970, IMG submission 87030) | Freshwater microbial communities from Lake Montjoie, Canada to study carbon cycling - M_140205_XF_MetaG | ecosystem: Environmental > Aquatic > Freshwater > Lake | place: Lake Montjoie... | reverse complement strand
CCGGCACGCCCGGCTTGAGAATGCCGGCCTTCTCTGCTGCGATCTCGCGAAGCGTGTGTCCAAGGTACTGCTCATGGTCGAACGCAATCGAGGTGATGGCGCACGCCGTGGGAGATAGGACATTCGTCGCGTCGAGCCGGCCGCCGAGACCGACTTCGCACACGGCGATGTCGACATGATGCCGCCGGAACAGCTCGAAGCCGACAGCGGTCGTCACTTCGAAGAAGGTGGGATGCACCTCGAGTACGCCGTGGTCGCGGAGGCGTTCGACGGCCGCGCGAACCGTCTCGACTGCCGCGACCATGTCGGCCTGCGACACCGGTGTGCCGTCGATGGCGAAGCGTTCCGAGAGATCGAGCAGGTGGGGTGAGGTGTATCGGCCGGTGCGCAGCCCCGCATGGCGCAGGGCCTGCGCGACGATCGCCGTGACCGAGCCTTTGCCGTTGGTGCCGGCGACATGCACGGTGCGGTAGTGCCGCTCCGGGTGGCCGAGTTCCTCGACGAGTGCGTGGATGTTGTCGAGGCCGAACTTGATCCCGAACTGGGCGAGGCTGAAGAGCCAGTCGAGGGGCGCGAGCGCCACTAGATCTGTGGGGCCGCCTCGGCGACCGGTGCCGGGGGCGCTGGGGCCGGTGCCGGGGGCGCCGCGGTGGTGGCCCCCATGAAGCGCAGCGCGCGGGCGATGACCAGCTTCATCTCGCGGCGGTCGATCACGAGATCGAGCATGCCCTTCTCGATGAGGAACTCGGAGCGTTGGAAGCCGTCGGGCAGTTTCTGCCTGATCGTCTGCTCGATGATGCGCGGGCCGGCGAATCCGATCTGCGCCTTCGGTTCGGCGATGTTGAGGTCGCCCAGCATCGCGAAGCTGGCGCTGACGCCGCCCGTGGTCGGGTCGGTGAGCACGGCGATGTACGGGAGCCGCGCGCGGTCGAGGCGGGCGAGGGCGCCGGAGATTTTCGCCATCTGCATGAGCGAGAGGGCACCTTCCATCATGCGCGCGCCGCCGGAGCAGCAGACGATGATCATTGGGCAGCGGCGGGCGATGGCCATCTCGATGCCGCGCGTGATCTTCTCGCCCACGACGACACCCATGCTGCCGCCGATGAAGGCGTACTCCTGGGCGGCGATGATCGTCTCGATGCCGTCGAGCGTGCCGGAGCCGACGATGACCGCGTCCTTCTTGCCGGTCGACGTCTGGCTCGACTTCAGGCGCGACGTGTACGACTTCGTGTCGGTGAACTTGAGCGGGTCGGTGGAGACCAGGTTGGGGTCGTGATCGGTCCACTCACCATCGAACAGCATGCGCAGTCGCTCGGTGGCGTTCACGCGGAAGTGATGGGCGCACTTGGGGCAGACGTTGAGGTTGGCGGCGAGATCCTTGTTGTAGATCGCCTGCGCGCATCCGGGGCACTTCACCCACAGTCCCTCGGGAACGCGACTGCTGGGTTTTTCCTGCGCTTCTATCGGCTTGCGCGTCTTCTTGAACCACGCCATAAACGATCAGCTTACCACTCACTTCGTCCGGGGGACGTAGTAGCGGGTGCCGGCTCCCATCTGGCCGATCTGGCGCACGAGGTCGTCGAGCGCCTCGTCGCTGACGTCGGAATCGAACTGCGATGTCTCGACGACGAGCAACGGCGTGGCATCGTAGTGGAAGAAGAAGTGGTGATACGCCTCGTTCAGTTCCTTGAGGTATTCCGGGTCGGGCTCGAACCCTTCCATTTCGGGTTGGGCGCTGCGGCTGCGGATGCGGCGCTGCAGGACGTCGGTCGGCGCCTGAAGATAGATGACCAGATCAGGTCCTGGGACGTCGCGCGCCAGCAGGTCGTACAGGCGCTGGTAGATGAACAGCTCGTTATCGTCGAGGTTCAGGTACGCGAAGATCTTGTCCTTATCGAACAAGTAGTCGGCGACGGTGGTCTGACTGAAGAGGTCAGCCTGTTGCAGCGTGGTCTGTTGCCGATGCCGCTGGAGCAGGTAGAAGAGCTGCGCCTGCAGTGCCGCACCCGGGCGATCGGCATAGAAGTCCGCGAGAAACGGATTCTCGGTGTCTTCGAGCACGAGCGTGGCGTCGAGGCGGGTGGCGAGCCGCTCAGCAAGAGCGGTCTTGCCTGCGCCGATCGGTCCTTCGACCGCGATGTGGCGGAACTGCAAGGCGCCCCGATGATATCATCCGCGACGTGACGCGTACGACGATCGCGCTGCTGCTGGCGCTCGGCGCCAGCGCCTGCGCCAGTGCCCCTCCCGTAGCGCCGACGACACCAGCGGAACCCAGCTTTGAAGAGAAGATGTCGTGGGTCCTCAGGCTCGAGGATGCGCGGACACTACGCGACCCCGCCCCGGTAACGCTGTCGCCGCCGCCGGCTGTCGCCGCACGCGGCCGCACCGTGGCGCCAGCGCCGCCATCGCCGCCAGTTCCCGATTTAGTACAGCTGCTCTCGGACAAGGAAGCGCGTGTGCGCCGCCGTGCCGCACTCGCCATTGGTCGTGCCGGCGTACCGGCCGGCGTGCCGCCGCTCGTCGGCCTGCTGGCTGATGCCGATCCCGAAGTGCGGCAGATGGCCGCCTACGCGCTCGGACTCATCGGTGACGTGTCGGCCCGCGAGCCGCTGCTGGCCGCGCTCGCCGACCCGGCGCCGGTTGTAAAAGGCAGTGCGGCTGAAGCGCTCGGCCTGCTCGGCGATGTGTCATCGGCCGCAGCGATTGCCAGCATGGGGGCAGATGTGCTCGCGTCTGGCGCGTTCGCCACACTCCCGCCCGACGAACTCGACGCGGCGCGCGACACGCCGCCCGCCGCATTTCGGCTGGCGATCTATGCGCTCGTTCGCCTGAGGGCGTACGACGCGCTCGCCGGGCTGGTGCTGGACGGCAGTGGGCAGCCCAAAATCCGCTGGTGGCCGGTGGCCTTCGCGTTCCAGCGACTCGAAGATGCGCGTGCGCTGTCGGCGTTGCTGACGCTCGCGAAGGAGCCGCACCCCTACACGCGTGCGTTCGCGGTAAAGGGGCTCGGTGCGATCAAGGACCCCGTGGCGTCTGCCGCGCTACTGCCGTTCATCACCGACCCGAACCGGTCGGTGGCCATTGAGGCGATCCGTGCGCTGGCGCGGCTCGGCGTGGCGGCCGCGGCGCCGGCGCTGCTGAAGATCGTGCAGGCGCCCAGGGCTGAACCGCACCTGCGCCTCGAGGCGGTGACGGCACTCGGCGCCATTCGCGCCGACGGCGTCTACGACCAGCTGATCGATCTGCTCGGCGACCCGAACCCGTCGATACGCGGCGCCGCCATCAAGTCGATGGCGCAGCTCGATCCTGAAGGGTTCGTCGCCGTGCTGTCGGGTCTCGATCCCGATCCGAACTGGAGCGTGCGTGCGGCCCTCGCCTCCGCCCTTGGTGGGCTCGCGCCTGAGGCTGGCTTGCCGCGGCTGCGCAGCATGCTGGCCGACCCAGAGCCGAAGGTGCTGCCGGCTGTGCTCGGATCGATTGCGCGCCTGAAGCCGGAGGACGGCGGCGCGTTGATGATCGAGCAGCTCAAGTCGGGCGACCCGGTCGTGCGTGCGGCGGCCGCGAACGCGATTGCGCGCATGAAGCCGGTGGCCGGCCCTGCGGCGCTGGCCGATGCGTATCAGCGCAGCCTCGGCGACGCGACCTACATTGCACGCGCGGCGGTGCTCGCGGCGCTGACGGCCTACGGTCGCGAAACGGCGACCCCGCTGCTGACCGATGGGCTCGGCGACAAGGACTGGGCGCTTCGCCTGCGAGCTGCCACGCTGCTCACCGAACTCGATCCGGCCAGCGATGCGAAGTCGCGGATTCGCCCGGCCCCGCAGGCGCGTCAACCCGAGTGGTACGCGCGGCAGGCGCTGACGGCGCCACCGGTTTCGACGCATGTCTACATCGACACAGACCGCGGCACCATCCAGCTCGAGCTGGCGGTGCTCGATGCGCCGGCGACCGTCGAGACGTTCGTCGAACTCGCGCGCCGCGGCTTCTTCAACGGCATCCCGATCCACCGCGTCGTGCCCGACTTCGTGATTCAGGGCGGCGATCCCAGGGGCGACGGCGAAGGCGGCCCCGGATTCACGATTCGCGATGAGATCAACCAGCGACCCTACCTGCGGGGAACCGTGGGCATGGCGCTCGACTGGGCGGACACCGGCGGCAGCCAGTTCTTCATCACCCACGCACCGCAGCCGCACCTGGACGATCGCTACACCGTCTTCGGGCGCGTCGTGGCCGGCATGGACGTCGTCGATGCTATCGAGCCGTGGGATGTGATCCGGCGGGTGCGGATCTGGGACGGCAGTTCCAACTGAGCGGAACCGCCGTAAGGCTGGGGGGCAATTGAAAAGGGGGCGACGGCCGCCCCCTTTTTTTCGTACGGTGAGATCGTACGGGAGAAGCGGTTAGCGCTTCTTCGCCGCCTTCTTCGCCGCCTTCTTGGCTGCCTTCTTTGCCATGGTGTTATCCCCCCCTTCGTTTGGATTTGTCTTGGCGCGAATGACCCGGGCTGCCGATCCCTGGGTGCCGCCTGGCACGCCCACTCGACCCCCGCCGTCGCTTGGCACCTGCCGCGCCACCCGTATGGTTCAGGTGCGGAAGGGTGAGGCGAAAGTCAACCTCACTAGGGGTGGCTTACGCCCTCCACCCTCATACCAGATGTAGATTATGGGTGAGAAAGAATGCATGTCAAGCACGAATCATGGCTACTTGTCAAAAAAAACTGGAATTTGATCACCGCGCTGATCGAGCTCGCGTCCGCCCATCGCGGGCACGTGAGCGGACGTTGTCCGGATCGTCGCGCGGGGCGGTAGTGAGGGCGCGTTCGTACGACGCCAGTGCCTGCGGACGATTGCGAGCCGCGGCGTAGGCATCGCCGAGTGCGAGGTGCGCGAGTGCGACGATGCCGTACGGCGCAGCGGGGCGCGCGGCGATGAGTGGCTCGAGTAGGGCGACCGCGCGCAACTGGTCTCCGAGTTCCGTGGCTTCGGTGGCCGCGCCGACGCGGCCGCGTGCGTCCGCGAGTGCGGGGAGCGAGACCGCGCCGCGTGCCGCGCGATCGATCAGCGCCTGCCAACTGGCCGCGCTTGCCTGGTGATTGCTGAAGTACTCGTGCTCGACGGTCGCGATGCGCTGCAGGAACAGCGGGTTCGTCGGATAGTGTGCGTCGAGGCCGCGCAGCAGCTCGAGCGCGCGGTCCGGCCGATCCTCGTACCAAAGATAGAGCCAGTGCAGTTGGAAGTCGGCCTCGCCGCGCAGGAGGTCGCCGCGTTCGCGCGTACGCTCCATCTCACGCAGCCCCTGGATGCGATCGCCGCCAGGGAGCAGCAGGAGGAAGCGAAGAACCTTCAGTGCGGCTGGGGCGACGTCGGCGTAGTAGTGATAGAGGCCGATGCCGAACCAGGCGTCCTGTAGCGACGGATCAAGTGCCAGCGCCCGCTCCAGCGAGTCCTTCACCCGCTTCCCGTCCCTCGCCGCCGCAAGCCGCTCGCCTCTGAGTACCCGCCACTGGGCCAGCGGCGCGTAGGCGCCTGCGAGGTAGAACCAGGCTTCGCCCCGGTTGGGTTCGCGCTCGGTCCATCTCGTTGCCGCCGCGAGGCCGGCTGCAGTCGCGGCGTCCATACGGGCGTCGAGCGTGCGGCTCGACAGGTCCTGTTGGACCTCCCACCAGAGTGCGACTTCGCGCAGCGCGTCGCAGGCGGGAGTCGGCGCCGGAGGGCAGGCCCGCCCAAGCTGCAGCCGGGCATCGTCGAAGCGCGCCCGGAGGATGGTGTCGTAGATGGCGGCCAGCCGCGGCGCCTCACTCAAGCCGGTTGATGTGCTGCGCGGCTGCGCCACGAGACCGGCGCCGAAGAGGACGATGCACGACCCGGCCAGCGCGGCGAGAGTGGTGATGGTTTTCTGCACGGGGTCGGGCGATTGTAAACTGACCGTTCGCCATGGCCGATACCACCTTCAGCTTTCAGCTCACTCACACGGACGGCGGCGCGCGTCGCGGCGTCCTCACGACGCCCCACGGTGTCGTGCAGACCCCTGCGTTCATGGCCGTCGGTACGCAGGGGGCGGTGAAGGGGCTGACGCATCGCGACCTCGAAGGCGCCGGCTCGCAGATCCTGCTGAGCAATACCTATCACCTCTATTTGCGGCCTGGCGACGACCTCATTGCCAGGCGAGGCGGGCTGCATCGCTTCATCGGCTGGACCATGCCGATGCTGACCGACAGTGGCGGCTATCAGGTCTTCAGCCTTGCGGACCGGCGGACGATCGACGAGAACGGCGCTCGGTTCCGGTCGCATCTCGACGGGTCGTCGCACCTGCTCACGCCAGAGAAGGCGGCGGACATCCAGGCGCAGCTCGGTTCGGACATCGCGATGGTGCTCGACGAGTGCCTGGCCTACCCAGCGGCGCCAGAGACGGCCCGGACCTCGATGGAGCGGACCTCGCGGTGGGCCGCCCGGGCCCGGCGCCGGCAGCTGGAACTGCGCAACGGTCCGGTCGAGGGTGTGACGGTGACCAACGCCGGTCAGGCGCAGTTCGGGATCGTTCAGGGCGGCGCCTTCCCTGATCTACGAAGAGAGAGCGCCCAGCGGACCGTCGAGGTCGGGTTCGAGGGCTATGCCATCGGCGGGCTGAGCGTCGGCGAGCCGAACGCGGTCATGTACGACATCGTCGGGCAGACCACACCGTGTTTGCCGGTGGAGCGTCCGCGCTACCTGATGGGGGCCGGCACGCCGGAAGACCTCATCGAGTCGATCGCCCGCGGCATCGACATGTTCGATTGCGTGCTGCCGACGCGGAACGCCAGGAATGGTCAGCTGTTCACCCGCGACGGAAAGATCAACATCAAGAACGCGAAATACGCCGAGGACGAGCGTCCCGTCGATGCCGAGTGTCAGTGCTATACGTGCCGCTCGTTTTCCAGGGCCTATCTGCGGCATCTCTACACCACCGGCGAGATCAATGCATCGACCCTTAACACGTTGCATAATCTACACTTTTACCTTGACACGATGGAACGTGTCAGGGACGCTATAGCGTTCGGGCGGTTCGAAAGTTTCAGGCTCGCGTTCCTTCAACGCTTGTCCCGCCAGTCTGCCGGGTCGGACCCCGCAGAGTGAGTCTCGTACCAATGATGATGATCGCAAGTTCCGTGTTCGCCATGGCTACGCCTTCAGACGGAGGTGGCGGCTGGCTTCAGTTCGTTCCGTTCGTCCTGGTCATCGGGATCTTCTATTTCGTGATCCTGATGCCGATGCAGCGGAAGCAGAAGAAGGTCCAGGAATTTCAGCAATCGTTGAAGGTTGGCGACCGGGTGGTCACCACCGGCGGCATCTTCGGCGAGATCACCAAGGTCAGCGACGAGAGCGTGCAGCTGCAGATCGCCGACAAGGTGCGGATCAATATTTCGCGCGCGGCGATCGGCGGCCACCAGGGCCAGCCGGCCGTCGTTGATTCAACCAACCAGTAAGCCATATGTCCAATCTGCGCTGGAAGCTCCTTACCATCATCGCGGTCACCGTCATCTTCGGTGCCGTCGGGGTCTATCCGATCATTGCGGCCCGCTACGGCATTGCCGGCCCGACGATCCTGACGGACCGCATGCTCAAGCTGGGGCTCGACCTGAAGGGCGGCGTGCATCTCGTCCTTCGCGTCCAGACCGATGACGCGCTGCGCATCGAGAGCGAGACGGAAATGGAGCGGCTGCGCGAGCTGCTCTCGACCGCCCGCATTACCAGCACGAATCTCGTCCTGGCCGGGATCGACGGCTTCAAGGTCGACGGTATCGCCGGCGACCAGGACGCGGCATTCCGCGCGGCGGCCAACGAGGTCAGCGCGAACTTCGATCGCGACGCCGGCACCAACGGCACCTACAGCTTCAGGATGAAGCCCAACGTGGCGCTGACGCTGCGTGAAGAGGCGGTGGTGCAGGCGCGTCAGACGATCGAGCGCCGCGTGAACGAACTCGGCGTCGCCGAGCCGAGCATTGCGCAGCAGGGCGCCAACGGCGACCAGATCCTGGTGCAACTCCCGGGCGTCACCGACGTCAACCGCGCCAAGGAAATCATCCGCTCCACCGGCCTGCTCGAGTTGAAGATCGTGGAGCAAGGTCCGTCGGCGTCGCGCGAGGCGCTCATTCCGAGCGGCACGCTGCCCTCCGGCCTCGACGTCGTACCCGGCATCAGCGGTCCAGGCGACGCGCCGGGTTCCACGGTCTACTACCTCGTGCGCCGCGCCGCCGCCGTGACCGGCCGCGACCTGCGCAGCGCGCGTCCCTCGCTCGACGAGAACAGCCGTCCGGCGGTCGCGTTCACCCTGAACTCCGAGGGCGCCGCCAAGTTCGGCAAGGTGACCGGCGAGAACGTCGGCCGTTCGCTGGCCATCATCCTCGACGGCCGCGTCCAGTCTGCACCGCGCATCGATTCGCGCATCACCTCCGACGGCCGCATCTCGGGCAGCTTCACGCAGGAAGAGGTACAGAACCTCTCGTTGATTCTGCGCTCGGGTTCGCTGCCGGCCACCCTTACCTACCTCGAGGAGCGGACCATCGGCCCGAGCCTCGGTGCCGACTCCATCCGCGCCGGCGTCATCGCCTCGGTCGTCGGCCTGGTGCTCATCATTCTGTTCATGCTGGTCTACTACAAGATGGCCGGCGTCAACGCAGTCATCGCTCTGCTGCTGAACCTCGTCATCCTGGTCGGCATCATGGGCTACATGGGCGCCGTGATGACGCTGCCAGGCATCGCCGGCTTCGTGCTGACGATGGGCATCGGCGTCGACTCGAACGTGCTGATCTTCGAGCGCATCAAGGAGGAACTCGAGGCGCAGCGCGGAGTTCGCGCCTCGATCAACGCTGGCTTCAGCCGCGTCTTCCTGACGCTGATGGACACGCACCTGGCGGCGCTCATCTCCGCTGCCTTCCTGTTCCAGTTCGGCACCGGCCCGATTCGCGGCTTCGCGGTCACGCTGTTCGCCGGTCTCGTCTCGAATCTGTTCACGGCCACCTTTGTTTCCAAGACGTTGTTTGAGCTTGAGCTGTCGCGCAAGTCTCAGGTGACGACGCTGTCGATTTAAGCCGTCATGCATATCCTCAATAAAACGAATATCGACTTCATGCGCTGGCGTTGGCACGCCGTGGCGCTGTCGTGGGTCGTCATCCTGGCTGGCCTCGCCCTGATTGCCACCAAGGGACTTCCGCGCGGCATCGAGTTCGCCGGTGGCACGTCGGTCATCATGGAATTCGACCAGACGCCGAGCGACGACGCGGTGCGCGTGGCGTTGAACCAGCACTATGCGGGCGGCGGCCAGGACGCGATCGTCCAGTCCTTCGGTGACGCGTCGCGCCGCCAGAAGATGGTGCGCGTGCCGCACGTCGGCGAGGAATCCGGCGCCTCTCTCAGCACCACCGCGGCTGCGGTCGAACAGGCGCTGCGCGCCGGCAACCTCGGGAACTTCACGGTGGTCGGCACCGAGATTGTTGGTCCGGCGGTGGGCAAGGAACTGTCGCAGCGCGGTCTGGTCGCCACGGTCCTGTCGCTGGTCGGCCTGCTGGCCTACATCGCCTTCCGCTATCAGTTCAGCTTCGCGGTCGGTGCGGTCGTCGCCACCATTCACGACCTGCTGATCGTCGTGGCGTTCCTGGCGTTCTTCCGGTACGACCTGACGCTGAACGTCATCGCGGCCATCCTGACGGTGAGCGGTTACTCGACCAACGACACCATCGTGATCTTCGACCGCGTGCGCGAGAACCTGCGCAGCATGCGGCGCGACTCGCTGAAGGACGTCATCAACACCGCGATCAACCAGACGCTGGGACGCACCGTCCTGACCGCCGGTCTGACGCTACTCAGCGTCATCGCGCTGTTCGTCTTCGGTGGCGACGTCCTGAAGGGATTCGCGTTCACGATGATTGTCGGCATCGTCACCGGCACCTACTCGAGCGTGTTCGTGGCCGCCGCGGTCGTCACCTTCTGGCGCGGCGCCGGACCGACGCGCGCCACCGCTGACTCTGAGCTCACAGGCACGGCGACCGCTGGCGGTCCGCAACAGCCGACCCGCAAGGCGAGGCCGCAGCGTAAGGCACGCGCGTCTTAGTCGCGCGTGGCCACCTGGCTCGGCGCAGCCGTCCTCGGTATCGTGCAGGGACTCACCGAGTTCCTGCCGATTTCGTCGACCGCTCACCTTTTGATCGGTGAACGGCTGCTGGGGTTCGACGACCCTGGCAGCGTGTTCACCGAGATGATCCAACTCGGTTCCATCTTCGCCATCGTCTGGCTCTATCGCCGTAAGGTGATGGAGGTGGTGCGTGGCCTTCCCACCCGCCCAGAGGCGCGCCGATTCGCGCTGCTGCTCATCGTGGCTGTCGCTCCGGCGCTTGTCGCTGGTGCGCTCGCGTCGGACTTCGTGGAATCGGTCCTGCACAAGAGCGTGGTCACCATGGGCGTGGCGTTCATCGCCGGCGGCATCGTGATGCTGGCGGTGGAACGCGCAGCCAGGAGGCCCAGCACCAGATCGGTGGACGACACGACGACCGGTCAGGCGTTCGGCATCGGTCTCTTCCAGGTACTGGCGCTGGTGCCTGGCGTGTCGCGTTCCGGCGCCACCATCGTCGGCGGCCGGCTGGTCGGGCTCGATCGTGCGACCGCGGCGGAGTTCTCCTTCTTCCTGGCCATGCCGACGCTGGCGGCCACGTTCGCGCACAGCCTCCTCGAACTTCGCAGCCAGATCACCGCCGACCGGTCCCTGGAACTGGTCATCGGCTTCGTGATGGCGTTTCTCGCTTCGCTCGTCGTCGTGAAGCCGTTCCTGGCCGTGGTACGACGAATGGGCTTTGCGCCGTTTGCTTGGTACCGGATACTCGCCGGCATCGTGCTGCTTCTGGCTGTCTCGACGGGTTGGCTGCGGTGATGACGCTGTGGCTGCGGCGGAGCTTCATCGCGGGCTTCTTCGTTACCGTCCCGCTGTTCATCACCATTGCTGCCTTCATCTGGATTTTTGGCATCGTCGACGGGCTGACGAGCGCGTTCTATATGCGCCTGCTCGGGCGGGAAGTGCCAGGGCTCGGCATCATTACCACGGCTGTCGGGGTGGTGGTCGTGGGTGCGATCGCTACCAACGTCATCGGCAAGCGGATACTGCAGCGCGCGGACGGCTACCTGTTGCGCGTGCCGGTGTTCCGGAGTATCTACGCGCCGGTGAAGCAGCTCGTGGTGGCGTTCTCGCCGGACAACGAGTTCGGCTTCAAGCGCGTGGTGATGGTGCAGCATGGCCACACTGCGGCACTCGGGTTCCTCACGAAGGAGTTCACCGTCGACCGCGGACATGGCGTCGAGGCCATGGTGGCGGTCTATGTGCCTACCAATCACCTGTATCTGGGAGATATCGTGATCTGCGAGCCCGGCGGGGTCAGCTACCCTGATATCAGCGTGGAGGAGGGCCTCCGGATCTTCCTGACCGGGGGGATGGCGCTGCCGCCGACGGTCGGGCGGGCGGGTGGAGGCGACCGCCCGACAGAGTTTCGAGTATAATCCCCCGTTTTCTCCTGACAGGCTGAGTCGGTCCACCCGGGCCGGTGTTTGTTACCGCAAGTGTCCGCCCTGGGCTGGACGTGTGTGAGGTCTGATGAACGCGACCGTGCAGAGATTCGTCAGTCGCCTGATTCTAATGGCGACGTTCGTCGGTGTGCTTGGTTTGGCCCCGCAGCTCGCGCTCGCCGCGCAGCCTGAGGCGGCGGTTGCCGGTGCGGCCCCCGTTCGACATGGTGGGGAAGCGTCGCTGGTGGTGCCCGACCTGTCTTCGGTCAGCTTCGGCGGCATCGACGGACATACCCTGCTCATGAGCGGATTATTCGTCAGCGCCCTCGGGCTGCTCTTCGGCCTGCTGACGTTCAACACGCTGAAGAACATGCCGGTGCATCGCTCGATGCTCGAGGTCTCCGAGCTGATCTACGAGACGTGCAAGACCTATCTCATCACCCAGGGCCGCTTCATCATGCTGCTGTGGGTGTTCATTGCCGTGATCATCTCGGCGTATTACGGCTGGCTGAACCCGATCGAAGGCAAGTCGGTCGCGGTGACGCTGCCGATCATCCTGATCTTCTCCCTCATCGGCATTGCCGGCAGCTACGGCGTGGCCTGGTTCGGGATCCGCGTGAACACGTTCGCGAACTCGCGCGCGGCGTTTGCCAGCCTTCGCGGCAAGCCGTACCCGATTTACGCGATTCCGCTCCAGGCCGGCATGAGCATCGGCATGCTGCTCATCAGTGTCGAACTACTGCTCATGCTGATGATTCTGCTGTTCATTCCTGGTGACTACGCCGGTCCCTGCTTCATCGGCTTCGCCATCGGCGAGTCGCTGGGTGCGGCGGCGCTGCGTATCGCGGGCGGCATCTTCACCAAGATTGCCGACATCGGCGCCGACCTGATGAAGATCGTCTTCAACATCAAGGAAGACGACGCGCGTAACCCGGGCGTGATTGCCGACTGCGTCGGCGACAACGCAGGCGACTCGGTCGGCCCGAGCGCCGACGGCTTCGAGACCTACGGCGTGACCGGCGTGGCGCTGATTTCGTTCGTGCTGCTGGCCGTGCGTGAGCCGCAGGTCCAGGTGCAGTTGCTCGTGTGGCTCTTCATGATGCGTATCGTCATGGTGCTCGCCAGCGGCCTGTCCTACTACGTCAACGAGGCGATGGCCAAGGCGAAGTACGCCGAGGTGGACAAGATGAACTTCGAGGCGCCGCTCACCAACCTGGTGTGGCTCACCTCGATCGTCTCGGTCATCCTGACCTACGTCGCGTCCTACGTCCTGATTCCGCAGCTCGGCGACGGCACCATCTGGTGGAAGCTGTCGACCGTCATCACCTGCGGCACGCTGGCCGGCGCCATCATTCCCGAACTCGTCAAGGTATTCACGTCGACCGAGTCGTCGCACGTGAAGGAAGTCGTCACCTCCTCGAGGGAGGGCGGCGCGTCGCTGAACATCCTGTCCGGCCTCGTGGCCGGCAACTTCAGCGCCTACTGGCTCGGTCTCAGCATCGTCTCGCTGATGGGGATCGGCTATCTGGTGAGCACGGCTATTCCGGCAATCGACCCCGCCAACCAGGCGGCGGGCGGAATGATGCTGGCACCGGCGGTGTTCGCGTTCGGTCTGGTGGCGTTCGGCTTCCTCGGCATGGGCCCGGTGACGATCGCTGTCGACTCCTACGGTCCGGTCACGGACAACGCGCAGTCGGTCTACGAGTTGTCGGTGATCGAGTCGATTCCCGGTATCAGCGAGTCGCTCAAGAAGGAGTTCGGCTTCGACGTGAAGTTCGATCGGGCGAAGGACCTGCTCGAGGAAAACGACGGTGCGGGCAACACCTTCAAGGCGACGGCGAAGCCAGTGCTCATCGGCACGGCGGTGGTCGGTGCCACGACGATGATCTTCTCGATCATCGTGGGGCTCACCCATGGGCTGACCCAGAACCTCGACAAGCTCTCGCTGTTGCATCCGCCGTTTATGCTCGGGCTCATCACGGGCGGTTCGGTGATCTACTGGTTCACCGGCGCATCGATGCAGGCGGTCACCACCGGTGCCTATCGTGCCGTTGAGTTCATCAAGGCGAACATCAAGCTCGACGGTGCTGAAAAGGCGTCGGTGGAAGACAGCAAGAAGGTGGTCGAGATCTGCACCCAGTACGCGCAGAAGGGGATGTTCAACATCTTCATGACGGTGTTCTTCTCGACCCTGGCGTTTGCGTTCCTCGAGCCATTCTTCTTCATCGGCTACCTCATCTCCATCGCGCTGTTCGGGCTCTACCAGGCCATCTTTATGGCGAACGCCGGCGGCGCCTGGGACAACGCGAAGAAGATCGTCGAAGTCGAGCTGAAGATGAAGGGGACCCCTCTGCATGCGGCGACAGTGGTCGGCGACACGGTCGGCGACCCTTTCAAGGACACCTCGTCGGTGGCGATGAACCCCGTCATCAAGTTCACGACCCTCTTTGGTCTGCTGGCGGTGGAACTTGCTGTGCGGCTGGGCGAATCCGGAAGCGGGCTCACGACCGTCCTGTCGGCCGTCTTTTTCGCCATTTCCCTCTACTTTGTGTGGAGATCGTTCTACGGGATGAGAATCGGTGGCGGGGAACCCGCCTAGGCGTGGCCCATTTCAACGAATCCGGTGTCTAACCCCCTGTTAGCTCGTTGACTCAATGAATTCCGAGTCGATATAATCGCCGCCTTTGACATGACCGCGAGCCAAGCCTTGGGCCGGTCAGGTCGGGGCCCTTCCGGCAGCGGCCGGAATCGCGAGGAGGAGAGAATCAGTGCCACGTGACATGTTCGGCGACATCGTGGACCCATCAGTCAAGGTGGGAACGCGAGCCTGGTATACCGTTCCGCTTTCGATCGTGGTGCACACGGCGGTACTCGGCGCAGTTGTGATTATTCCGCTGCTTGCCGCGGACATCCTTCCGACGCCGCCCTCGATGATGGCGTTCGTTGCGGCACCACCGCCACCGCCACCACCACCACCGCCGCCGCCACCACCGCAGATGGCGCAGGCGCCGCCGCCGCCGGTTGATGTCAACCCGTCTGCGGCTCCGCTCGAGGCGCCGTCGGAAATCAAGGCTGAAACTGGTCTCGAGCAGAACCGTGCTGCGGCCAGCGGTGTCGAAGGCGGAGTCGTCGGTGGCGTCACCGGCGGTATTGTTGGTGGTCTCGATGCGGCGCCGCCGCCGCCGCCCCCCCCGCCGCCGCCGCCAGCGCCGGTTCGCGTGGGTGGCAACATCAAGCCACCGACGAAGACAAAGGACGTCCGGCCGGTCTATCCCTCGATTGCGCAGTCCGCGCGCGTTCAGGGCGTCGTCATCGTTGAAGCGACGATTGGGCCTGATGGTCGCGTTGCCGAGGCGAAGGTCCTTCGGTCAATCCCGCTGCTCGACGCAGCGGCGCTCGACGCGGTGCGGCAGTGGCAGTTCACGCCCACCCTGCTCAACGGCACGGCCGTCCCGGTCATCATGACGGTCACGGTGAACTTCACGCTGCAGTAAACACTCACGCGGGCCGGTTCTACAGGAACGACCGGCCCTCATGATCCGCTTTTCTAACTTTCGTCTCGATGGAGGATTGACCGTGGATTTTATGGAAATGTACCAGCAGATGACGATCGTCGCGAAGGCTGTCGCCTTCGTTCTGGTCATCATGTCAATGTGGTCGCTCGGCGTCGGCATCGAGCGTTTCTTCACCTACCAGCAGGCGCGTACACAGTCGAAGCTCTACGCCCCCCAGGTTGCGAAGCACCTCAAGGACGGCCGCCTGAAGGAAGCGGTTGCCCTTTCGCAGAAGAAGGAATTCCGTTACAGCCATCTCGCCAAGGTTGTGCTCGCCGGCCTGCAGGAATACCAGTTCCAGCATGAGTCTGGCCAGGGCCTGAGCCGCGAAGACATCATGGACACTGTGCATCGCGCCATTCAGCGCGCGTCGGTCCTGACGGCTTCGGATCTCAAGAAGGGCGTCGCTGCGCTCGCGACCATCGGCTCGACGGCTCCGTTCGTCGGTCTGCTCGGCACGGTCGTCGGCGTTATCAACGCATTCCAGGGCATCGGCGCCAGCGGCTCGGCCGGTATCGGCGCGGTGTCCGTTGGTATTTCGGAAGCGCTCGTCGAAACGGCGCTTGGTCTGGTCGTCGCGATTCCGGCGGTCTGGATCTACAATTACCTGACCGCCCGCATCGAGTACTTCAACGTCGAGATGGACAACTCGTCGTCGGAGCTCGTGGATTACTTCATCAAGAAGACGGCCTAGTAGGCTTCCGGGTTCTGGATCCAGGCCCTGGGTACCCCCAGGGTCAGGAGCTTGCATCCTGGAGACCATAGCCATTTACGGGTTTAGGAGAAACAGCCATGTCAATGGACCTTGGCGGCGCCAAAGGCGGAGTCAAGTCCGATATCAACGTGACGCCGCTTGTCGACGTCATGTTGGTGCTGCTCATCATCATGATGCTCATCGCCCCCATGCTTCAGCAGGGTGTGAGCCTCAGGCTTCCGACCGCTACAAACACGGTCGACAAGCCGGAGTCGCAGGACCAGACCGTCATCTCCGTCGCCGCCAATAAGGAAATCTATCTGAACGCCAAGCCGATTCGCGAAGTCGACCTGGCTCAGAAGGTCACCGACATCCTCGAGGGTAAGACCGAGAAGATCGTCCTGATCAAGGCGGACGAAGAAGTCGAGTATGGGACGGTCATGGCCGTGATGGACCAGCTGCGTCAAGCGGCGATCGAGGACGTCGGCCTCATCACCGAGAAGCGCAAGGTCGCGAGCGGCGGAGCGGGAGGTCAGTAATGGCACACGCGCGCAAACACTACGGTGCCGAGAAGGTCGTCACGGGCAAGGCGGCGGAAGCCAACTCGGACATGAACGTCACGCCGCTGATCGACGTGCTGCTCGTGCTGCTCGTCATCTTCATGGCGGCCCTGCCCCTCACGCAGAAGGGTGTCGACATCAACCTGCCGGCGGAGACGAAGAACTCCACCGACCAGACTCCTGATGTGAGCCAGATCGTGGTGGAATACACCGCGGACAAGCACCTCTCGGTGAACAAGCAGGACGTCACCATCGGCGACCTCGAGAGCAAGCTGCGCACGATCTTCGAAGAGCGCAAGGACAAGACGATGTTCATCTCTGGTGCGGAAACGCTGCACTACGGTGACATCATGGCCGTTATCGACGCAGCACGCGGTGCGGGCGTCGAGAAGGTCGGCATCGTCACGGCGGGCATGCGCAGGGCCGCCGGCGTCGCCAGCAACTAGTTCCGTTCTCGGACGGTACACAGATACGGCCGCCCCTCACAGGGCGGCCGTTTTTGTTTGCGCCAACCTCGTCACTCCGCCTTGGACTCCATCTCCAGCCTGACCTCGCGCGCCTGCCACAGGTGGCGACGTTCATGCGCCAGCAGCACCACAAACGTCGCGCCCAGACCGAGTGAGATCGGTGCGAATTGCGACCGGACCTTGACCAGCCGCCGGTCCAGACCTTCCGACTCCTGAATGAGCCGCGCCAGTCGCCCGTGCAGTTGCTCCCAGGTCGCCAGCGTCGATTCAAGCGGAAGCTCAGCGGCTCCGACGAACGCCGATGGAGTCTTGAAACGCCGCCGCACCGGAGGCTCCATCGAACGAATGAACCAGCGCTCCAACAAGGTCGCGACGAACGGCCCTTCGGCAGCATGCCCATGGGAACGCCAGGCTGACATCGCTTGGTCGAGTACGGGCAGGTAGCGCTCGAGCGTGATGTTCAGGTGTTGGATGCACTGGCCGATCGACCAGCGTGACGGCGAGGGATGCCAGTTGAACTGCGACTCGGAGAGCCCGCCCACAGTGCCTGGCAGTTCCTGAGTGATGGAGGTCAACTGGAGCAGATAGCCTTCAAGTTGGGAATCCATATGCCCCCTATTATGCCCAGCCGCGCCTCAGGACGGGCAGCGGTCCGCTGGTCAGCCGCCTTGCCAGGCTCAGTTCCCCGCTGAAGGCCGCCGAGGCACAAAAAAAGCCCGGGGCACGAATGCCCCGGGCCTTTCAATGAGTGCAAATGCCTGTGCGGCCGCGTCCCCTAGTTGAAGGTGTAGCGGAAGCTGAGCATCATCACGTAGACGTCCGCGATACCGGCCGTCGACTGGAGCGAGTTCGTGATGTAGTTACCGCCCGAGAGCTGCAGGCGATAGGCGAGCGCACCGTTCGCGTCCGCCGCCGGGTTGGTGAGCAACTGGTTGTTCACGATGCGCTTGCCGGCGCCCCACTTGCTGTTCATCAGGTTGCCAAAGTTCGTGATGTCCAGGCGGACCTGGCCGCCGTGACGCTTGCCGCGCAGGCTCTTGAATACATCCTGCGTGAGGCTGAGGTCCATGCGCTGCACAACCGGGAGGAACACCGCTCGACGCCCGGCGTACTCACCGCGGTGCTTGCTCAGATACAAGTCCTGGCTGATGTAGGCATCGAACGCGGCGGCTTGCTCAGCAGCAGGGTAGGTGCGGCCGGCGGTAGTGAACGTCGTGAAGTTCATCTCCGAGATGTTCCGCGGAATGTAGATCAGGTCGTTGCCAGACACCGTATCGCCATTCGCATCGCCCGAGAACGCGTAGGTCGTGTTCCCGTTCGTGCGCACTTCGTAGTAGGCCGAAATCGTCGTGGCGCCGAAGCTCAGGTACTGCTTCGAATAGCTCGACTGCAGGAAAAACCGCTTGCCTGGCGAGTTCTCCGAGTAGGAGAGCTGTGGGTTATTGGGGTCGGAGGCAATCGGGTTCGCCGAGCCCCACGAACTGCCGGCGGTCGACGACGGCTCAACGAGGCTCTTGGAGACGCCGTAGCTGAAGCCGCTCTTCGCTGCGAAGCCATGGCTGGTCTGCTTACTCAGCGAGGCCGAGTAGTTCCACGAGCGATTCTGGTCCTGGTTCTTGATCACGTAGGCCGCCGTGATCTGGTTCCCCGTGGTGTTGTTCAGACGGGTCACACAGGGGCCGACCTGCCCGGCCGACGCACAGGTCGGATGGGCCGAGGTCGCCACCCAGCGGGGGCGGGTGTCGGCGCCAGTGAAGGCAGACTGCGCCGCTGGCAGGTTCGCGTTGATGTAGACCGGCGCGTTCAGGTCGCGGTTGTAGATGAAGTCGGTCGTGCCCACCAGGCCCAAGGGCAACTTGCGGTCCACGCCGATGTTCGTGCGCCAGGTCTGCGGGAAGCGGAAGCCCTGGTCAGTGACGTCGAGCTCGTAGCTGGCCGCGTTGCCGCCAGTCGCCGCCGGCTTGTACTTATCCGGATTCGGGCTGAACGGGTAGGCCGTCGTGCTGTTCGTCTGAGTGAAGCCCGACAGGACACCGGTGTTGCCGATCTGGTTCGAAATCCAGACGTACGGCGGCTTGCCGGTGAAGAGGCCCGTGCCGCCACGCACCTGGGTGACTTGGTTGCCGCTCACGTCGACGTTGAAGCCGACGCGCGGTGACCAGTAGGGCTTTGTCTCCGGCAGCGCGTTCGTCGAGTACTTCACCGCCGAGCCGTCCTGATCGCGGAAGGTCAGCGAGTCAGCCGCCGGGTTCGGGAAGGTGGTGTTGCCGAACTTCGGCACGTCGATGCGGACTCCGGCCGTGACCGTCAGGTTGCTGCGCGGACGCCACTCGTCCTGGAAGTATCCGCTCACGTAGACCACGTCGAGCGGTTGCATCGGCGGGGTCGTCTGGCCCGACTGGAGGAGGTAGCGGGTCTGGAAGATGTTCAGGGTGACCGGCGAGACGCTCCGGTTCTGATTCGCCAGATAGCCGGTGGCATCGGTGTAGAAGTCCGCCAGCGTGTTGTAGGAGTAGGCACTCTGCAACCCGAAGTAGAACGAGTTGTCCGAGTGGAACTTCTCCACCGCGCCGCCGACCGTCCACGAGTGGTTCTTCGAGAACTTGGTCAGGCTGTCCTGCGCCTGGAACGTCTTGTAGCTCAGGAGGTTAAACGGCGTGAACGGCTCGGACCCGAATGCGGTCTGGGCGCTGCCCAGTCCGTCGCCGATCACCACGAAGGGGAACAGGTTAGACAGCTGGTCGCGGCTTTCGTTTTGGAAGGTGTAGCCGACAATCAGATTGTTCGTCGCGGTGCCGAACGCCGAGTTCCACTCGCCAACGCCAGACTTCAGATTCTCGAGAATCTTGTAGTTCGAGTTCTGGAACGCGAGGAAGTTTGTGGTCAGTGTCGGACGACTGGTGCCGAGCGACGACGAACCGGACTGGTTCACGTCGGTGCTCGAGGTCAGTTGGTTGTAACGGAACGTGATCTTGTTGGCGCCACTGAGGTTGTAGTCACCCTTGATCATCCAGGGCTTGCCAGGGGTCTTCTTTGGGATGCTTTCGAAGACGCCCGTGTCGTAGCTGAAGTTCTGCTTGAGGAAGGCGCTCAGCGCGGTCATGTCGGACGCGAGCACGCGCGTCACGTTGCCGGCCACCGGTTCGCCGCCCTGATTGGCGCGGAAGGTATTCAGCGGTCGGGTGTCTTCCTGCTTCTCGTAGCTGAAGAACGCGAATGCCTTGTTCTTCACAATCGGGCCACCGATCCATGCGCCGGTCGTCTTGGTGTCGAACGTGCCTGGGTTAAACACCTGGCCGGCCGTTTTCTTACCCACGAACGACTCGTTGCGGAAGCGGTGGTAGACCGAGCCGGTGAACATGTTGGTGCCGCTGCGGGTGACGGTGTTCACGCCCGCGCCGGTGAAGTTGCCCTGACGCACGTCGTAGGGAGCCACGCTCACCTGGACCTGTTCGATGGCCTCGAGCGAGATGGGCGCCACACCCGTGCGGTCGCCGATGCCGCCCGTCGTCGTGCCGAGCCCGAAGGAGTTGTTGAAGTAGGAGCCGTCCACCGTCACGTTGTTCGCGCGGTTGTCCTGGCCGACGAACGTGCCGCTGCCGCCGTACTGCGGCGTCAGGCGGGTGATGTCGGTGATGCGGCCCGACACGGTCGGCAGCGTCGCCAGTTCCTCTCGCGAGACGGCGGTTGCAGCGCCGGTTCTGCCCGAGCTGAACACCGGGTTCGCCTGACCGACGACCTGGACGGTTTCCGACACCGTGGCCAGTCGCAGGTCGAACGAAATGTCGGTGGTCACGCCGAGATTGAGCGTCACGTTCGAGCGCTCGTCGGTGCTGAAGCCGCTCAGTTCGGCAGAGATCTTGTAGGGACCGCCGACGCGCATGCCGGCGATGGTATAGCGGCCATCCGACTGCGTCACCGCCTGATAGCTCGTGCCAGAAGGCTGATGGACGGCCGAGACCGTAACGCCAGGGACGACCGCGGCCTGAGAGTCCTTCACCACACCGGTCAGTGCCGCCGTGGTGACACCCTGTGCGTACGACGGAGTCGCAGCGCCTCCGACGACGAGGAACGCCGCGACCGTACTCATCAAGCACGATCTAAGAAGAGATTTCATTGCATGCTCCTGCTAGAGAGAGAAATTACGAGAGGTTGCATCGCACGAATTCTGCGGTGGAATACCCCTCATTCTAGCGAAGAGGCCTGTAAACTCCGTGAAAAACTCAAGCTGGCGAGGCGGAACGCTGGCGGGATCCAACGATACGGAACCGCAGGTTCAGGCGCGGCAGGTGAACAAAAAAAGGGCCGCCGAGACCCTGAGGTCTGGCGGCCCTCGACGAAGCAGAGTCGAATGCTAGTTGCCGGCGGCCTTCTTACGAAGTTCGTTGGCCTTGTCGCCAAGCGCGGTCGCTTCCTTGATAAGCGCCTGCTGCTTGGACGGGTCCTTCTCGCCGTTTGCCTGCAGGCGGAGCAGCAGGCCACGGAAGGTGATGGCTTCGACGTAGTCCGACTTGAGCGAGATCGCCTTGTCGACCGCTTCAAGACCCTTGGTAACGTATTCCTTCTTCTGGTCTGCGGTCAGCGAGGAATCGCCGCGGGTCTCGTCCCAGTAGTAGCCAGCGATGGTCTGGAACGCTTCCGGGTTGTTCGGCTCGATCTCGGCGCGCTGGTTCAGCGATTCGATCGTCTTGTCGAAGCGGCCCTGACGGTTGTAGAAGCCGGCGAGCTGCAGGTAGACCGACGAGTCCTTCGGCTTCGCGGCCTTGGACATCAGCAGCACCTTCTCGGCGTCGTCGTAGAGGGCGGCGTCTTCGTAGATCTTACCGAGCACTGCGTAGTTGGACGGTTCGGCTGGCTCCATCTCAATCATCTTGATGAGCACCGGTTCGGCCTTGGCCGGGTCGGCTAGCTTGTCCGCGCCATAGGCGGCGACCAGATACTCGAGCGAGAGTTTTCCGAGCTTTCTCTCGTCCTCAATCGCCGAACTGCCAAGCTTCTCGGCGCAGAGCGTGTAATTCTCGACGGCGCGGGTCAGCAGCGCCTCATTCTCCGGTTCGCCCTTCTTGCTGGGGCGGTAGAGATTGTCCAGGCTGTTGCCGAGGAAGAAATACGCCATGGCAAGGTTAGGATCTTCCTTGAGCGTTTCTTCGTACAGGGCAACTGCCTTCTTGTAATCCTGAGCCTGGTACGCGGCGTTAGCGGCCTTGAAACTTCTCTTCGCCGTCACCTGACCGACTTGCGCGCAGCCTACCGACATCGATAGGGCCAGCACCGCCGCCGAAGCGAGCGACGCACCCGAAAAAGCCTTCATTGAGCCCCCTTTGTGGCCGAAAACCAACATTGTGACCTTATTCCCGCTGGGCGAGGAGAATTGCCGTGGCCGAAACCGGGTCAGTATAGTGAAGCAAAATTTCTTAAGTCAATATGATGCTTAGACACCGCATTTCATGATTCGCTTCGAGGATCTCGTAGAAAAGGTCCGGGCCTACAGTCCGGCCGCCGATGTCGAGCTGCTGCGCCGGGCCTATGTGTTTTCAGCGTTCGAGCACAGGGGACAGGTCCGCCACTCTGGCGAGCCCTATCTCATACATCCGCTTGCAGTTGCGGACTTTCTTGCCGATATGAAACTGGACGTCGTGGCGGTCTCGGCCGGCCTGCTGCACGACGTGGTTGAAGATACCCTCACGACCATCGAGCGCATCCACGAGCTCTTCGGTCCCGAGGTGGCCCACGTCGTCGAGGGGGTCACGAAGATCGGTGCGGTCCGATTCTCCTCCACGGAGGAGCGCCAGGCCGAGACATTCCGCAAGATGCTGCTGGCGATGGTCGATGACATCCGCGTCATCCTCGTCAAGCTGGCAGACCGTCTCCACAACATGCGCACGCTGAACCACCTCTCCGAGGAGAAGCGGGTCGCGATTGCCCAGGAGACCCGCGACATCTACGCGCCCATCGCCAACCGGCTGGGCATGAGCAAGATCAAGAACGAACTCGAGGAACTCTCCTTCCGCTACCTCGAGCCGCAGCTCTACGAGTCGCTGCGGTCCAAGGTGGATGCCAGGCGCCGGGCCACCGAGGGGCTAATCGAGCAACTGAAGAGCACGATTGACACCAAGCTCAGCGAAGCGTCGGTACCCGTCATCGTGATCGACGGCCGCATCAAGCGCCTGTGGAGCATCGCGCAGAAGCTCAAGAAGCAGCGCATCGAGCTCGACCAGGTCTACGACTTCATCGCCCTCCGCATCATCACCACCAGCGTGAAGGACTGCTACGCCGCCCTGGGCATCATCCACCAGACGTGGTCGCCCGTGCCCGGCCGGATCAAGGACTTCATTGCGATGCCGCGGCCCAACGGCTACCAGTCCCTGCACACGTCGGTCATCAGCCACAAAGGGATGCCGTTCGAGGTGCAGATTCGCACTCTCGAAATGCACCGGATGGCCGAGGAGGGCGTGGCGGCCCACTGGAAGTACAAGGAAGGCCGAACGGGCGACCAGACGGACGAGCGCTACTTCCAGTGGATGCGGCAGTTGCTCGAATTCCAGCAGGACGTGCGCGACCCGCAGGAGTTCATCCAGAACCTCAAGGTCGAGCTTTACCCCGAAGAGGTCTACGCTTTCACGCCGAAGGGGCAGGTGAAGGCGTTCCCTCGAGGGGCGACGCCGATTGACTTCGCCTACTCGATTCACACCGACGTCGGGCACCAGTGCGTCGGCGCGCGGGTCAACGGCAAGATGGTGCCGCTTCGTGCTCACCTGAAGAACGGCGACATCGTCGAGATCATCACCCAGAGCGGTCACCAGCCGAACCGCGACTGGCTCAACTTTGCCGCCACCTCTCACGCGCGCTACAAAATCAAGCACCTCATTCGTCTCGAAGAACGCACGCGGGCGGTCGAACTCGGGCGCCGTGTCTTCGACAAGGAACTGCGCAAGTACGACGTGTCGCACAAAGGCATCTTCGAGGGCGACCCCTTCGCCAAAGCGCTCTCCGACTCGGGGGTGAAGTCTGCCGACGACCTGATGGCGCTCATCGGATACGGGACGCTGTCAGCCAAGCAGTTGCTGGGTAAGCTCGTGCAGTCGGAGCGCCTGCGCGAGAAGGCTCCGGACGGAGCGGTGACCGCTGCCGTGAAGCGGGCCTTTGGTGCGAGCGAAGAGAAGATCACCGTACGCGGCACGGACGACGTGCTCGTGTTTCGCGCACGCTGCTGCAACCCGATTCGCGGCGAGAAGATCATCGGATACATCACGCGCGGCAAGGGCGTGTCAGTTCACTCCGCAACCTGCCCGAACGTCGTGAACCTCCTCTACGATCCCGAGCGGCGGATCGACGTCGAATGGGAGAAGGCGCCAGGTGGGGAGGCAGCCGCCGCCTATACGGTGAAGCTGACGATGGAGGTCGAAGACCGGAAAGGCGTGCTCGCCGCAGTCAGCGCCAAGATTTCAGACATCAACACGAACATCCGCAACATGGAGGCTCGGACCGGCGGCAACGATCAGCGCGCGCGGATTGATGTGGCGGTCGAGATCAGTGATCTCCATCACCTCGAGAAGGTCATCAAGGCGCTGAAGTCGGTGAATGGCGTGATTGACGTGGAGCGGACGGGGCGAACCCGGACGAACTGAATCCGTTGCGGCTTGGCGAGGCTAGGCGTCGTAGCTGGCGATGACGTCGATTTCGACCCGCGCGTCTCTGGGCAGTCGGGCCGCCTGGATGGTCGAGCGGGCCGGGTACGGCTCAATGAACGCGGTGCGATACGCCTCGTTCATGGCCGGAAAATCGTTCATGTCGGCGAGAAACACGGTTGTGCGAACGACATGCTGCAGCGACAGGCCTGCGGCCTCGAGCAGTGCTCCGATGTTCTGGAGCACCTGTCGGGTCTGGGTGCCGATGTCGCCATCGATCATCATGCCGGTGTCAGGGTCCAGGGGGACCTGGCCCGAGACGAACAGCAGCTGACCTGCACGCAATGCCGCCGAGTACGGCCCGATGGCCTTCGGCGCTTTCGGACTGGCAATCGCGTGCTTGGGCACGAGCTACGCCGCCTTGACGACCTTGTTAGAGCGCAGGCACCGCGTGCATACCCGAATCCGCTGCACCCCGCCGTTAATCAAGGCGCGAACCGCCTGGAGGTTGGGCTCGAACCGACGCGCGCTGACGTTGTGCGCGTGGCTGACCTGCCGGCCGACAACCGGCTTCTTCCCGCAAATCTCACACTGCTTCGCCATGATCCTCTCGTTCCTTCCGCGGCAAAACCCTAAGTATAGTCAGCGGCCCCAGTACTGGCAAGGGCAACGTCCGGTGTGATGCGTAAATCATCCGCCTGGTACCCTCTCGAATGGTTCAAGCGTCGAACCACATCGTCCGATAAGGAGTTGGGGGCGAGCGCTGCGGACTCCCCTCGCCCCTCGCCCGGACGTCTGCTCAGTAGTGACGCCAGCCCGTCTATGTGTGGGGACGCGTCGGTAGAAACCTATGGCCCTGTCGTCACCGGCAGCGGGCAGATCATTTGTGTCAGGCGCAGAACCCTTTCGACAGCCTCTTCGTCTAATTGGGCAATACAATTTGAACGGGCGGCCAATTCAATTCTGATTGTATTGACTAAGTCCTTTTAATTCATGTATTTGTCTGCTCGATCGTCTTGACGTCTCATGAAGAACGTGGTCGCTGAGTCGTCAGGCAGTTCGTGTATGTCGAGCGCAAGTTCATGACCTAATCTGGCGTTGAAGAGTTACGACGCGACGTTTATACTTGGCAATCAATTTGCAACACGTGCAGCAATCCTAATCGGGCGATCCCCTGAACAACGGGGGAGTGAAGGAGCGATTTTATGAAGAACACTACGAATGCGGTGACCGAGGCAACGCCGAAGTCCCGCTATTCCGAATTGAAGTGGATGCTCGAAGAGCGCCGCTTGGGAATCCAGGCTGAAGTTCAGGGCAAGATGCGGAACGTTCGGGCTGAAGGCGGCGAAGTATTCGATGCGGTTGAAAGCTCCGAATCGGACATTCAGGACGACATCGAGTTCGCGTTGATCCAGATGAAGTCGGAGACGCTGAACCAGATCAACGACGCCCTCATCCGTCTCGAGCAGGACAACTACGGCAACTGCTTCGAGTGCGGCGAGGAAATCGCTGAGAAGCGCCTCCGTGCCCTTCCGTTCGCGGTGCGTTGCAAGGATTGTGAAGAAGCGCGCGAAGTGGCCGAGCAGCGCGAACGTCAAATGGCGGCTCGTCGCGGCGCGTCCTCGCTCTTCTTCGACATGTAATATCGGCGACCCTGAGGGCTCCGCCGGTGGCGGAGCCTCAATCTCTCCCACCGGCCTCGTCCTCTCCCTCAACACCGTCATACAATCATCGGACCCAGGTCTGGCTTCCTGACCCCGGTTTCCCGATCCACGCCAGGGTGCCGTTCACGGTCCACCTTCGAAGGAGTTTCGCCATGAGCGATCAGGTCGAGGATCTCAAGCCTGAGGACCTCTCGATTGCCGATCGGCCGCTTGCGGTTCCGCCAGAACTTCCGGTCCTGCCGTTGCGGGACACAGTACTCTTCCCCAACTCGTTCATGCCGCTCGCCGTGGCGCGCGAAAGCTCCGTGCGCCTCATCGACGATGCTATCGCCAACGGCAAGCTGATCGCGGTCTTCACGCAGCGCGATGCTGCGCTTGAGGAACCGGGCCAGGATGACCTGTTCGAGGTCGGCACCGCGACGCACATCCACAAGATGTTCAAGCTGCCGGACGGCAGCCTGCGCCTCATCGTGCAGGGGCTTGCGCGGCTGACGCTCGATGAAGTGGTGTCGACCCATCCGTACCTGCGCGCGCGCGTCAGCGCCGCCAGCGAGGACACTAACGACGCCGACCGCCTCGAAATCGATGCGCTTGCCAGGAACATCAAGGCGAACTTCCAGCAGGTCGTGTCGCTGTCGCCACTGCTCTCGGACGACCTGCAGGCGCTCGCCACTAACATCACCGAGCCCGGCCGGCTCGCCGACTTCATTGCCTCGAGCCTCACCACCATCAGCACGCCGGTGAAGCAGGAGGTCCTCGAGACGCTCGACATCCGCACCCGGATGGACAACCTCAATCGAATCCTGATCAAGGAACTCGAGGTGCTCGAGCTCGGGTCGAAGATTCAGTCGCAGGTGCAGTCCGAGGTCGGCAAGAACCAGCGCGAGTACTTCCTGCGCGAGCAGATGAAGGCCATCCAGAAGGAACTCGGCGAAGGCGACGACCAGACGAAGGAAGTCGAAGAACTGGCCGAGAAGATTGAAGCGGCGGGAATGCCGGAGCCTGTGAAGAAGGAGGCTCTGCGCGAACTCGATCGCCTTTCGAAGATGCCTCCGGCGGCCGCCGAGTACACGGTGTCGCGCACCTATGTGGATTGGCTCGTGGCGTTGCCGTGGGCCAAGCGCACCGAGGAGGTCATCGACCTCCCGAAGACGAAGTCGGTGCTCGACGCCGATCACTCGGGCCTCGAGAAGGCGAAGGATCGAATCCTCGAATATCTCGCGGTCCGAAAGCTGAACCCGGCGGTCAAGGGACCGATCCTCTGTTTCGTCGGCCCTCCCGGTGTCGGCAAGACCTCGCTCGCCCGTTCGATTGCGGAATCGCTGGGACGCAAGTTCGTGCGGGTGTCGCTCGGCGGCATGCGTGACGAGGCCGAAATTCGCGGCCACCGCCGCACCTATATCGGCGCCTTGCCAGGCCAGGTCATTCAGGGCCTTCGTCGCGCCGAGTCGAAGAACCCGGTCTTCATCCTCGATGAGATCGACAAGCTCGGGTCCGACTTCCGCGGCGACCCATCATCGGCGCTGCTCGAGGTGCTCGATCCGGAACAGAACAGCACCTTCCGCGACCACTACCTCGACGTGCCGTTCGATCTGTCGGAAGTGTTGTTCATCACGACCGCGAACGTACTCGATCCGGTTCCACCGGCCCTTCGAGACCGGATGGAAGTACTGGAGATTGCCGGTTATACCGAGGAAGAGAAGCTCGAGATCGCCCAGGACCACCTCGTCTCGAAACAGGTGAAGAACCATGGGCTGACCGCCGAGGCCATCCAGTTCACCGCTGACGCACTTCGGCAGGTGATCCGTGGCTACACGCGGGAAGCCGGTGTGCGTAACCTCGAGCGCGAAATCGGAGCGCTGTGCCGCAAGGCGGCACGTCGTCGTGCGGAAGGCAACGAAGACCCGATCGAGGTCAATCCGGTCGTGGTGGTCGAGATGCTCGGTGCGCCGAAGTTCCTGGACGAGGAGATGGAGCAGCGGACCAAGGAACCTGGCGTGGCCATCGGACTCGCCTGGACTCCCGTCGGCGGCGAAGTGCTCTTCATCGAAGCGTCGCGGATGGCGGGCAGCGGCACGCTCACCCTCACTGGGCAACTCGGCGACGTCATGAAGGAGTCGGCTCGCGCCGCATTGTCATGGCTTCGTAAGCACGCCCGCGAGCACGGGATCGATCCGGACTTCTTCAAGGTCGCGGAACTCCACGTGCACGTGCCGGCCGGAGCCATCCCGAAGGATGGTCCGTCGGCCGGCGTCACGATGGTGGCCGCGATGGCGTCGGAGTTGACGGGCAGGCCAGTGCGCGGCGACGTGGCCATGACCGGTGAGATCACGCTGTCAGGGCGCGTGCTGCCGGTCGGCGGAATCAAGGAGAAGGTGCTCGCCGCACGGCGGGTGGGCATCAACGAAGTGATCCTGCCGCGGCAGAACGAGAAGAACATCAACGAGGACCTCACCCCGGAACTCCGGAAGAACCTCGTCGTGCACCTGGTCTCGACCATCGACGAAGTGCTGGCGCTGGCGCTGCAACCGGTCTCCACGGACGTCGTACGGCCGACGCGAAGAGCGACCCGTTCGAGCGGGCCCGTCAGGCCACCCGGCTAGTTGTGGCGGCCGTCCGGAGGTGTCTGGCACGGTGGACAATCGCCGCCTGGCCAAGACGCCTTCGGTTGTCGCGTCGTCCCGTCAGGCCAGCAGCAGGCCGTAGGCTGTCTTCAGGTCGATGATCTCTCCCCGATCGACCATGGCGCGTGCTTCATCGAGCGTGACGGCCATCGACTCGATGTCTTCATCGTCGTCCGGTTTGTGCGACGAGTCTGGCGGTGGCGGCCGCAGGTTCGAGACCCGGTAGAAAATCAGCTCTTCATCGCAGAACCCAGGGGTGGGGTAGAGCCCGCGGATGCGCTCGATCGTTCCTGGGACGAGGCCGATCTCCTCTTCGCACTCGCGTGCGGCCGCGGCGTCCGGTTCTTCGCCATCATCCACGCGTCCAGCCGGAATCTCCCAGATCACGCGGTCGATGCTCGCCCTGTACTGACGAATCAGGATGACGCGGCCATCGTCCTGAATCGGGATGAGCACGACCGACGGGTTGTGGCGCACGATGGCCACCTCATGCTCCTGCCCATTCGGGAACCGCCGCCGCTCGACTTCAACCGCGAATACGCGCCCCTTGAACACAATCGGCATAGGAATCCTCGCGCGCGCGCCGCGCGTTCAACCCTGTTCGACTTCCTGGCCAGATTTCTCGATCAGGTCGTCCAGCACGCTCTTCAGGTCCGGCGGTAACTCGCTCTCGAACTCCATGCGTCGCCCATCGCGAGGATGTTTGAAGGCCAGCTTCGCCGCGTGTAGGAATGGGCGATCGAGCCGTGAGACGGCGCGGATATCAAACGGCAACCGCCGGCGAAGCCCGCCGTAGAGCGTGTCGCCGACGATGGGATGACCGATCGAACTGAGGTGCACGCGAATCTGGTGCGTGCGTCCGGTGTGGATCGCGATCTGCGCCAGCGCCAGCGCCGGGTTCACCTGGAAGACCCGCACGATGCGCGTCACGGCTTCGCGGCTGCGGCGCGCGCGGTTCGTCATCTTCAGGCGGTTGTTCGGGTCGCGCCCGATCGGATCCTCGATGCGTCGGCCAGCGACGACGACACCCCAGACCAGCGCGAGGTACTCCTTCGACACCTCACGGTCGTGGAACTGACGTGCGAGTTCCTGGTGCGCCGCATCGTTCTTGGCCACCACCATGAGGCCGGAGGTGCCGCGGTCGAGCCGGTGCACGATGCCGGGCCGCTTTTCGCCGCCGATGCCGCTGAGGTCGTCGACGTGATACAGCAGCGCATTCACCAGCGTACCGGAGTCGTGTCCGGCGGCCGGATGCACCACCATGCCCGGCGGCTTGTTGACCACCACGAGGTCAGCGTCCTCGTAGACGATCGGCAGTTCGATGTTCTCCGGCGCCGGGATCGGTTCCCTCGCTTCGGGAATGTCGATGTCGACCGACACCCCGAGCTTGAGGCGCAGGTTCGCCTTTGCCGGGCGACCGTTGACCGTGACGTGCCCTTCCTCAATCAGCCTCTGCAGGTGCGAGCGCGACTGGCCGGGGACGACGGAAACGAGGAAGTGATCCAGGCGAAGACCGTCGTACTCCTCGGTAATCGGAATCAGGAGAGCGATATCAGGCTGCCTTCCGGGCGCGTTCTGGTGCAGGCGCGCCACGCCTGGCGAGCACCACGAGCATGACCAGCGCGAGCGGCGCCAGCACGATCGAAATGAATTGCGAGGTCGAGAACATCAGGACCACGCCACGAGGGTCGTTGCGATAGAACTCGATGATGAAGCGCGAGACCGCGTAGAGCAGCATGTAGAGCCAGAACGTCCGTCCCGGGTACCTGCTGCCCTTCTTCTCCGTCGAGAGCAGCAGGAGCAGGATCAATCCTTCGGCCCCGGCCTCGTAGAGTTGCGTTGGATGCAGCGGCACGTTCAGCGGTGTGCCGACGTTCGCGGCGGCATACGGATCGGTGAACGTGATCGCCCACGGCACATCCGTTTCACGTCCCCAGCAGCAGCCGGCAAAGAAGCAGCCCATGCGCCCAACCACGTGCCCGAGCGCGATGCCTGGTGCGAAGACGTCGCAGGTGGTCCACAGCGGCAATCCGATCTTGCGGATGTACCACAGGGCCACCGAGACCGCCAGAATCAGGCCGCCGTAGAACACCCCACCCGAGCGTGCGAGCATGATGAGCTCAGACGGGTCGGTCATGAACGTGCGGAAGTCGGTGATGACCAGCAGCAACTTGGCGCCGATGAGCGCGCTGATGATGATGTAGATGCCGAGGTCGAGCACCCGCGCCTCGTCCAGGCCGCGCACCTTCGCGCGCACCATGGCGAGTTTCAGCCCGAGCAGGTAGGCGGCTGCCAGCAGGACGCCGTACGTGTAGATAGTGGCCGGGCCGAGGTCAAGCAGGATTGGATGCATGCGAACCGGTCCCGATCATATCGAGGATCATGAGTGCTACGCCGACTGTAATCGCCGAATCGGCTACGTTGAAGGCCCAGAAGTGGAATGTGCCCCAGTAGGCGTCCACGAAGTCGACGACTGACCCGATGATGATGCGGTCGATGAGGTTGCCTGCCGCGCCGCCGATAATCAGCGCCATGCCGAGCCGCGGCAGCAGTTGCTGGTTCGACAAGGTACCAGCGTAGAGCGCAACACCGATGAGCGCCACGATGGCGACCACCGCAATCAGCAGCGTCTTCCCCGGGAAGTCGACGCCGTTCAGGAAGCCGAACGCCGCGCCGGTGTTGCGGACGTGCGTGATGTCGAGCAGGTTCGGGATCACCTGCACGCTGTCGTGCAGCGGGACCCGCACGCGAACCAGCCACTTCGTCAGCTGATCGAGCGCCACGACGAGCAGCGGCACCCATAGCTCCAGGCGCCGCCATCGTGCGCCTGACTGTGCCACGCCTGCCTCAGCCATTGAGCGTACCAGATACGGCGACCTGGCACCGCGCGCAGATGCCTTCGGTCGCCGGTTCGCTCGAGAGCGCCGGCACATATCGCCAGCAGCGCTCGCACTTCAGGCCGCCCGCCCGTTCGATGGTGATGGCCGGGCCAGGCTCGGTGCGGGCTTCGGGATCGGCTGGTGCCGGACGCAGCACCACTTCAGACACGATGAACAGCATCGGCAACTGCGCGGCGTAGCTCTCGAGGAACGCCAACTCCTTCTCGTTCGCCGTCAGCACGACGCGCGCCTGCAGCGAACTGCCGATCTGCTTGTCCTTGCGGAGCGGCTCGATGTCAGCCAGCACGCGCTCGCGCAGCGTGGCCAACTGCTGCCACCGCTGCAACAGGTCGGTGTCGACCATCGACTCGAGTTCCGCGAGCTCGGGGAACAGGGCGAGGTGCACCGACTCCAGGTGCCGTGACGGCAGGTAGCGCCACAGTTCGTCAGCCGTGAACGACAGGATCGGCGCCAGCAGTCGGCCGAGCCCATCGGCCATCAGATACAGCGCCGTCTGCGCGGAGCGACGCTCGGGCGACTTCGCGTGGAACGTGTAGAGCCGGTCCTTCGACACGTCGGCGTAGAACGCGCTCAGGTCGACCGTGACGAAGGCATTCACTGCCTGGAAGAGCGTGCCGTACTCGTAGTTGCTGTACGCCTTGCGGCTCTTGAGCGCCACCTCTGCGTAACGCGCCAGGATGTAGCGGTCTACTTCCTCCATCGACGACGTCTCCACGAGGTCGACGTCAGGGTTGAAGTCGTACAGGTTCGCCACGAGGTAGCGGAGGGTGTTCCGGATCTTCCGGTAGGCCTCGACCGCACGGGCCAGCACTTCCTTGCCGATCCGGATCTCCTGGGTGTAGTCGCTCATCGACACCCAGAGACGCAGGATGTCGGCGCCGCTCTGCTTGATGATGTCCTGCGGCTCGACCGAGTTGCCGAGCGACTTCGACATCTTGCGGCCGTCTTCGGCCACGATGAAGCCGTGCGTCAACACCTCGCCGAACGGCGCACGACCACGCGTGCCGAGCCCGACAAGCAGCGAGCTCTGAAACCAGCCGCGGTGCTGGTCGCTGCCTTCGAGGTAGATGTCGGCCGGCCAGGTCAGCTCCGGCCGCACCGACAGCACCGCTTCATGGCTCGACCCGGAGTCGAACCACACGTCGAGGATGTTCATCTCGCGATCGAAGCCGGTGTGGCCGCACGCCGGGCAGCTCAGCCCCTCGGGGACGAACTCCTCAGTCGGGCGTTCGTACCACGCGTCGGCGCCGTACTGCTCGAACACACCGGCGGCCCTCTCCACGATCGCCTGCGAGATGACCGCTTCGCCGCACTTTGTGCAATCCAGGGCGGGAATCGGCACACCCCAGGCGCGCTGGCGAGACACGCACCAGTCGGGCCGGTTCGCGAGCATGTTGTAGATGCGGTCGTGACCCCAGCCGGGGATCCACTTCACCTTGTTGTCCACGGTGTCGAGCGCCGCCTGCCGCAGCGTGGCGACGTCGTCGCCGCGCTTCAGTTTCGCGTCGTCCATACCGATGAACCACTGCGCCGTGGCGAGGAAGATCACCGGGTGGTGGCAGCGCCAGCAGTGCGGGTAGCTGTGCACAAACGACTTGCGATGCCAGAGCCGGCCGCGCTCCTTCAGTGCCTCTTCCACCTTCGGGTTCGCATCGAACACCCGCATGCCGCCGAAGAGCTCGACCGTATCGAGGAAGTGTCCAGACGGACCCACCGGGGCGTAGACCTCGAGGCCGTACTTCTGGCCGGTGCGGAAGTCGTCCGCGCCGTGACCCGGAGCCGTGTGGACCACGCCGGTGCCAGCATCCAGCGTGACGTAGTCGGCGAGCACCCCGAGAGAGTCGCGTTCGTACAGCGGGTGGCGGAAGCGGATGCGATCGAACACCTCACCTTTCATCCGGGCCACCGGCGTGTCGAGCGCCACGCCCGACTCGGCCGCAACCGTCGCGGCCAGTCCTTCGGCGACGATCACCGAGCGGCCATTCACTTCGTAGGCGACGTAGTCGAGTTCGGGGTGGAAGGCCACCGCCAGATTCGATGGAATCGTCCAGGGCGTCGTCGTCCAGATGAGGACCGACACCTGGCGCCCGGCGAGTTCTGGCACTCGCTCGACCAGTTCACCCGCGTGTTCCGCCGGCAGCGGGAATTCGACGTAGATCGATGGCGAGGTGTGATCCTCGTACTCGACCTCGGCTTCGGCCAGCGCGGTGCGGCAGTGGATACACCAGTGCACCGGCTTCTTGCCCTTGTAGACCAGCCCGTGTCCGACGAACTGGCCGAAGGCGCGCGCGATGGCTGCCTGATAGCGGAAGTCCATCGTCACATACGGGTCGTCCCAGGTGCCGAGCACACCGAGACGCTGGAATTGCGCCGTCATCGTGCCGATGAAGCGCTCCGCGAAGGCACGGCAGGCGCGGCAGAAGTCGGCGGTCGACATCTCGCGCTTCTTCGGTCCAAGTTCGCGGTCGACCTTCAGCTCGATTGGCAGCCCGTGGCAGTCGTAGCCGACGACGAACGGGGCATCGAACCCTTCCATCGAACGCGACTTCACGACGAAGTCCTTGAGGATCTTGTTGAGCGCTGTCCCGATGTGAATGTTGCCGCTCGTGTACGGCGGACCGTCGTGCAGGATGAATTTCGGCGCGCCGCGGCGGTGCTCACGAATCTTCCCGTAGAGGTCCATGGCGGCCCAGCGAGCGAGCGTGTCCGGTTCGCTCGTCGGCAGGTTCGCCTTCATCGGGAAGTCGGTCCGCGGCAGATTGACGGTGTCTTTCCATTCAGGCATGGGTATTCCCCGATTTTATAATGAATGGATGGCCAACCCTTCAGAAGCTGGATGGACGGCTCCCCTGAGGACCGAACTGCTCGAGAACGGGTTGAAGGTGCTGCTGCGCGGAGAGCACACCGCGCCGCTCGCGTCGGTGTGGTGCTGGTACAAGGTCGGCTCGCGTGACGAACGGCCGGGCCTCACCGGTGTGTCGCACTGAGTGGAGCACATGAACTTCAAGGCCACTACCAACATCCCACGCGACCAGGTGAAGGGGTTCATCGAGCCGTTCGGCGGGGCGTGGAACGGGTACACCTGGCTCGACCAGACCACCTACCTCGAAACAGCCTCGCGCGATGCGCTCGACCGCATGCTGTTCATCGAGGCCGAGCGGATGGGACGGTGCCTGTACGACCAGGACGACCGCGATTCGGAGCGAACGGTCATCATTTCCAAGCTGAAAGGGGGCGAAAACGGCCCCGACAGCCTGCTGGACCAGGAAGTCGTCGCGACGACCTGTACGGTTACAACCGCCGCTACTACGCACCCGACAACGCCACCCTCGTCATCGTCGTCGACGTCGGTCCTGAAGAGGCGATGGCCAGGGTTCGCGAGCACTTTGGCGGCTTCGCGGCCGGCGGTCCGCTGGTTCGGCGCCTGACGCGAGCGCCGGAGCAGACGGGCGGGCGCCGGTTGGTCATTCGGAAGGAAGGCACGACTGCTTACTTCCGCGCCGGCTTCCATGCGCCTGCGGTCGCCGCCCCGACGTTCGTGCCGGCCCTGCTGCTCGATTCGGTCCTGACGGGCGCCAAGAGCGTCAACCTGTGGACGGCGTTCCGTGTGCCTCCGCCGCAGCGCCGGGCGCGCCTCTACCAGGCGGTGGTCGAACGCGGGCTCGCGTCGAGCCTGCACGGCGCCATGCTGCCGACGGCCGAGCCCTATCTCTACACGCTCTCGGCCACGCAGGGCACCGCCCTCGAGGCGCTCGATGCCGACAGCGTCACCAACGTCGCCGAGGTGAACACGGCAGCCTCTGCGCTGTTCACGGCGTCGAATCGGACGATCGGCTACGTCGAGCCATTGGCGGTGGGTAGCAGTCCGGCCTCCGCAGCCGGCACCGTCGAGGCGCAGCGATGACCGCGAGCCTGAACCCGATGCGCGCCGTACTGTCGAACGGGTTGGTGGTCACGGCGAAGCAGACCCGCAAGACGCCAGCCGTGGCGATCAACCTGGCGCTCCGCGCCGGCGCCATCGTCGACCCCGGCGATGCCGCGGGCGCCAGCGTCCTGTTGTCGCGCGTGCTCGACCGGGGCACCACCGGCAACTCCATCACCGAGATCGCCGACGCGCTCGAGAACCGCGGCGTGTCGTTGAGCCTATCGGTGACCCGGCAGTTGCTCTCGCTGACGTACACCTGCCTCAGCGAAGACTTCGAAGACATCTTCGCGCTGCTCGCCGACATCGTCAGGCACCCCGTGGTGCCCGAGACCAACCTCGTGACGCGCAAGGCGCAGGTGCTGACGAGCCTGCAACAGGACGCCGACAATCCGGCTGTCCGCAGCGTGGATGCGTTGATGGCTGCACTCTATGGCGATACGCACCCGTACGGCCGGCCGGTCACCGGCACCGCCGCATCGGTCGCGCCGCCGGCTCGTCACGCTGCCAATGATGAACAAGTCGCAGGCTGAAATTGCCTACGGCTTCCCGTCCATCGCCAGGTCGGACCGCTCTTATTTTGCGTTCATGCTGATGGACAACGTGCCTGGCCAGTACGCACTCGGCGGCCGCCTCGGCGACAGCATCCGGGAGCGTCAGGGGATGGCCTACTCCGTCTGGAGCTCGTTCGATGCGTCGATTATTGCCGGGCCCTTCATGGTGCGGGCCGGCGTGGCCGCCGCCAATGTCGAGCGGGCGATCGCGTCGATCGACGACGAACTGCAGTCGCTGCGACGCATGGGTGTCACCGGCCGTGAGATGGCCGAGTCGCGCCAGTACATCTCCGGCTCGATGCCGCGCCTGCTCGAAAGCAATGCCGGCATCGCGGGGTTCCTGCAGAACTCCGAGTTCTTCGGGCTCGGACTCGACTACGATCGACGCCTGCCTACACTGCTCATGATGGTCACCATCGACGACGTGAACGCCGCCGCCGCGGCGCTCGGCCCAGCGCACGCCACGGCGGTCGTGGCCGGTCCCGACCAGCGGTGACCAGGGCCGTCCTCTTCGACGTCGATTTCACGCTTATTTACCCGGGGCCGACGTTCCAGGCACCTGGCTATCAGGCGTTCAGCGCGCGTCACGGCATCACCGTGGACGCGGCGCAGTTCGACACCGCTGTGGCGAGCGCCGCACAGTTGCTCGACCTGCCTGAAGACACGGTCTACAAGGATGAGATCCACATCCGCTACACGCGGCACATCCTCGAGCAGATGGGCGCCAGCGGCAACGTCGATGCGCTCGACGCCTGCGCGCGCGAAATCTACCGCGAGTGGGCCGCCTGCCAGCACTTCGAGCTCTACGACGATGTGCCGGCGGTGCTGAAGACCCTGGCCGCGGCGGGCGTGCGCATCGGCCTGGTCTCGAATTCGCACCGTTGCCTGGCGTCGTTCCAGACCCACTTCGAACTGGAGGGTCTCATCACCGCCACTGTGTCGTCCTCCGACCACGGGATGATGAAGCCGCACCCCAGTATCTTCAGGGCGGCGCTTGAGCTGATGAATGTGCCGCCGTCGGAGGCCATGATGGTGGGCGACAGCGTGCCGCACGATATCGAGGGGGCTCTTCGTCTCGGCATGCGGGCGGCGTTGCTGCACCGGAGCGAGCGCCCCCACCCGCGTGAGGCGGAACTAGTCGGACTCGGTGTGCCGACCATGCGCTCGCTGCACGAACTGACCGGCCTGCTCTAGACTGTCGGCATGTCCTGCCTGTTCTGCAAGATCATCAACCGCGAGACCCCTGCGTCGATCGTCTACGAAGACGAGCGGTTGCTGGCCTTCAACGACATCAATCCCCAGGCGTCCACCCACGTGCTCGTCATTCCGAAGCAGCACGTGGCCACCCTGAACGACCTCGAGGCTGGCCACGACGCCATCGTCGGTGAACTGGTGCGCCGGGCGGCGGCGATTGCGAAGGAGCGGGGCATCGATGGGGCGGGCTATCGCACGGTGTTCAACACCAACCACGACGCCGGACAGACCGTATTCCACATTCACCTGCACCTGATCGGCGGGCGCAGCCTGGCCTGGCCTCCGGGCTGACGCACGGCCGGCGCGGCAGCATGGCGATGGTCAGGTGCGGCTGGTCTTCCGGGCGACCGCTGCGCGTGGGATGTCCTGCAGGTCGTGCTTGACGTCGAGCAGTGTCAGCGACGGCACCGCCTCGACGAGCGCCGCGACCACCTTGTCCTGCCCGGCTCCGAACTCGAAGATGAAGATGCCGTCGCGCGCCAGTGCGGCGGCGGCCTGCACCACCAGGCGCCTGACGATATGGAGCCCGTCCTCACCCGCGAACAGCGCCGCCGGCGGTTCGTAGTCGCGCACTTCCGGCTGTAGCCCATGGGCGTCCTCCGTCGGCACGTATGGCGGGTTCGACACAATCAGGTCGAACGGGCCGTCGATGCCGTCGAGCAGATCGGTCCGCAGGCACTGCGTGCGGGCCGAGACGCGGTAGCGGGCCAGGTTGCGCCGGGCGACGTCGAGTGCGTCCTGCGAGATGTCGCTCGCGACGAGCGCGGCCTTCGGAAATTCGCGGCCGAGGCCGACAGCGACGCAGCCGCTGCCCGTGCAGACGTCGAGAATCCGCAGAGGCTGCGCATGGTCGAAGTGCTCGAGCGCGATCTCGATGAGCAGTTCGGTTTCCTGGCGCGGAATCAACACGGCTGGTGTCACCTCGATGTCGAGGTTCCAGAACTCGCGTGAGCCGGTGATGTAGGCCAGCGGCTCGCGGAACGCGCGGCGCGCCACCAGTCCTTCGTAGTCGCGCGCGAAGTCGGCAGCCGCGGCTTCATCGCCGTGGGTCATCAGGCGTGAGGCATCCCACCCGAGGAGACGCTGGGCGAGAAGGCGTGCGTCGAGCGCCGCCTCGCCCGACTCGATACCGGCGGCCCGGAAGCGGCGCCGCGCGTCGGCGATGAGGGCGTTGATTTCTGTGGGCATCGGTCTGATGTGCGACGCCTCGCCAGGGGACGGGTTACGAGACTCCCGTGGCGTCCTTGAGCTTCTCCGACTGGTAATGCGTGATGACCTCGTCGAGCAGTTCCACGAGGTCGCCGTTCAGTACGTTCACGAGCTGGTGCGTCGTGAAGTTGATCCGGTGGTCGGTGATGCGGCTCTGCGGGAAGTTGTAGGTCCGGATCTTCTCGGAGCGCTCGCCCGTGCCTACCTGACTCTTGCGATCCTTGGCGATGGCGTCCTGCTGCTTGCGCAGCTCCATCTCGTAGAGACGGGCGCGCAGCACCTTCATCGCCTTTGCCTTGTTCTTGATCTGCGACTTCTCGTCCTGCTGCGAGACGACCGTGTTCGTCGGCAGGTGAGTGATGCGGACCGCCGAATAGGTGGTGTTGACGCTCTGGCCACCCGGTCCGCTCGAGCAGAACGTGTCGATGCGGAGATCCTTGTCGAGGATCTGAACGTCGACCTCCTCGGCCTCAGGCAGCACGGCCACTGTCGCGGTCGAGGTGTGGATACGGCCGCTCGCTTCCGTGGCCGGGACGCGCTGCACGCGGTGGACGCCGCTCTCGTACTTCAGCTTGCTGTAGACGCCGCGCCCCTCGATGGTGGCAATGGCTTCCTTGAGGCCGCCGACGCCCGCGTCGCTGCTCGACATCATCTCGAGCTTCCACCCCTGGCGCTCGGCGTACTTGGCGTACATCCGGAACAATTCGCCCGCGAACAGCGCTGCCTCATCGCCGCCGGTGCCAGCGCGGATTTCGAGCACGACGTTCTTGGCGTCGTTCGGGTCCTTCGGGATGAGCAGGATCTTCAGCTGCGCGATCCGCTCGTCCTTGCGGGCCAGCAGCGACTTCACCTCTGCCTGCGCCAGCTCCTTCATGTCGGGGTCGCCAGCGGCCAGCAGTTCCTGGGCGCCGTCGATGTCGCGGAGGAGCGACTTGTACTCGCGGAACCGCTCAACCGTCTCCTCGATGTCTGAGAGGGTCTTGGCCTGTTTCCGGTACTCGGAGGGATCGCTCTGCAGTTCCGCCGAACAGAGGCGGTGCGTCAGCTCTTCGTACTGGTGTTCCGTCGCTTCAAGTTTGTCGAACATACAGCTCTACGGGCCCGGCCCGCTCTCAAACGTCTGACCCGCCGGAGACGGGGGGCAGGAACGCCACCTCGTCGCCGTCGGACAGTACCTGCGTGCGCAGGGCGTACTCGGCGTTTACCGCCGTCGAGATCGACCGCTCGTATGAGGTCATCTCGGGAAACTCGGTCGCCAGTTGCTGCCACAGCGTGCGGACGGTGGCACCCGGGTCGATGTCGCGGGTCAGCTCCGCCGTGCCGGCAATATCGCGCAGCCGTGCGAACAGCCGCACCGTTACACGCACGCGATCCGCTCCGCCTCGGCCAGTGCCGTGGCATTGTCGGGGTCGGCGGTCGCGCCCTCGATCCACACATCGCCGCCCTCGAAGAACTCACGCTTCCAGATCGGGGCGATCTGCTTGATGCGCTCGATGGCATAGCGGCACGCCGAGAAGGCATGGCCACGATGCGGCGAGGCGGCGGCGATGGCCACACTGGCGCCGCCGATCTCGATCCGCCCAATCCGGTGGTGCAGTGCCAGCTTCACATCGGGCCAGCGCGCCTCGATTTCGGTGGTGATCCGCTCGAACGACCGCAGCGCCAGCGGTTCGTAGGCCTCGTACTCAAGGTAGTGCACCGTCCGGCCGATGTTGTGGTTGCGCACGAGGCCCAGGAAGGTCGTGACCGCCCCGTCCGAACCGGTCGCGTCGGCACGATCGGTTACCGCCGCGATGAGCGGCTCGAGTGCAAGCGGTTCCGGACCGATGGCCAGCAGGGGAATACCCACCCGCTAAGTATAGCCGTCAGGTCCACTTCAGGCGGCGAGCCTACCGCAGGTTCCAGAAGTGATCGAGTGGGCCATGCCCATGCCCGATGGCCAGCGCGTGCTGGATGGCTCCGGCCACGTAGGCCTGCGCGCCGGCCACCGCCTGCACCAGCGACTCTCCGAGCGCGAGCCTGGCGGCCACCGCCGACGCGAACGTGCAGCCGGTGCCGTGGGTGTTCCTCGTCTCGATGCGCGGGGTCTTGAACTCGTGGAAGTCGCGGCCATCGAACAGCAGGTCCACCAGCTCCGCACCCTCCGCGTGTCCACCCTTCACCACGACCGCTGACGCCCCGAAGTGATGGATCCGCTTCGCGGCCTCGCGGGCGTCCGACAGTGACCGGATCGTGATCCCGCTCAATACCTCGGCCTCGGGGATGTTTGGCGTGACGACGAGCGCGCGTGGCAGTAACTCGTGGCGCAGGGCCGTGACCGCATCCTCGTCGAGCAGCGCATCACCGCTCTTGGCCAGCATGACCGGGTCGACCACCACGAGCGGCAGCTCGAATTCCGCGATGGCGGCGGCCACCGCTTCGACGATCGCCGCGGTGGCGAGCATGCCGGTCTTTGTCGCGTGGATGTGGATGTCCGCGGCCACTGCTGCGATCTGTGCGGTGACGAGGTCGGCCGACAGGGCCTTCGCGGCCGTGACCCCCATGGTGTTCTGCGCCGTGATGGCGGTGACGGCGGAGGTGCCGAACACCCCGTGCGCGGCAAAGGTCTTGAGGTCGGCCTGGATGCCGGCGCCGCCGCTGGAGTCGCTGCCGGCGATGGTCATCGCCGTCTTGATCGTTTGGGTCATGGCGGGGTCAGTTCTGGCGACGAGCCGAAGCCGGGGTGGTCTTGCCGAACAGGAGCAGATACTGGAACGGCGGCACGGCGTCCCGCGATTGCAGGCGGAAGCCGGCGGCTTCGAACGCCGTCACGATTTCCTCCGGCCTCACGCGGTCGGCTTCGGCCGGACCGGGTCCGCCGCCGCCGGGCATGAAGTCGACGATGCCGACGCGCCCCTGTGGTGTCAGGGCACGGCTCACGCCACGCAGCAGTTCCTGGATCACCTGAGGCCGGGACGGTTCGTCCATCTCACGGTAGGCATCGACGATCAGCACGGCGTCGAGGCCGCCTGGCAGCCGTGCGTCCGACGGCGTGCCGAGCACGGTGCGGACGTTGGTCAGCGCCTCCTGCTGCACGCGACGTTTGATCGCTTCGATCATTTGCGGCTGGATGTCCTGTGCGTAGACGAGGCCATTGGGGCCGACGCGGCGGGCGAGCCGGATCGTGAACCAGCCGCCGCCCGCGCCGAGGTCGGCCACCGTCGCACCGTCGGCGACACCGAGTGCGTCCATGATCAGGTCGGGCTTGTTCCAGTCGTCGCGATCGGGTGCCGAGAGCAGGCCGAGATCCTGCGGCGGGAACAGACGCCGCTGACGCGCCGGCGCCTGCGCCGACAACGCCACGCTGCTGATGATCAGCACCGCCGCGAACAGCGCGGCGCAGGCGAACGCGGCGCGTCTCATGGCGTCGTGTCCTTCGTGGGCTGCGGCCGACCGCGCTGGCCGTCCGCTCCCACAATCCCTCCGCGCGTCATCGACTCCACCGACAGCACGCGATCGAGCGTGACGCGGTCGAGCAGGCCGCGCTCGAGCACGATGTCGCGGATGCTGCGTCCGGTCTTCACCGCGGTCTTGGCCACATCTGCCGTGGCAGCGTAGCCGATATACGGATTGAGCGCGGTCGCCGCCGCCGTGCTCCGGTCCAGCAACTCGCGTGCGCGCTCGGTGTCGACCGTCAGCCCGTCGACGCAGCGCGTCCGGAACACGTGAATGGCGTTACGCAGGATGGTGGATGCGTGCAGCGCATTCCACGCAATGACCGGCATCATCACGTTCAGCTCGAGCTGGCCCGCTTCGCACGCCAGTGCGATCGTCTGGTCGCACCCCATCACCTGGAAGCAGACCTGGTTCACCATCTCCGGAATAGAGGGGTTCACTTTGCCAGGCATGATCGACGAGCCCGGTTGGACCGCCGGGAGCACGATCTCCGACAGCCCCGCGCGCGGACCCATGCTGAGTAGTCGCAGGTCGTTCGCGATCTTCCCGAGTTCCACCGCGAGCCGGCGCATGGCGCCCGAGTAGGCCAGCACGTCGCCCATGCTCTGCGTGATGCGGAACAAGTTCTCTGCCGGCCGCACAGGCAGCCCCGTGTAGCGCTCCAGGTGTCCCACCACCGCGCTGCGGTAGTCGTCGCCGGCGTTGAGCCCGGTGCCGACGGCGGTTGCGCCGATGTTCAGTTCCCGCAACTGCTCGCCCGCCGCCGCCACATCGTCAATCCCGCGGTGCAGGCACGCCGCGTAGCTGCCGAATTCCTGCCCGAAGGTGATCGGCACTGCATCCTGAAGGTGGGTGCGCCCGGTCTTCATCACGTCGCGGAACGCGTTGGCCTTCGCGGTCATGCTCTCGACCAGCGCCCGCGCCTCGCGCAGGAGTGGGTCGTAGCCGAGCAGCAGTGCCAGCCGAGTGGCGGTGGGGAAGACGTCGTTCGTCGACTGGCCCATGTTCACGTGATCGTTCGGATGCACGTGGTCGTACACGCCGCGCGCGAAGCCGAGGTGTTCGGCGGCCCGGTTGGCGAGTACCTCGTTGGTGTTCATGTTGTGTGACGTGCCGGCTCCAGCCTGGTAGACGTCGACCACGAACTGGTCGCGCAGGCTGCCGCCGAGAATCTCGTCGGCGGCGGAGATGATGGCGCTGGCGATCGTCGCGTCGAGCCGTCCGAGGTCGCGGTTCGCTTCGGCGGCGGCTTTCTTCACGAGCACCGTGGCCGTCACCAGGTCGGAGGACGCGCGCAGGCTGCTGATGGGGAAGTTCTCGACCGCGCGGGCGGTCTGCACGCCGTAGTAGGCGGAGGCAGGAACACTCAGCTCCCCCAGCGGGTCGCGCTCGGTGCGGAATGCCATGGTCAACAATTATACTGGCGCCATGCTGCCTTCATTCTTCGATAGCGTCCTCCAGCTGATCGTGCGCACCTCGACCGACCTTCCGCCTGATGTGCGAGCGGCCATGAAGTACGCCGTGACGGCCGAGCCCGAGGGGACGCGGGCGGCGCAGGCGCTGAACATCATCGCGCAGAACATCGACCTCGCCGTCGACCAGGAAGGGGCCATCTGCCAGGATACCGGGATGCCGACCTTCGAGGTGCACGTGCCGGTCGGCGCCAACCAGATCTGGATGCGGCAGCAGATTCGCGACGCCGTGGCCGAGGCGACCCGCCGCGGCAAGCTGCGCCCCAATTCGGTCGACTCCATCACTGGGAAGAACTCGGGGAACAACCTCGGGCCTGGCACGCCGATCATTCACTTCGACCAGTGGGAGCGCGACGAGATCGAGATCAAGCTGATCCTGAAGGGCGGCGGTTGCGAGAATACCAACGCGCAGTACGCGCTGCCGATGGAACTGCCGCATCTTGGTCGCGCCGATCGCTCACTCGAAGGCGTGCGCAAGTGCATCCTGCACGCGGTGTGGAACGCGCAGGGCAAGGGATGCGCACCTGGCGCGGTGGGCGTGTGCGTCGGCGGCGACCGCACCTCGGGCTACCTGCACGCGAAGGAACAGCTGTTCCGCACGCTCGATGACATCAACCCCGACGGGCGTCTCGCCGAGCTGGAAGCGTCGATCATGTCGCAGGTGAACACCCTCGCGATCGGTCCGATGGGCTTCGGCGGAAAGGTGACGCTAATCGGCTGTAAGGTGGGCGCGCTGAACCGTCTGCCGGCCAGCTTCTTCGTGTCGGTCGCGTACAATTGCTGGGCGTTCCGCCGTCTGGGGGTGCTGCTGAACGCCGAGAGCGGTGCGATCAACAGCTGGCGCTATCGCGACCCGTCGCACCCGATCATCCCGATGCTCGATCAGTCCGGGTTCGTGCGCACCGGCCGCGAGGTGAAGCTGCAGGCGCCGCTCACCGAGGAAGCGGTCCGGTCGCTCAAGGTCGGCGACGTCGTGCTGATCTCCGGCCGCATGTTCACCGGGCGCGACGCGGTGCACTCGCACCTGATGAAGCACGATCCGCCAGTCGACCTGAACGGCTCGGTGCTCTACCACTGCGGCCCGGTCGTCGTGCAGGAAGGCGAGGGCTACCGCGTGACCGCCGCCGGCCCGACGACGAGCATTCGCGAGGAGCCGTACCAGGGCGAGATCATCAAGCGCTACGGCGTGCGCGCGGTCATCGGCAAGGGCGGCATGGGCGCGAAGACGTTGGCGGCGCTGAAGGACTTCGGCGGCGTCTACCTGAACGCCATCGGCGGGGCGGCGCAGTTCTACGCGCGCGCCATCAAGAAGGTCGACGATGTGTCGCTGCTGGAGTTCGGCACGCCAGAAGCCATGTGGCACCTCCAGGTGGAGGACTTTCCGGCCATCGTGACGATGGACTCGCACGGAAACAGCATGCACAAGGACATCGAGACCGAATCCGGCCGGCTGCTCGAGATTGTCGGCGGCTAGCCGCCTATCGGCTCGGGAACTGCTTGATGGTCGGTCTGGCGCAGCCGTGCTGCATGGCCGCCAGATCGAGGTCCATCGACTCGAGGTCGGCCAGCGCGACGAGCGGGAAGGGCAGCGATGCCTCGCTGTCCATCGTCTTCACATAGCCACGGCACGTGCCGCAGAGGTCGACCGTGCGGCCCGGCCGCGACGCGTCAGGGGTGAGCGTTGCGCGTGTCTCGCCCGACTCGCCACAGAACAGGCAGGCTCGCCCAGCCACGTCCCAGGCCGCCGCGCAGAACGAGCAGCGCAGGCGCCTCACGCCGCTCAGGTCTTCGACCAGGGTCGGCCACGAGCCGCAGAGCGGGCAGTAGCCGTGCGTCCACTCGTCGAGGGCGGCACCGAGCGGCGCCTCGGCCGGTACTGCGCCGAACAGGCCGTCCAGAAGGGCGTGGGCGAACGGGCTGACCGCAAGATCGAGGACCAGCCAGAGCAGGTCGTGCCCGAGCCCCGCCTTGGTCGCGAAGGCCCGCAGCGCTCCCTGCTCGCGGCGGAGCGTCAGGACCAGCAGGGCGCCGATGTCGAGCCGCCCCCCCTCGATGGCCCGCAGGACGTCCTGGGTGGCGGCCCCCCCGCCCCCTTCAGCGAGCGCCCTGGACAGGTCGACGAGTGCCGGCGCAATGGCCGATACCGGCAGCTGGATCGGCTCGCCGGTCAGGGCGGGAATCCCGGACCGCAACTTGGTCGTCAGATAGCGTTGGGGGAGTGACAGGCGCTGAATCCGCCCGCCCTCGAACGAGTCAGTCAGGTCGATGACACGGCCAATGAGCGTGCGCTGCAAGGCGACGGCGGGGGCCAGATCGGGCCTGACCGCCAGCATCGCGCTCCAGCGGGCATCGGCCATGGCCAGTCGGGTTGCCCTGGTGACGGGAGGTAATGCGGCGTAGGGCATGAACCGTGAATGGTATAATGGCCGCGTTCACTAGGAGAAATTGCATGATGATCAACGTCTCGGAAACCGCAGCAGTCAAGATCAGCGAGCTTCTGGCTGAAGAGAACAAGCCGAACAGTGCCCTCCGGGTCTTTGTCCAGGGCGGCGGATGCTCGGGCTTCCAGTACGGCCTGATGATCGAGGAGAACGGTGTCGGCTCCGGCGATCAGGTCTACGAGTCGAACGGGGTGAAGCTGCTGGTCGATCCGATCAGCGTGCGATACCTCGGCGGCGCCGAAGTGGACTTCGTCGACACCATCACCGGTGGCGGCTTCACGATCAAGAACCCGAACGCCAAGTCCACCTGCGGCTGCGGTTCATCCTTCTCGGTCGACTAAACCGCCTTGGATCTCTCGGGCCTCCGCCCGGCAGGCGGCAAGCGCTCCTCCAAGCGCGACCGCATCGTCCAGTTGTTTCTTGCCCAGAAGGGGCACGTCACCGCAGACGAGCTGTACGACCTCGTACGCGGTGAGGACCCTGGCATCGGCCGGGCGACGGTCTATCGCACGCTGCAATGGATGGTCACCGCCGGAATCGCCCACAAGGTCGATTTCGGCGAGGGCCGTTCGCGGTTCGAGCCCTCTCTCCGCCACCCCAGGCACTTCCATCTCATCTGCAACTCATGTCATCGCTCGTCTGAGTTCCTGAGCTCTGACATCGAGGCCATCCTCGAGGAAGTCACGGCGGCCAGGAACTTCGAGACCGTCGAAGCCGAGATCAAGGTCTTCGGCATCTGCGAGGAGTGTCGTACCGGGATCAAGGCGCCGGCGCTGGACGGGGCGGCCACCGAGTCGGTGTTTGCGCGCGATGCGCTGCGCATCGCCGTGGCCACCGAACGCAGTGGCCTCGAGTTCTACTCCCGTGCTGCGGCGCTCGCCAACGACCCGCGCGGACGCGAGATCTTCGAGCGTCTGGCCGAGGACGAGAAGGAACACCTGGGAACGCTCGAGCAACGCTACGCCGAGCTGATCGCCACCGACCCGACGCTCGAGGCCAGGCCGACGTTCCTGTTCTTCAAGGGCGCGGCGCAGGGGATCTTCGCCGAGGGCGCCGAGAAGCTGCGCGGCGGCGTCGACGACCTGCGGGCGCTGCTTATCGGCATCCGCTGCGAGCGCGACTCGCACAAATTCTTCAAGAAATACGGCGACCGCTTCGAGGACTCGGAAGGCAAGCAGATCTTCCTCGAGTTCGCCGAAGAGGAACGCGAGCATCGCGACATGCTCATCAAGGAATACCGCGCCCTTCAGGCTCGGCTGGGCATCCATCGTCCGGGCCGACGCGGCAGCACAGCACCCCCAACCCATTGATCGACCTGCATACCCATACGACCGCGTCGGACGGCAAGTGTTCGCCCGACGAACTGGTGGAGCGCGCCGCCGCCGCCGGCGTCACCACGCTCGGCCTCACTGATCACGACACGACCAGCGGGTGTGCGGCCGCAGCCGCGGCCTGCGCGAGGCACGGCCTCCGGTTCGTGCCGGGGATCGAGATCACGGCCGTGGCGGACGAGCGCGATGTGCATGTGCTCGCGTACTTCTTCGAGCTCGAGTCGGGGCCGTTGCGCACCTTCCTGGCCGAGCAGCGACTGCGCCGCGTCGAGCGCGTGCGCGAGATGTTCGCGCGGCTTGAAGCACAGGGGATTCATCTCGACGCCGAAGCTATCCTCGGCCCAGGCCTTGCCGATTCGACGCGGGCGGTCGGACGTCCGTGGATCGCGCGGGCGCTGGTCGAGGGCGGCTACGTCTCCAGCGTCGGCGAAGCGTTCGACACACTGCTCTCACGCGGGTGCCCGGCATTCGTGCCGCGCATCGGCGCCAGCCCCGAGGACGTGTTCGCGAAGATTCACGAAGCCGGAGGCCTCGCGTCGCTGGCACATCCGGTGCTGGTGAAGCACGACGCGTGGATTCCGGTCTTTGCCGCGGCCGGGCTCGATGCGCTCGAAGCGTTCCACTCGGATCACGATCAGGCCGACACCGCGCGTTACCTCGCCATGGCTGGCGACCTCAACCTGCTCGTCACCGGCGGCTCGGACTATCACGCCGACGATGAGCACGGTGGCGGTGGTCCAGGCAGCGTCTCGTTGCCGCCTGCGTACTTCGAACGCCTCGAAGCCGCTCGACCCGCGCGGCGGTAGCGACCGTTTCGCGCAATCAGTCTGGGCGCCGTCGCGCGGCGATCCGCGCCACCGCGTCCGGCGCCATCACTTCTTCATCGAACAACACGTCCATTCCCCGCAAGCGCAGACGAAGTTCGCCTGGCGCCAGCAGGTGTGCGCGCGATCGCGGCCCGCGGTCGTAGCGCAGCTGGTGTTCGGTGAACGTCTCATAGAGCAGCACGCCGCCAGGCACGAGTGCGTCGCACAGCGCCGGGAAGAGGTCGCGATCGAGGTACCGCGTCACCACCACGGCGTGGAACGTGCTGCGCGGAAGTGGGAACTGTGTACAGTCGGCGCACACGCACGCGAGGCTGAGTTCGCCGGCCCGCGCCGCCGACCGAGCGTGCACAAGCGCGTCGAACTGCAACTCGACCGCCGTGACGTGGAAGCCGGCCGCCGCGAGCGCGAGCGAATGGCGGCCTCGACCAGCGGCCACGTCGAGCGCCCGTCCGCCCGGAAACATCGACGCGAGGCGAACGGCCCAGTGCGCAATGAAGGGTGAGGGTGGAGCGGCTCGGCGTGGGTCGGTCATACTGGGACGCCATTCAATCATGACTGCACCTGTACTGGAACTCACCGGCGTCATCAAGACCTACGGCGCGCTGCGTCCGCTGCGTGTTGCGCAGTTCGTGCTCTCGCCTGGAGAGCACGTGGCGATGCTTGGGCTCGACGAGCCCGCCGCCGAGATGTTCACCAACCTGGTGACCGGAGCCAGCCTGCCCGACGCGGGCCTGGTGCGGGTCTTCGGACGCGCCACGGCGGACATCACCGAGACCGATGACTGGCTCACGCTGCTCGATCGCTTCGGCATTGTCACCGAGCGGGCGGCGCTCATCGACCCGATGACGGTCATCCAGAACATCGCCGTGCCGTTTTCACTCGAGCTCGATCCGCCGCCGGCCGACATTGCGGCGAAGGCCGCTGCGCTGGCGATCGAGGCCGGACTACTGGCGTCGGTGCTGGAGCAACGTGTGGGAGAGCTGGATCCGGCATCGCGCATGCGTGTCCGCCTCGGTCGTGCGCTCGCGTTCAATCCGGGCCTGCTGCTCCTCGAACATCCGTCGGCCACGCTGCCTCGTGCGGACGTGATCCGGTTTGCGTGCGAGGTGCGAGACCTCGCGGCGCGGCGCGGCATCCCCACACTCACCATCACCGGCGACCCCGAGTTCGCGGGCGCAGTCTCGACGATCGCGGTCGTGCTGGAAGCGGCGACCGGCCGGCTCCGCACACCGTAAGGCGCGACCCCACAATCGGCTTCCTGACGTGACGACGCTTCTCCTCTTCGACATCGACGGCACACTCGTCCAGACAGGCGGAGCGGGCGCACGCGCCATGGTTCGCGCCTTCACGGATGTATGCGGCTTCTTCAACGGGCTCGGCTCGCTCTCGATGGCCGGCCGCACCGATGCCTGGATCATCGCGCAGATGTTCCTGGCGCACGGCCTCGAGCCGACGGCCGAGCGGCATCAGGCCGTGCACGACATCTACGTCCAGTATCTCTCCGAAGAAATCGTGCAACCTGGACCGCGCAAGGGCGTTCTGCCAGGGGTGTGTCAGTTGCTCGACACGCTGGCGTCTCAGGATGATGCATACCTGGCGCTGCTCACCGGCAATTTCAGACGCGGAGCCGAGATCAAGCTCGAGCACTTCGACCTGTGGCGCTACTTCGCCACCGGTGCGTTCGGTGACGAGTCCCACGATCGCAACGGTCTACTGTGGACGGCGATGGCCAGCGTCGAGCAGGCCTGTGGACTGACGGTGCGTCCGGCCGACGTGGTGATCATCGGCGACACGCCGCTTGACATCGCGGTGGCGGTGGCAGGTGGAGCGCGTTCGGTGGGAGTGGCGACGGGCAGTTACGACGTCGACACGTTACTGGCGAGTGGCGCGGATGCCGCGTTTCGTGATCTGGACGATCCGGAGCGGGTGCTGGCGGCGCTGCGGCGGCCGCGGCAGTAACCGGCCCGGTTTGACGCTCCGGGCCGGGGTTCCGGTCAGCCTTCGATCAGACGCACATCACCTGCGCGCGGACCCTTGCCCGAGTCTTCCGGGGTGAAATCCACGCGCTGTCCTTCGCGCAGCAGTTCGAAGACCGAACCGCGCACCGAACTGCGGTGGAAGAAGTGTTCGATGCCGCTCTCATCGCGAATGAAGCCGAAGCCCTTGTCGGTGAGAAGTCGTGCGATGGTCCCGCTCGGCATAACCCGAAGCCCTCCGTTCGCCCCCCGGGGACATCCCAGGCGGTGCGCGGCCGGCGACGGAATCCTGCGAAGAGACGCCGAATTTCTTGAACGGTGCCGGCCGGCTTTGATGTCCAGCCCGTCAGTCGAGCTGGAAACCGCGCCAGTCTAGGTGGGTTGTCTGAGGGAAGTCAAGCGAGGCTCAGATTGTCGGTTTCTCAGCAGCGGGCGGGGGGTAGGTCGTCCAGAAATGACGGCCGCAGGCCGGGCACACCCACTACTGGTCCCGCGTCCACGGCATGCCTGCCGCAGGGTCGCGCATCTCCATCTCGGTGCCGCAGCGCTGGCAGCGAATTACAGGGGGCACGGGGACAAGTGTATATGGTCGTTAGTCGTTAGTCGTTAGTCGGCTGCTCCGGGACGTGACCAACGACGAATGACCAAAGACTAACGACCAATGACTATGATCGTCCAATGATTCCCGCCGTTGTTCTTGCCGCCGGTCTCTCCACGCGCATGGGTGGAGAACCCAAGGGGCTGCTGCCGTTCGATGCGCGCGACACGTTCGTGACGCGCATCGTGCGCACGTTCGTCGAGGCTGGCATCACGGAGATCGTCGTGGTGGTGGGGCACGATGCACCGCGGGTGCGCGCCGTCCTCGAGGCGAGTGGGCTGCCGGTGCAGATCATCGAGAACGCGGCGTATCAGCAGGGACAGTTCTCGTCGCTGCTGGCCGGGCTCGACGCGGTCGCTCGCCCAGGCGTGGAGGCGATGCTCCTCACGCTGGTGGATGCGCCACTGTTTGCGGCATCGACCGTCGAGGCGGTCGTGCGCCGGTTCGATGAGACGCGCGCTCCGGTCGTGCGCGCGGTGCGCGGCAGCGAGCACGGGCACCCGGTGCTGATCGCGCGGAGCCTGTTTGCGGCCATTCGCGCGTGCGACCCGAAGGCTGGCGCGAAGTCTGTCGTGCGGCGACATGCGTCGGAGGCAGGCGACGTGCCAGTCGACGATGCCGGTGCCTACATCGACATCGACACGCCGGCCGAGTACGCCGCGCTGCCAGAACTCAGGCGTCAGCTCGGGTGGTAAGGCGCTATCGCGCGGGAGCGGGTCGCTTCACGTCGGCGGTCGGCGCCAGCGACACCTCGCTGACAAAGTAGGCGAGGAACCGCGCCATCCGTTCGAGCCCTGGCGTGGAGATCACGTCGAGTACCTCGCCGGTCGTGTGATACAGCGGAGGCGCCTGCATCACCGTGACGAGCGCGGCGCCGCCGAGCAGGCCGAAACCGCCGGTTTCTCCGCTCTGCATGTTTGACGTCTGCGAGATGAAGTTCACGCCGAAGTCGTCGACGCCACGCTCGAACAGCTGATCGAGGAACGGTGCGCGGTTCACGACGCCGGCATAGATCGGCGCTTCGCCGGTGTCCGCCACGGCCTGGCGGTATCCATCCGCGTTCGTCGTGCGCGCGGCCGAGAAGTTGCGCTGCGCCACATGCTCGATGTTCAGCATCAGCACCGCATTCTTCGCGAGGTCGGGGTTGGCCGCGACGAAGCCGCGCGGACCATTGATGCCCGGCGTATGGTGCCCGGCACTGGCGATGAAGACGAGCGATCGCTCGGGACGGTTGGCCGGCTTCGCGAAGTGGCGCGCCAGTGCAATCATCACCGAGTAGCCATCGGCGTTGTCGCCGGCGCCGTCGAACCACGCATCGGCGTGCGCGTCGATGATCACGGTCTCCTGGCTGCGACGTCCGGGGATGACCGCAATGGCATTGGCCGCCTTCAGCCCGGTGAACGTTTTCGTCGTCAGGCTGATTGTCGCGCGCAGCTTGTCGCCGGCCCCAGCCTCGGCCGCGCGGTCGAACAGTTGCTCGAGGAAGTAGCCGTCGCGGCCGCCGATGTTGACGCACGGGCCGCCGCAGTTGCTGAAATCGCGCCCCAGTTCATTGCCAGGCAGCCGCACCAGGTTGAACACGGCCACGGCGCCGCGCTTCATCAGCGCCTGCGCGTTCGATGTCACCGTCCCGCGCTCGAACAGCATGTGCCCCTGCGGCACGGTCAGCTGCACGGCGATCTTTCCCTTCACGTCGAGGTGCTCGATGATGGATCGGTTCGCGGTGCCGACGAAGACGAGCGGCGCGGTGAGGGTGCCGCCGGGAAGCTCTGAGGGCGGTACCGGAATGGCCGACTGGAGGATGACGTCGCTCGTGCCTGCACCGAAGGCGGGATCGGCAAGGAGCTTCACCTCCCACGACAGTGGTAGCCAGAACGACGAGCGCGCATCCTGCGCAATGGGCTGCACGCGGACATCGGCGATGCCGGCCGTGCGGAACTGCTGCGCGGCCCATTCGATCGTCTTTGCCCCAGACGCGAAGCCCGAGATCCGTCCCCACTGCTGCCCGGATCCGATCTCCTTGGTGCTGCGGCTCTCCTTCGAGAAGCCGACGATGGTGGTGAGGTCGGCGCGAAGGACCGCGGAGGATAACTCGTTTCCGGCCGGAGCAACAGCGGGCACACGCACGGGGCGAGGCATCCGCGTGCCGATGACCACCGCCGGCGCTTCGCCAACGGCTGGTGGCAGCATCAGCCCGAACCACGGGCCGTCGCGCTTCTCGGCACGAGGCGCACCACCAGGTTCGTCCTGCGCAACAGCGGGGACGGCGCAAGTAGCGCCAAGCACGACGCACGCGAGCGTGCGAAGGGTGCGTGACAGGCGGACAGGCAGCACAGGCTTCATCGATCCCTCCGGCGTTCGGACGCGGACTTGGGAAAATGTTCGGATAAACCTATCACGCTGTTCCGTCCGCGCAATTGGTCGTGCTACACTGACGGTTCGTCCCGACTCGAGTGGGCCTGTAGCGCAGCTGGGAGCGCGCATGAATGGCATTCATGAGGTCACCGGTTCGATCCCGGTCAGGTCCACCATTTTTCCTTCCCAACTAATCCCATAGTCTTCGTTCCAAGGCGACCTCGTCCTGGCGGAGCTCCGCTCGCGCGTCGCCCATCGGCCGCATTCCGCTGACTTCTGTCAGAGCATGCGCAGCAGCGTGCCGTCTCCGTGCCCCACATGGTGCCGAAGCACGCCCGTGATGTGCGCGGCGATGAGCGGGATGAGCAGCCAGCCGGTGAGGCTGTGTGCCCAGTGGAGCGAGCCTGCCAGTTCGGGCGCGGCATCCATGAATGTCGGCACGTTGATGAATCCGAGAAACGCGGTCGCGTCGCGCTGCGGGAAGCCGTAGGCGTTCGTGGTGAAGAAGCCGAGCAGCGGCTGCACGATCAGCAGCACGTAGAGCAGCGCGTGCACCGCATTGGCACCGGCCTGTTCGAGCGCAGGCATTGCCGGCGCCATCGGCGGCGGCTGATGCGTTAGTCGCCACGAGAGACGCGCGGCCGACAGCACCAGGAGCAGCAGTCCCAGGCTCTCGTGCACGGTATAGAACGCCATCTTCGCGTCGTCTGCGATGAAGCGAATGGTGAGCCCGGACAACAGGATGAGCGCAAGCGGCGGCAGGGTGAGCCAGTGGAACCACTTGGCGCCTCGCGAGTATTCGCCGTCCGGATGCCGTTCATTCATGGCTCACTATGCACGCGGAATCGCCAATCTGGAATCGTCAATTCGGAACCCTCCACCCTCCACCTGCTACCATCGAGCTGATGTCGTCGCCTCACGCACGTCCCACCGTCGTCCGCATGGCCGGCTATACCCCTGGCGAGCAGCCGAAGCCCGGTGAGCAGGTCATCAAGCTGAACACGAACGAGAACCCGTATCCGCCGAGTCCGGCGGTGTTCGCGGCGATCGGGAGCATCGGGGCCGATGCGCTCCGTCGCTATCCGCAGCCGATGGCCGACGACTTCCGCGACGTCGCCGCGCGTGTGCACGGAGTGACGCGCGACCAGGTGCTCGCGGGCAACGGCAGCGACGACATCCTGCAGATCGCCTTGCGCAGTTACTGTGGCCCTGGCGACGTGCTGGCCAGCCCCGACCCAACCTACTCGCTCTATCCGGTGCTGGCGGAACTGGCCGACGTGCGTTTCGTGACCGTGCCATGGGAGCCTGGGTGGACGCTGCCGTGCGATGCGCTGCTCGCGACCAACCCGCGCGCCATCTTCTTTGCGAACCCGAACGCGCCCTCGGGCACCTGCGTACCGGTCGAGCAGGTGAGCGCGCTGGCGTCGCGGACGGATGCGCTCGTGCTCGTCGATGAGGCCTACGTCGACTTCGCCGAGTCGAGCTGCCTGCCGCTGCTGGCGCAGCACGAGAACGTGCTGATCTCGCGAACCCTCAGCAAGGGCTACGGCCTCGCCGGCCTCCGCTTCGGCTACGCGCTTGCGCACCCGTCGGTCATCGAGCAGATGGCTAAGGTGAAGGACAGCTACAACTGCGACGCCATCGCCATTGCGGCGGCGACGGCGGCGCTCGGCGATCAGGCGTATGCGCGTGAACAGTGGGCGCGGGTGACGCAGGAGCGAGCGCGCGTGACCGAGGCGCTGACGACGCGCGGCTTCGCGGTGATTCCGAGCCAGGGCAACTTCGTGCTGGCGACGCTGCCGCGGGCCGTCGACGCGAAGCCGGTGTATGAGGGGATGAAGGCGCGCGGCGTGCTCGTGCGCTTCTTCGACAAGCCAGGTTTGAACGACAAGCTACGGATCACAATCGGCACACCCGACGAGAACGCCGCGATGCTCGCGGCGCTCGACGCCGCGCTGGCGTGAGCGCCTTCGT
>Ga0114970_10000093_pt1 | contig 55045 bp, 41 predicted proteins | sample M_140205_XF_Meta_FD_87030 | JGI IMG/M metagenome (GOLD analysis project Ga0114970, IMG submission 87030) | Freshwater microbial communities from Lake Montjoie, Canada to study carbon cycling - M_140205_XF_MetaG | ecosystem: Environmental > Aquatic > Freshwater > Lake | place: Lake Montjoie... | reverse complement strand
TCTAAATTTTCTATATTCATTTTACCAAATGGGGTTAATAATTTTTTATCGATAATATATTCATTAATGCTTACCCTTTTGTGATTATATAAAATAGTGGCTGGGTTGTGATATGTCTTTTCATAAAATTCAGCTAATGGTAATAATTTTACATATCTCATATCAATTTCACTAAGATCTAAATAATTAGTTATTGGCACAAGTGATAATGACTTTATATAAATATGTTTTTCTGAAAGTATTTTTTCATTATTTCTTGGCGAGATAAATACATTTGGTATAACAAGAGTTCTTTTAAGTTTACGAGCAATTTGCAAATTTTCCATAAATTCATAAAGAAATGCACCAAATTGTTCTGTATTATATAGTTCAATATTTCTATGAAAATAAATATACCGATTATTCATATTATCCAATATTACATCGTCTTCGGGTGTTCCATTTTCTAATATTCTCTCACCAATAAACCGTTTAGTTCTTTCTAAACGGTTAAAACCATCTAATTCATAATGATTAAAACTATCGTGAATCATACGATTATTAATTGTTAATGGATAAATACAATTTGCTAAAAACAATTGGTCAATAATATACATATTACTTTTTTTCATATATTGTGGATGTTTCGAAAGTAACTCCATGATTGATAAGTCATTTCCTTTTCTAATTCCAAATGAACCGGCTAAAAAGGGCATTTGATGCGTTGCACCATCCCGTATAATATGATATTGTTTTCCAGAAATAATCCATTCTTCAACAAGTTTTTTTTCTTTTAGTGTAGGTCTTGAATCAATATCTCTAATAAGCATTATATCAACCTCAGTATGATCAATGGCTAAAAACCGCCAAATAGTTCCATTTTGAACAGGAAAATCGTGTTTTATATGAATAATTTTATCAGCATATTTTTTCAGTTCATCTACATAAGTTTTTGGAACATCTTCATAAACATAAAACCAGGTTTCCCATTGGGAACCATATGTTGTAAGTTTATCTTTGGCATTTTTAATAGCACCCTCACAATATAATGGTTTATTGCCATACAATGAATAACTAATTACTTTTTTAGACATATTATAATCTATTTATAGGCAATTTTTGTTTAAGTATTTATATAAAGATGTTAATAATAAGTATTGTTATATTATGCATAAAAATTGTTATAATACAATAATTATAACAAATGAAAACAGTAATGAACTAAACAGATTAATAGATACTGAATTCAGTCATTTTTTAACAAAAAATTATACAAGCAATGACAATGACAAATTTTATATTTATAGAACGGGAGACTATGGTATTAGTTTTAAATTATGGTCGGAATGCGCTCCTGATTTTGAATGGTTAGATGGATTGATAACAAAATACCAGAACGTATGGATTAAAAATAATTGGTTATCGGAAAATGGCAGTGCCGGTATATGGATTGGAACAATGCGTAATGGTGAAAAGGAAATAAAAAGATTAGATTGGCAGGATATGTCTTTAGAACAAGAGATGTGCACCTTTTCAAATTGGTAGGTTGTTTATATATTTTAATAGAAGTGTTGTTTTATATATTATGTTAATTGATAACACTTTAAACCTATAATTTATATATAAAAGTAAAATGAAAATAATATAGATGTAAATTAAATGGAAAATAAAATAATAAAAACTATTCCTATAAATAAAGTTAATGATACTCTCTTTTTTATTCCACATTTAGGTTTAGGTGACCAAATAGTTAATAATGGTTTAGTAAATATATTTATTGAAAAATTTAGTAATGTAGTTCTTGTTGTTAAAGAAAATCAATTAGAAACCATGAAATATATGTATAATTATACAAATAAAATTATTTTTTATACAATTACACATGACCGTGAGATAAGTCCAAAATACGGTTTTAATATAGATAAATTTATGAATATTGTTAAAGATAGTGGATATTATTTTTATCTTCAATGTAGTCACAATCTTTATTCAACATCAATTCTGGGAAAATGTTTTAGTAAATCTTTTTATTTAGAATTAGGATTAGACCCTTTATTACGTTATTCAAAATTTAGAATAGATAGAAACCATGAAAGGGAGCATGAACATTATACAAAATTTATCCAAATTTATGGAACTGATTATGTTATCATTCATCAAGATAAAGATAGAGAGCTATTACTTGATGAAAATAAAATTAAAAATTTAACACAATATGCAAATTTACGAAGATATTATATTGGTGAAAGTGATAATTTTAAATTGGATAATTTATTTGACTTCTGTCTTATTTTTGAAAAATGTAAAGAATTTCATATTATGCCAAGTAGTATTTCGATATTATGTGATCATTTGAATATATCTGCACAATTATATATACATTATTATATTCGAGAAAAAGAATGGGTAAATCAGGATATAAAACAATTATATACTAATAAAAATATAGAAATAGTATACTAATTATGAAACCAATATTTATGGAAACAGAAAATCATCAAAAAGGCTGGGGAAACGAAATATGGATTGTAAATAATGAATTGTATTGTGGGAAAATATTGCAATTTAATAAAAATGCTAAATTTAGCATGCACTATCATACCAAAAAAGATGAAACTTGGTATGTTTTGGATGGAGAATTTATGCTTAAATATATTAATGGTGAAAATGCGGATATTTTAGAGAAAAATTTATTGCCAAAAGATGTTTTGCGAATTTTACCAGGATGCTGTCATCAACTTGAATGTTTATCAGAGCAAGGAGGTCAAATATTAGAAATTTCAACCCAACATGTTGAAACAGATAGTTATCGTGTTATGAAAGGGGATAGTCAAAAATAAGATAAGTATAATAGAAAATTTTAATGGAAGTAAATATTCGTAATATTGTAGATAAACGAAAAGATATAGATAGTTAAAAATAAGTAAAATAATTTATATTAATTTTATTTATTTTTCACATACAACCATAAAACTATTATTGAGGTCAATACCACTTATAAAAATAAGTTTCATATTATGGTCTTCTAAAAAAAGTCGTAATAATTCAGGTGTTAAACAATGATTATGTTTTTTATTATGCCAAGGTCTCCAATAGCACTGACTTATATCGGGTAAATACAAAAATAAAATCCCATTTTCTTTTATTTTACTAATCCAATATTCAAGAGTTAGTGACCAATTATTTACATATTCAAGACAGTGACTGCTGAAAATATAATCATATTTGTCTCCAGGTAAATTGTCAGCATGAAAACCATCATTTAAACAATAATCAATTCCTCTAGCTCCAGGAAATTTCCATTCTTCTTGAGAATATCCAATATCTAAACCATTCCCTTTGCAAAAGTGTTTTGCATACGGTAGGGCAAATTGCGCAGCATTACCTTCAGATTGAAATTTAGGATATTTGTTATTTTTGAATTCGATAATATTCATTTATATTTAAAATGAGTTAATATCTTTAAATTAATATCTTTAAATAATAATCTTTGAAATGTCAAATGACAACTTTTAATTATTATTATTTTCAAGTAAATTAATATATTTAGTAGAGCTAAATCCTTCACAAAAAGGAATTGTTAATGTTTCTTTTGCAAATTCACGACCAATTATATCAGACACATTATAATCACCTCCTTTAACTAAATAATGCGGTTTTATAATTGATAATAATTCATATGGTGTTTTTTCATCAAAAGGAATTATATAACTGATGAAATCATATTGCTGTAACATCAATATTCTATGATGTAGGCTATTAAAAGGTCTGTTTATATTTTTATTACTTTTAACGGATTCGTCAGTATTAATACCTAATATAAGCACATCACCTAATTCACGAGCTTTTTTTAAATAAGTAATATGGCCTACATGTAATATATCAAAACAACCATTTGTAAATACGATTTTTTTATTCATTTCGTGTAATATATCTATTAAATATTGCAAGGTGTCACTCGTTACAATTTTTGGAAGTTTACTTAAATTGTATTCCGAAATATCATTACTAGAGATTATATAATTACCTACGGTTTTTACGGCTTTTTGGCAAAAATAATTACACATTTCTAGTGTTGTTTCATAGGGTATATCATTATAATAACAATAAACTAATATTGATAAACAAGTATCCCCTGCTCCGGTTACATCTATTACACTATCCTTTTTTGTTGATTTATAAATAAAATTATTAAGTAAATATCCACAAATTCCATTTTCATTTAATGTTACAACAACATTACTATTATTATATAATTTTGAATAATTTAGTAAGGCTTCTTGAATTGAATTATATTCCAAATTAGTTTTATTTAACATATTGAATTCTTTTAAATTAGGTTTTAACAAAAAAAAATCTCGATAATCATTAGCTGAGGTTCGTTTAGGGTCGATAAATATATTAATTCCAAATAATTCTAAACTTCTTAAATAGTTAAGAATGTTATCTGTAATAATACCTTTACTATAATCACTTACAACAATATATCGAATAATATGTTTATTTAATTCAATATGATTTATAATTTCATTTTCAATATTGAAATTAATAGATTCATTTGACTCTTGGTCAAAACGACTTACAATTTTTTTTTCGATAAAAATTCTATTTTTTGTTGTTGTTGTTCTACAAGCATCAATAAAATTTTTATTAGGAATTTTGAAATCATTTAATATAGATTCTATTTTTTTTGAATTCGCATCATTTCCACTTACATACAGTAGCTCAATATCAGTAATAAGATTTTTAAGATTTAATGATACATTACCTGCACCACCTATTTTATAGTCAACATTTTTAATTAAATGAACGGGGATTGGATATTCATTTGAAATTTTGTTACATATTGCATTATAATTTATATCTAACATAACATCCCCTATAATTAAAACTTTTGACTTTGTCATATACTATTTATAAATGTATGAATGTTTATATATTTATAAATATTCTATACAATATCATGCTAATAAATATCATTTTGCTAAAGTTATTTATTAAATATTTGATATAAATTTATTTGGTAAATATTTCATGTAAATCAATATCCAAGTCATTGTCATTTCTAATATTTGTAAATAACTCCTTTCCATGAATACCCATTTCTATTACATCATGGTTGTAATTTAATATACAACTATCTTTAAATCCATTAATGTGTAACGATAATAGTCGCTCTTCATATCTACTAATAATTGTATAGAAAAGCGTTTTTGAAATTAATGAATAATATGAGCGCACCGGTTGTAATATAACTCTAACTGTATCAAAAATATCATCAAAATCGATATTTTTGATTCTATCGTCTATACATACAATTTTATTTATTGTAGTATAATCAGTTATTTGTAATTTATCTATAACTTTAGATATTGTTTTTTTTGTTGCACCGTCTTTTGTTATCATAACGGTATTGTCATCATTACGACATGAATAGTCTAAATCATAAATTGGAATCGTTGGAAATTGTGTATCGATATTTGCATATTTTTCAAATATATTACGCATTGTTTTTACCCAATCAAAATAACCATTATATTTTTTTTTAATATACCGATAATTAGATGTCATCATAGCAACTTTATGAATGTGCCCATCTGATTTTAATTTTTTAATATTTTCAAATAATGGTTTAAGACCTGTTCGTGCATACCCTGCATCTAATAATTCTATAGAAAAATCTGTAAAAACAGTATTGAATTCATTTAAAATATCAGTATTATCTGAATGGTGTTTACACAATGTGCTAATACATCCATTATATATACCATTTAATAGTCCAAAATATCCGAGACATTCATCATTATCTAATATTAGTATATTCTGCTGCATAATTATTTAGAGAGTATATATAAATTTAAATTTGATATTCATAAATATAAATAATATTATATAGAAATATATAATGGGCGACTTTTTTCATAATTATTTGAAATATAAATCAAAATATCTTAAATTGAAAGAAATGATGTATGGTGGCGCACCTCCTAAAGTGAGTAACGCATCTGCTTTACCTGATGTTGAATTATCAAACGCGCTTTCTCGCATTGAAGATGAATTTATGCGTAGAGATGCGGCATTACAACATCAACTCAGCGAAGCAACTAAGCTAATCGACGCTTTGCGAGAACAAATTACATCAAACCGTGCGGAGATGTTACGCGAGCTTAGTAAATTACGTAGTGCTGTCGTAATTGCGCCATCTGTTGAAGAATCAGGTTCTAGTTTATCTGCAGCAGCGCCTGTTTCTATGAAGGATATATTACAACAATCTGCCAGTTTAAGTAAGGATTTAAATGAGATATTAACAGATGCATCAATAGAATTAAAAGAAAAAATATCAAGATTAGATAGAGCATATAGTGCTAATAAAGATATTTGTGATGCGAGCCACGAAAAAGGGTTGGTCACAAATTTATCACGATATGCCTTTTTAAAGAAAGATAATGTGTTAATGGCTAGTTTATTTGAAAGATTTTCAATGACTCGTGATTATTTAGTTTGGATGGCATTTTATCAAGATAAAATAGGTGAAAATATACAAATATTTAGAGAAAAAGTTAATTTAGATAAATTTGAAGAAAAAAATATTAATTTTATCATTGAAAATAATATAACATATTTACTTCCATTATTAGAAGGACGGTTTATTAAATTAGAGACTAAAGAGAAACTAATACCCGGGTCAAGTATATCTGGATTAAGACAATTATATATTCCAAATCCGCAATATTATATAGATAAAATTTGTGATTACACCTCAGAAATAGGCACTGGCAGGGATAAAGATAAGCTATTCACGATTGAGTGTTCTCCTTCTCAAAAAACTGCCCGTCGCAAATTGCAAACCATATTAGAATCAGATAATGATTATGATATTATTATAGACGGTGGAAATCTAATGCATCATGTACGTGGAAACCAAAATGTCCAAAATATAGTTGTAGCGTTTGAGGAATTAACTAAATTGGGGTTTAGACCCTTAGTAATACTATATCATAAGCATACGAGAGACAAATCCATTGTAGGAGAGCTTACCCGAAATAATATAAAATATATAGGCACACCTGGAGCGAATGATGATGATATATTTACATTATTGGCGTTTCTCAATAACTCTAAAAAAAATAGACCATGCCACATTTTAACTAATGATAAATATAAAAAATGGTTTGCTATATACAAACACACTGAACAAGGTCAAGAAAAACATTTTGAAGGTTTTGTTAATGATGCACTTTTAGAATATAATATAGCAGCAAACGGCAATATAACTATATCAACACCAATATTAAGATATTCTCAATGTATTCAAGTTGTTGATTCAAATGTTTGCTTACCAACAAAAACTCATGGAATGTTTAATGTGATTCCAATATAATTTGTATGTTAATAAGGTATACTTCCTATTAGATAATAGTATTAAATCTAATAATAATTTATTAGATTTAATAGCATTCAAGCTATAACCAAATTTAAATTATATTTACTATTTTATTATCATGTGTTTTAAATACATATGTATTGTACTTATCTGTTCGTGTATATAAAACATTATATTCGCCTATAAGTAAACTATCATTGTGATATATATTAGGAGGTATATATATCGCTTTGCCATAAGGAATCCTAAATTTACTAATCATCACCATATGTCCTTGTCTTTTTGCTAATACTAAAAATCCTTCAGCGTCAATATTAGCTGGTTGATGTATATGTGGTGTATCATGTGTTTCAATATAAAACCCATCACCTAATCCATCTTTTAATAAATAATCATTTTTATAGTCTTTACCTATGTTCACTCTAAAAAATGGCATTTCTGTTTTATTTTTAATTTTAAATATATCTCCATCATTTATAATTTGACATTCATAAAAATGTAATAATTCATGTGTGCATTTAATAACTGGTATTTGAATAGTATGTATTTTACTATAAAATATAGAATTAACCCCTAAAATATTATTGTCAGATAAACTACTATTTATAATTGGATTATCATAAAATAACCCATCTATAATAGTAAAATTAGGAATTTCCGGAGATAATATTTTCGGTAAAATAATATTATCTGTTTTATTTGATATAGTTATATTGTTTTTTACTAATTCAATAGTGCAATTCCTAGGAAAGATATCAATTAATTCTGTAGTAATCATAAATGCGTCTTTGGTTATTCCAATTCGGTTAACATACAACTCTTTATATTTTTCTTTCATTTACTTATTCACTTATTTTAATCTTAATATTAAATATTTATTAATCACAACATTTAATTTATAAAAAATATTATATTTATTTATTTATAATCATATAAACAAATATACTACAATATAAATATATTATTTATATTTATATGAACGTTTATCGAAAAACCGAATTTGAATGCGATTACAGCACAAATGCTGATTTAAATGTAATAAAATTAATAATTTCGCTTGATAAAAATAAATGTGAAAATCCAAAATATTTAGAATTACTATCTAAATTTATAACAATATACAATGAAAAATATGATAATATATGTGCATGTTATGATAAGTCATCTATAATTAAATCAGTTTTGACCGATGAATTGGATATACTTCATAAATTAGACCATTATATTACTAGGGTGAAAAGTTTAGAAAATGAAGTTTTAAATTTAAATAAGAAGATTCAAAGTCTACCTATTAATAAAAAAAATAACATTGATGATGTTAAAGCGGAAGTTCTCAGTGTATTTGAAAAATACACATCAAATAAAGAAGATGATTCTAAATATAGTGAAAAAAAAGATAAATCAATAAATACAAATATTGAAAATAATAATAATTTACAAATAATAAAAGAAAATTTATTAGATATTGATTATAACTTGGTTGATAAAATAAATCAACTTGTGCCTGATAATGCAGACATACTTCTAAAACATATTGTAAAGGAAATAAATGGTTCTGCCAAGGGATTATCAGACTATGTGTCTCTTTTTCAAAAATATGGTAAAGCTATCGAAAAATACAATCAAATAGTTTATTTTCAGCGTAAAGGTTGCCATTTTGTAAAAAGAGTTAAATTATAATATAATACAATATCGGTTTTTTGGAGATTTATATTGTGCATAATATATGTATTATGTTTTAAAATTGGTTATGAATAAACACCAATTTATAATTATAGATTTAAATAAACATCTATAAACCTTTCAAGTATTTCATTGTGAAGTATTTCATTTTATAGCATATATTTATGTGTTTCATAAGATACATAAATATATGCACATCAGTTAAATAGTTATCATTTTTATTTTTGAATAAAGATATATTTTTATGATTTATATATGATTATATTTATATTTTCAATATTTCCATTATATTCATGTGTAAATGTTTCTTCACACCATTTATTAATTTCCAATTGTTCAAATTTAATATTATAAGATAGTTCTTTCTTTAGTGTTTCAGTGCGTTGTTTAAGTATTTGCATTAAATCATTATTTTTAGAATTATAATAGAATACAATAGGGTCCCAAGGTCGAATCCCTAATGATTTTCTTATTTTTTGTGTATGATATATTATCATTCTTATAAAGTGGTTTTCAAATACAGATTTATCTTGCGACTTATCTAAAATTATTTTCATATTATCAACAGTCATAAGTATTTCATGCTCTGCAATTTTAGTATTCGACTGCTCTTTAATAACTAAATGTTCTTTAGGTATATCATAGCCGCAAATTTTACTAATAGAGTTTTTAATTATTTCTGATTTTTCAGTGATAGATAATACACTTAAATATTGTTTAATATTCACAATATCATTTCTATATATTTTACCCATTGAATGATTAATAGTAATAGTAATATCTGTATCTTGATTAATAGATGAATTTTCAAATATTATATCTAATACATTAATTTCTTCTCTATAGAAGTAATCTTTCATTTTTATAAGATTATTAGTTATCATTAAATTATCTGATATAACTTTAACAGATTTAATAGGGATTTTAACACTACCTAAACCCACTTTATTTCGCAATATTCTAATTGATTCACATACTTTTTGAAAATTTGCAAATATATCTTCGGATATATTATTAATAAGTTTGCTATTTATTTCAGGATAATTATGTAACAACACGCTTGTATTATTATAGAAACTTAGATTCCATTTTTTTAAATTAATAAATATTGTTTCACTTAAAAACGGCATAAACGGCGCTGCTGCTAAATTGAATTGATTAGTAATATATATTACAGTATTTAAGCTATTAATCCATTCATCATTTCCTTCTTTTCCTTTTAATCGATTACGATTAAATTTCAAATACCAATTTGTATAGTTTTCAATAAAATTATATATAGTTGTAATACATTTATTAAACTCATATTTCAACATATATGTTTTAATATTAGATATTGTGCTAATTAAACAAGATAAAATCCATTGGTCAAACTCATTAGATGTTTGAAACTCTACCATTAATATATAGGATTTTCCAGATAGATTTTCGTATTTGCGTATATTTTCAATTATAAATCTAAATGAATTAATCCATTGTTGTGTGCATTTTGTCTGTGATTTAATATCATCTTCTATAAATCGGGATGATTCTGCGTATGTTGCGGGCAAATTAAGCATATATAGACGCAAATTATCAGAACCAAATGTATTTAATGTATGAATTGGGTCGGTATAATTTCCTAGGTTTTTACTCATTTTTTTACCATCACCTGCTAATATAAGTCCACTGCAAATAACATTTTTAAAAGCAGGTTTATTGAAAAGCGCGGTAGCAATTACATGTAAAGTGTAAAACCAACCGCGGGTTTGGTCGATACCTTCACAAATAAAATCACATAATGCATCTTTTGATTCATCAAATCTAAATCCTGAAAATGGGTAATGATTTTGAGCATATGGAACACATCCACTTTCAAACCAACAATCAAAAACCTCGCTAATACGCTTATATGTTTTATTATCTTTAATGATTGCAATATGGTCAATAAATTCGCTATGTAAGTCTATTGAGTTATTTCCCCAAATTTGGTCTTTCGATAATCCACTAAATTCAATTAGCTCAGCAATAGAACCGATTACGATAATATCGGTACTATCTTGTATATTTACCCATATTGGTATAGGTGTTCCAAAAAAACGATTGCGTGAAATACACCAATCTTTTGTATCTTCTAACCATTTATTAAAACGACCTGTGCCAATATGTGATGGATACCAATTTATTTTTTTATTATTATCTATCATTTGGTCCTTTAGTTGTATTGTATTTATAAACCAACTATGAACCGCTTTATATATTAAAGGTGTATCAGTTCTCCAACAGAATGGATAGCTATGCCTATAAATTTCAGTTTTTATAATAATACCTCTATTCTCTAAATCTTTCATTACTAATTTATTAGCATCTTTATAGAAAATACCGTTTAGCTCAATACTATTAATTAATTGTGGGTCACTAGACAATGTAAACTTTCCATTTTCATCAATAGGTGTTAATATATCTGAATCATTTATAACTACACCTGCTTTTTTACACACTCTAAAATCATCTTCTCCAAATCCTGGTGCTAAATGAACTACACCTGACCCTGGTGATTTATCCTTATCGTATGCAAAACATTGGACATAATCATCTTCAATGATACGAAAAGTATGATTTTTAGTTACATTATATTGATATAATGGCTCATATATTGTGCCAACAAGATGTAAACCAATAAACACCTCTAATATTTTATAATTATAGGTATGAGTATCACTATCACTTGAATAATCACTAAAAACTTTTTCAATACAATTTTTTGCAACTATAAAATACTTATTGTCCCTTTTTGATAATATTAATACATATAATGCGTCAATATTGATACATAACGCCATATTAGATGGCAATGTCCAAGGAGTAGTTGTCCAAGCAACTATATACAAATCCTGGGCTAATCCATTATCAAATATTTTATAATCTATATATGATATTTGAGATTGAATACGAAATGCAACATAAATTGATGTAGTATCTACTTCTTTATAATTTTGACTTGCTTCAAAATTAGATATAGGAGTATTGCAGCCAACACTATATGGCATTACTCGTTTACCTTCATAAACATACCCTTTTTTATATATTTCCTTAAAGATATACCATACACTTTCCATAAAAGTAGGGTCCATGGTTTTATAATGTTCATTATTTGTAATACGCCCTACCATTTCAAATATAGGTTTCCAAGCCCCACTAAATGAATTTATAGTTTCTTTACATTTTGCATTATATTTATCTATTCCAAAATGTAAAACATCTTGTCTTGTATTTAGATTTAATATTTTATTTACAGACATTTCAATTGGCAAACCATGTGTATCATATCCTAATTTATTAACAACATTTTTATTATTCATTTTTTCAAAATAAAGAACAGTGCTTTTCATAAGACTGACAAGTATATGTCCAAAATGAAGATTACTACTACTTACAAATGGTGGTCCATCTACAAAATTAAAATTAGTATTTTTATCATGTTGTATAGACCATTTTTTGTATAGTTCATTATCTTTCCAATGGTTTATAATTTCTTTATCGTTTAAGGTGGGATTGTAATTAATACCGATTCCAAGTTCCATTATATGTTATGTTTAAAGATATTTCTTTAAATATTATTTTCAACTTTTTATATTATTTAAAAAAATAAGAGAATATATTCTGTAAAATGACACATATATATAGTAATGTATTATGAATTAAACACAGGTTCTATACAAATGCCATAAATCCAATTATAAAAATTGTAGCAAAATTGATGAAATCCAGATGGGTTAGTTTTTTCTAAATCATTAACACCATAGTCATGTCTTGCGTTTATTTCAATAAGTTTAACTAAATTATCATCGGTAATCATGAAATCACACCCAAAAACTTCAAAACCAAATTTTGTTTCTGGATACGATTTAATATTAGGTTCTAAAATTGTAAATGCACAATTTAATATTAATTCCATTTGTGAATAGTATTCATCAATGATTTCATCTGAAAGACAGTTTATTTCTTTTAAATCTTGTGGGAAATATCTATTAATAAATGTAGACTTGAAATGAGTATCGTGTATATCAATATTTGAATAGTCCGCGTTTTTATAATCATTTTTTGCAGTAATTATCTTGCCAATTTTATATAATTTATTATAATATTTACCAAATGTATCGGGATATACTATCCAATACATACGAAGATGAAATTTCTTATTACAAATAAGCATAGGATTAGTTATATATTCAGTAGCCAGTGCAAATGGAAAACGATTCAATCTTTTTTTATAATAAATTAATTCATTATTGGTTTTAACTATATTTACAAACGCCCCACCACCAGCCCCAGAACCAACAGGTCTCAATATAAGAACCATATCTTTATTTATTTCATGAATATTATTTAAATCCCAACTTTTACACATATGTTTACAACATACATCCGGAAATTGTTGTATAAAATTAAAATATAAAGCGTGTTTATTTGTAACAACATCTTTTTCAGTAGTATCACCGCGAACACCACTTCCACATATTAGATTTTTCAAAACAGTATTAACATTATATATTCTCGGGTCAAATTTCAGATATTCGTTTCCAATACTTGCGCCAAACCAGGCAAAATCTACTTTTTTTTCAATAGTATTAGAATATAGGTCTTCAAATGCAACATAGGTCCATCCATTTTTTTCAAGTATATCCATTAAATATTGATGAAGTAACCCTTGTTTGCATAAAATAGTGAATGTTTTATGTTTTGATAATATAGAAGTCATGTTATTAATTATTTTATATTATAAAAATTATTATTATATTCAAATTTTTATAATATATTTAATTATATATTATAAAAAATAAATTTAGTAATCATCACTTTTTGAAAATACAATTTTCTTTCCATCAGCAATATAGATAGTATGCTCATATTGTGCAGTAATACCATTTTTAACACATAATGGTGGATAACTATTTATACAACTATTTTTATCAAGTATCTGTAAATGAGTTTTACAATTTTGAATTTCAGATAAATATCTATTAGTAAATGGTAAAGTTTTAAACTTTCGTTTTATAGTGGAAAGTGTTTTTTTAGTGCTTTCCATTTTTAATGTAGACATATTACAATCAGGTTTCATACGAAATATAGTTGGGTCTCCTATTTCATGAACAAAGTCATCAACGGTTGAGCCAAATGTTTCGATTGCAAATACGCCTTCCGTCATGGTTTTATATATTAATTTATCGTTAGGTGAAGATGGTAGAAAATATCCACCATGTATGATACCTTTTTCTATATTATGACCTCCTAAATTTGTTATAGGATTTATATCATACGAATTCATAACCTCTTTGATAGATTTAGCCCAATCATTAATATCCACATCAATACCTGCATTTTTAATACCAGTTTCTGTAGCTTCTTTTACAGCTTTCACTAGTGTGTCATGTTTATCATTAAAATATACTGTAAATGCAGAATCTATAATCCATCCATTAACTTCTGTGCCAAAATCAATTTTAACTACATCATCTTTTTTGATTGTTGTATTATCATTATCTTCTGGATGAAAGTGTGCAGCACATGAATTTAATGAAAGACCAACGGGAAAGCCTATACCGCGATTAATACATTCTGATTTATTTGATAACTCTTCTGTTTTAGTTTCTATGATATGAACAATATCCGTTAATTTAACACCAGGTTTAATAATATTATGTAGATGACGTCTAACTTCTTTATGAATATCTGCAGCTTTTTCTAATGATTTAATTTTATCATTTTCATCGGGATGTTCCTTAGTTATTTCTCTTTGGGTAACATTTGTATTAATACCAAGTATTTTGACCATAATAATATATGAATAATAGTTTATTATTTTTAAGTGTGTTTAGTGTTGGTATACCTGTAATGAATAGGTAGATAGCATTTTTATTTATTGACTATTGTACTGAAAAAATTGATGTTTAAATATTTTTTAAAAAGAATATTACAAAACAGTTAAATCCAACAAAGAAATATGGCGTCTGAAGATAATACATTGTATGTTACTGGAAACAGTATTAAAGTTGGAGATATGCATGCCGTTCTTGGTCAAGGCATTTCATTATTTGACACCAAAATAGCGGAAATACAAGGAAAACCGTTTGATGTTTCGTTAGATAAAATAAGAACCATTCACGCCAATTGTGGGTTTAAAGCCGTTTCGTGTGAAGACACATCATTTGGCCATGGAAAGGTTGCGTCCGTTGTGAAAGATATTATAGAAGAATGTAATGAACATGATGGGGACCTTTATAATGTTATGAAAGCTATGGCGCCTAAGGTTGAAAATGTAAAATATACGTCTATTATGTCATTTAAAGATGACCATTATGAAGCATTGTTTGAGTGCGAAATGCTCTGTAAGCTATGCCCTCGTTCAGGGAAAGGAATGATTGACCCTTTCGCCATTCCATTAGAATGCACCGTTACACAGTATATCAATGGCGAGCGAACCGTATTAATTGACCGGCAGCCAATTGACAATCCCGAAAAACTTTCAATTTCACAGCAATCATTGCTAAGGGACCAACTTCACCCAAGACGCTTTTCTCTAAGGGCTTACAAACAATGGCGGTCACCAACACTACTGTAAGTGACTAAAATCCTGTCGTACATATGAAATATCATATTTTTTTCAATTTTTATCCATGATGTTATGGGCTAAAAAAAATTGATGGGTGAAAAATAAATTAGTGTAAGACAAGTAGAATTGGATTTTTCAAGACAAATGACTTGTGATAGTTTCGTTGAAGCAGGATATGCAAAGGCTGCCAAGACCATGTCTGATTGTGGTTATACTCCGTATCCACACCAGGTTGAGGGCATAAAATGGATGATAGGTAGAGAGCTGGACAGAATCGAACAGAAGGCAGGATTACTATGCGATGACCCAGGACTAGGCAAAACACTACAATCACTTGCAATGATTGCCGCAAACACGGTGTCCTTTACAAAGGATAAGACTTTGATTATTGCTCCAGTATCACTACTAGAGCAATGGCGTGACGCGGCAATACGCATGTTTCCTAACGCCAAAATCCATATTTGCCACGGGTCCAGCTCATTTACCACGAAGAAGCAGATTGACGACTCGGGGTGTTTTATTATACTGGCATCTTATAACAAGGTATTTGGCACCGTTAAAGGTGTATACCAGCGCACAATTTTACACAATGTTGCTTGGACTCGAGTCATTTGCGACGAAGTTCACAAAATCAAAAACAAGTGCAGCAAGCTTTGGAAGGGATGCAACGACATCAATGCCCAATATAGGTGGGGTCTATCTGGCACGCCAATTCAAAACAACATCAATGACATGCGGTCGCTTTTTGCCTTTCTCCACATAAGCGATGTATCCATCAAATCTAACATGTCGGTATTGAAGGATACCTACATCATGCGTCGAAATCGACACATTTTGCCAGATGCCTACAAATCGTTAAACATCAGCATTGATGACATGAGTTTCGCGGACCCACTTGAGCAGCAATTCTATGAAAATTTGAGGTTGGAAATCCAAAAGGAATTTATCCAACTTACGCGCACAGGCGACGCGAAAAACATCATGAGTCATGTGTTTGAGTTGCTGTTGCGTCTTCGCCAGGCTACGATTCACCCATGTCTTGTATACAATGGCCTTCTGCGGAAACTGATAACTTCACCAGATGATGGCTACACAGATATCGAAGAAACAAAGGGGAAGCTTATTGACCGCATTCGATTTTGGTCAAAGCGACCTTCTACAAAAATCAGCAAAATTATCGAGCTAGTGAACTCGCAAAATACAAATGACAAGACATTGATTGTTAGTCATTTCGTAGAAGAGGCTGACCTCATCCATATGTTTTTGAAGAAGCGTTTTCCTCGTCTGCGTGTTGAGATTTTCGATGGCAGTCTCCCTATTCACAAACGCAATGAGATGATTGACCGTGCCAAAGCAGGTCTGATTGACTGTCTTATCATTCAAATTCAATGTGGTGGAGTGGGTCTCAATCTCCAGATGTTCAACAAAGTGTACATAACTACTCCTGACTGGAATCCATGCAACGAAATTCAAGCGATTGCTCGTTGCCATCGTATTGGCCAAGAAAAGGATGTCGAAGTTGTCAAAATTATTATTGGAGAAGACAGCGGAAAACCGACAATTGATGAGAGAATCATCTCAATCCAGAATTCAAAGCGCATGCTGATGGCGGAATATCTCAAAGACCAAACACTTGAATTCAATGAAAATTTCCTGGGAAAAAGCACAATCAAAAATCTGACAATGAAGGATTTCGCATTCTTGTTTAAATAAACATAGTAACATACTAACGCACTAACCCCAAAAAACTAACACTTTTTTTTTATTTTACTTTGTCTCATTTTTCTTTTTGGTCGGTGTAATGCATATTTATTACAATATATATATATATATATATAACAATTGCATTATTTATTGATATTATATATTAGTATTAATATCAATAAATTTATAGTGTAAGTAATTTATATAAAGATTTAGGCACATATGTTTTCTAATGAAAAAACAGAAAACACATATAATATAAAAGGTAATTTAGGAAGTGGCTCTTATGGCTCAGTATATATAGTTGAAAAAAAAGATAACAACCAAAAGTATGCTTTAAAACGCATAAACACTTCGCAACTTAGACACACAAATGAGTATCGTCGGCAGATGCATGAAATGAATATACTTTTTTTTAATAGATGTCCGTATCTATTACATGCAATAGATGTATCATATATTAGAGAAAAATATAGACTTGATATTATAACGGAATTATATGAAGGACGTAATTTAAATAATTTGATATCAAAATATAGAGCAATAGAAAAGAGTATTCCAAATAGCTTAATTTGGACAATATTTATTCAAATATGTTTAGGTATACAATATTTGCATACAAATGGTGTAATTCATAGAGATTTAAAACCAGCCAATATACTTCTTAATGATAAGGATAATCCTACTAAAATAGTAATATGTGATTTTGGCGCATCAATTTGTCTACCTGATGAAGATGCATATTGCTGCACAAAAATTGGGACACCTTATTTTATGTCGCCAGAACAAAATAATTCAAACTATTATGATAAAAAAACAGATATATGGTCATTAGGATGCATATTATATGAATTAATAACATTAGAAAAACCGTTTGAAGCAAATAATATAAACATGTTAAATCAAAAAATCACCAAAGGGTATTACAAACCTATCGAATTAAAATCAAACAGTTTAGATAATCATATATGGTCATTTATACTTAAAAAAATGTTAACTCTAGATGCTAAATCAAGAATATCGGTTAATACTATTTTAGATTTACCAGATGTTAAGGATAAACTAAATATATATAATTTAATACACAATAATAAGAATAGTTTAGATATTCCTGAACGATTAAATGCTAAAACAGTGCAATCATCTTATGGACTATATCATTATATTATAAATTTAAAAGACGATTATGCAGCATTAATGATAAAACCTAAATCAAGTCAATTAAATAGAGAAAATCCGACAAACGATAAGAAAGAAAATTATATTCAATTAAATAACGAGAAGCCTACAAATGAAAAAAAAGACAATTATATTCAATTAAATAATTTCAACAAAAATATTATAAAATTACCAAGTATTAATAAAAAAAATAATGAACCTGTTAAAATATCAAATAAACCCATGGCAGAACGATTACGTGATATTATCAAACACAATAGATATCTACTAGGATTTTATGATCAACACAGTAATAGAGAAATGGCATTTGATAATATTGGTTTAAAAAGTTGGAAAGAGTCTGTAGCCGAATTGCCAGATTATAACTCACCTAAAAAAAAATATTTATACCAAAAAATAGAATAATAGTTTTTACCAAAAATACGATAATCGTTATTTGTTAAAAAAGATTTGATAAAAAAGATATATTAATAAGATGCTATCAAACCAACATGTTATCAATTTATATTATTATAGGATTTCTCTCGATTTTAATATTTAGAAAAACAATTATTGTATTTATTACATTATTTCTTAATTTGGAATATATATGGCAAATTTTTAACTATAAATACCAAACGGAAATGTATAAATATATTTTAACTATATTCGCATTCGCAATTATAGTATTTAGAAAGGATAGTATTATTCCATTATTACTATTATATATATATATATTTTTGATATATGAAATCATAACTATTTCAAAGTTATTTTGATAAAATTCATTTACATAACTAAAAATCGGTGTCGAAATCTGTTATTTCTAATTTTCGATAAGTATTCACATATTGATTTCTATCGTCTGATTTATCTTTAGAGCCAAAAACTAGATTATCGCCATCTGCGGCCATTTCCATATAATCAGCTATTATAGACATACAATCGCTAGCAGGGGTATCTTTAATAGTTAAGGCTACTCTAAAATGATTATTATTACGAGGTTCTCGTAATTGTTCTATATCGTGGACATGTAACTGCTCAAATTCAGTATTTGCCTTTTTCATTTGTTTTTGACCTGCATTAAGTTCGTAAAGATTAAGCCGTCTAGTTAATAATGCAGTTTTATCGAGTTGTGCATTTTCTAAATCACGAGTTAAATAATTATAATAAACATAAAATCTTTGCTCCTCTATTTTTGGTGGTCTTGCGCCTTTTTGTTTACGAGAAACATTTCTAGATTGACTTCTTTTTTTTTGATACCCCCCCGAAACAAAATCTTCTATATCAACTTGTTGACCAGGAGTACTATAATAACGATTTTGATCATTGGATTCGTGAACTCTATAATTTTGGTTATCAAACTCAATAAAACCTCCAGCATAGACTTCCTCCATATATTCATGTATTAATTCTGTTGCTTCTTCATGGCTTTTATTTCTCACAGTAAAATTTATTCTAAAATGTTTACCATTATGAGGTTGTTGTAATTGTGTTATGACGCCCACTTCTAAAGCGGCAAAATCATAATCTCTTCCATCCTCAATGATCATATCCCGTGTCTCAGTAATCCAATCCTGACATACGCCTAATTCGTATGCATTGAGCTGTCTATTTAATAATTCACCGTTTTGACCATCCTCATCTTGAAAATTACTTAATATATAATTATAAAAAACATAAAATCGTCTTACTGCATCGGGGTTGCTTGCGCCTCTTTGTTTGCGAGAAAAACTTTTAGATTGACTTCTTCTTTTTTGTTTTTGAGAACGTTTTGAAATTTTCATTTTTTTTATATAATATAGAAATATTTTTTTTTATTTTATATTATATTAAAAATATTTGCATTTTATTTGCGATAACCGCCAGAAACAAAATATTGTTCTATATCAATTTCGCCATCAATAGTATTAAAATAATAATTTTGATCATCGGACCGAAACTTTATAATAGTCATTATCAATCACCATATAACCGTTATCATATACTTCCTGCATATATGCCTCTATTAATTCTGTTGCTTCTTCATTGGATTTATTTCTCACAGAAATAACCATTCGAAAATATTTATCATTACGAGGTTGTGGTAATTGTGCTATGCCACCAACTTCTAAGACGTCATATTGTGTCCAACCATGTTCAATTATAAGATTTCTCATTACCGTCATCCAATCCTGACATATGCCTAAATTGTGTGCATTAAACTGTCTAGTATATAATTCACCATTTCTACCACCCTCATTTGGAATATTACTTAATATATAATTATAATAAACATTAAATTGTCTTACTGCATCGCGGTCTTTTGCGCCTCTTTGTTTACGATAGACATTTTTAGATTGACTTTTTTTTTTGATTTTGAGCTCCTTTTAAACTTTTCATTTTGTTATATAATATACAAATTTTTTTTATTTATTTTTTTATTTATTTTTTAACTTGAAAAGAATGAATAATATTTCCATTTATACTCCAAAAATTGGTTGTTAATGTATTATCAATAATGGTATGGCTAGTATAGCCTGTATCTAGTTTATTAAATAGCAATTTAACATTATTTCGAATTAAGATATCGTGATTAATACTTAGAGACCTTGGAATAACCATACTTGCAGCTCCGGTAGTAATATATTTTTCTTGACCGTCAACGGAATACTGTTGTAATGAGTGAACATGTCCATTTATATATAGATGAACCTTTGTTGTTGACAATAATGATTGGAAATCGCAAGTGTTGATTTCGGAAGCTGGGTGATGACCAACAACAATAGTCCATTCATTATCTAAAATATTATTTAAAATATTTTCAAACCACTGTAATTGTGTTGAACAATTCTGTGTTAGTATATTATCATGAAATTTGCAAACCCCTGGTTCAGGTCCACATGTTGGAAACTCGTAATTGCATGGGTCCCATTTACTTCTATCATTCTCGCGATAATCATTAATACATGGATTTGTATCTAATACAATAATATTTATAGATACATTATTAATATTTAGTTTACGATGATAATATCTATCGTCTAAAACCCAATTACTAATAATAGTATTTAATTGTAATTGTGCATTAGGCTCAAATCCATAATCATGATTGCCTAGCGTATTATACCAAGTTAAGTTAATTTGTCCAAATATCGAAGTATAATCTTTAGATATTTGTGGGTCAGATATATTTTCTATTCCACAATAATAAAAATTGTCTCCAGAATTTAATATAAATTTAGAATTGTATTTATTCATATGGTTATAAATAGATAATGCGGTATTCTGTGTATTTGTTAAATGATATCCACCTAACGACGCTCCTCCCCAATCACCTAGTGATATAAAATCAATTTTATTATCTAACTGATTTATATTGTTAATCGAATGAATAGTCATAGCCCAAGAGCTAAATAATAATACATAAAAAAACAGAGGTTTATTCATAGAATAATCATAATTATAATTATAATCATATTCTTTAAATAATAAATGATACATTTTACATTAAAATTTATTGATATATAATATACAAAATAATGGTAGAAGAAACAGAAGTATTTAGATTAGATTCTAAAGACTTTAATAAGAGTAAATGCTATGCGTTTGCTTATAGGACCAGAAGAGCCGGTTCTTGGCCAAATGAAAAATACTATACAACAAATCCTTTGCAGTATTTAGGAAAACACATTCGTAGTGAGGAGTGGGGAAGTAGGGATCAACATGGTGGTGCAGAAACTTTTGATAATAATGGTATAGAAACAAGAATTGTGTATGACTATGAAGGTCTTACTTGTTTTAAGGAAGTGCCATGTTTAGATGATATAGGCATGCCAGAAAAAGCGGTAGAACCAAAAGCAGCACCTGAAGCAGTAGAAGAAGATGATGGGTTTGTTATAGTAGAACGTCCTATTTATCCTGGTGGTAGAAAAAATAATCGTAAAAGTAGAAAAAATAACCGTAAAAATATAAAAAAATCAGCCAGAAAGAATAATCGAAATCTATAATAAATTATATGTGTAAAAATAATAATATATTTAGTAAAAATTAAAATATATTATTATTTATTTCAAATCAACTATTAATATTTTAGGTTAATTATAATTATCACATAATTTAAAATTAATAAAAATATATAATATACAAAATAATGTCAGATAAAACAGAATTATTTAGAGACTCATTAATAGAACCGTATATGTCTCAAGACATACTTGATTGGAAAGCTGATAAACATTGGGGAGAAGCGATTTATTGTGCTGAGCCTAATGATACTGTAGTATTATGGAGTGATTTAGAAGGAAAATATCCGAAATTTTTCATATCACCTAATAAATTTATATCAGATGCCGTTTCCACTGAATTACCATATATTGGCTCTGAAATAAATAAAATAACTGATAATTTATATCCGTTATCATTACAATCTGAGTTAGACCCATATTTTATTTTTGACTCTATAACAGGCGACATTACTGACATTAAACCCAATATAATTTTAGTTTATTTAGGCGATATAATCGGGGTTGGACCTGACAATATTAAATTAGCTAATTTGTTATTTAAATTGAAAAAATCAAAACCCAAAAAAGTTATATTACTTATGGGAAATCGTGATATAAATAGAACAATGATTTCATATATGTTAAAATTAAAAGAAAGTAGCGAAAAAAAATTGTGTGAAGTAATGAGGCAATTTATTAATAATGGGTTGAATACTACTTATTTAAATATGGGTGATGCGCCGGAGTCATCATCTAATGGGGAAGAAAAATCACATTTTGAGTATCTCCGTCGTGAAAAGTTTAATTTTTTATGGGAAACTAGTTCAAAAAACTGGCCTACACTAATATCGGATGAGCCTACTATTGTAAAAAGAATCAAACTTGTTGCAGAACATATGGGAGAAACTGATACATGGAAATTAATAGTAGACGAATGGTTGTTAGATTATGTAAAATTAGATGCAATAACGGTTGAACAAACCTATACGGATGAACATCGTGCAATTATTTATTTGTATTTAATTAATATTATGTCAAATGATAATTTTGATAGAATACTTACAACTGATAAAAAACATGCATTAAAATTTAATGCATTTCACGGTTTATTCAAAATACAGATAGATAATAGTCATTTACTTGCGTGTATCATGCATAAAGAAACTGGAAAAATAGCTATGTTATCACATTCTCTTCCTCACCGTGGAAAAATACCGATAGAGCCTGGTAAAATATTTTATAATCAGAAGGACCAAAATCGAATTGACCCGCAAATAAGCAATGACCCTCGTAAAATGCAACTTATACGAGACATAAAATTAACACAAGGTGGCCCAAATGGAAAATTTAAACTTACAAAATTGCCTCTTTTATATGGTTTAACGCAAATAGATAAGAATTATCATGACTTATTTTCTTATTTGGATAAAGATAATATAATGCGAAGAATAGAATTTGCATCAGGAATTACATCTGGGTCCTATACATTATATAAAGGGCAAAATCGATATACAGGCATAAATGCAACTATAAATACAGACCCAACATTTTCACCTGAAACTATTAAGATGATCATAAATAATATTCAAACTGCGGGCAGTTTTGATAACTTAGAAATTGATTCAACATCATTGTATATTGACCCACTCGACGAGTGCGATATATGGGCAGTCGGACATAAACCTGTGGGACATATTCCAGTTGTTATCAATTTCGAGCACCCATACAGCACTAAGCGTGTGAAACGGTTAATATGTGTTGATGTTTCAAAAATACAAAAGCAAGAATATGTAAAACCGAGTGAAAGAAGAACTATTGATAAAATATCTTCTTCATTTGCAACTTATATAATTAAGCCTGGTTGGAGCGAAGACCGTATAATAGGGCGTTTTTTCCTACAACAATCCGATTTTAATGCAGACCATACATTATTTGTTCCTCCAGTTAAAGACCACGACCCATTAAAAGATGGTAAAAAGTTGTTTGTAAATTATAGTCAAGCCGCAATACCGCTACTATTGAAATCACTTGATGATAAATTTCAACCTACATTGGAATTAACATATCGAGATGCTTTATACAAATATACATACGCAGACGGTCCTAATTATAAAAAAGCGCCAACTTTAATACAAATTGGTTTACAATTAGGTGGTCATCGTCGAAAATACCGAAAATCATATAATAAAAATTACAATACACGTCAATATCATAAAGCAAGTAAAAATACACAAATTCGTAGAAATTATAAATCTAGGAGAAATACACAAAGTGTGAGAAATAATAAATCTCGAGGTATTTATTTCAAGTAGATTATACAAAAAATATAATAAAATATTATGAAATTCATAATAAAATAATTTTAGGTATAAGTTTTTTTATATTAAATATGTATTTACTTAAAATCACTTTGTCTAGATAAATATTATCATCGAAGTCAATAAATTGTGTTCCATTACTTTTTGTTTTTGTAGATAGTAGTAAAAAATCTATATTATCGCATACATTAAATTGATGTGATTGTTTATCTGATACATAATGTAGTATTACAAGTATTGTATAATTTATAGTAATGCTATCTAAAAATTTTTTAAACTCTTCTATTTTTTTTTGAATAATAGTAAAAGATACTATTTCTAAATTAATATAAGTAAATATAAAAAGTTTATGTTCCTTTTCGGTAAGTAATGTATTGAAACGATTAACACATCTAACAAAATAATCATAATCTTTTTTATGTATTGGATTATGATGATTAAACATCGACGCACCGTTTTCAAAATAATAAGAATGGCATTGTGTTTTACTTTTGGTGTCTTGATTTGTATAATATTGTGCATCTAAAAATATTTTAAAATCGTCTTTTATAGCATGTTCTACATTTTTAATATTAGAAAAAATCCAATCAAATGGATAAGATTCTTTTTTTATATCTAATCTTTTTAATATAGTAGAACTATGGCATTGTGGTCCTAACGAGCATGCAAATTGTATGTTATTCATTTACTTATATATTTTATGATAATAAAAAAAGGATACAATAATGTAATGCATTTTCTAATCGTTTTTAATATAACCATCATTGTAACACCTTACATGTAATACGATTAATTTCAATTTGTTTTTTATAGTCAACCCAGGATATACCTTTTATCTTGGAGTATGGATTTAAAAGCGACACCATCTTATTAACATCGTTATGATGATGCCATAATTCATATATCCAATTTTCTCGTTTATGTAAGGTTGTATTATTTATTATTTTTTGATTAAACCATGTAATGGAATGTAATTTACATTCTATACATGGGATAGACGTAATTATCGCATATATTGTAGTGCGCATATTATTGCATTCTATATCTTCCAATTTACCATCAGACATATTCTCAACCAAGTTATGCAAAACATACCATATTTTATTACCATTTTTTTTAATATTATTAGAGCACCCTTGTCTTACTAACACATTGCAACAAGAACAACTTAGTATACTATTTGTTTTTGGCATGATGTAACTATATAATAGATACATATTATTATATAATTATCAAATTTTTAATTACAAAATTTATGTAGTATTTTGTATTTAGTATTTGTGTTATAAAATTGGTAAATCTCTAAAACAATTTCAAATATAAATAAACATAAGATACAGCGTTAATATAAAGATAATATTTTAATGTGAGAATATATATTATGAATTTTCTTTTTATTATTGAAGACCATTATCAATATTACGAGGGGTTCTCCGATATATTCTTAAATCAGCATAGTGTATTATATTATAATAAATATATAGATACCTATGATACATTAATACAATTGATTTCAAATGTAATGAATATAAAAGATATAAGCTCAATATTTTTTTGGGGTGATTTTATATCTAGTCCAAATTTTCGTCTATTATATCTTGAAGAAGAATGTATATTATCGTATATTATGCACAAAGACACTGATTTGTTATCTTGGAGTGTTTTTTTTAATTTTTTAAACACTTTTGAAATTGATATTTTTTTAATAGGATATGGTTATCACAATAATGTAAATTGGGCATATGTTTTAGAAAAAAAAAATAAACTTCATTTAAGTAACTCATTTGATAGTAATCTTTTTACATTTAATAATGTAGATTATTGTAATCAATTATTTAATTATAAAATTCAAGATATTGATTTAAATATTTTTAGAGATAAACCGCAATTATATATAAACAGTATATTGCATTTTCCTAGTGAAATTGTATATTGGGGTAATAATGTTTTAATTGATAATTTAAAAGATTATCATAGTGACATAATCGGATTCTCTAAAAATAATTTCGGTATTTTGTATGTTGATAGTGTGGGTGGAGTATATACATCTAATGGCACACATGATGATTTAAAAGCGTTTGTTAGTGGCATGGATAATATAAAAGAGGTATATTGTAATGAATTTGGTTTTGTATTAATTGATAAAAATCATAAATTATATACTTGGACTAACTGTAAAAATAAGGATAAATATATAGATATCGACTATAATAATATTATAGAAACAGATAAGATTAAATCTGTAGTAGTAACAGATGGAAGTTTTGCAATTTTATTTGAAAGTAATAATTTAATAACTTGGGGGAGTCGCATTTTAGGTGGAGGTATTTTTAAAAAAGATATAAAAAGTGTTCATGTAAATAGCCAAACAATAGTTACTTTAGATTATAATGGTATTTTGTCTATATTTGGTATTGATAAAATAGATAATCACTATCCGGATGTTCCGAATACTACTAAATTTTATAAAATTATACCATTTGAACGTGGATTTATGTGCGAATATGATAAAAACCAAATTTTTTTATTTCCTTATCATAATATCGTATTGAAAAATGAGCATAATATACTAATAGATATAATTAAAACAGTGAGTAATAAAGGGATTACATTTTTTTTAAATAAAATGGGATTTGTATATAAATTAGATGAAAATTATGAATTTAGTATTATTGGTAAAAGATTTATTAATATATTTATATTTAATAATGAGCTGGTTGGCATACAGGATGATCTAACCCTATTTATAAATAATTGTCGTGTAGAAGGAAATAAAGTATTAGACATTATCATCATAGGAAATTCAGCTATTTATCTAGTTAATGAGAAACAACAAATAATATATTATCGTAATGAATTATTTGGTCCAATAGATGTAAAATATCCATATAAATTTGTTAAAAATAATTATAGTTTAAGTATTATATATGGGGATGGAAATTTAAAATTACTTGGAAATTTAAGTTATGGTGGTATGTTTAATAATAATTGTATTAATATTATTAGTGGATTTTATGATATTATTCCATATTATAATGGTTTTTTTGGAATAAGAGATGTGTCTAAATTGATTAAATTGAATAATATTATACTTAAACATTTAGAAAACCCAATATTATCAAATAAATTTTGCAAAAATAGTTGTAAAATTGATAATACACTTATTATACCATATAATGGAGATAACATAAGTCTCTTTTCATATGATTTAACCGAGCGTTTTTATATTTGTAATAATGGTTATAAATTTATATCATTAAATGATATTATATTTTTAATAACTGATATTGGTGTATTTAGCAAAAATTCATTTGGATTTTATCAAAAATACGATTTTTTCAATACAGATGTAATGCAATATAAACTAATTAATAATATTTTTCTTTGTATTTATATAGATACATTTCCATTTGATATTGATTTTGAGATATTAACTATACCTGAATATTCTGAACCAAATACATCAGTTGGTTTTTTTATAACAAGTGATAATAATTTAAATAAAGAATTTAAATATCATATTATTAATAATGATAATAATACAAATAAGAAATTTCATATTGATGGGAATGTCCTTAAATTGTCAAAGGCAATATTTGACAAATGCTCGGAAAATGCAAATAATCAGTTAATTATAAAAACAGAAGATAATAATGGTTTTGGATTTATAAAAACATTTGATTTTAAGCTAAAAATCAGTTGTATTGTTAATAATAATATATCTTTAGAGATATCAAATAATATATTCTATAAAAAAAGATATATTATTGGAGAATTATCAACTAGTGTTAAAACAGTATATAACGAATATAATTTTAAATTATCAGATGATTTAAAAAATGATAATAATTTGTTTGATATAATAAATAATAAAATAGTAATTATAAAAAGAGGAATTATATATGACAAATCGGATTATAATATATGTATAAAAGCAATACAAACTTTTAATAATTTAATAATAGAGCCAAGTATAATAAATCTAAGATATATTCATTTAGATTCATACCAACCAGGTATTTCTATTACAAATTCATATATCAATGAGCAATCCTTAAATTTATATGTTGGCACATTTATGTATATTACAAATAATATATTAAAGGATAATTTAAAATTTATTTTAGAATCACATAATGATATTTTCACAATAAAATCTAAAAATCAATTATATTTGCAAAAATATGCTATGTATTTATTAGATGATTTATATAAATTAAAAGTGTCTGTTAGTGAAAATGAGTCAACAATATTTTTAGATATTAAAATTATACGTAGTAATAAATTATCATTAGATGTTTGTTTAGACCATGGTAAATATTTGCAAAATTCAAATATTTTGTTAGTAGGTGAATTAAAGGTAATAAATAATCATAATCCATATTTGCTTGAATTCTATGATTATATTGATGGAATTAAAATAGATAATAATAACAATAATTTTGTATTAGATGGTACATGTGTGTATCTTTCAAATTTACAAATTACCAATAACCAAGAAATTATAATCAGATGTAGTGTTAAAAATTCAGCAATATTTACTTCTAAAAAATTTATGATTTCATATACAAATTCAGACTTTTTTTTCGATATAGATAATAAAAATATTATAGAAGGAAGTGATGATTTAATAGTGTCATTAATAAATACTTTTTATAAAACTGAAACCATACATGATGATAATTATATATATAAATTAATATCTCATATTAACAATATTGATGTATCAAGTGATAATAATGAATTTGAAATTATAAATAATGACCAAATAAAAATAAAGTATGTGCCATATGTATCTGATAAATCAAATTATACATTATTTATTGGTCAATTTTATAATGATAAATTGATATTTTATAGAAAAATAGATATTAATATTATACCATCATTATTTAGACCTACGGAGATGTTGTTATCATCTAATATTATTTATAAAGATATAACCTATATAGGAATTATCTCGGTAGTAAACAATGATTTACCTGAATATATATATACAACTAATTCCGATTATTTTGAAATAATTGATAATCAAATATTTAAAAAGCCGGGGTTTATTGTGGATAATAATATAAAAGAATATAAAATAATTATAAAATGTGTTTATAAAAAAAATCCCAAGTTTTTGTTTATGAAAGAATGCCTATTAGTATCTGAAAAAAAACGAAATATATCAAATATAAGCTATACAAGTAGTATAAAACTATTTGATATTACATTATCTAATTATATTATAAACTTAGATTCATATGATTTATGTATAGGATATCTTGATACAAAATCAAATAATAATTATCAGTATACATATACTATAGGAAATACACATGATTACGAGTTATTTGATATTATAGATAGAAATATTTTAAAAATACGAAATTTTAAGTTAGCTAAAGGTAAATTACAGTTACATGTGCCTATATTATCATATATAAGTGCAACTGAATTTATTGAAAAAGTTTTAACAATTCAAATAATGTGTAATGGAAATATTTTAGAAATTAAAACACCTCGTAATATTATTTTAACTAATAATACGATAGAGCATAAAAGTGAAAATTATATTATTGGATTACTTAAAACAATAGACGACGAAAATAATGAATATATATATAATTTACAGGAAACAATACAGGATATGCATCAATATAATAACAATAGTGATTTTGAGCTAATAAATGAAAATCAGCTTAAAATTAAACATACTCCTAATTATTATAATAAAGACAGGTATACAATAATTATAAGAGCTAGACGATTAGATTATCCCGATATATATATTGATAGATTTGTATACGTTTATGTTATAAAACCTTTTACTGAATGTGAAACTTTAGAGCGTTCTTCATTATATCCGGATACTATTATATTATCTAATAATTATATAAATAAAAACTCAAATTATATAGGATATTTCAAAGTATTATCGAATGGAATAGAGTTAGAAAATTTTAAGTATACTATTTATGAAAAGGGTACACATTTATTATATTTAAACTATTTTGAAATATTAAATGAAAATCAACTTATTTTTCATAATATTAGTGGATTAGAGTTAAAGAGCAATTATAAAATAAATATTGTTGCACATTTCAATGATGTATTTTTTGAGAAAGAGTTTATAATTAGCTCAGACCATAATTATGGATATAAGATAAGAATAAATCAGATGAATGAATATATTATAAATTTGAATACATATTGTGGTATAGATACATATATTGGAGAGGTTGATATATATCCGAATAATACAACTTGGAATATTACAACAATTGGTAATTTTAATATAGTTGATAATAAACTATATATTACAAATGATAATTATAAATTATATAATAGTTTGACCATTTATGCTAAAACAACAAATGGTCAAGACCTGGAAATAAATAATATATTTAAATACAATATTGTAGAGTTTTCGCATGAAATAGATATACTAACTAGAGAAACAAATATTATTATATACGAGGAAACTGCTTTTATTAAATTTAATACAAATAATTGTAATTATTATTTAGGACTTGTAAAAAATAATGAATATAATATATTACAAGGCACAATCAATTTAGAATATCATAAAATATATTTATCTAATAATAATTTAATTGAGTTAATTCCTAAAAAACTAGGTAATTCTATTGTAGATTTTGAATTATACGATAACGATAATAGATATATGCATAAAATACGTATATATATAACAAATAGTTCTAAATCGGACATTACTAATCATGAAATAAATATAGCAAATATAAAATCGGCTGACACTTTTGATTATTTAACTAGTAACCCATTATTTAAATCCATCAGAGTTACATTAAATCGTGCTATATATAAAAATGATATGACATATGTTAGTATTCGTGATACTGGATTTAAATGTATATATAATCATATCTATAATTCAAATAATCAAACCCTTCAAAATATTATTATAATTTTAGAATGTCTTTATTTAGATAAAGTGCCTTGTATTTTTTTTGATATAATCGATGATACATATCAATCCATTGTGCATAAACTAAATTGTAAGCTTTTATTAAATATTCCAGAATATATTGGAATTGAGCATATTAAAGTAAATAGATTAAGTCTTATTTCAGATGAGTATATAGAATATTCTGACAAATTAAATCGGTTAATACCTGGACCTAAAAACACGCAATTTATATTGAATGTAAAAGTTTCAGGGTTATATACATTAGAAAAAATGAATAATTTATAATTTTATATAGACTGTATTGAGCGTTAGTAAAATTAAAATATCTTCTAACTGAATATATATTATGAATCCAATATTAGATAATACAGTAATTAGTTATAATGAATTAAAAGTTGGTAATTTTATAAATAATAATGGATATATTCTAAAAGAATTTATTGGAGATAATCATTTATTTTGCATATATGATACCACATTATATATTCGTGAACAAGCAAATAAAACGCGATATAGTGTAGTATTTACAAAAAATGGGTTTCAAGAATATACAGTTTTAATATATGCAATTATTTTTCCAGAAAGTAAATATGCGATTACCATATCTAATAACAAAATACCTATTGGCACTACAATAGGTAATATAGGAATTATTAAATGCAATGATACTATTTTTTATAATTTTGTTTTTGATGCAAATGATATGGATAATAATTATTTCATTTTAACGGAAGAAAAACTGTTACATATTAAACCTCAATATAGCACAATTCCATCCGAGTATAAAATTCTTATTGAAATAAATAATATGATTACTATTATGCATATAGAGTGCTATAGACCTACATTAGTATTAAGTAATAATTATATAGAATTAGACATTAATTGCACAAAAGTTGGTAAATTTGTAATATCGGATATATCAATAAAATATGCCATGCGTATTGTTGATAATGATAACTTGTATATTGAAAATGATGAGCTATACATTAAAAAAAATGTAGGTATAAGTGTGCATAATATAACTGTTGAAATTAAGTCAAATGTTAATATTTTTACATATGACTTTCAGATATTTGTTATACCTTTTATTTATTTAACAAATAATAATGTAAATATAGACCAAAACGAGATGTTTATAGGATATATTGAAAACAACAATAGTAATATAGAATGTATATATACGCTATGCAATAGTGATGACAATCAGTATTTTGAAATTGTAGATATGAATAGGCTAATGATAAATAAAATTCCTGATTATAGAAATACAAATATTTATACAATTTCAATAATGTGTAAATTTATTATAGATGATAATGAAATTAATTATGTTAAAAATACATTTATATATGTATTTTTTAATGAAATATCAAATACAGACTTAAATATTATGATTGATGATAGAAAAAAAGCGAGATATGAATTTTCATCACAATTATCAGATACAGTACAGTTTACGATTACATCAAGAAATAATCCAAGAAAATTAAGATTGATAATGATTTCTGGTGGTGAAATATGTGTTGGCAATAGTCGCAAATTAGATATTGATGAATATATATTGATGTTTAGTGATTATAAATATCATTTCAAATACACAAATCGCAATATTGGTAATAATAAACTATTATTTTATATAATTGATGGACATGATAAGCAATATAGCACTTTAGAAATATATATAAATGTTAACGATACAATATACCACAATGTTAATACATTAAATATTGAAAATATTATCAAATTTACAAATACAACTACAATAAATTCATTGAATTCGGATATTCCAAAATCATTTACTGCTCAAATATTTAAATTAAATCCAGGTGTTGATATACAGCATATATCAAAAAGGATAAATAATTGCCAAATAATATATAATACAAATAAAAATAAATGCAGACATAATAATTATTTAAGTTTAGTAATTCAGCCTATTACGTTGACTGGATATATGTCAAATATGAATGCGATATATGTAAAATGTATTAATAATTATACCGGTGAATCATCTATAAATTCTGAAAATCCGATGATTATAACATTACATCTACCAAAATATCGCGCAGCTAAAAATCTATTTGCTTATAGCATGCATGATTGTTTATCAGGGTTTGATGGTCGATTTCTACCTTTAGTTCCTCTACAACATAGTTATCAAAATGTATATTTTAATTTAACATTGGATGGTTCCTCTTCTACTTATGTAATAAGTGATAATTCAGTTGCGCCTAAATGTTTTTTAAGTGGTACAAATATTTTAACATCGAATGGCTATCAAATTATAGATAATTTAAAAATTGGAGATAAAATTATAACACATGATTTCAGAGATATAGAGATTTTAGATATTTGCAAAGTGATTGTGCCATCAAATAAAATAAATGACCCTTATTTAATATCAAATGGAAGTTTTGGTGCTATATCTGATTTATATTTGTCACCATTACATCAAATTCTTATTGAAGATAAATTTGTGTGTATTAAACAATTAGAAAATGTGCAGCAAGTATTTGTGAGTTTTACATTAGAATATTATCATATAAAAACGGCAGATTATTTTAGAGATACTATTGTTGCGGAGGGAGTAATAACTGAAACATGGTCTGGTATAGACCCGCTTGATTTTGAGTTTACTCATGAAAGCGAGTTTAATACTAAGTTTAATACTGTAAAAATAGATAATTATAGTAGAAAGTTACTTGTGTAAATTATAATAGATAATTATAATAGATAATTATGTTATTTATCTATTATAATTGTGTAAATAATGTTATTTCCAGATAATATTTTTAAAGAAATTACCAAAACTGCTCTCTTTATTATAATAGTGGAATAAGTCACTTATACTAGTGCCTAATGTTTCATGTGTATTATTTGTTAATTTTGTATTAATATGTATTTTCGCTTCATAATTACTTTCATATGGAATGAATTTATCAATAATATGTTTTTCAATCATTTTTTTATTAAAAGTATTATTACCATCAATTGACGGTTTATAATAATCTAACATACTTAATAAGATATAGAATAAATTGGTATGTTGTCTTAGACAATTATAGCATTGATTGCATAATTCTCTAAATCTTTTATAATGTTTGCTTTCAAACCCACCCATCATATCAATCATATCACTTGTAAGTCTAATTTCACTTCCACCAAATGCATTTTTTGTTATTATTTTAGGGTCATATCCTAATATATAACTAAAATCAATATGAAATAATCGACCATCTTCGGTTACCATTATATTATCAAGATGACGGTCCCCAATACCTAGCAGATAACTTATTACACAATAACCAGCACAGCTTTTTACAAATCGTTCTCTCAATATTTCCATAGATAAATCTCCATTATGTTCTATGATATAATTTTGAATAGTAAATTTTAACTTTTCATGAATATTATACACTGTTTCGCAGTTTTTAACTATTTCAACGAACCCCTGTCTATCATCAAGTGGTAAAATGGCATAATGGACTAAATCCATATCAATACCAAGCTCTCTATGTATAATAAGGTCCATTAATAATATTATTTTACTTACGATGTAGTCTTTACGGACATCTTCTTTTTTGTATAAAACAGAGAAAATGTAATTTTCATATTCATTATTTGCATTTTTATTTATACAATTAAAAGGTATCAATATAGGTTTTGTTGCACTTTCTTTAGATTCAATATTTGCGATATCTATTCCAATTGTTAAGTTACTCGGTTGAATGGGTAAGCTAATCGGATAATTTTCAAAATAATTAATATGCAACATATGGTCGCGTATAATATCCTTTAATGAGCTAATATTTTGATTTTTTTCAATAATTAGACTTAAATTTTTAAAAAAACTTTCACTATTCATTAAAACTTCTTTATTTTCTTCATTACATATTTCTTGAACACGGTCTAATAATTTAATTTTAATACTATGATATACCGCTTTATGCTCTTTATCTGCCATTTGTATGTTTAATTCCCAATAAAAATAATTTAAAAAAATATAATTGTGTAATGAAATATGAATTAAATAGTTCGAAATTTGACATTTTTGTTTTACTCTATTATAATAAAATCGAATTGTATACACTAAATAAGGTAAATAACTAAGTAATTCTTCAATGGATGCTTTGCTAAGACTTTCAAAAATATAATTTCGCACTTCCTTTTCACTAATATATGGATATAAGCATATTATTGCATCTTCTGGTGTAAAACATTGATTACATTTATAACTGCACATTAACATTTCACAAGATACAGTTCTTGGTTTATATAGCAATTCTAATATTTCTTTTTTATGAAACACCGAAATTTCCTTCCAATTAATCGATTTAATTAAAGGTATAATCCAGCGTGAATGACCTCCAAAATATTGCCTATTTTCCCAAAGCAATGTTTTCTCTCTTTTAGTGTATACATGGTCTGGTAAATAATACTGTATATCTCTAAAAACAGAGAGGTAAAATTTAGCTATTTTATTATATGATTTGGATACCGATGCCATTTTTTTATAGTTAGGCACATCTAAAATAATATTATTAAATATCTTAATAAGGTCACTTATTTCGTTTATATTCTGAATTTTTTTATAACATATTATGCAAACACGATTTTCGTCAGTATTATATCCAAGTGTTTCCAGGGTTTTATCACGGATTGTATCTGGAATGTAATTTTTAATATCAAATGGATTATATTCGGGTTTTGGGCAACTCTCTATACATTTAGGTATGATAATACTATAATTACAACATTCCCAGCAAAATATACCTCCACAACTTCGACAATGATGTCGTCTTCTAAATAATCCAAAATCCTTTTCACAAATAGAGCATTTTGTTGCCATATCATCTCTTACCCAAGCATGCCTTTTACGTTCATCTAATAATGAAGTGCAATCATCAACTATCAAATAATGGTCTTCATCTTCAGTGTCTTCTTTATTTGTATCTTTATCTATTTGCATTTTTATTTGTATCTTACAATATATTAATTAACTTTATATTTTTTAATATATTGTAAATTTATAATTGATAAACAAGTGATTCTATATATTATGTTTATTAATAGTAAATATTATCTAATAGATAACCAGTTTTACTAAAATGGATAATGCAACAATATGCCATATACTATTAACAGGTCTGGCAATTGAAAACATATCAACGACATAATTATTCCATAGAAATTGCCCTAAAACCATAAGTAATAAATATACTCCCAAATATATTAGAAAAAAAGATATAAGAGCTGATTTATTTTCATTTGCAGCTAAGTTATTCTCATAATGTTCTTGATTTGTTCCATTCTCTCTAATAAAACTTTCAACAATTTTTTGAAGTGTCATTTTATATAATATGTATATATATTTTTTTTAATAAACTATTTTTTTTTATTATTTAATTAAATAGTTATTGTATCTATTGTATCGATTGTATTGATTTGTATTGATTGTGTTTTCAATTCAGATTAATCGACTATTTTTTCAATAAGTATTTTTTCATCTTCAGTTAATTCAAATAGGGTATATAATTGTGCATCAGTATATTTTATTTTGAAATCAATTAGAGGAATACTCTCCCAAATAAAAGGTGGTATAAATGGATTAGAAGCATAATTATTTGTAATAAATCGTATTACTTTTGACCTAGTTAAATACCATATAATATTATCCTTTGTATCATCATTTATTACAATAAATCTGCCATCATTACCATATTTTGTAGATATATCAAATATATGTGACCCGCCTTTTTTTTTACTTGAAGCATATCGTATCCATTTTCTAGTTATAAAAAGGCATGACCCTTCATCTATTTCTTCTTTTATACTTTTTATTAAATTAATTTTTGCATGTCTATTACTTAAAATTTTATCAGATAATTTTTTAATTTCAAATAAATTATTGGATGTAGGAGTTGGTAAATTTAAACTTATATTATGTATTATATCATTTCTAAATACGCAACATACATTTTCATTATTAACTTTTAGGGATTTTGTTGCTAAATAGTATCCAATAAAAGTAGCCACATCAAAATCGGTAACCGTATGCACTATATAATTTACTTGAAACTTATTTAAACATATATTTGCTTTATGTTTTGGTATAATAAATCGATTAGGAACTACATACAAATTTAACCCATCATTTACCAAATTTTCATAAGCAAATTTCATAAATGACACATAAAAATTGTTGTAATTACATTTATTATATGGTGGATTGCCAATAACAGCATTAAATTTATCTAATCCATAAACTTTTTTAATATCAATTTCCAATGTATCACCACAATAACTATTTATTTTATATTCCATTTGATTGCCACATACCATTTCTGCTTCAGCTAATAATAATTCAGTTGTAATTGCTACATTTAAAGCGCTTAAATCGGCGAAATATATACATTTGTTTATAATCACCTGCATACGCTCATATGCATTAGGATATAGTGTCTTCAATCCATTATTAAACTTTTGAAATATAGCTAAGACAAAATTGCCCTTTCCGCAGCAAGGCTCAAATGTAGTATTTACTTTTGTCCAATATTCTATAGGGACTAGGTCTAACATCTTATCTACTAATACAACTGGTGTAGGAATTTCTGCGTTATTTTTATATTCTTCTAATGATGGCACGAAATGTTTTGCTATTAATTCTCGGCGTTTTTTACCATCTGCATTTTTATAAATTTCTTTAATTGCACTTACTGTATTATTATGTTGCTCACCCAATTCGATTAATCTCATTATAATTATATCTATATGTTCTTCTTTAAGTTCTGACTTATTTACACGATTAAATATAATAATTCGGATTGTGTCACGCTTTTTAATATCTAAACTATAATACATCGAGCCAATCGTATTATTATTATTAGAATGAGTTAATAATGCCAACAAACATACTGTTTGTTGAAATAATTTATCAATTGCAGTATATTTAGTTTCTTCTTCATTATCTTGGTCTTCATTATCTTGGTTTTCATCACCGTTTTCTGAAGTATTATCTTCATTATCTTGGTTTTCATCACCATCTTCCAAATCAATGATATTACTATCATTTATGATTGTTGCAACTGAGCCTGCTTTTGGTAAATCCATATTCTTACCACCCAATTTATTATTTAATTCTTCTATATCTATTTGATTAGTATTATCTGAATTTTTCTTATCGTTATTTTGTTTCTTTAAAAATACATCCAATATATCATCTTTCATACCGATACAATTGTTAAAAATGGTATCTTCTAGTAAATCACTAGCAATAGCGTTACCTATCTTAGAGCATATTTCTGAAATATCGGATTGGTCCATATTACCAAAATTATATTGTTTTGGATTAAATAGGAATACATTCATTTGTAATAATTTGTATATTGCATCTGAATATGACATATTTTTATTTAACATATTACATATTTCTTTTTGAAACAACAGTGTTCTTTGAAAATTGAAATCAACAATACAACCAACTTTTTTACCATGAGCTTCTGTCATACATCGCATTATTCGTTGTAAGTAATAATCCATATTAGTGCTATCATCAAACATAAATACTACATCACACTTTTCAAATGTAATACCAAGTGACCCTTGGTCTCCCAACAGCACTATTAATCCGTCTTTTGATTCATTTTTTGTTATTTCTAATTGTTTATTTATGTAATCGGTTAGATTTAAATCCATATTTCCAAAGTTTGAATTTGCGTTAGAATATACCACTCTATACTCACTCCAAAGATTATGTTCATTTAAAAATCGTATGATTGTTTTCTGTAATATATCTATTGACCCTACCTTGGGTAGGAAGCAAATATGGACTAAGGGATTATCGGATGTGCTTATCCTACTTTTATATTTTGATTGGCATTCTTGAACTTCGCGCATAATACTATTTTCATTTGGGTTATTTGAAATAAACCAATTAAGAAGACCTTTTAATAGTTTAATTCCGCTAGGTGAATTCCCTAATTGAAATGCATCTGAATATTTACTTGATTTCTTATTGTTTTTCTTAGATTGTTCCAAAGCAAATATACTTTTCCAATCAAATCCTAAGCTCATACCGGTTTCTTGATTATATTTAATAATTGCATCGTGTAATGCCTTAGGCAATTCTGGTCGATTGTGAATTGGTATTGGACAGAAACTATAGTCTTTATTCAAATGGTCATTTTGCATACATTCTTCAAATATAGGACCGTGTCGAGCTATCATTGATTCTCTAACAATTGGATTATCAATATTTTGCATATAGGTTTCATCAATAAATGTCCAATTATAAATATCCGATATACCGTAAAATTTCTTAGTCTTATCAGGTGTAGCGGAGATATGGATTATTATTTTATTGCTCGTCAATTTATTACTTATAATTTTCTTGATAATCTTACGATTAGTCTTGGCGGTTGAACCACCATGTTGAGATTCATCAATAACAATTAAATCAGGATTATATAGTGATAACCAATCTCCCTTTGTATTTGTTTTATCTAATTTTAAAAATTGCATACCTACAAAAATAATTCCTTTAAAGTCGTCATTAATCTTTAATTCAATTTCCTCTTTGCATATTCTCTTACTATGATTTAAAATGTTAAAATCATGATATTTTTGAATAGTTGTTATAAATTCCGGAATTGTATGTGGCACAGATGTAATAAATACACATCTATTAATATTTCCAGTTCTAATTAATTCAGCTACTGTAAGTAATGCGGTTATCGATTTACCTGAACGACATTTATGTGCAATAATAAATCGGTTTTTATTTTCATCAGTTAGCCGAGTAATAGATAGCATTGTCATCTGTTGATGAAGACGAATATTTAGCATTGTTTTATTATATTTCAAAAAATCAGTATTAATTATATCAATACTTTCATCAATTGATTTATTATTAAATACTTGTTGAAATTTATTAAATGCCAGTTTTATGTCATCTTCATCAAATAACATTTTGTTTTTAATTATACTGACATGTAATTCTTTTACGCGTTCACTACCGATTTGATAGTTATGATGTATAATATCACTTTTCGATTTCACGATTAGCGCTGGTAGAAATTGTTTATTCAGGTATATTTTTTTAGAAATGTCTGCTAACTTCTGTATATCAGTATCATCTGGTTTGATATTATCTCTAAATTTTACTGATATTGGTGTAATATTAGGTCCATCTATCAATGTAATATCAGACTTGTCGCCTCCAGACCGAATATTATTAGGTATAATCTCATTTATATTTTGTAAAATCCGTAATGTGTTAGCACTAAAATTCCCGGTTTGAACAATTCCCTTTATTGGCAACATTTTACAGGTTATCAATAATTTACAAACACCTTCATAGATGAAGCCTTTTTCAGATGTGTTTTTACCTAATTGCATTATTGAATCATAATTTATACCAGCAACCATTTTCTGTAAAATATCGCGTAAAGTAATACATGCTTGGTTCATTGTAACTTAATAGTGATAATTTATTTATTTATTTCATATCGATATCAAATTTTTTATGTAACCCTGCATTTGACAAATATTTCTGTTTTACATAAAAATATATTAGCTTATAAAATTATAAATAGAAAGAAAAATAGGTGTAAATCATTTATCTTTATTAATAATATAAAACAAGATGAGTAATAGTATAGACAATAATTTAAATAGAATTTTTATAAATCTGAAAATATTAAGTAATGTAAAGGAATACGATAAATTATTAACTGTAGATGATATAGATATAATAGAAATTGATAATGCGGGTATAACGCAACCATTAAGAAGATGGTGGACAGGTCGGTCTAGAGCTGAAACTATTGAATTTTTAAATACATTTATATCGGAAACATTTGCAATTATTGATGATACTTTAAATAATGAAATAACTGGGTCAGTGCATACTAATTTTTTTAAAGAGAGTAATCATAATATATTACAACGATTTCTTTTAGAGCTAAGCAATTCAATAAAAGGACTGCATAATTTAAAAATAACTTATGGCTATGATATTAAATTTAAAAGCCAATTGGATAATCTCATAGAAGGTATTGAATTTAGGATTGAAAAAATTAAAGAAGCACTTCGTATAAATTTACCTTAAAATATAATTAATAAAATAAATAGAAAAACCATTCACGATTGTTAAGTTATACATAATATTATTTATAATAGGTTATAAATAATATTAATATTATACTAAATAAATATTCTGCTCGTAGACGGAGTCGAACCGCCGACTAGAGATTCAAAGTCTCTCGTGCTAACCACTACACTATACGAGCTATATATATGATAATACTTTTATTTTAATATTGAGTAAATAACGCACATAGGTTATAAATTTATTTAGAATATGATTTAGCAAAAATATATCTAATGCCCCTCACCACAACTAGCAAAATGGGGTGAGCCTAAAAAAAATTTAGATAATTTAATATCTAATTGAGTTTCATTTAAATCTAATATATCTACAATTTTAAGAATTGTCCTATATAAATCGGTTTCATCATTAACAGATAAGCTATTTATATCATTATAGAAATCATTATCATTATAGTATGACTCCTTTACTTTTTTTTTTATAATTAACAAGTTAGCTAAGTCATTAATTCCATTCCATTCAATTAATTCGCATTCTTTTGAATAATTATTCCTGATTATATCATAACTCAGATTTACAAATTTAATAAATTTGGCAATATCATTAGATAACGATGACATTTTCTATATTATTTTTAGTGGTTTTCTTTCTATATTGTTTCTTTTTTTCACCTGTTTTTTCAGTAAATTCAATAGCATAGTTTTTAATTGCTGCTTTAGGAAATAATATTTCTCTATAAGCATTCAGTTTTTTAAAACATTTAGATATTGTTACAGCACTTATTTTAGTTGCATTATGAACCATATTTTTATTTATACCTAATGATAGAACTGTCGAGATTAAGAATATAGCACCTGCGGCAATTGATGGTGGCGTATTGTCATCTAAAATATCCATTCGTATTGCATTAAATACGATAAATTGACAAACATATTTTATATCTAAATCCATATTTAGATTGCTGCAAAACCGGTCAATATAATCAAAAGGATTTGTGCTTACGATATGAATCATTGTGGTTTTATTTTTTTGATTAATAATTTCTTCAAATTTCTTTTTACCACGGGTCATTTCACTTACACTAATACCGAAAATTTCAGACATTTCTTTAATAGACCTCGGAACATTATTTTTTTTACAAGCAAAATAAGCACAACTAGCTTTAATACCCTTTCTATTAGAACCTCTTGAAATTTTTTGTTCACTTACCATTTTATAATAGGTTTTAGCATCATCAATTATAATATTAGCAATACCTGCATGAAGACATTTATTTTGAATATCTGTAAATGTATTCCACAAACTTCTTTCACGGTAAGGCATAATATTATATTGATGATACTGTCTAAGTCTTGAAAATTCACCATATTTATGACCTATAATACTGCCCAATGAGCTTTCAGGAAGAAGACTATTAGTTGGCATACCTACTCTATTGGGGTCTACTCCTTTTGTATCACTATCACCATAAAATCGCCATTCTTGCTCCATATTTAATTTATGATCTTGTTTTACACCACATAGGCGACATTCATATTGTCCATCTACTATAATAAGACCATTCTCTTTATTACAATAATTGCAAAAAAATTCATCATCGATAAATGTATCATCTGATATTAAATCATTATCCGTTGAAATTAAGAAAGAAGAAAATATATCCTTAATCGCGTCTCTACTTAAAGCATTGCTGCACATTTAAATCTTTATATTTAGATAAATTTATATATATATCTTTATATTGTTTTCAATTTTTTTATATATTATTAATTCATTCGTTATTATTATCTTTTTTTAAAATTTAATTTACATATAAATAACTAAATGAGTAATTTAAATTTATTTAATGATACAGATAATAACATAATTAACTCAAATAATGATAATTTTCGGAATATCGTAATAAATAAAAAAGATAAAAAAGGAAATAAAAAAAGACAAATTAATTTTTCAAATGATACTATGAATCAAAATATAGGTATTAATATACTTAAAGATGACTATGAAATAAAAATAGATGATAACAATATAATATATTCTGACATGGTAAAAAATGATGAATCTAGTAATATATCAGAACAAGAATTAGAATCTAAAACTGAGATTAATTATGAATTAGAAAAAATAGCTGAAAATAGCATTTTAGTATTACACGAAGTTAATAATACCTTAGTTGAAGACACGACTACTGATTTAGTTGAAGACACGACTACTGATTTAGTTGAAGACACGACTACTGATTTAGTTGAAGACACAACTTCTAATTTAGTTGAAGACACAACTTCTAATTTAGTTGAAGAAGTAGATGTTACACCATGTAATGAAATAAACATAACGATGGACAATACTAGTAAGGTAGATATAATGGATGATAAAGTTGAATATCTCAATTTAATTAGAATGATAAGTAACGATTATGAAGAATACAGGAATCAATTAAATAATAATCTTGATAAATACAAACAAGAATTAATTAATAATTACGATAATAGATTAATAAATATGAGTATAATAGATAGTAGATTAAGTCAAACAGAAATAAAAATTAAGAATGTAGAAGATTTTTTAATTATGGACCTGACTATGCCCTTTAATGAATATAATGGTACATGTAGTATAGTGTATGCCGACGAAGTTATTACAAAGTATGATATAGTCGAATTACAATACAACAATAATAAATTTACTATAAAACCATTATCATGCAATAATAACAATTTCTATGGTATTGCTCTAAATTCTGCAAACAATGGCGAAAAAGTAAATGTTTTAATTAAAGGTATTTGTAGGGTTAGAATAAATAATACTATAACATTACCATTAATGAAACATATTAATGGTAAAACAATAATGTTACAAGATCAAAAAAAAAATTATATTTTGCAACAAATGACTCTTACTATTAATAAAGGTGATTTACTTATTCCAATGAAAATTGCAGATGATTTAATAGCAGGTCCAGCATCAATATATGCCCAATTTAATAATATTACTAATACATGTATGATTCCATATAAAAATATTATATTTAATAATATGTCATTATCATTCAGTGCAATTAATAATAATAAAAGCTCAGTTGGATTAAGATATGCTTATATTTTAGATAACAGAATTATAGATAATACAATACTTGTTAGTATTTAATAAAATTAAATATATTTGATATTTATTATGTATTTTATTAGTTAATATCAGTATAATATATAATAAATCAATATGAATTCACACAATGACAATATTTGTAGAGGATATTTATCAGATATTGATTATTTAAAACATATGATACCGCATCACCAAGTGGCAATTGATATGAGTATTTTATTACAAAAGAAAACAAAAAATGCAAAAATGCAAGATGGTTTAAGACAACTAATATGTGTTCAAAATTATGAAATAAATCTAATGTATAATTTGCTTAAAAAATTGCCATTTGATAATATTAGTATTAACCAAAAAGGAAGCTCAAATTATATTATAACCGTTGCAGATTTAACAAAACCAAATCAAGTTGGATTAACAAAAACATTATGTGACCCTAATTTTTTTGATAATAAAAATCATATGAAACATATGAAGCATGTAAATTTAACTGATGAAATATATATTAAACACATGATACCACATCACCAAGTAGCTGTAGATATGAGCAAAGTATTATTAAAAAATACCAAAAGTGATTTTATGATATATTTTGCTAATAGAATTATTTATAGTCAACAAGAAGAAATTATTTTATTGAATGATATGCTTAATAAAAAAAATTTTATATTTGATAGTCACTTATTAAATTAAAATGACATATGTATTTTTTCTCGTGTTTATTTCATTTTAATTATGTTATTATTAACATATAAATATGAGTTATTCACCTATTTTAATGAAATCATTACCAACAAAAGTTAAAACATTGGACCACAATTTTATCTATAGACGAATTTTTGAATTATTACCTGTCCGTGAATTGCAAAATAGTTTTTATAATAACATATACTTATGTTATTTTTCACAAGCGGGGTTTCCTTTAGAAAATGTATATAACAAATCAGATAATAAGTCATATAAAGATTTGAAATATGGCGATGTTATTGTAATAGAAGAAGTTATAAATTATAGTAGACTTTATCAGCATGTCTCCAAAGATATAAATAATTTTGAATGTTTATTTATAGAGCAATATCTTGATAGAAATCCAGACCCTAATATCGAAGATGTTTGGAAAACTCAGACCCCAAAAAATGTTGAATATAAACCGATGAATAATAGTGGGATGACCGTTTATTCTATTGAACAACTTAATCTAAAACAAGAATTACTACTAGATGAATTTATTAAATTTATTGTAAAACATAAAAATCAATATGCTCAATATTTATTTCAACATTTTAAAACTAAATATCCAGAAAAATACGAGACAATTACTATGCAATGCGATAATATGGATAGGCTCAATGAAATGATATGTGATGAGTTCCTAAGTACATTAGTTCATTAGTAACTAATATATAATTTGTTACAAGTGGATTATTGGTTTATTTTGGAATAATATAGGGTATTTATTAATTTATAAAAGATACGATATAAAAATGATAATGTTATAAAATATTGATTACAATAAATAATTATATTTTATAATATAAAATTAAAAAACTATATAAAAAATCAATGTATTATCCAACATTTTGGTTTACTAATTCAGGTATTACATGGAATATTATAAAAGAAAAAATATGTTGCTGTAAACAGACTTTACCGGATAATCAATTAGAATATGAATGGGATATTCATGACAGCTATAGATTTACTATAGGTAATGTACAACCAGTTTACGAAAATAAATTATTACTTTTGTGAAATTAAAATCAATGCATATAAATTAGGAAGGTATGTATCTTTATTAATTTGCATTTTGTTCATTTGATAAAAAAGGTCAAATATTCCTTTATACTCATGTGATACTCTATTTTGATTTTTTTTAATATAACGCATATCGATATCATCAATATCATCAATATTAAACTTATCAAAAAGGTTATTATTATTTATTTTAATGTAGGCATCATTAAATTGGGTATCAAAACCAAGTAATTTTATAATATCATTAACAATTTGATTGTTTTTAAACCATTCATAATTATTTAATATCATTTGCTTACTTATTTTCATGTGATATACTATAATTATATTAAAATAAATAATCATAATCAATAACTTTAAAAAAAATAATTAATTATGTTTATATGGATATAATCATAATTATAGTTATTATAGCATCCTGTATATTTTCTATAACAATAATTGCAAGATGTTGTAAACCGCGATCAACATAATGATAGTTAACTATTAACAATAACTATAATAATATAGATAAACACCTAAATTATAAGTAGAATATTAATCAATATTTAGCAAAAATTTATTAAATACAGCATATAATTAATTTTAATAAATGTAGTTATCATATATAATAAAATGGTATGTCCTAACAGCGACCCTAACTTTGATAAATTACTTGGAATTTTTTTTGATACTAAGTCGTCAAAATATCCAAACATTCGGATGACACTGTATTACTTTGTATGTATATGGGTAAGATATGCGTTATATACTATGGTATATTTTAATAGAGACTATTTTATTATTCCAATTATAGTAAGTATAGCAGCATCTGTTTCTATTTATAAGTTAACAAGGACATTAATACATGACAAGACTAATTATTATAGAACTTGGTGGAGTAAAACATTTCAACTTGTGAATGCATTACTCCTACTTCCTGTATGTTATATGGTTTATAATAAAAAATTAAATTCAATATATATACCATTTATATTATTTATAAGTTTGGCTGGGGGGATAATTCAAAGCGTATTTACTAAATTTTGTTAACTTTTTATATAGATTTTACAATAAATATATTGTATTTTTTGGTAAAGAAGTCAAAGTTCTTACAAAAAAAATAGATTAATAATTTGTTTAATAACGGTAAATTTTCGTATGTAAATATTAAAAATAGCAAATTATTAGTAATATAGTTTCTAAAACCATAAATATTTGATATTGTTGGTTTTAGAGATTAACTATCCTTTTTGATAAAGTAATATTAATATTCTTACACTGGAACATAATTTTCATTGTGCAAAACCGATGAGTGAGTTATTAGGTCATTTGCACCAATATTGGTGCTATTAAAACGTTGCCTATCACGATTTGATACAGTTGCATTACATCCATATGTTGTTTTTAATCGACGACATTTTTCAATAATATTAAAATTTATACTATTTGGTATTGGTTGATAAGCAAATTGATGATTAAAAAATGGAAAACCGGCTAAGGTTCGGCTGAAATCGCTTTTTATTCTAACTATAAGTAAATCAATTAAGGGTTGTCGCACAGCACCTGCAACAAAACCTAATGATAAGTTTGATGTATTTTGTAATTCGATTAAAAAGTTGTCACTAACACCATCCATATTTCCCGGTTGTCTACTTAATTTTCTTTTAATAGCATTCATATCATTAATGCATATATAATAAAATAATTGAACATAATCAGGATGTGAACGGTTAATATATGGTATTACACCACATAATGGGAATTTACTTGGTGCCATTATGTTTATAAATATAGAAAAATAGGATAATATTGTTGTAAATACTTGTGTTCTAGTTATGCTTGGATCAGCATTTGCTATATCTTGACCACAATACAATTTATCAAGTTGATGACCAATAGTATGTATCCAGGTTACTGCCTCAATTTTACATGGTTCACCCGTTTGCCATAAATTTAAATATTGTAAAAAATGATTAATTTTTAATTTAGATTCTAGACCATTATGAACACATGGACTTTTCGATAAATGAAAATGTTCGCATCGCATTTGCCATAAATTGTTATTGGGATCTAGTAATTCTAATAAGTGAATTTTTGGATACATTTTGGATCGGCCTTGTAGTTGAACTATATGGTCCAATGTGTCTTGTAATATTTGAACTTTTAGAATATTATCTGGATTAGTATTAGCAGGATTCAATAATAATGTTTTGGCCGAAGCTAAACCTAATTCGTCCATACTCTTAAAAGGGTAGTCAAAATATTGTGGATTTAGTTTCATAGCATTATATTCGCTTAAATCAAACATATCTAGTTTAAATGACAAACAAGGAATTATATTAGTATTATCTATAAAATTTTTACAACACCTTCTGATAATAGGATGGTTTGAATAATTACTGGATATATATCTCATAAAGGTTGAAAACGCAAATGTACCACGTCTAAAGTGTTCCAAACGTTGATCTATAGTTTCTAGAGGAGTCAAAATAGTTTCTAGAGCTTCCATACGAGTATGATTACTTTCTAGTATTATATTCCATCTTTTGGAATTTGGTGATGTTTCATTAACTAAATAACAAGGAATACTAGCACCGTTTAGTATCACAAAACAACTACAATTTTCGTAGAATTGTTTAGATAACATAGTATCTAACATAGCTAAAATTTCATAAGACGTTATTATGACTGGGTCTAACAATTTATATATTATTGTAGTAGTGAAGTGGTGTGTTAAAAATGCATCATGGGCTTTAGGTGCACCTCCATATTTTGTATCTTTAATTGTTGTCTTTTCTTTTCTTAATTTATTCAATAAAGTTATATTATCAATAGTTCTTTGACTAACATTATTTATTAGGAATGTATAACTATGATCATATTTTGATTCAATTTTAATTAATTCATTAATAATATCAAAATTACGACTTTCACATATACTTAATTTAATCTGTAGAGTATTGTAATCTAATATTTCATATATATTATCTTCGCTATGACTATTTATCTCAGGTGGCATAATCATTTCAATTTTATTAAAGGGAATAAATTCAGAATATTCTATATTTTTTTTTTTGTAATCAATAAAAGCGAAATAAATGCCGCCAAGTTCATGATGATGTGACACAATTCTTTCATAATAGGATAATTTATCAGTATCTTGTATTTCCATATAATTATATATTAGTATTACAAAAAAAAAACTATATGAGTTAAAAATATATATAAAACCCATTTCCAATTACAGCATCTGCTTTTCCATCTATATTTAATAGCATATTGATATCATCTCTATCTAATACTGATTCATAATATGGACTTTTATAGGGATTATCCAATAACATTCTCTGTATAAAATATTTATATATGCATTTGTAATGATAGTAAAATGTATTAGGCTGTGTTAAATTGTGCAGGTGTACAACATATCCATTTAAATTATTAGTAGTATCTATTATTCTTGTGCATAATTGAAAACCGCATAATCTACATGGTGTAACTCTACTATTTACAGGCACATCTGTTTCTCTATTTAACATTATAAAATCGGGTATAAAAAAGTCAGCGCCCTCTATATTATTATTATTGTGACTATCATCGATTAGTCTAAGGGTGTCATGTCTATTTATACCAAATGTTTTTATATCTATAGGGCTATGACTTATTATATAGTTATATATGCATGTGTAGTGAAAATACATTGGGTTATATGTGTGAAGTCTTACAACATATCCGTTTACATTATTATAACGATTTTGTGGGTTGGGTGTAGATATTTGTAAATTACATAATATGCATGGAGTATTACGAATGTTTAAGGGTATCATATGATTCTGCGTTAGTATAGTATATTTAGGTTGAGGAGTTGGGACAGTATCATAATATTGTAATGTAGACGGATTAGCTATATCTCCATTATATATCTGAATACGGTTATTATAGCTATCAGCTAAAAATAATAATTCATTATGTATTACCACTTTTTCTGGAAAATGAAATGCGTAGTCAGTATCACCAACAATACCGGTTCCTATTGAATGAGGACTACCGTTTGTACCGGGTAGATGAAGTGCTGTAATTGTATTATTAGCATTTATAGTTATGTGAAACATTTGAATACGATGGTTATTTTTATCAACTACATATAATATATTATTATGTAATGTAATCCCTTTTGGATAACTAAATGCATTGGCAGTATTACCTAAAATACCTGTTCCTATCGAATGAGGACTACCGTTTGGATTAGATATATGTAGCACGGTAATTGTATTATCAGCATTAATAGTAATGCGAAATACTTGAATACGATGATTATATGTATCAGATACATATAATATATTATCTAAAATAGCAACCATAGATGGTTTATAAAATAAATAATTATTATTACCAGCCACACCTGATCCTATTCTTTTTTTAAATATTGCTAAAATAGTATTATCTTCAACATTTATAATTATACTAAACACCATAATACAGTTATTAAATTTATCAACTTCATATAATATATCATTTTCTATTGCTAATCCACATGGATTATTATAAATACTTAATAGTATAGAATTTTTACTATTATTTGGACCGCATATATGCAATATAGCATCTATAGTTAATCGAAACACTTGAATGCGATGATTATTACTATCAGATACATATAATATATCATTATCTATTAATAATCCAATTGGATTATTAAATTCATATTTACCTACACCATGTCTACCCGGAGTACCTATCGTAGTTATTAATGTATATTCTGGTTCAGCTGAAAAGACATGCACACAATGATTGTGACTATCAGCTACAAATATATATCCATTGTTGCTAATTGTAATTTCCGTAAGAGACATTAATTCGAATTGATTAAAGACAGGCCGACCTCCATACATAGTTGTGTTGTTTCTATTGTTTCTATTGTTTCTATTGTTTCTATTGTATATATCGTATTTAGTTATAGACCTTTTTATACGAATTACCATTATATATATATATATATATATATTTTATTATAAATTCTAAGTTCATAGTGTATGCTTATTATATATAATATAAAATATAAATGACGCTTAATATATTAGTAACTGGGTATTATTATAAAAATAATTTAGGTGATGATTTGTTTTTAGAATTAGCGCAAAAAATTTTTAGTAAATATAATAATTTAGTATGTCGATATATCAGTATTGATACTATTGGCTTAAATACTATTGATGATATATGTAATTTTTCAGATCGAGTTGTATTATTTGGTGGAGAAGTTATAAATGATTATTTTCTAGATAAATTAATAAGTATGCGTGAATATAGTATGATACATTTTAAAAAATATATACCTATTTATGGTATAGGTGTTAGTTGCAATTCGGATTATAACTATATACAATTTAAGGCGGATATATTTGACTTTCTTATATTACGAAACAGTAAAGACTATAATTTTTTTTCAACTCGATTTAATAATATGTGCAAATATATTCCAGATATAGTATTTCTTAAGAAAAAGTTAATAACTTATAATTTTTGGTCAAAACCTACGAATAAACGAGTTGGTTTTTTTCTATCACAAACGGCTGTTTCAAATTTACCATATGAACAAGTTGAAATATATTATAAATCTATAATAAATGTAATAAATTATTGGATTTATAAAGGCCGTGATGTTTGTTTATTTCCCATGTGTTGTGGTAATAATAAAAATGAAGATGACCGTATTATAAATGCTGCTATTTTTGAGAAACTGTCAGTTAAAGAGCGTGCAAATGTAATACTTATGGATAATAATAATATAATTATCGAAAATATGCAATATTTAGAATTTTCAATTTGTTGGCGTTTTCATGCGCATATATTATCAATTATATACGAGATACCTTTTTTATCTATATCAAAAACACCTAAAGTGATAAACATATTGGATGATAATAATTTAAATGATTTATCATATTATGATAAAAATTTAGTGCAAGGTATAAATTATTTAATTACAAATAAAAACAGCATAAAGGAAAGATTATCTACAATATATCGTAATAACCTTAAACTATCAACATTTTATAAAAATCCAAATGTATATTTAAATATTCAAAAATATAATACTCCATTTTATTTAAATATAAATACAAAATTTAAAATAATATTTAATCAAGTAAAGTTGCAGTATTTATATAAAGTAACTCTTAATGATTTTGAATTTAATGCAAGTTTATTACTCTATTTAATACTTGGATATATAAAATCAAAATATCATTGGGGTTTAACTGCAAAATTGCGTGCAGGTGCACTAATTCAAAATATGGAAAATGATATAAAATGGCTTATAATGGAAGAGATGAAATCATGTTCTAAATCAACTTATTATAAATTGCTTGATTATTTAGACATAGGTAAAACAATATATCCATTACATGATATTCGTTGCTTAAATATATATCAATATGAACAAAATGACATGAAAGATATACACCGGTCTGGTTGGCAATATGTTATAAATGGTATAGACCAGCATTTTTGCACATTTGACCCGAGAGCAACAATATGTGATTTATATTTAGATAGAACATTTCATTGGAATTACGAAATAAATAGTAGACTTGGGATAATCCCTTATAAAAAATTCTGGATTGGATTTATACATCATACAACCCTTACAAATTATACTGATTATAATGTAATTGAAATGTTTAAAAAACCCTATTTTATTGAAAGTCTAAATTATTGCAGAGGTTTATTTGTGCTTTCACAATATTTATTAACTGAAATTCAAAAAATAATAAATGCATTAAATTTAAATATAATTGTAGAAAAATTATATCATCCAACAGAATTTATAGATGAGAATAATTGTTTTACAATGTCTAAATTTATAAATAATAAAAAGCGTAAAATTATACAAATAGGCGCTTGGTATAGAGATATTCAACATATATATAAATTAAATATGGGTAATAATATATTAGGTCTTGAAAAGTGTGCATTAATAGGCTCTAATATGGAAGGACATTATAATTCAATTAGTTCATCTGAACAAATTAGTAGAGATAAATTAGTAAGAGATAAAATTGTAAATTTTTCGGATGTTATGATAATAAATAGATTGCATAATTTCGAATATGATATTATTCTAAGTGAAAATATTGTATCTATAAATCTGATAGATTGTTCCGCTGCTAATACTATAATTGAATGTATGGTAAGAAATACACCTATTTTGATTAATCGATTACCAGCAATAATTGAATATCTTGGGAAAGATTATCCTTTTTATTATGATAATTTACAAGAAGCGTCTATTAAAGCGAACAGCATAGATATTATTAAAAAAACGCATATATATTTAAAATCATTAGATAAAACAAAACTAAAACTGACAACATTTATTGATGATTTTAAAATGTCAAAAATATTTCAAAATATTAACAGTTAATACTTCTCATGCCGATAATAATATATTAATATTTTCTATAGAAAATAATAATATATAATTATATATAGTAAAATGCAAAATATTTTTAATTTAGAACAAATTGTTTTAGAAATAAGGGAATTACCAACAATAGGCGCCTTAATTCATGGCATTACTCCAATGCATTTTTATATGCATATGAAGCAAGACCCAACGAAGACAAACTCGACTAATTTTAATAAAACAACTATAGGTAACAATGATTTAGTGCAAACATCTAGTTCAAATCTGTATCAAAATCTTGACTGTAATTTTGATGTCCAAAATTATATAGGTAACGAATCTTCAAATGTTACAGTTTATAATTATAATGTTCACAACACTGATAATTTATATGAGAGTTTTGTTCAAACAGTGTATAGGTTACAAAACTTGGGAACCATAGGAATCTCACACACACCAAAGTTACAACATTTTGATGATTATTATGCTTTACCAAATAATAAATTGGAGATAGCGCCAGTTGTATTTGGAACAGGAAATTATATTAATAGGCGAGGAATAGTTGGAATAGTTTCAAGTGCAATACCCTCTGTTAAATTAATAGTTATATTTTTATATAATTGATAATTATATAATTGATAATTATATATTTAAAAATGGAAAATATTTTTAATTTAGAGCAAATTTATTCACAAATAAGACAAATGACACAAATGAGCCAAACTAGACAAATAAGTCCCTCATTTATTCCTATAGAGGCTCCTTTCATATTTTTTATGCATATGAAGCAAGACCCAACAAAAACAAACTCAACTAATTTTAATAAAACAACTATAGGTAACAATGATTTAATGCAAACATCTAGTTCATCTCTATATGAAAATCTTGACGATAACTTAAATGTCAAAGATTATATAGGTAATGAATCATCAAATGTCACTGTTTA
>Ga0114970_10000092_pt1 | contig 55480 bp, 83 predicted proteins | sample M_140205_XF_Meta_FD_87030 | JGI IMG/M metagenome (GOLD analysis project Ga0114970, IMG submission 87030) | Freshwater microbial communities from Lake Montjoie, Canada to study carbon cycling - M_140205_XF_MetaG | ecosystem: Environmental > Aquatic > Freshwater > Lake | place: Lake Montjoie... | reverse complement strand
CCAGCGGCATAGCCCATGTCGAAGTCAGCCTGTGCTATCCCGTGTTCACCGAAGCATACCTTAGGCCCATTCCTGAAGCCACACATAAATCCATAGGTGTAGAAAGACATACGCTTTCCTATTCTGCAAACGTAAACGAAGCAATGACACGCATCCCTGCCTTGCTAGAAAACATATCCACTGTGTTGCCATTAACCACAGCAAGAGCATGCCCCCTAACAATGACAACATGCCTACCCTTTGGGTTGTCAGCAAGGAATGTCTTTAGTGTCATGCCTTTGTCGCGGTATGTCACTGCATGTTCCATAGACATCTTCGCCATCCGCTTGCCATAGTAGGTGACATTGAAAGCACCAGCTTCCTTGTACACCTTGTCCAGTGCATGCCACGGAGTTCCTTTGTTGTCCCTACGTCCTGCCCTGTTTAGCAAGGACAGAGCTAAGGGATAGGAGTAAACACCTACATTAGCAATTGCCCTCACTGCACAATCACGCTTTTGTTTTAGGCCGAAGTCATTAGCGACATAGCCTACGTCTTTGGGTTTGATATACATACGTTTCCTTTCAGGAATGGTTAGTTAAACTGTAGCTTGATACCCTTGGTATGATCTGATTTTGCTTTTCCCGCTGGAGTTTTTCTCCACAAATTTGATACGAACATCACGCTCATTCAATGCTTGGCACAATATAGGCAGGTCACAGTCTTCTTCCAAGTACACATTGTCCCGTAGCTGGTAGCTGTAATTGCTGATAACCTGTGCCAAACCTAAGTTCTCCAGCACCTGTCGCTTCACCTTACCCCATGCATGCCCTGCATCGGAGTACACAATAATTGTGAATGTTTTCATACGCTTCCTTGTACAGGTCGGAATTTGATTTTAGCGTTGATGAGTGGATTCGGTGTCGGCTCACACACTACTTCGTAGCCCAACAAACTGATGTTCTTCATTGCCTCAATCGTCAGGGTCTTAGTGCCACACATCGAAGCAAATATCTTTGCCTTTGCACACACTGGGTAGGCCACAACACAGCCATACACTTCCTTCAGGTTAATATGTATTTGCATAACGCTCTCCTTTTAGTTTGGTGTTACCACCATGAATAATAAAACACAGCATAGTCAGCGACTAATGCATCGGTTGCCAATTCGATAAACCTTTCGGTGTTATCAATATCATATTGATCTATCTCAGCGTTACCAAAAAAGAAACCAGCCTCATGGGTAAGCTTGTTACTTCGTAAGTCATTCGCCATGTTCTCTATGTCCTGTGCATCAAGCCGAAGGTAAATGCAATTGAATTGCCCTGTGCCGCCCTTCTTCTCATAGAGCTTACGCATCCAACCATGAAGATGATTAAACTTACGCCAGTAAGCCACCTTCAAAGGCTTCACACCAGCAGTGAATCCCTCCATGATCTGAGTATCACCAACGTCTTTAGACGGGGTAACAAATGCATACATATCTAGTCCCATATCAATGTCCTTTCATGTAGGTTTGTGAATAAACGATATCATCGTTGATGTTTTCGGGAATAATATAATCACCAGTGTGGTTGTTAGCCTTGACATATTCCTCAATGTCACTCTCCAACATGTGTCGCCGTTCATGGATGGCATGAATGATGTACATAGGATGTGCAAACCCTTCGCCAACATAGAAATTACCTAGTTCAAACTCACCAAACCACACCATCACAGGTACTAGTTTATCGCTTACGATTTTCATATTGTTTCCTTTCAGGAAGTGTAATCGTTGTAAACTTGGACAGTGGCAAAGTCTACATGCCAGTTAAAGCTAGCCCAGCGCAGTGATGTGATGCCAGTGCTTGCTATGCTTACAAGCTTGACGGAACGCACAACTGGGCATTTGTCAGTCTCTATGTTATGTACTGATATGCCATCACAAGGGAAGCATTGGTCATAACGTAGCATGTCATGGGGAAACTTACCCTTGCCCATCACTGTGAATGTAATTATTTTCATTTTATTTCCTTTCAGGAATATCCCTATCGGGGAATCGTTTCACAAATTGCTAAACTGTTAATGAAATCAACAGCTTAGCTTCAAAATATCGTTTCACCAATCGTTTCACAGCGAAGCGCTGATGAAGCCCTTGCCACCCTCTGCCAACAATGCAGCCCACTTGGCACTATGCACCGGCTGCTCTGTGCTTCGCTGCACAAAGCTGGTGTACTTGTAGGGGTTGTAGGTGATGGCTGTACCCATCATCATGTACCGACTGTGTACATCATGAGCACCACTGTCTGCCATGTGTCCAGCGACACCGGCATGGACATTCTTGCGCTTCTCTGCCAGCACCCTGCTTCGCCCAGCTTGTGACACCTTGAACGTCACATCTGAGAGCAACACACTATTAGTGTGACCAATTACCAGCCCCTTGAACTGGCCCTCAAGAGCCTTAATGCTAAAGCATTTCTTGTGTAGGTTGAAATATACGAAGACTTTCATTTTGTTTCCTTTCAGGAAGTGAGTTGATTTATTTGTTGGTTGGGCTGTTGAAGTAGTCACCTACGGGGCGACCATAACGCTCTGGACAGCGCCCCATTTGCATTCCTAATGCAAAGATGGCATCGTCACGATTCTTGGCAGTAAACCCTTGGCCCAATTGACCAAGCATATCTTTATAAACTGCATGCCACATCTTAATGTTCCGGTGGTATGTAACTGTAATCATTTTATTTCCTTTAGGAAGAGTTACTTTGTTGGGCCGAATGACATACTGCCATCCATCATATCAAACACTAGGGCTTTCGCCCTGTTCAAATACATTCTAGCACTGTCGCTGTCGCCGTGTGCCATCATCTCTTGGGCATCTGACATCAGCCCTGCCACCACCATTGCACCACCGGAGAAGCGGTAGGTGATGGATTGTTTGACACTTTCTTTGAAAGTTTCAATGTTGCAGCCATACATTTGCATGTCATTCGTTACCGAATATTTAACCAAATTGCTGTATTCAGCGGGGTTTGTGAATATCATGATGTGTTTCCTTTCAGGAATGTTTCAGGGATTTTCGATAGGCCACAAAGGTATTCCCTTTGTAGACAGCAGCACCACAATCGTAGCAAGCTGCCCAGCTTAGCGCCTCTTTGAAGGTGAAGGTGTGATGCATTGCATCAAATTGAGGACACCACACAGTGTAACCAAATAGCTCCGCTAGTGTTTGTTTCATTCTGCCACCTCTTCGAGTTGCATCATAAAGTCAATGGCGTTGTCCAGTGCCTCACCTATGGTTTCATCACTGCCCTCGCTCTTGGGCTGCTCTTTATCTGTCCTAGACAGAGTGTCCCGAATGTCATAAAGATCAAACAGGACGATTTGGATTTGCTCTAAGTTCATGATTGTTTCCTTTCAGGAAGTGATTTCAGAATTGTAGGCTTCAGCCAGTGCATTTTCGCTGTCAATCGTCAACTGGTCAAACACCTGTTGCTTCGTGCCTTTGTAGCCCATACCCTTAAGAATTGCATAGCAAGTCTTACCTTTAGAGGTGAGTCGCATACCTCGCATCTCCAGTTTAAGTCCTTGCCTTAGTGAACGGAGACGGAAGGCTTCGATTTGATCGGGGGTTGTTAACATCATGATTGTTTCCTTTCAGGAATTAATAGGTGGGGGTACTCACTTCACTGCATCTACTACGAATCCACGATTTACGCAGTCACAGCATCTGCTTTCCCCCCGAAAAGATTAACGAAGCGAAGCAGCTTCGCCGCTCAGTGCCACAGATACAATTGTATCCCTGTTGATGCAGCGATAACCTGCATTCTGCATGTCATACACCACAAGGTATTTGCTGTGGTCAACAGTGGACAAACCACCTTTCAGGTGTTTCTTCACACCTAATCGGCAATTCATTTTGCGAAGCTGTCCGTCTTTCTTTTTAAAGACTACAGTTACGAATTTGCCTTTGCTTTCAGCAATGAGAGCGGAAAAAGCAGCAGATATAATGGACATAATTTTCCTTTGTTGGATAGTTGCTTGATAGATACTCTGTAGCCCAGTGCCACAAAGCATCTTAAAGCGTCCACTGTATAACACCGACCCCGATGCCACTGTAGACACATCCTGCACATATTATCACCATGATATGTCAGCATAGATAGCGGAATTCCCTCGCCGCTACTCAAGCCCAGCCAATTTCAGCTTCGCTGTCACCGAAGCATACTGATACCGGAATTAAATTTTTAAAGAACAATCGGGAGAAGCTTCGCTTCACAGCGGGGCTTAACCCTATAGAGAAAGTACGATAACCCTCTGCAAAGCCCTTAGGGCTTTACGCAGTGCTATCAGGCTGCTAATGCAATCGGTATGAATTTCCTTTCAGGAATACTCTTACGATCAAACACAAAGCCACTGTAATCAAGCTTCGCTTTGCCTTTTGCATACAGTGCCACAACGACACCCTTTTCCTCTAAGTGACGAATGTCACTGTTATCACCACCGATTACAGCCATTCCCCTATGCATCTTCGGAATCGAAGCAACGTCACGGAATACTGTCGCAATTCGCATCCCAAGGGCCACTGCTTTTTCAACAAAGGGCTGAAAGCCCTGCACACCGCTATCACTGAAGGTCAGGTCATAATTTGCTGGAATAAATCTACGATTTACATCCTTGGTGTAGTCGTAGAATTGAACGTCAGGGAAAGCAGCAAATATGTTTACATATTCAGTGCCATCGGCATCGACAAAAGCTACGCTTTCCCAACGAATATCACTAGTGCCGTTCAATCGAATCAGCGCTGTCTTATTTTGCTTTGTTGCTTTAGCAACTAGCTGACGAATATTCATTGCCAATTGCACCATGAAAGAGCTACGCTCTTCGAAGAACCATATTGTTTTGTTGATTCGACCTTGTGCCACTGTTGACATAGCACCCCGTCCAGCGGTGAATAGGCATCCTTCGCTGCACTTGGCAATGCCAGCCATGCTGCAAGTATTCCACTTTGTGGAAGTGTATGGTGCTAGATAGAGGATGCCGGTTAAGAAACCAAAGGTTTCACCCTTTACAGTTTTGGCATCTGCACCGATAGAAAGCAAAGCTTTAGACTTGAACATAACGTGTTTCCTTTCAGGAAGGTTGTGGCAATATTGCCGAAGAAACGCTACTGTATCACACCGATAATAACCATGTCAACACTAGGGGCTTACCCTGCTTTTCCTTCTACGAAGGCCATGAGCGGTGTCAACACTAGTGCCATGAAACCGGCAGTTATCATGGTGTAACCACCATCACTACCCAACGCAACCACACTGATTGTGCCACCTACAAGGAACAATGCCGCCTTGAAGGCCATGAAAATCGTAAAACTGTAATCGGCTTTTCTCATTTTTTGTCTTTCAATTTTTTTAAAGAAGAAAGTATTTCCCCTTTTCATACTGATAAAGGGGATACTTTCTTCAAAAATTGAAAGACAAAGATTCGCGGGTGATGCGCCCAGACCTTCTTAAACTAATACAATTCTAGATGCCATCACTGTGTTCTGGCATAAGAATTGTTTTTATTAGTTTAAGAAGACCGCGCGAGGCTTTACCAGCTTTTCCAATTGTCCACAGGTTTTCCACAATGGCCGTTTTGTGAGGTGAATAAGCTGTGGATAACTCTGTGGTGTGGTAGATAAACGACAGACTTTTTAGGGGCTGGAAAGCACTGTGGATTTGAACAGCTTTTATACTGGTCAGTCTATATTCCGACTCATCAGTATGCCGGGTGTACTCTCCAGTCTATTTTATTACTGACGGGTTTTCGGAAAAAGCTGTTTTCGAATCAGTATTCATTCTTATGTAAGTCATTGAATTCATTGAAGATTTTGAATTCAGGGTGATTCTTTGAATGACTTAAAACAACACCTGCCTCCGCGCAGCCCCAGTCGCAGACTCTCGCCGCCGTGTGCCGCTGTGCGCCGCCGTGCCGCCGCTGACGGGGGTGGGCGTGGGCCACCGGGGGGTATGGCGCTATTTGTGTATGGCCTCGCACACGGAAGGGATTTTTAACTTTCCCTCCTTACGATAGCGTATGTATATACTTATATATGTATACAAAACCATACATCTTATACAGTTTTATGTATATATCTAACACAAAGCATGTTAGAAGCCGTAGAACCCGTTAGAATCTAACAGACACTATTCAAGCCACTAACCCCTTGGCTATTGGATAAAAGGTCTGTAAAGACCCATTAAGGCGGCTTGCTGAGGATGTTGCAATGGAAAGCAATCTCGACTGTGCAATCAACAACTTCATGTCAATACCTTTCATCAAATGCAAGTATCATTCATGAATACAGCAAGCTGAAAGAGGGGGTGGTGTACACACAGATGTGTTATGCTATCATTGAGTCTGAAAGAAAAAGAAGAAAAGAGTTGACAGATGCCATCATTGTGTGTAACACTCAAAGCTGTGGGGGGTAGGGGGGCTATGAAGTCTTCATAGTTAATTAGAGCCTCTTAGAGTTCTATAGCGTTAAAGAAACTGTTTTAATATACAATGGTAGCTATAGTATTTAAAGTAGTTAGACTATTCTTTTATTCTTATTTCTCTTTGTTTTCTAAATTAGAGTTCTAATTATCTACTTAAGCAATTACAATGCCAACTATGCTACTTAAAAGCTAAAAGCTACAATTCCACATTATGAAACAAACTGAGAGTACAGCATCTACACTACTAAGAACTAAGAAAGAATTAGATGCTGATGGATTGTTATACTCTCCACCCTATTCTGTTATGGCACAGGTCTATATAGCTATGCATAACGACAGAATGGAAACAGTTCATATTCCTCACAGTGATGTTTACTTTGTTAGGACAGCGTTAGAAAAGCGCACAGGTTATTGGTTCCCTCTTGATGCTGTTGAATATGCAATGAAGCAAGAGGGATGGAATGATAGGAAAGGAGCTAGTAGGTTTTCTATTAGCGAATAACAAATGGAAATTAAAAGAGGAACAGAAGTCTTCAGCGGGTACAATAAGCCTAAGGCTACCCCGCAGCATCCGACTAAGAGCCATGTTGTGTTAGCCAAAGAAGGCGATAAGGTTAAGCTTATTCGTTTTGGACAGCAGGGTGTTAAAGGCGCAGGAGCGCATCCAACAACAGAAAAAGAGAAGGCTAGGCAGAAGAGCTTCAAAGCTAGACATGCCAAGGATATAGCAATTGGAAAGATGTCAGCGGGTTATTGGGCTGATAAGGTTAAATGGTGATATAACTAGTTTAGTGGCTATACTATCAACCAATCGTTGGTAATATAGCTAGTTTAATATTAACAAGGAACAGCAATGGCAACAGCAGCAGAAAAAGTAGCGATGTATAGAGAGAAGGCTAAAGACACTACCCTTCCTCAAGATGTACGCAATGCCTATTTGGATAAGGCTACAGAGCTTGAATACAAAGCATACGAAGAAACGAAGGCTGGAACCACCAAGTCTTCTACTCCCCCACAACCAGCTAAGATGGCTGTAGGTGGAGCAGTGAAACCTCGTTGGTTAAAACCAATGAAGATGGCTACAGGTGGTTATGTTAATTGTGGAGCTTCGGTTCCTCCTGCTCAGAAAGGCAAAAAATAAAATGGCTACTAAGAAAATTGTTCAAGGTAAAGAGACGTATGCTTCCAAGGCTGCGATGATGAAGCATGAGAAAAGCGAGCCTCTAAAGAAACAAATGAAAGAAGACATGGCTATGATGGCTAAGGGTGGTGCTGTCAAGAAGAGTGCTAAGACTCCTGCTGTTGCCATTGTAATCGGCATGGGCAAGCCTAAGGGCAAGATGATGATGAACAAAGGTGGTATGGCTAAAGGAAAGAAATGCTAACATGGCTACGAAACTTTCTAAAAAGCAAACTGCCAAAGTGGGCAAAGTGATGCATGAGTTTAAGGGCAAGTCTTTGCATAGTGGCAAAGGTGGCCCTGTGGTTAAGAATCCAAAGCAAGCAATCGCTATTGCCTTGTCTGAAGCTTCCAAGCTAAAGAAGAAGTAAGCCATGCCATTTGAGGCATCAAGTAAGTTTAAAACAGAGGGTGCTCGTATTACGGCTACGGCTCCCGATGCTAGCGCTCAGCTTGTCTATCAATGTCCTCCTAACTTCTCAGCTATTATTAGGCTTCTAAACATTGCTTCTGGGTCATCAGCTAATAAAACCATTGCTGTACAATTTTATCATGTAGAAGACTCTACCTATCATTACTTATTGAATGACTATGTAATGACTAGTAATAGTTCATTTAATGTTTTAAATGCTGGTATCATGTCTTTGCATCAGAACGATAAAATTGTAGCTCACACTAATTCTGCTAGCAATTTTGACATTGTTATATCTGTAGAAGAATACTTTGACCCTGTTAGGAGATAACACATGGCTACTACAAGCAAAAGCTCTGTTGCTAATCCATACACTAAGCCTACACTGAGAAAGAAGATATTGTCTCAGGTTAAGTCTGCTGCTGTTCAAGGCACAGCCGCTGGTGAATGGTCAGCTAGAAAAGCACAGCTTGTGGCTAAGAAATACAAAGCTGCTGGTGGTGGGTATAAGACATGAAAGCCTCTCAGAAATCTCTGAAGGATTGGACAGATCAGAAGTGGACAACTAAGTCTGGTAAGCCTTCATCTAAAACTGGAGAGCGCTATCTGCCAGAAGCAGCAATAAAGGCTTTAACTCCTGCTGAGTATGCTGCCACAACAAAAGCAAAACGAGCAGGTACAGCTAAGGGTAAACAATTTGTAGCACAGCCTAAGTCTGTTGCTTCTAAAACAGCGAGATATAGATAATGGCAAAAGAACTAGACGAAAGACAAAAGAAATTCCTAGAGATACTGTTTGAAGAGGCAGCAGGTAATCCTCTTGTTGCAAAGAGATTGGCTGGCTACTCTGATGGCTATTCCACCAAAGAACTAATTAACTCTTTGAAGGAAGAAATCTCTGAAGCCACCACGCTGTTCATTGCTATGAATGCTCCCCGTGCTGCTTGTGCTATAATCAGCGGCATTGATAGTCCTACACAATTAGGACTTAAAGAGAAGTTGAGTGCAGCTAAGGATATGCTTGATAGGGCTGGTCATGTTAAGACAGACAAGGTTCAAGTTGAAGCCATGAACGGTATTATGATTTTACCTGCTAAGGATAAATCCGAGGAAGACTAATGACTGAACGCACTGCTGGTAAGTGGATACTGCCACAGCCAGAAGGAGGTAAGGAATATGTTTCAGTACCTCAGCTATCCAGAACAATACCGTTTGGCTACAAGAAAGACGAAGAGAATGAAGGGTGGCTCCTTCCTATTCCGTTAGAACTAGATGCTCTTGAGGAAGCCAAGAAATATCTTAAGCAATATTCATACAGGCAAGTTGCTGCTTGGATTACAACAGCAACAGGAAGACAACTTTCTCATGCAGGACTCAAGAACAGAATAGAACATGAACAGTCGAACAGGAGAAAATCTTCAACTTACCGCCTCCTTGCCCAGCGGTACGAAGAAGCGCTTAGGAAGGCCGAAGAATACGAAAAAAGAATCGGAACCGAAGGAAGCTTCTTTGAGTCCGATCATTTTAGAGACATCTCTTCCACCTTCAGAACCAGCGATATCTAATATCGTTGTTCCCACTTCCACACAGAATGTAATCTTCAAGCCCAATGATGGGCCTCAGACATTCTTCCTATCTGCTTCTGAAAGAGAAGTGCTATATGGTGGAGCCGCTGGCGGTGGCAAGAGTTATGCCATGTTGGCAGACCCTCTTCGCTACTTAGCCCATCCACAATTCTCTGGATTGCTGCTACGCCACACAACAGAAGAGCTTCGTGAGCTTATCTGGAAAAGCCAAGAAATATATCCCAAGATTTATCCCAACATCAAGTGGAGTGAGAGGAAGATGCAGTGGGTAGCACCGTCTGGGGCTAGGCTTTGGATGTCCTACCTAGACAGAGACGAGGATGTGCTGAGATATCAGGGATTAGCCTTTAGCTGGATAGGCTTTGATGAGCTTACGCAGTGGCATACCCCCTTTGCTTGGAATTATATGCGCTCACGGCTGCGTACTCCAGCAGCAGACCTCCCAATTTACATGAGAGCCACCACAAATCCGGGTGGCCCCGGTCATGCTTGGGTTAAAAAGATGTTTATTGACCCAGCACCAGCAGGAAAACCCTTCTGGGCTACAGATATTGAGACTGCAACTGTATTAAGCTACCCAAAAGGACACACTAAAGAGGGTCAACCCCTGTTTAAACGCCGTTTTGTACCTGCTATGCTGTCTGATAACCCATATTTGGCTGAGACAGGCGACTACGAGACGATGTTGTTGTCCCTTCCTGAGCATCAACGCAAGCAATTGCTAGAAGGAAACTGGGATATTGCAGAGGGAGCAGCCTTTTCTGAGTTTAATAGGGCCATACATGTGGTAGAACCCTTTGACATCCCAAGTAATTGGGTAAAGTTTAGGTCATGCGACTATGGATATGGTAGTCATAGTGCTGTTGTTTGGTTTGCTGTTACTCCAAGTGAGCAAATTATCATCTATCGTGAGTTATATGTATCAAAGGTGTTGGCAAAAGACTTGGCTCACATGGTATTGAAGGCAGAACAGAACGATGGCACTATAAGATACGGAGTATTGGATAGCAGTTGCTGGCATAAGCGTGGAGATACTGGCCCTTCCCTAGCAGAACAGATGATTATGGAGGGATGCCGCTGGCGACCTTCGGATAGAAGTGCTGGTAGTAGGGTTGCAGGTAAGAATGAGATGCATAGAAGGTTGCAGGTTGACCCATTTACAGAAATGCCAAGAATGGTTATAACTAGTAACTGCGTAAATACAATAGCTCAGCTTCCTATTATTCCTTTGGATAAAAAGAATCCTGAGGATATAGATACAAAGACGGAAGATCACTTATATGATGCAATTCGCTATGGCATTATGAGCCGTCCTAGAAGTAGTTTGTTTGATTATAATCCAGCAAACAGTAAACAGTATGGGATGAAAGTAGCTGACCCAGTTTTTGGTTATTGATATTAAGGAATAATATGGTAGAGAAGCAAAAAGCGCTGGGAGATAAAACCTTAGCCCTAGATGATATTAAATCTGTAGAAGATTCAGAAGCTACTGGTGGCGGTATTATTGCTTATGTGCAAGAACGCTTTACTAGGTCTGAGACAAGTAGAAAGCAAGACGAGACAAGATGGCTCCGCGCCTATCGCAATTATCGTGGTATCTATGGAACTGATGTACAGTTTACAGAACATGAGAAGTCTCGTGTATTCATTAAAGTAACCAAGACAAAAACTCTAGCTGCCTACGGTCAAATCATTGAGGTATTATTTTCCAACAACAAGTTTCCTCTTAGCGTAGACCCTACTGTTCTTCCTGATGGTGTGGTTGAGAGTGTACACTTTGACCCTAACGACAAGACCCCACCTGTTCCAAAGAAGAAAACAGAGATTCCTTTTGGTGATAGTGGTAGTGAGGCTATTCCTAGTGGGTTCTCATTAGATGATCTAGAAGAAATGCTAGGCTCTATGAAGGATGAACTCAAAGACATCCCCAATCTAAAAGAAGGGCCGGGGGTTACTCCTTCATCCGTCACCTTTAGTCCTGCTATGGTGGCAGCTAAGAAGATGGAGAAGAAAATCCATGACCAGTTAGATGAGACAGGAGCTTCTAAGCATCTACGTTCTACTGCTTTTGAAATGGCTCTGTTTGGAACGGGCGTTATGAAAGGCCCATTTGCTGTCAACAAAGAATATGCTAGCTGGGATGGGGATGGTAAATATAAACCAACAATTAAAACTGTACCAGAAGCATCACATGTTTCTATCTGGAACTTCTATTGGGATGCAGACGCTAACAACACAGAAGATTGCCAGTATGTTATTGAGCGGCACAAGATGTCGCGTACTCAGCTTAGAGCGCTAAAGAAACGTCCGCATTTTAGAGCCAATGTAATTGACCAAATCATTGAAGAAGGTGAAGGCTACGTTAAGAGATATTGGGAAGACGATCTAAAAGATTATGCTCCCACCTTTGGCGTTGAGCGCTTTGAAGTTTTGGAATATTGGGGTAATGTAGATATTGATTTGTTGGAGGAGAATGACGTAGTTATTCCTGAAGACATGAAAGAAGCTGGTGAACTACAAGCTAATATCTGGTATTGCAACGGTAAGATTCTTCGTCTTGTTTTGAATCCTTTCAAGCCAGCGCGTATTCCTTACTACGCTGTTCCTTATGAACTCAATCCCTACTCCTTAGCTGGCGTTGGTATTGGTGAGAACATGGATGATACGCAGACACTGATGAATGGCTTCATGCGTATGGCTGTTGATAATGCTGTGCTGTCTGGTAATCTCATCTTTGAAATTGATGAAACTAATCTTGTCCCCGGTCAAGACCTATCTGTGTACCCCGGCAAAGTGTTCCGCAGACAAGGGGGCGCTCCGGGTCAGTCGCTGTTTGGAACTAAGTTTCCAAATGTTTCCAATGAGAACCTACAACTATTTGATAAAGCTAGACAACTAGCAGATGAGTCCACAGGACTTCCATCATTCTCTCATGGTCAGACAGGCGTATCTGGAGTAGGAAGAACTGCCAGCGGTATCAGCATGTTGATGAATGCTGCTAGCGGCAATATCAAAACAGTCATTAAGAATGTGGATGATTATTTGCTTGCTCCTTTGGGTGAGGCTTTCTTTAACTTCAATATGCAGTTTGACTATGATCCTGAGATTAAGGGAGACTTGGAAGTAACGGCTAAGGGAACAGAAAGCTTGATGGCTAATGAAGTTAGAAGCCAGCGATTGATGCAGTTCTTGCAGATTGCTAGCCAGCCTTCACTTGCTCCGTTTGCTAAATTCCCTTACATCATCCGTGAAATTGCAAAGAGCATGGACTTAGACCCCGACAGAGTTACCAACAACATGGACGAGGCTATGAAGCAAGCGTTCTTAGCTCAGCAGAATGCACCTCCTGCACCTCCTGCTGCACCAGCCGGTGCTGCTCCACAGGGCGCTCCCCCGCAAGGCGTAGCTGGCCCTCCTAGCGTGGCAGACATGAGTGGTGGTGGCGGTGGCAACATTGGTGTTGGCGCTGCTCCTGCGCCCGGAGAACAAGGATTTAGCGGCAATGTCTGATAAGTCTTATCTACCCAAGTTAAAAGGACTGGTTGCAAACAACAATCAATGGGAGGGCTTTTGTGAAATGCTTCAATTTAATATTGAACAGCAACAACGAAAGCTTGAACAAGCAACTGAACTCCGAGAAATACATCAAGCTCAGGGAGCTATAACTATGCTGCGTCAAATGAAATATCTCAAGGAAGAAATAAATGCCCACAAATAATCTGTTAGCTACTGGTGGAATGAAACAACAAGGTGGAACAGTAGACCCTGTTAGCGGTAACGCTGTTCCTGTAGGTTCTCTACAAAATGAAGTTAGAGACGATGTAGATTCAAAGCTTAGTAATGGTGAGTTTGTTTTCCCTGCTGATGTTACACGCTACATTGGTCTAGATAAGCTTATGCAAATCCGTGAAGCAGCCAAGCAAGGACTACAGAAAATGGATAGCATGGGACAGATGGGAAATTCTGAGGAAGTTGTTGGAGACGGAAATAGCGAAGATCAATTCTCTTCTCACATTGATGACATTATTGCCACTGTTGATGGGAAAGAAGGAGTAAAGAAATTTGCTGGTGGTGGTGGAGTAAATACAACTTCATATAGTGGAGCGCCTTTGCAGGGATTTTCAATGGAGCTATACGAAGACCCCAAAACAAAAGTAACAAGATACATTCCTTTCCTTAATGGTAAAGCCTTGCTTCCTGTTCCCTCTGGGTATATAAAGAAAGATGTTTCTGCTCCAGCAACAGACACTACAACGACTACCACTACTCCAGCAACAGCCGTAGATACCACAGGGAAAACAGGCGGTGGTGGTGGAACAAGTAGGGATGGTACTGATACTACTGGTGGAATAGGTGGCACAGGTGGAGGAACTACTCCTGAAGGATTTGGTGGAATACAAAGCGGAACAAGTTCAACTATTGGAAAATTTACAGGTCTTCTTCCCGGCCCTCTTGGACTCTTAGCCGCCGCCGCTGTTAAAGTTTATACTAAAATAAATAATGAACAAGCAGCAGCGGCAAATGCTAAAGCAGTAGACGCTTCTGCTTTATCCTCCATGGGATTTAGTGCCGCGTCTGTAAAAGCTGCACAAGAAGCAGCAGCTAAGGCAACTCTTGAGGGTAAGTCTGCTAAAGATATTGCAGTTGCAGCAGCTAATGCAGCCTCTGTAGGTGTAGCTACTGGAGCACCAAAAGATTCGTTAGATGCTTTGATGGGAATTACCAATGCATTTAATACAATGACGAATACACAAGCTCAAGAAAATGCTACAGAGACTTCTGTAAACACTAGTCTTGCTGCTGCCGGTCTTGAGGGGCAAGTGCCAGCAGGTATGTGGGGCGTAGTTGTTAGCGGAATTCAAGATGGGCTTACTGCACAACAAGCTGTAGATAAGGCTATTCAAGTTGCTGATACAGCAGTTAATAAAGACGCAGCATTAGCGAATATAGCAGAAGCAACTAAAGAAGCCGTAACTGCTCAAGATACAGCAGATAACAAAGACGCAGCAGCAGCTAATATGGCAGCAGCAATTCAAGCAGCCATCAACGCTCAAAATGCTCAGGATACAGCACCTTTATCCTTATCTCAAGTATCAGTAACTTCGGATGCTTCCATAAGTGATGGTGGTACTGATGGAATTGGTGGCGGCGTTGGCTCTGGTGGTTATAGTGGCCCAGCTTCTGGCGCAACATCCGCAGGTTCTGCCCCCGGCCCAAGCGCAGGTTCGGCTGCTGGCCCTGCTAGTGGTGGAGAAGGTGGCGATGGCGGTGGCTCTGCTGCTGGTAGCGCAGCCCGTGGAGGTATAGGCTTTGGTGGAACTGGTAGCGGTGTAGGTGGTGATGGTGGTGACGGCGGTGGGGGCGGCAATACAGGCCGTGGTGGCGGCGAAGGCGGCGGTGGTGCTGGCGCTGGTGCTGGGGGCGGTGGTGATGGAGGTGGTGCTGGGGGCGGTGGTGATGGAGGTGGAGGAAACGGCCCAACATGCTTTGTTAAAGGCTCCTTAGTAACACTTGCTGATGGAAGAAGAATAGCTATTGAAGATGTTGCTGTCGGAGACTTTGTTCTTGGACAGGGCGGCTCTAATGAAGTTGTAGCCTATGATCGTCCGCAGTTGATTATCCCAGATGTCCGTAATGGCACTCTTTATGGCATTAACGGCTCTAAGAAATTCATTACTTCAGAACATCCCGTGATGACTAAGGATGGCTGGAAAGCTATTGACCAAGAGAACGCTAAGAAGTTTGAGCCTCATCTGAGTAAGATTTTAGTTGGTAGTCTGATAGTTGGTGATCTCCTTGTCAAAGAAGGTGGAGAACTTATGCTAGTTACTAGCATAGATAAATACACTGATCAGCCTCAACAGCAACTATATAACTTGATGCTCAACGGTGATCATACATATTATGTAAATGAAATGCTTGTTCACAATAAAGACTAAAGTAAACTGATATATAATACAAATATCTAAACCAGTGGTGAGCTGGAAGATACTTAATAACAACCCACCATTATTGGCTAACCTGACTCCCCGATTTATCGGCTACAGACCAGCCCCAACTTAAGGATATATTTATGACAGAAGCAGTGATGGAAAAACAAGAACAGAAGACAGCATTTGCTAGCCGCAATGCTAATGACGAAAGAATTAAAAAAGAAGAAGACGAACTAAAAGATTTAATTAATCTAAACACAGAAGGAAAACCGGCCTCAGTTAACCCAGAAGACGATAGCAACTTAAATGCAGAGGAAAAAACATTTAAGAAACGCTATGGCGATTTAAGAAGTCATTCCCAAAAGCAGCAAATTCAACTTCAGAAAGAGATTGATGAGCTTCGGGAACAGCTACAGAAGAGTACCAGCAATCAGATTAAACTCCCTACCAGCGATGAAGACCTAGCTGCTTGGGCTAATGAGTATCCTGATGTTGCCCGTATTGTAGAAACAATTGCAATCAAAAAAGCCAAAGAACAATCAGCAGAACTAGACCAGCGCTTTAAAGCTCTGGACGATAGGGAGCAGGAGACTGCCAGAGAAAAGGCAGAGGCTGAGTTGCTTCGTATGCATCCCGACTTTGAGAATATCAAAGACAGTGATGAGTTTCACAATTGGGTGGAAGAGCAGCCTAAGTGGGTACAGAACGCTTTGTATGAGAATGACACAGACGCTAAAGCAGCATCCCGTGCCATTGATTTGTACAAGGCAGATAAGGGAATTGGTAAACCAAAGAAGGCAGATAATCGAAGTGCAGCCGAAAGTGTCTCCACTAGAAGCAGCCGTTCTGCTCCTTCTGGTCAGGACATGGACGGGGTTATTTATGAATCCCAAGTTAATTCCATGACATCCCATCAGTATGAAGCTAACCAAGAAGCCATCTCAAAGGCTATTAAATCTGGTAAGTTTGTATACGATCTAAGTGGCAACGCACGTTAAGTGTTGACACCTTTTGAAAATGTGATATAACCTTAAGCAAGGCCATTGATTTGGTCTTGCTCTTGGGTCTTCGCCGTTATCCGTAACCACCGAAAGCCCTAGAATGTTTAACGCAAACTGTCAGTAAGCAGATTACCCAAATAATCTAGCCAATAAATAAAAGTCCTCTAGAAGATTTTTATATATTCACCTAGCATGATTGGCCCTGTGGAACTAGGTCAGCGTATATAAGTATATGCCCATCTATCTATAGGAGAAATATCATGGCATTTCCCAAGGCAACGGGTTACGGCAATTTACCTAATGGTAATTTTAGTCCAGTAATCTATTCCAAGCAAGTACAACTTGCATTCCGTAAGGCTTCCACTGTTGAAGCCGTGACCAACAACGACTATTTTGGCGAGATTGCCAACATGGGCGATTCGGTTAAGATCATCAAAGAGCCTGAAGTTAGCGTTCAGTCGTATGCTCGTGGTACACAAATCACTGCACAAGACCTGAATGATGAGGACTTCACACATGTTGTCGATCAGGCTAACTACTATGCCTTCAAGATTGATGACATTGAAGCCGCTCACTCCCATGTAAATTTCATGCAAATGGCTTCTGATCGCGCTGCTTATCGCATCCGTGACCAGTATGACCAAGACGTTTTGGGTTACATGTCTGGCTATCAGCAATCCGCTAAGCATGCTCAAGCAGGTACAGCCCGTACTACCTACCCCGGTACTAAGGCATTGACTGAAGCTGGCTCCAACGAATTGCTGTCCACCATGCAATTGAAGAAGAGTGACTTTGGTAACATTACTACCGCCTCCGCTGGTGACCATTCCATTCCTTTGGCTGCTCGTCTGCCGGGTGCTACCGCACTGCCCACGGCTACGGCTTCTCCTCTGATGGTGATTTCCCGTATGAGCCGTTTGCTAGACCAACAGTTCGTTGACACTAGCGGACGCTGGTTGGTGATTGACCCCATCTTCATGGAACTGTTGAAAGACGAAGACAGCCGCTTGCTTAACAGCTTGTTCGGTGGTTCTGGTCTGCAAAACGGTTTGGTAGTGGACAACCTGCACGGCTTCAAAGTGTATGTGTCTAACAACCTGCCTAAGGTTGGTACAGGCGCTGGCACTACAGGTACGGCTAACCAGAACACCAACTTCGGTGTTATCGTTGCCGGTCACCAGTCTGCTATTGCTACCGCTCAGCAGATCACCAAGACAGAAACCTATCGTGACCCAGATAGCTTTGCTGACATCGTGCGTGGTATGCATCTCTATGGTCGCAAAATCTTGCGTCCTGAGGGCATCGTCACTGCTAAGTATAACGCTGCTTAAGGAGAACATAAATGGCAACTATTACCACTCTCTCTAATGCTGTCGGTGCAGGTACACAACCTGTCCGTTCTGTCCGCAACTCCCCCTATATGGTTGAGAATACCATTAGTTGGTCTGCTGCTGCAACGGCAAAAGGTAGTGTCCTCGCCGCCGCTGATGTAATCGAAGCTCTGCAAATCCCTGCACAATCCATTGTGTTGGCTGCTGGCTTCGAAGTTATTACCGCCGCTACAGGTAGCTGCACGGTGAGCTTGGGTGTTACCGGCGTGACTGCTGCTGCTTATGTGTCGGCTTTCGCTGTCACTAGCTCGGCTACCGCTGGCACTTATGCAACCCCTGCAACTGCTGGCTATCCGATTGTTTCGCAGTCTGCTGATACGCTGGACTTGTTGCTTGTCACTGAGACTACAACTCTCAGCGCTGGCTCTATCCGTGTGTTTGCTTTGATTGTTGACGCACAAGATCGTGTTGGCCCCACCTCGGTAGACCGTGAACAGTTGGCTTAAGCGCTAACTACCTGATCAGGGGCAGCTTCCACAAGAGGTTGCCCCTTTTCTTTTTGTTAAAGGATTAATATGGCTATCACTTCCGCAGTTTGTACAAGCTTTAAGAAGGAGCTTCTAGAGCGCAAGCACGACTTTAATTCAACGTCTGCTCATACATTTAAGATTGCTCTCTTCACTTCTGCTGCTACTCTCGGTGCTTCCACCACAGCCTACACCACTACTAACGAAGTTGTTGGTACAGGCTATACAGCCGGTGGAACTACACTAACTAATATTGACCCCACCTCCAGTGGGACTACAGCATTCGTTGACTTCAATGATGCTACATGGTCTAGTGCAACTATCACTGCTGCTGGTGCTTTGATTTATAACACTACCACGGATGGTGGCACAGGAACAACTAATGCTGTTGCTGTCATTTCTTTTGGTGGGGATAAGACCTCAACCAACGGTGATTTTGTTGTGCAGTTCCCAACAGCAGACGCTACCAACGCTATCGTTAGAATTGCTTAAGGAGTAGTCCTGTGGCTACTACAACCCGCTCTGGGGCCATATACGGTATAGGTAGGTATGGCGCTGTAAGGTACGGCTCAACTAGTGTTGCCTACGTTCCTGATGGTTTAGAAGCCACAGGTTCAGTAGGCAGCATCACTATAGTTGGTAAAGCCAGTGTCTTAATTAGCGGAGTAGAAGCCACAAGCTCTGTGGGTTCTGTAATAGTAGTGGCTAAGGCTACTGCTGTTGTATCTGGAGTTAGCGCAAGTAGCGCAGTTGGCACTGTTAGTATATTAGCTGGAGCTGTTGTAGCACCTACTGGTGTACAAGCATCAGCTAGTGTAGGTTCTATAACAGTAGTAGCAAAGGCTGTCACTAGTGTCAGCGGCGTAGAGGCGACAGGTTCTGTAGGTGATGTAGTTGTAGTGGCTAAGGCTACTACTGTTGTATCTGGAGTTAGTGTCACAGCATCCGTAGGGGATGTGCTGGTTCGTTCTATCAACAGGATTCCTGTAGACGGAATAGGAACAGTTGCTAGTATAGGTGACGTAGTTGTAGTGGCTAAGGCAGTCACTGGAATTACTGGGGTTAGTGCTTCTTCTAGTATTGGAGAAGTTGCAGTAACGGCGGCTAGTATAACTACCATTACTGGTTTAAGTACTACAGCCAGTATAGGAAGTGTCAATATTGCTGTGGGTATTGTTATACCCATAGTGGGTATATCTGGTATAACCCAGCTTGGTAGTGTTACAATAACTACTTCGTCTTTTGATTATGCTGCTGTAGCTAGTTTATATGACAGAAAGCGTACAGTATATGTTGAGAGACATAGCCTCAGTAAAGATAGAACAGTGCTTGTACAGCAAGAAATTAGAAAAGTATATGTTGAAGCTAAAGGTACATCATCGACACGAGTAGCCAATGTGTCGGTGTTGCCTAGAAGAGCGTACATGTATAGAAAGACAACTTCTTCAGATAGAAGTGTTTTAGTAGCTTAAGGAAAAACAATGTCGTTTAGATGGCCTAATAAAGACCCAGATGAAATACTTGATTACAGTGTAGACTGGTCTAGATGGATAGGTACTGCCACGATTAGTTCTGTTACTTGGTATGTAGATAATTCTTCTGGAGTTAAGACAGCCCTTCCTGCTAGCACCACTGTGAATGGAATACAGAATGTATCTCAAACAATTAGTGGCGCTGTTGCTACAATTAATCTAGGTTTAGGAACTAATAATACGGAGTATAAATTTACTTGCAGTATTACAGATAGTACAGGGAATGTTGTAGAGCGTGTTATTAGACTTAGAGTTAAGGAGCAATGACATGGCCTACAATTTTTTAGATTTAGTTAATGAAGTTAATAGAGCGCTCAACGAAGTCGAATTAACTTCAACTACTTTTCCAAACGCCGTTGGTTTCTATGCTAAGGTTAAAGACTCAGTTAACACAGCAATCAGAGATATCAACCATACTCACTATGAGTGGCCCTTTAACCATGTATTAGCAGAAGAAACATTAACTGCGGGTACTATTAGATATGCTTATCCAACAGATGCAAATACTTTAGATTTTGATTCATTCCGTATTAGAGAAGACGCTACACTAGGAAACAGAACAGTAAAGCTGTCTTCTATTTCCTATGAAGATTATCTAGATAGATTTATTGATCACGAGTATACAACCGAAACAAATAAACGAACTCTACCTACTTATGTATTTCAATCTCCTAGCTTAGAGTTTGGTGTTGTTCCTGCCCCTGATCAGGCTTATGAAGTGCTGTATGAGTATTATAGAATTCCTGTAGACTTAGCAAGCTATAGCGATGTTCCTGATATTCCAGAAAGATTTAGACATGTCATTGTAGATGGGGCCATGTTCTACGCTTATATGTTCAGAGGTAATGAGCAGTCTGCTGGTATATCAAAACAGAAATATGATGAAGGTGTTAAGAGAATGCGTAGTATGCTTGTTAACCGTTATGGATATGTACGTTCTGGAATGATTACTCCTGCCAGTGGTTCAGTAAGATCGTTTGGTGACAGGGTTAAATAATATGGCAGACGCTTGGAAGACTTATGCCTTTGAGTTTGGTGGTGGACTTATATCAAATTTCTCACCACTACAGCACGGTGTCAAAGCTCCGGGAAGTGCGCGTATTCTTAAGAATTTTGAGCCTTCTATTAACGGTGGCTACAAAAGAATTGAGGGATTTACCAAATTCTCTAGCAGTTTTATTCCTGCTTATGGTGAACCAAAGGTGCATGGTAGTGGTCAGACAGGGACATCACTAACACTGGCTAACATCTATACCGCTCCTTTAGAAGGGTCTACCTTCACTATAGCTGGTGTTACAGGGACATACACAGTAGCCACTGGTGGTGTCTCCTTTGATAGTTCTTACAAAAGAGTTACATTAACTCTAACTACTTCCTTAGCCAGCAGCCCTGCTGATAAAGCGGCTATAACTTTTACGTCCCATTCTGGTACAGTGTTAGGTATAGCCTACTGGAGTACCAGAGCTATTGCCTCTAGAAATTCTAGTGTCTATTCCTCCACTGGAGCTTCTTGGACAAAGATTAGTAAGCCTTCCTATGGAACAGTGCTGGTTAATGGTGCTAGTCAAACAGGTTCTTCCTTGGCTATAGATGGATTAACCGCCGCCCCAAGGATTGGTGATACCTTCAGTATTGCTGGTGTAGAGAAAGTATATACTGTAACGGCTAACGCTACAGTTACTAGTGGCGGTGCTACGATCTCTATTAATCCTGCTCTTGCTTCTAGTCCTGCTGACAATGCTTCAGTTTCTTGGCTATCATTGGATAGAAGTGGCGCATTAAAGATGCGTACTTCTAAGTATAGAATTGCATCTACAGAAAAGATTGTTGGTGTGGACGGTTATAATTTTCCATTTACATTTAATGGTACAACCTTTACTGAATTAAACAGCACATCAGATTTAGAGGGAGCAGAGTTTGTTGTCTTCCATAAGAATCAATTGTTCTTTGCTGTTGGTAGTAATTTAATATTCACCGCACCTTATAGCGATTCAGACTTCACTGCTGTCAATGGCTCAGGTATTATTTCCATTGGTGCTAAGATTACTGGCCTCATTGTATTCAGGGATGTTTTAGTTATCTTTACAGAAAGAACTATAAACCAACTTGTTGGTAATACAATATCAGATTTTAACTTACAGCCTATCACTAGGAATGTGGGCTGTGTATCCTCAGATACTATACAAGAAATGGGTGGGGATGTTATATTCTTAGGTTCAGATGGGTTGCGCTTACTTGGCCTTACTGATAGGGTAGGAGACTTCAATCTTGGGTTAGTATCTAAGCCAATACAAACAGAAATGACAGACCTCATTTCTTCTTGTAGCAGTTTTTCTAGTGTTGTTATTAAACAAAAGTCTCAGTATAGATTATTGGGATTTAATGAGAATACTAAAGCGGCTAGTTCTAAAGGAATTTTAGGTACTCAGATGGCTAGTGATAATACCAGTAATATAGCTTGGGCAGAACTTTCTGGTATAAGGGCTTATGTTGCTGATTCTTATTATGCTGATAAAGTAGAAACTATTGTATTTGCAAATACAGATGGGTATGCTTATCAGATGGAGAGTGGTAATACTTTTGATGGGGCAAGTATTCCTGCTTCTTTTGCTACTCCGTATGTGTTTATGGATGACCCCAGAATTAGGAAGACAATGTATAAGCTCTTCCTTTATACAGACCCACAGGGCAGTATATCCATAGATAGTAGTTTGAAGTTTGATTTTGATACTATCGGCAGTGTACAGCCTTCAGCGATAGGGCTTAGCAATACGACATCTGCTGTGGGATTTTATGGTACAAGTGTAGCAAAATATGGTACAACTACATACGGAACTAAACTTAAGAAACTATTTGAGACACAGCTAATTGGGTCAGGATTCTTTGTATCTTTACAGTTTACTTCTGAAAGTACAAACCCACCATTTTCTTTGGATGCTGCTACGTTAGAGTATTCAACACATGATAGACGTTAAGGAAAAACTATGACAGGTTACACTAGAGCAGACTCAGTTAACAATATTGCTGATGGTAATATTATTAATGCGTCAGATTTGGATGGGGAATTTGATGCAGTGCAAGCTGCTTTTAATAGTTCCACTGGACATGTCCATGATGGCACTGCCGCTAATGGCGCTCCTATTACAAAGATTGGGCCTACACAAGATGTAGTGGCTTCAGCTACAGCTCTCACACCAAAGACAACAGCCACTGTTGATGTTGGTAGTAGCGCTCTGAAGTTTAAGGATTTCTTCTACAGCGGTGCTGGTAGTGTTACAGGAACAATTACTGCTGGTGGATTTGCTGGCCCTATCAACGGCACAGTAGGTGCTACGACTCCTGCGGCTGGCGTTTTTACTTCGCTAACAGCTACCACCGCGATCACACTCAACACCACGACGAACAACCAATCGTACACAACCACTGGTGCTGGCACTATTACTATCTCGTCTGGCACTGCTGGCACTATCAACAACATGAGCATTGGGGCTACCACTGCTGGTACTGGCAAGTTCACCGCTATTACAAATAGCGCGTTGACATCAGGCCGAATTATATATGCGACCACTGGTGGCCTTGAGACTGACTCTGCCAACCTTTTGTACAGCGGTACTGACCTGACTGTGTATGGCATCACCGTGGGCCGTGGTGCGGGTGCTGTGGCTACCAATACTGCTGTTGGTAATGGCGCTTTGTTTTCAAATACATCAGGCGCTTTAAACAGTGCATTTGGCGCTAATGCTTTGCAATCGAATACTACGGGAAACTACAACACTGCCGCTGGAGCAAGTGATAATTCTTTTGGTAGCGCGTTGTACTCTAATACTTCGGGCGGCAACAACATTGCTTTTGGTAATGGCGCATTAGCAAGAAACACCACGGGCAACTATAACGTCGCTGTCGGTATGCAGGCGCTTTCAGCCAACACCACAGCATCTAGCAACACTGCTGTTGGTTACCAAGCCGCTTACACAAACATCACAGGTATTCAATACACTGCCGTTGGCGCAAATGCCGCCCGTCTTGCCACGGGAAGCCAAGTTACGGCTGTTGGTGCAAGCGCTTTAACCGCTTTAACTACTGGCGTTGAAAACGTGTCCGTAGGCGTGTACTCTGGTGGCGCAATGACAACTGGTGGCTATAACACTGCTGTGGGTGATGACTCTCTGCGCTTTACTACTACTGGCTCCAATAATGTAGGCATAGGCTACGCTGCCCTTAACGCCAACACCACAGCCTCATACAACACTGCCGTAGGGCACACGGCAGGGTATAGCACCACTACTGGTCAATTTAATACCGCTGTTGGTCAAGAAGCGTTTTATTACAACACTACGGGTTCAAACAATACGGCTATTGGTCGTGATGCCCTTGCCTCTAGCACCACAGCATCCAACAACACTGCTGTTGGTTATCAGGCGGGGTATAGCAATACCACGGGGACAATTAACCTATATGTCGGTAATGCCGCAGGGTATAAAACCACCACAGGCGCAGGAAACTCATTTGTTGGCAGTTACGCTACTGGGTACAACAATACCACAGGCGGTCAAAACACAGCACTTGGTCAAGAGGCACTTGCGCAAAACACCACAGCATCCAACAACACTGCTGTAGGTTTTCAGGCTGGGTACGCAAATACTACAGGCGCTTATTCTGTGTCTGTGGGGGGTCGGGCACTGTACACAAATACCACTGGTCAAGAAAACACTGCTGTTGGATATGGCTCTTTGGAATCAAACACCACGGGTCAATACAATGTGGCGCAAGGTTTGTACGCTTTGCGCTTCAACACCACAGCATCAAACAATACTGCTGTAGGTTATCAGGCTTCGTACTCTCAAACAACAAATGGTTCAAACACAAGTGTAGGATACCAAGCTCTATACGCAAATACCAACGTAAATAACGTAGCAGTTGGGTACAGAGCAGGATACTCAAACACAACTGGCGATATTGTGGTTGTTGGCAAAGAAGCAGGTCTTACAAATACGACTGGAAGCTATTTGGTTGCCGTTGGTCGCCAAGCGTTTACTGCAAACACAACAGGCGACCATAACGTGGGCGTGGGTCTTGGCGCTGGTGGTGCAAATACCACGGGGGCAAACAACACGGCCCTTGGTTCGCAAGCCCTCACATCCAACACCACAGCATCAAACAATACTGCTGTAGGTTATCAGGCTGGGTATAGCAATACGACGGGTGCAGCAAATGTAGCAATGGGCGCACAGGCGCTGAACACAAACTCAACTGGGCGAGATAATTCAGCATTTGGAGAAACGGCACTTGGGCTAAACACCACTGGTTCGTTTAATGCCGCATTTGGCGGGAGAAATACAGGCGGTACTTTATCGGCTCTTGGCTCCAACACCACAGGCTCATACAACACAGCAACAGGCATAGCCGCATTAGGTTCAAACACCACAGCATCTAACAACACTGCTGTGGGTTATCAGGCTGGGTATAGTAATACTACTGGTGTATATAACGTATTTGTAGGTCAAGGTGCGGGTCAAAATAGCACTGGCGGTAATAACTGTTTTATTGGGGCAAATGCTGGATCAGGTGTTACAACCGGAACCGGAAACACGTTTATTGGTTCTGGGGCAATAAGTGTATTCCCGTCTGGGTTTTACATTACAACCGGCTCCAAAAATTCCATCCTTGGCAACTACAACGGCAACCAAGGTGGCCTAGACATTCGCACAGCAAGCAACTACATCGTGCTGTCTGATGGGGATGGGAATCCACGGGGTATTTTTGATGATAGCGGTAACTTTTTGGTGGGAGATACAACTGCTTCTGTGGGACGCGTGCAAATTTCAAACCTTGTTAATGCAGGAATAGAACAAGCGTTAAGAACTAGACTTGGTGCTGGATGTAATAACACAACCTCATATCACCTTGTTGCGTCAACAGGCGGATCAGATAAGATATATATCTATGGAAATGGAAACGTAGTTAATGTAAATAACAGCTATGGCGCTCTTTCAGATATAAAGTTAAAAGAAAACATTGTTGATTCAACGCCAAAGTTGGCGCAACTGAACCAAGTTCGTGTTGTCAACTACAACATAGTTGGTGATAAGCAGAAACAGATTGGTGTTATTGCTCAAGAACTTGAACAAGTTTTTCCGGGGATGGTTGATGAGTCACCCGACCTTGACAAAGAAGGCAACGACCTTGGCACGACAACCAAGTCAGTAAAGTACAGTGTGTTTGTTCCCATGCTAATTAAAGCCATCCAAGAACAACAAGCACTTATCACTTCCCTAACCGCCCGTATCACGGCACTTGAATCAACCTAAAGGAGCTTAAAAATGGAAATCGAAATTACAGCAGAACAAATTGCCAAGCACTACAGTGCAGCAATGGACAGCGTAGCCCTCATCAACGGCGGCAAGCCTGAGATGATGTCCGATGAGGAATGGGCTGATTGCCTGTCCAGAAATAAAGAGCATCTGAAGATTATGATCGCAAAGGACTTCTGGACTACCGAAGACCTGTCGCCTTTGCAAGCAGCATCAGCATAACGGGAAGCCGTAATGAACGAGACTGAAGCACGATTAAATTCACACGAAGCTGTTTGTGCTGAGAGGTATGAACAGATTAATGTCAGACTAAAAAGATTAGAAGGCATTATGGTGAAAGCCTGTGGTACTTTGTTAGCGGGTATGGCTGCTATTATATGGTCTTTTCTAACACATGTTAGATGAGATATATAGTAGTATTCTTAATACTAGTAACTCTAGTATATGGAGCTACGCCTAAGCCTACTTGTAGTGCTTCTGACTTTGCTAATGTTGCATACTCTACGAATAACCCCAAAGAAAGAAAAGAGATAACAGAAAAATGGTTGGATAAATATGGAAAGTTTTGTTCTAAAGATCAACTCACTGCAATATATAACGGATTAGCTCTGTCTTTAGGGACATCTGATAATATGAGTATTAGAACAAAGATTGAAATATTATATGAAAGGCTAAACTAATGAGTGACGAATCTTGGATTGCCAAAAATATACAACCAATAACTGTGCTATTCTTTTTGTTTAGTTATTTCTGCTTTGCTCTTCTCTCTGTCTTTGAACTTGAGACAAGGGGCGCATACGTTGATCTACTTGGGCAAGCAATGATTATTGTTATCACAGCAATCTTTGCAGGAAAGACTGCTGAGAAAATTGTAGACATTCGTACTAATAAATCTGCATAAGGAACACAAAATGGATTGGCTTAAATCTCTTGCTCCCACTATTGCCACTGCTCTAGGTGGCCCACTAGCTGGCATGGCTGTCAGCGCTGTGGCTAAGGCCATAGGCTGTGACCCTGAGGAAGTACAGAACATAATCAGCAGCAACAAGCTCACAGCAGAGCAGGTTGCTTCTATTCAACTAGCTGAGCTAGAACTCAAGAAGCAAGCACAGTCTATGAATCTAGACTTCGCTAAGCTGGTAGCTGAAGATAAAAAGTCTGCTAGAGATATGCAGATTGCAACCAAGTCTTGGATTCCTCCTGTGTTAGCAATGAGTGTAACAATAGGATTCTTTGGTATCTTAGTTGGCCTTATGTATGGGCAGATTCAACACGCTCCCCAGATTGATATAATGCTGGGTGCTTTAGGAACTGCTTGGACAGGCATCATTAGTTTTTATTTTGGTTCCTCTGCCAGCAGCCAAGCTAAGAATGAGTTGCTTTATAAGTCTGCTCCAATATAAATATTTAAGGAAGTAATAATGTTAGTAAAGAAACCAGCATCACAACGCAGTGGGCCAAGCGATATTAGTCAACTCATTGCCACACTATTTCTTAGTAGAGAAGTAGCACATAGAGAACATCTTCATACTGATAGTTTTTCTAAGCACATGGCATTAGCAGAATTTTACAATAACATTATTGAAAGAGCAGACAGTATTACTGAGGCTTATCAGGGACGCTGCGGTATGATTGATAGCATCCCTATTCTTACAGAAGAAAGTAAAGGCGCTATTGAAGACACTCTACAGAAACAACTAGATATTGTGGAGTCAATTCGATATACCGCAGTTGATAAAGAAGACACAGCTATCCAGAATTTAATTGATGAAGCAGTGGGTCAGTATCTAAGCACTCTGTATAAACTCAGAAGACTGAAATGAAATTAAACTTTGATAAGTCTTTTGATTTAGTAATTAAGTCTGAAGGTGGATATGTCAATGACCCCTTAGATAAAGGGGGAGAGACTAACCTTGGTGTTACTAAAGCAGCTTGGATGGCTTATCTAAAAGTTAAAGAGTTACCACCCAATGCTATGAAGGAATTAACAAAAGATAAAGTTAAGCCTTTCTATAAAGCAATGTATTGGGATAAAGTGTATGGTGATGATCTGCCTTCTGGCATTGATTATCTTGCCTTTGACTTTGCTGTCAATGCTGGTGCTAGTCAGTCTACTAAGTTTATTCAACGGGCTATTGGCAGCAATGCTGATGGCGTTATAGGCCCAGCAACAATTGAGAAGGTTAGTAAAACTGCCTCAGTAGATTTACTGAACAGCTTTACTAAACAGAAAGAAAGCTTTTACAAAGACATCATAGCCAGAAGACCAGACCAAGTTAAGTTTTTAAAGGGCTGGCTCACTAGGGTGGCTCATACAGACAAAGAAGCACGGACAATGCTAGTATAATTATGCAAGCGATTCCTGATAAAGTTAACATTTTTGGTAGGGAATATACTATAACTGTTAAAGAGCTGTTAGATGGCTCCACAGACAAAGAAGAAACTTTAGGGCAGTGCTTGAATGACAAGCTTATTATAGAGATAAAGAAAGAGCAACATCCTTTATTAGAAGCAGATACCTTATTGCATGAGATAATCCATGCACTAGATGAGGTTATGCAAACAAGGATGTCAGAGAGACAAGTATGCTGTATAGCTACTGGTCTTATAGGAGTATTGAAAACTAATACAGAGTTCAATGAGTATTTATATAGGATGACTAGATAATGAGAGAAACCTTCACAGAGCAGCAGCGAGAGATTGTAGCCCGTAAGATGGGCTATGATGGCCCTATGCAAATGTTTGATGAGTATCTGGCATCTACTCCTTCAGACGCTAATAGATACTCAGCTATTACTTCTAAGTATGCTGTCAAGATGGCAGAGGGTGGTGTTGTTAAAATGGCAACGGGTGGGGTTGCTGATGCAACAGGCTCTGATGCCATCCCCGTTGCACCAACAGCAACAACAGCAACTGCTGCTCAAACAGCTACACCCACTGCTGTAACTTTTACAAAAGGCGATACAATAAAAGATGTAACAGCAACGGCTATCAAAGAAGCGGATATAAAGAAAGCCGATATTCCCACTTCTATAACTGCTACATCTATAACACCCGATACATCACAAACTACTCTACAGACAGCACTTGACAAAGCTAAAGAAGCCGAAGGCAAGCTTAGTTCAGAATCTAAGACAACTGCTGCTGTTGGTACTTTATCAGCGGGGTCTGTTGCTGCAACACAAAAAGTAGATGAAAAATATAAGACCCCTGTAACCGCTCAAACACGAACCACGGGCGCTGGTGAACTTGTGGAGGCTCAAACCACTGCTCCTAAAGTGACAGCGGAAGCTGCACAAACGGCAGCGCCTACAAAAGTAGAAGCAGCCCAAGGGGTTGTACAGACTAACCAACTTGTACAAGCTGCACAGATCAAAGAAGCCGATATGGCACAGTCAAAAGCCCTTGCCGCTGAGGGATTGGCTGCTGATGCTAGAGTTGTTGCTGCTAAGATGGCAGCATTCACTGTAGATGATGGGACACTAGCACAAGCAGCACAGGGTAATGTTAATGCGTTGTCTACAGTACAGGGACAACTATCCTCATTGATGAAGAGCTTTGACGATGGCTCTACTCCTGCGTGGGCTAGTGGTGCTATTAGAGCCGCTAACGCTGCAATGGCTTCTAGGGGTCTTGGTAATAGTTCTATGGCTAGTGTAGCTGTGTTTCAAGCAGCTATGGAAAGCGCCTTACCAATTGCTTCACAAGACGCTAAGGTGTTTGAGTCAATGAATATGCAGAACTTAAACAACCGACAACAGGTTGCTTTAACTAATGCTGCTGCTCAACAGGGTCTGTCTCTACAGAATTTATCTAACGAACAACAAGCAAGACTTACTAACGCAGCTAACTCTTTTGCTTTGCAAAGTCAAAACATAAGTAATACTCAACAGACAATGTTGGCTAATACTCAAATTAGAGCAGCACTACAAGGTCAAAACTTAAGCAATAATCAGCAAGCTGCTGTGCTTAACGCTGCTCGTTATGCTGAGCAAGCCAATATTAATTTGAATAACGTGCAACAGGCTGCCCTACATAACAGCACAATGCAAGTACAAGTTGAGATGGCTAATACTTCTAACAGGCAACAGGCTGCTTTGGCTAATGCACAAATTGAAGCAGCTATGCAGGGTAAGATATTAGATAATAAACAGCAAGCTGCTGTGCTTAATTCTGCTCGTATTGCAGAAAATGCTAGCCTTACGTTCACTGCTGCTCAAAATACAGCACTGCACAATTCTGAAATAATGAAGAGTATTGGACTGGCTGAACTTAGCTCTTCACAGGCTACTACTATTGCTAATGCCGCCGCTTCTGCATCTCTTGATTTAGCTAATCTAAATAATCTTCAACAAGCAAACGTATTAACTTCTAAATCTTTCTTAGAAATTGATATGAAGAATTTAGATAATAAGCAACAAATGTCTGTGTTAAAAACACAGTCTATTACACAGGCTATTCTTAGTGACACAGCAGCAGCGAATGCTGCTAAGGCTGTTAATGCTTCTAATGCTTTAGAAGCTGACAAGGTTAATGCTACTCTTGCTCTCCAAGCTTCTCAGTACAATGCCTCTGAACAGAATAGAATTACGCTAGCTAACAATGCTGCTGTTAATGACATAGCTAAATTTAATGCTAACGAAACAAATAGAAGAGAAGATTTTAATTCTCAGCTTGGAGTACAGATTAACCTAGCCAATGCTAAAATATTAGCTGATGTTTCTACTGCCAACACAAGAGAATCTAATGCAATTAATGCAGTGAATGCAAAGAATGCTACAGACCTGTCTGCCTCTACATATTCTCAACAGTCTCAGACATATAGAGACTTATTAGAGCTTTCATATAAAGCAGGAGAGAATGATAAGGATAGATTGACACAGCTAGCCACATCTACAATTGCGGCTAATGCTAGTAAGACAGCGGCTGAAATTAAAGCAGATGCTGATGCTTCTGTTAGTTGGGGTCAACTGGCTTGGAAAATCTTTCAAACCTTCTGATTAAGAATTATTATGCAACACATTAAAAACTATTTCAATAAGATTGAGGACGTTCTAGCTAAGAGGAAGTCTTCCCCTTCTACTAAGGCTTCTAAATCAAAGGGGTTGCTAGCTGCTCCTCCTATGAAAGAGAAGTCTTCTAAAGAAGACCCATCACTAAAGATGATTGCTGACTATATCGAAGGCATTAGAGAAACAAGACAGGAGATTTTAGATGGCAACAAATGAACTAACTTCCGGTCAGGCACTTCAGTCTGTACCAGCGGGTATATCATGGACAGCGCCGCCTAAGAGTAGAGCATGGCAGAATCCTCCTAAGTATACGAAGCTATCAGACGTAGCAGATACTTATATTTCTAAGCTGTCTTCCAAAGAGATGGCTAATCCTGTGTTAGACGCACTAGAAACTAAAGCGCCTTTGGCTTCTTTAGCTGAAGTGATTATGCTTAGTGGAGTACAGAAAGGTATTCATACATTGGACACAGGTATTCTTGTTATGCCTGTCATCATTGAAATGCTTAAGACAGCGGCAATGCTACACGGTATTAAAACAGTTACTTATTCTGATGAGAATGATAGTATGCGTACCATCCCAACAAGAGCAGTTAAGATGGCTGTAACTGATTTAATGAAAGCTCCTGTTGAGGAAGCTGAACCTGCTCTTGTTCCCAAGGAAATGAAGGCAGGACTAATGCAACGTAAAAGTAAAGTAGAGGTTTAATATGGCTATGAATTGGACAGCTTTTGGCGGCGGCTTTGCTAAGGCGGCAGTAGAGGATTTTAATAAAGAAGAAGAGGATGCTAAGGCAAGAGCCGCCCTTCAAGTTAAAGGCTTGTATGAAAACTATACTAATGTTGTTAAAGAGAACCGAACTATATCTAACGATGTTAAAGAAAAGATTAATGTAATCAAAGGCTTTGCTCCTGACGCTACTCCTGACCAGCTTGTTTCCCTTGCACAAGATAGGGGAGTGTTGGACATGCTATACACTCGGATGAAGGACAAGGACTTTGATGCCACTGGATTCAACATCAATAACTTTGTTAAAGCAACACAGTCTAATTCTCCTTTGTCTGCTGAAGATCGTATCAATAAATTGTTCACCATCCCCGATGCAGTGAACAAAGCTTCTGCTGCTTTTAAATCCATTGCTCCAGAACCCACTGAGGGAGAAGGCTTCCTATCAGGAATGATGAAGAGGTCTGGATTGCGTGGCGCTCAGTCAGGCATAGCACAAGCTACTGCCGCTTATGGTGTGTCTCTAGAACAGCTACAAGCTGCTAAAGAATACACCAGAACTATTACTCCTTCTGGCGCACAATACGACCTGACTATTCTTAAGAATAAGAAGACTTTCTCTGAGGCTAAAGATGCTGCTCAACTTGATATTGTTGATGCCAAAGCTGCTTACGAGAAAGACCCGTCTAATCCAGATGCATTCAAGAAGCTAGCAAAGGCTACATCTAATGTAGCCACCTTTGTTGCTATTGAAGGTATGGGTAAGGCACAAGTTAAGAGGACTGAGGAAGATATCAGGACTGAGCTTGTTAATAAAATCCAAGACCCTAAGACTTCTCCAGAAGACAAGAAGAGAGCAGAGGACGAGCTTAACCAACGACAAAAGCTGTTGAGTAAAGACAGTGCTGAGGCAGCAATCCAAACTGATCTTATCAACAAGATTCAAGACCCTAACACTACTCCGCAGGAAGCCGAAACTCTTAAGGTTAAGCTCAATGAACGCAGAGATTTGTTGGCTAAGAATGCTCCAGAATCCAGAGTGACACAGACCAACTACATTGCCATTGCTAGCAGGGCTGTTGCTTCTGCTGTAACAGAGGCATTGCCACCGGGTTCTTTGACCACCACTGTTAATCCTGATGGCACTGTGCAGATGATGCCTTCTGACTTGGTTAAAGGGCCGCGCTTCACTGCTGCTATCAATGCAGCTAAGTCTGGGGTGGCTAGACAGTTCACTGACAAGGATGGAAATCCTCTGTCTGAATTCCATAAGAATGCTCTTATCTCTGTGAACATCATGCCAAACGATCAGGGCAAATTTGTTGCTAGTTCAGCGCCAGTGGAGGCAGGTACACCAACAGCACCTGCCGCAGCACCTGCTGCTCCTTTCAGGCCAGCAGGGGTTACATTCACCCCCGATCAGGAAGCCATAGTTGCCAAAGCTGAAGCAGCTATTGCTAAGGGAGCCAGTGTAGCAGCCGTTAGAGCGCGATTGAAAGAACAGAAAATACCGGGATTCTAATTTATGGCTTATGACATTTCCTTTGATGATTTGATTCCTAGCAACCAGAAGACAAAAGATGTTTCCTTTGATGATTTAATCCCAAAGAAATCTACTTCGCTGGTTACTAGACCAGACCAACAGACAAAAGATAAAGAGGCTCTTTCTATTCTTCAAAAAGAAAAAGAAAAAGCTTCTGTTGCTCTTGCTGAAGCCCAGCGTCTCAAGGATAAAGCCAGAGAAGATAGGGCTGCTGCTGATGTTCTATCATTAGATAGGGAGATAGCCGCTACATCTAAGAGGGCTAGTGTAGCCACTGCTGAGCCTGTAGCTGTAGAGCCTACACTGCCAGCGAGAGACAAGCAAGTCCGTACACCTTCTCTCTATGATATTAAAGCTGCCCCTGTAGAGACTAAGGCAGCGGAAGTAGCACCTGCTGCTCCTGCTCCTACGCCTACAACTGATGAGTCTAAAGTATCGGCTGCGTTTAGTTATAAATCTAAACTTGCTGAGGGGTTCAAGCCTAGAGCAGAAGCCATGAAGGAGAAGGTAGAACAGACAAGACTAGCAGAAGAGAATAAGATTCCTTTTGATGCCTTGACACAATCTCCTGCGCTTAAGAAAACTATTGATGATTATGTACTAGCTCGTTTTGGCAAGAGTGAATTGCAAAAGCCTAACGAATCTGTAGAAGACTATGTTAATCGCTTTGCTCAGCAGATGCGTTTCCTTAAGACAGGTAATACATATTCACTAGGTTCTGAGATACAATTCTTAAATAGTGCTAAACAAGAAGATAAGTTAAAGATGGATGCTGCTTATACCTTATGGGATAATATAGCAGACCCATCTATGATGACAGCAGGAGGAAAAGGACAGAAAGGAATTAGACCAGTAACAGATTCGTTACTGTCTATGTTCTCAGACCCGCTTACCTTTGTATCATTGGGAGCAGGGAAGATGCTTGCTACTCCCATTCAAAAAGCTGTAGCTGAACAGGGAATCAAGAAAGCTTTAGTTAGTAACATAGGCAAAGTAGCGGCTATACCTGCCATAGAAACAGCGCAGGGTGTAGCATCCGATACAGGACAGCAAAAGATAGAGTTAACAATCGCTGCCGCTCAGCTTAAAAATGCTGAAGATAGATTCCCTTCTCTTAGTCCTGAAGAACAGGATAAGCTTAAACCAACTTTAGATTTACTTAGAAAGAAAGTAGAAGAAGGCATTAATATCAAGCAAGCAGTTATCTCTGGAGTTGTCAGCGGCGTATTGGGTTCGGTAGAAGCTGCTGGTGTTCTTAAAGCCGGTAAGAAACTAGGCGGTGGACAAAGCAGCTTGGACGAAATCTTAGCTAGAAAGAAAGCAGGGCTTCCTGAAGCACCTGCCCCTAAGCTGGAGGTTAAGGCATCTACAGGTACACAGAAGCAATTAGAAGATGACTACGATATCTTCGAAGGGCGTAACCTACTCGACAAACAACTGATCAATCTTGATGGATTGTCAGGGATGGAGTATGAGAAAGCCTTCGCAAAGAATGAATCTGCTGTAGCACAGATGCAGGTTAGAAAAGAAATTAATAGAAAAGCTACACAGCTTGCACAGGAAGTATGGACTAGCCTACCTGAGTTTGCTCCCAAGCAGGGAGAGAAGATATCTGATGCAGTTAAGAATGTGTTTCTTAACATAGACAGTGTTGATGATGTGGCTTTGAAAGATGCGTTTGCAAAGGCAAACATCACTCCTGAAGAGTTTGCTCGTATGAACAGAACTACAGTGAGTGATGCAGCCAGCACAATGCAAAGCTATTCTGTTCTAGCAAGGATACAAAATAAGCTAAAGAGCATTGACCCTGCTGCCGCTAAAGAAGTAGACCTGATGTATGGTAATAGGAATGCCATTACTGATTCGTTTGGTTTTATCAAAGACATTAGCATGAGGGCAGACAGAGAACTAAAAGCCTTGATGGTTTCTCAGATAGCCACGACTGTTCGTAATGCTTACTCAGGTTTAACTGTTGTTACTTTTGGAGTAGCTTCCGAAGCTGTTGAGTCTGCTCTTTACAGAATTGGTAAAACATCTGCTGAGATATACACAGGAAAGCCTGTCACTGGCTCGTTCACTAACGGTATCAAGGGCGTGTGGAATGATGCATTCAGAACAGCTTCTTATCTGTCTGATGCTGGCCTATCTGCTGACGTAGCAGAAAGATTGCTGGCAGGTTCGCCAACACTAAGCAGCCTTATTCTTAAGACTGCTGGTGAAGCTGGTGATCAGGGCTTGTCCAGAGTGGGACAGATTGCCAATACCTTTAACGTGGCACAGGATGCTTTCTTTAGAAGAGCCATCTTTGCTGCTAACGTAGAGAAGCAGCTAAGTCGTGTCGGAATAGACATGTTTGATGTGTTGGCACAAAATAAGAACATTCCCTTGGATGTTCTCAAGAATGCTACAAATGAAGCATTACTCGCTACATTTAGTAAGATGCCTACCAAAGGGCCGGTTTACCATGCAGTTAAGTTTATCGAAGAGCTTGGCCCTGTAGGGTCAACGCTGATACCTTTCCCCCGCTTCATGGCTAATGCTATGGAATGGACAGCAACACACAGCCCAATAGGTCTTGTGTCAGGTGCTGTCGATGTTGCTAGCACAGACCTCAATAAAAGAATAGCTGGGCTAGAGAAGCTGTCTAAAGGAATTGTAGGAACTGGTGCAATCTATGCCGCTTACAAATACAGAAAAGATAACCAAGACACTGAGTGGTACGATGCTAAGAACACTGATGGCAGCTTGGTTGATACTAGGGCATTCTTTCCTGTTGCTCCTTTCCTAGCGCTGGGTGACTACTTGGTTAAGCTGGAGAATGGAACTACAAGTGAATTCAAAGCTAAAGAATTATTTGAGGCAGTGACTGGATTCAAGATGCCAGCAGGTACGAATAGCTGGCTGGGTGACCAGTTTGCTACAGCAGCTTCCAACTGGCAAGCCTCAGCAACTGGCGAAGATGTGGCACAAAAGAAAGTAAGTACATTCTTTGGTGAGTGGGCTGGTCAATACTTCGGTAGAGCGCTCATCCCTCTTCAGCAATTGAGTGACATCATTGGTGCTGTTGATAGAAACGAAACTCTTCCCCGTTCTGTTTATGAAATCAAGCAAGGAGAAGAAGGCTTTATTCCCTCTGCAAAGAATGTGCTGATGTCAAAAGTTCCTGTGTTGAAGCAGGAACTACCAGTAGCACAGCCGGTCACAAAGACTGAAGCTTCCTTCAATGATGCTGGCTTACTGAAGATGTTTGCTGGTATATCAATTAAGGTTAACCCAACTGACTTCGAGAAAGAGATAACTCGCCTCAATGTTCCTTACAACAAACTATTCACCACCACAGGTGATAAGGTTGTTGACAGACAGGCTAAGGAAATTCTTGCTCCACAATTGGTAGCTTCTTATGAGGCTTTAACAAGCACTGACTTCTATAAGAACACCAACAAAGACCTACAGAAGATATCGCTGGAGAACACACTTGCTGGTGTGCAGAAAGAAGCTAAGGCTGTTGCCGTAGATATGGCTAGAGCAAAAGCCATAGAAGGTGGCTTAGGGGCTGCTCGTGTTATAGAGAATAGATATGCAGCCAAACCCGCTGAAGTGAAGCGTCAGGCCGCTGCTCTGTACAAACAAAATACAGGCAAAGACCTTACTGAGACTGGGGATTATGAGGCCGGGTTAGCTTATGCTACGGCGGTACAGAACATCCTTAAGCCAACAACAGGTAAGGCTAATGGCGGTGTAGTGGGTTATGCTGGTGGCGGTCTTCTAGCTAAGAAGGTAGCTGGAGAAACTATAGAGCGTGGACTAACCAAGATTGGTGGTGACCTGTTACAGCAGATGGATAACATGCTAGGCAAGAAAGTTGGCACGGAAATTGAAGAGACTGCTGCTGCCCTCAAGGCAACAAAAGAAACTTCTTTGGGTAAGAGTATGGTAGAACCCGTCGAATCTATTACATCTACTAAGCGTCCTGTCTTTCGGCCTACATCTACTTCAAAGGTTGTTAAAGACGAAGGGCCATACTTAGGTGATGTTGAGAGAGAGGGACGTTTTGTAGACGCTCCTGAGCCCAATTTTACTAAACAAGAAGAGCAGGTTATTTCTGCCTCTCAAACATCCTTTTTAGAAGATTTAAAAAATAAACTTAATAGTAAAGATACTTCTTATGGTAAGCAGAAGATGCTGCAAAGCATAATTAAAGTCGGCACTGAAGAAGAGAAAAAATGGGCTGCTTCTGAACTTGCTGATTTGGCTGATAAACAATTTGATTTGTGGACAAAATATAAAGACGAAGGATATGATGTAGGGGAGTTTATTCCTGAGAAACCTTTCTATTGGGGTAACCCTGAGAAACAGGAGTATGATAAGAATCCTTTTTCATTTGCCCCAAAGCCGGTGAAAGATAAAGAAGGAAGAGCCATACCGGATTCTTTAATTACCACTCTCCCTGAATCTAAAGTTGCTCAAGGAGACTTGGACGCTACATCTTTTGCAAGACAAGGCCCAAGCGTTAGAAAGCAAGTGCTTGCTACTATACGCCAAGCTAGGACAGATTCCTTTGATGCAATAACTAATCTGCCTAAGGTTAAGGAACTGCCGGATGCTGAGGATGTTATCGCGGTGGTGCAGGGTGATTTCCGTATCAAAGAAGGAAGAGAAATAAATCCGTCTAAAGCTGAAGACATTAGCATTGTCCAAGACATGGCTACTAAAGCACAGAAGAAACTGGATGCACTGAGAGAAGAATACAAAGATACTCCACCAGTAAAACTCTATCACGGCAAAGCTGCATATGCGGCTGAGCCTACTACTAGATATAAGACAGGCTTCTTAGACCCACAACAGATAGATAAATATCACAGTGAAATGGAAGTGGGTGGTACATCGTTCACTAGGGATTTGAATTTAAACTTTGAGTCTCCTGTTTTTGGTGGGCCTAATGCAGATAAGATTGTCTACACAGAAATGCCATACGCTGACTACATGTTTAAGAGAATTAACATGGCTCCCACAGCGTATGATAATAAAAACTTAAATGTTATTGCTCAGTCTATCAACGGGTCTGATAGAGTTGTACGTCCCGTCAGTCTTCCGAGGTCTTCTAACTTTAAGGAAACAGAAGACATGATTACAGAGACGGACAAGCTTCGTCCTGAAGGCAAGGGTACAGGTAATCAATTGGAAGTTAGATCAGCAGCTAACGATGTTACTCTTGCTGCTGCCAATCCTGAGAAAGTATCTTTGCTTGGTAAAGGTGGAGATAAGAAGGGATTCATTAATCGTGTAAGAGAAGAAACAAATATCAAGGATAGGATTATCAACTTGAGTTCTGACCTCCATACAGAGAAGAGTGGTGTTGCTGCCAATAAGATATATAAAGAGATAAGGAATCTCTTTAATAATTATATGGAGAAAGCTGATATCACTTCAACTAAAGCTGGCATGGGTCAGAGATATCACAGTGAACTATCTAATAACCTAAATATACTTAAAGGAACAGACAGTTCTATTCTCACCAAAAACCTACTGAGTACAACAAGCGATATCTTGGAGAAGCAGGGTTCTAAAGAGAAGGCTATGTTGCTACGTTCTTTGAGTAAAGAGTTAAAAGTATTAGGGGAAAACTGGGCTAGTGACGCTGCTGGTCAAGTTAAGAATGTCAACAATATCAGAGAGCTAACCCAGAAGCTAGCCAAGGGTGGACTAGTAGAAAGAAGATAAGGAAAGGGGCATTAGCCCCCTTCTTTATTTCTTTGATCGTTTGATAGGTAGCACCAGCGCTAAGGCAACCACTGCTGTGAAGAGTCCCACTGTTACTATTGTAGGTAGTAATACCAGCCACCAATCCCAATCAATAACATTGAATAGTTTGGCTGCTACAAATATCAATGTAAGCAGATTAAAGAAGTTTAGATTAAGAGTCATGTTGTTCCCTTGTTAATGGTTTGTCCTATTGGAATTGAACCAATGACCTACAGCTTAGAAGGCTGTTGCTCTATCCAACTGAGCTAAGGACAAATGCTTTAAGCCTTTTGCTTCAGTGCAAAGATGTTCTCAAAGTAGCCTCTGTCAAAGCCTCTCTGCCACTCCTTACCCTGTACAGTGCTAGGCTCGTATTGGTTAGCAAGCCAGCCCTTGTAAAAGGCATTCCTACCCTGATCAAATTGAATCCGTAGAGGGGCAGTTCTTTCTGATTTCTCAGTCATGGTTTATCCTTTAGTTGGTCAATCTTAATGTTGTAGCAATCGCTCTTAACTGTATACCCATTAGATGGGTCTATAGTTCCCTTCTGCATGAACACAGCATCCTTCATGTATTGATCTTTATTATACACACCTAGATACCAGCCTATAGAGAAATCATTCTTCACACGAACAAAAGCGTAGTAGTCACAGTCTTGTTTGGTATTCAGCGCAGCAATAGAGCAGTCGTAAGAAGGCAGGGGGACATAGCCCGTCTGCTTAGTCTTTACATCTATCTTAGTTCCGTTATCCAAAACTAAGTCATAGTCGTAGGTGTTACACAGTTTTCCACCTAGCACTTGCTGGGCAATAGCCTCGCCAATGAAGCCAGCAATATTGCCAGCCCCTCTGATGATGCTATTGCGAAGCTGTCCCATCTCAGCAGCCTTGTCTCTGGCCTCAACCAGCATGGCTGGAGATATGACAATCTCTATCATCTAACTGGACACGCGCCAGTAGCACAATCGTCATCTAATCCAATGGTGGCTTCACCCACCTGTGTGATTAACCTAGTGGATGCTACCAACTCATCGTATTGCTCTTTGGTAATTTCCTCTAGCGGTGCTTGCTTAAAGCCATGCTCACTGTGCAGCAAGAAAGACAAGCTCTTGTGTGAGCCTTTGTAAAACTTCTTCAGATACTTCTTAATATCTGGAAGCTCTTCCTTCTTGTAGTACACAGTACAGCTAACACTGTTGTCACTCCAGTTCTCCTGCAACCAGCGAACAGTATCAAGCTGCGCCAGTGCATCCACTTGACTAGCCAATGTAGCCACCTCAGAATGACGGAAGGGGAACGATACAACCACTGTGCTGTGATCAGTAGAGCCATCAAAGTTCTGCTGATACTCAACAGGATATCCATGATCACGACAGGTCTGCACCAGCGAATGGTTAGCGCTGATACGGATACGTCTAATCATGTATCGCGCATAAGCAGGATGACATCCCGGTGTAACACCCGGCAGTAGGGACAGAGTTCCGCTAGGTTTAATCGTGGTTAGCTTGATGGATTTATTAAAGCCATTCTTAGCGCTGTATTGCTCGTCATAATCCCTGAGGTAGGTGTAGGTATCCTTGAGCCAGCTAAGCTGCTCCTGAGTGCTTTCCAGTACCCCTGTGATGCCAATGCCCATACGCATGTTCTTGTTCACGACGGCTTCTGTCGATTCAAGGTGGCAAGGAAGTGACAAGCTATGCTTGTTGATTCGATATAGCAATGTTGCTACATCCATCAACTCTTCCTGAGAGGTAATGTTAGGCAGGAAGATTTCTGCTAGGCAGCAGGTTTCCTTATCAGCCAAGCTCTGCTCTGCACATGGGTTATATCCTTGCACATCAGGGTCAGGGTATTGAGTCTCTCCCAAGCGACCAATCTTACGCGACAAACGCAAATTAATCAAACCATAGGGTTCTCCCTTACCTTCGTAGCCATCCCAAAAGAATTCATGTAGGTCTTCAATGTCATTACAGACAACGCTGTTATTGGACATCGCTCTCCACGAAGGAATGTTACCCATGTCCCAGCGCTTAGCCAGTAAAAATTCTACATCGTCAGGGTCACCAATAGCAATCTGAGCAGAGCGGCGTACATTACCAGCCACCACAACAGCACCAATGATATTCATGATGTCCAAGCAATCAATGGGCCGAAGCTTGCGACCAGCACGGCGGGACAGGATATCACTAACCTTGCCTATGCCCCACACCAAGTCCTCAGGGCCGCTGGCAGTACCGCCAAAGCCCTTGATGGGTGCGCCCTTACTGCGGATAAGCTGTGTGCTGTAGGTGAAGGTTTGATTACCACTGCGGTGGGCTAAGAATGCCGCCTTCAGTGTCTTACCTAACAGAGCTACCCAACCCTCACGGCTATCAGGAACAATGAAATTGGCATCAGAGCTATCAAGACGGGTAGGAGCTTTGAAGTTTTCATTGACAAGGGGAAGCTTATCCACATTGCGCTTTTGAATGTTGTAACCAACACCACTGCCTAGCATCAACAAGTCCATAGCCCAAGTGAACGGCTCCACTGGTTTGTCTACTACAGTGAAGGCACAGTTTTGAAGACTGGCTAGGCCAAGCTTATCCACTGTGTTAGTTCCAAGCTGCCATAAGAAGCGACCAGCAACACTGCCCTTAAGCTCAAGGAAGTGTTTCGTCAATCGCTCTTGTTCTTCTGCTGTGAAGTTGCAGCCTAGTTGGTCATTGGTGGCATCCACTACACGCTTGATGGTGTCAGTGAATTCTTCTGTTGGACTGTTGATGTCAGCCTCATTAAGGCGGCGAGAGTACGTTCTCTTATAGGTTAAGTAGCCAACAGATGACCAAGGAGTTTTAATATCGTTCATAGTTTTCCTGTTCTAAAGATAAAAAAAGGGAGCCAATGCTCCCGTAGGGATGATGGTTATACTAGAATTTATCTGTTGTCACCACTTCCTTTTATCTGTGAGCGACTCTTCCTGTCTTGATTCTCTGAATTGAAAACCCTTGCCATATAAACGACAAGGGTTTCCGCATCAGGAGTAGACCAAATTAGTTTTACTCCGCTCATTCAATGTTACCAAGGACTTACGCTGTTGAAATATTCAGCAGCTTCTTCCTCGCCCATATAATGAACAAGAAGGCTAACAGTAGAATCTATGATATCTTCTGAATCATCATTACCCATGTGATATTCATAGCAGGTTTGTAGTTCTGCAATGAAATCAGAATAGTCAGGGGCTTCGTCATACTCTTCCCCTTCCTCATCTCCTTCATAGTCTTCTTCAAAATCAAACCAAAGTGTTTCTTTATCCTCAGCCGCTACCCGTTGCTGCTCAACATATTTCTCAAGCAGAGCAACAAATCCAATATTGATTAACTCAACTTTAGATTGCTCATCCATTTCCAATTGAACGATAGCGCCGCCATCATCTAGTTCTTCAAGTGTTGTACAAGTAATATTCATTTCGCTTTCCTTTCGAGTTTCTCTTTAAGAGTTTTTTCCTTATGGCAACTCAGACATAATATCTGAAAGCCTTCTTCCTCACAGTACATATTCTCAATGTACTTATCCCAACTAACAAAACCAACCTTCGGGTCTACCACAGGATAGATATGATCTACCTGCACATCGACAGCTACAAACTCTTCAGAGCAAACAGCGCATCTGTAGTGCTGTGCTAACTTACCTGTCTTCTTATTTTCTTTTCTTCCTATCAGAGCAGCCTTTAGTGCTGAATACTTAGGAGGCCACCTACGGGAAGCTGACCTCAAGGCTGATGTTACGAAGCTCCTATACCTAGCCTCTGTCCACTCGCCACCATTACGGGGTTTGATGACTTGCTTCTTAGAGGCCATAGATATTCACATGCCAAGCTTATCAAGCTTGTGAACAATAAGCATAGCATAGCCAGCAATATCTTGCCAGCTATCTTTGTAGTAGGGGTCACCATTAACTATACGGGCAAGCTTGTTTGCAATCATGTCCATGCTTTCACGCATGTCATCACCGGCAGCCTCTATGTTAGAGCCGCTAACTATTGCCTCTTTTATTGTCCTACTGGTAGTGGCAACATTAGTATATTCCCCATACCTCTCACCTCTTTGGTCTAGTATTTCTTCTGTAGAAATCATTGCATTCCACCTACAGTTGGGGAGTTAATATCAAACACTGAGTCTTCTTCAATGTTAGAAAAGCTATTATGGTTAGCGTTGTATTCAATACCTGCGGCGTTATGTGCGTAGAATTTATTGCAGTGATCCATAATTTCTTTTGCTACTTCCTCATTGCTCTCCATCAAGGGAACAACAGAAGCCAACAGCACAGCCATCCCAATCATATCGTCCATCGCTTCTTTAGAAATACTGACAGGGCCAAAGCCACTAACAATAACTTCAAACGTGTTATCCCACTGCTTATCTTCTCCAAGATTAGGACGCAAGATAACCGCAATATCATTGGGCTGTAGATCATTCTTGTTTTTCCTTGCCATGTTTATTCCTTTGAAGGTGGTTGCCATAATTCATTCTCGTATCTTCTTAGCCAAAGCAATCTAGCATTCTCAATAACTCTATCTTCGTTACCGTCATATTGCTCTAGACAAATAGAATACATTTCATGTTCATCTTCTGCTTCCGCAAGAAGTTTGTCAGCTTTGACAGGGCCAATACCATTTATGCCCATGATATTATCAGCAGCATCCCCTGTTAATATCTGTTTATAGAATCTAAACATACCCTCTTCAGGAGTTATGTTATACCCTATTTTCTTTACAAAGTTGTAATGCCAGCCAGCAATTTGATCTAAATCTTTGTCAACTGAGGCGACAATGTAATTGTCCTGTAACTTTGTGGCTTCTATAGCTATTGCATCGTCAGCTTCTTGACCGTCAATAACAACAGCGCCCCATTCCTCCACAAGATGTGTGCGTAAAGCAGACAAATGTGCAGGTTTAGGGGCTGTTCTATTTCCTTTATACACAGCAGTGGTTGCTATGTCTAGTCGAAAGTTATTCTTTCCCGTTAGGTAGAGTATCCATTCGTCAGCATAACAACCACTGTATGTATTATCAATGCCGCTTATAAGTATGTCAGTGAGATAGCTGTTAAGAGAGTTCTTAGCAGATTTCCCGTTCTCATTCTTGCAAGCAAAAGCTATCCGATAAGCAATAATGTCAGAGTCAACTAACGCTATTACTTTATTGGTCACAGCTTAATCCGTGGTAGCAGGAAGTTCCATCTGTGCATTGGCTTCAGCTTGGGCTTTCTCTACTTGAGGGGCAGCTTGTTGCTGAATAACTTGAACGTGCTGAGCAGCAAATTCAAATGGCAGTTTACCTAAGCCTGTCAGGGCTGCGTTAACTGTATCAATGTGGAGGTCTAGTTTAATTTGCATTTGAGTTTTCCTTAAAGAACATCACTATCATCACCACCAAGCTCTGAATCAGCTCCATACTCGACAAGCTCGGTGATGACAAGCTTACCTAGCGAAGGACTAACGCCCTTCTTATTTTTATATGTCCACTCATAGGAACCAACCAAAGCCTTAGCCTTGCTTCCATTACCAATAGCCTCAGTAATCTCATCGCCATCAGCGTCATGCACACGAATAGGGGATTGGCTCTTGCAAGTGATGTATCGGCCCATGTCAGCCTTCTTATCTTCACCTACTTGAACACTGATACCCATAGACTCCAGAGCATCCGCAGCGGCATCGCTTAGGTTACACAGGTTAAGCTGATACTTCCCAGACATATCATTAACCTTAGTGTGCTGACACCAAAACACATCAGCTTTAATCTTTATCTTCTTAGTTTGTGTACTCATACTATTTCCTTTATGAAAAATAAAATCCACTTGTAACGTCAGTGGCAATCACGCCAGTTGTTGCCTATCTTTCCTTCGGCATCAACCGGACATCTAAATTGTAGCATAACACCCGCTTGTGTTGCAGCATCTTCAATAATTTTCATCGCTCTTTCTGCGTCCTCCTTAGCAACTTCCCATTGAGTTTCATCGTGGACAAAGGCAATAAGCTTTGCATTAATTGCATGAAACTTCAGTGAGTTATCACACTCCACCAGCCACTGCTTAGCAATGATAGCTCCTGCTGATTGCAAGAGAGTATTCAATGCAGCGTGAGAAGTTCTTACCCACACTTTCCTGCCATCTAAGGCAGGGAGTTTGCCATTGGCTGATACTCTGACAACCTTCTCCTTCAGCTTCTTCAGCGAAGGAGTATTATCTAGAAAGTTATCAATGAGTTTCTTTCCTTTGGAAGCAGAAACCCCAGCAGTTAATCCAATCTTCCCTGCTCCTGCCCCGTAGAGCATGGCGTATGTCATCGTCTTCGTTATGTTACGGAACTTCTTATGCTCTGGATTGCTATCATCCTTCACTGTACCCTTTGGCACTAGTCCAAAGGCTTGGCAGTTCATCCAATGCACATCACCCTTCAATAGTTCTTCCTGCCACACAGCGTCCTGCATATAGTGGGCTAGGCAGCGTAGCTCAATGCCACTAAGGTCTACCCCTACCTGCACATTACCTTCCTCCACTGTCCACATTTCCCTGCACTCAGCGCCATAGGGTGTATCTGGATTGACTGCTGGCACTTGTCCCATGTTGGGACTACTGTGTGTACATCTACCCGTCACTGCCCCGTTGGTAATGATGCGTCCATGCACCCTGCCATCGTCCTCAACAAACCCCATCCAACTACTGATCTGTGCTGTTCGTTTCTGTAGCATTAGATACTCAGCCACAAGCTTAGCTTCAGGCAGGTCTATGCCTTGTAGCACTGTCTCATCTACAATGACATTACCTTTCTCTGTGTGCTTATCAAACTTCACACCAAGTATGGTTAGTCTCTCAGCAATCTGCTGCCTACTACCAGCATTGAACAGGTGTTCTCTAACCTTCATCGGCCCAGCCATAGCTTCGTTTATCAGTGAAGCTTTATATCCTGCCTCTTTAAGTAGCTGACGAAGCTCTGTCTTAGTTTCTGCCTTGTACTCTTTCCAATCAGGTGTTACCACTTCCCAATACTCAGGGGTCTTTAGTTCCTCGTAGGTGGGCTTGAATACTAGCTGCATCTGCGCTTCAATGTCTGACATCCGTCCAACCAAATGAGCATGCAAAGACATAGCCTTAAACATGTCCAGCTTGAAGCCGTTGTCTTCCATCCCCTTACATATCACTGCAACCTTATGTTCAAGCTCTATGCTTTGCTGGCTGAATGCATCCTTCTTTAGCAGGGATAGTAAATGGTGGTGTAGCTTCTCAAGTAGTATGACATCTTGCTCACAATACTCAGCCATCTCTTCAGACCACCCAGCATCATAGTCAGTGAAGCTTATCTTGTGGCACTTCAGTCGTATGCCCCAAGCTTCTAGACTATGAGGGGCTGGTACTTTCTGTCCTTCAATGAAAGCAATATCTACATCAGGATTGTGCAGCCGTGAGAGGATAAGGGTATCGACTAGACTGGCACGGGGTATGGTGACACCCCACACCCTTTCCAATACAGGAGCATCAAAACCAATAATATTATGCCCACATACTTCACTATCTTTGAGGTATTGTTGTAGTCCATCTTTATTTCTCCAGTGTTTTATCTCGTCATCTTTCTTGGTGACACATAACCATATTTGTTTGTGTGCTGTATCTGTTTCGATATCTAAGTAAATCATATACATCTCTCATAACAGTGGTGTCTCTTCTTCGGCATCAACTTCAAACATGCGCCCTGTCTCTTTGTTATAAAGAAGGTTGCATGCGGGGCCAGTGATTCCACTGAAGCGGTTCTTCAACACCCTAACCTTCGTGGTGTTTCTTTCAATCAAGTCTTCAGCCTGACCATTACGCTCCAGTCCAATCACCATATCGCTTAACTGTGCTATTGAACCGCTTCCGCGAAGCTGTGCTAGTGATGTGGCTGCTCCTTCTTCGTGACCAGTGTTAGGTGGGCGCTTGAGGTGGCTGACAATTATAAGGGCTATGTCTGTTTCTTGTACAAGCATACGCAGCTTAGTCATAATTTCATCCAATGCCTTACGCTCGTCACCGCTCTCCTGCGCTGAGACAATGATGGACAAGTGATCTAAGAATATATACCTGCATGACATACCCTTAGCCAAGTAGCGCACACGATTGACAATGTTCTCTACTGCTGTACTTCCGAAGTGATCGAACAGAAACAATCGTCCAGTGCCTAGCGTCTTATCAAAGGCATCACGCCTTTGTTCATGAGACACTACAGTATCGGGCAAGTGTAGTGGTGTGTTAGCTGCTAAGGACATAACAGATAGGCCAGTCTTCTTAACACTTTCCTCAAGGAACATCAGGCCAATGTTGTCCTTTGTCTTTTGAAGCAAATGCCATACTAGTTCACGAAGCACTTGGCTCTTACCCAAACCACTACCGGCTGTCACTGTAACCAGTTCACCAAAGCGTAGGCCATAGGTAATGTCGTTAAGACCAGCCCAAGGGTAGGTGCAGTCTGCTGGTGGCATAGGCTTTGATACCAAGTCCCACATACTAGAGCCACTGACAATGCCATCGGGTACATACGCCTCAGCCCTCCACCACCGCTCAACAAACTTAGCCTCTGCGTTATCTGCTAACCAATCACAGGCATCCTTATACTCAGGGACAGGCTTGAATATCTTGCACTTGCTTCCAAATAATTCAGCAACTTCCCTTGCTGCCTTCTGTCCTACGGCATCACCATCCAAGCACACCACAATGTTTTCAAAGCTAGAGATATATTCGTAATGAGCCTTGCAATCTTTCAATGCTGAGCCAGCACCATTGCGGATAGATACCACAGGATACTTAGAGCCTGTCATTTGGAAAGCAGCGAGAGCGTCAAACTCTCCCTCGACTATGGTGAGATATTTACCACCAGAGGGGAATAGATTCTGTCCAAATAATATTCCTTTAACCCAGCTACCAATAGCACTAAACTTCTTATCACTGACAGCCCTAACCTTAGCTGCCACAAGCTGGCTGTTGCCATCGTAGTAGGGGAAGTAGTAGTTGTCCTTCTCTCTGACAACCCCGTACTTCTCCATTGTACTTTTACTTATCCGTCTTTCGGATACGCTGATGGATGATGCTTCCTTAAAAACTTTTAAGGTAGTGCTGTTGGTTTCAACTTCTTCTTCAATCACTATGTATCCATCCTGTTGGTTAATTAGAGAGGGTGTAAAGGTATCGCATACAAAACATTTTGTACTAGCATCCTCGTTCATGGATAGCCCATCGCTGCTTCCACAGCTTTTGCAGGGCAGATGTGTTTTTATAAACATGTCTTTGTTTTAAAATAGTTATCAATAGTTCTCGCTGCTCTTTCTCCGCAGACTAGTGGAACATCCCAAGCCCCACTAAGACCAAAGTCTTTTCTGTATTTATTTATTAGCAGAAGTAAAGCCTTGTGTGCCTCTATAATTATCTGTTCTTCAGACAGCACTTCAGTGACTGGTGCTTGAGGCTTCCGTATCTTAAGCTGCTTTATAAAAATAGCAAAGCTATCCTTGGTGTCGTTACCGAATGAGGCAATCTCGCACAGGCGAAGAGCAGCGTGGTCTAGCGCCTCATCCCATCCATTAGTGTACTCATCTATCTGTTTTAAATCAATCATCACTATCCTTTGCTTCAACTAATTCAAACTTAAGGCGGCTATGAAAGCTATCTTCTCCATCATCACCAGACACAAGCCAGTCAATTCGCTGTACATAAATGTGTGCCTCACGCAATAGTTTCAAAGCATGCTCAAACTCAGCAATGGTTTCTTCTGAATAGAACGCACCCTTGGTTTGGCCCCACTCATCAGTTTCCTTTGATGTGTTAGTAAGTATTAACTGTTCTACTTCGTCAGCAATACGTCCAATTTCATATTGCTTGTATTCAAAATGTCCACCGCTCATTTGTTTTCTTCCTTCAACAAATGAACATAGTAGCAAAGTCTTTTAAACACCTGCGGCTCTAACGCCACCACCTTGTTTTCATGGTGATTTACGGCAAGCCATATATGGTAGCCATCAAAGCTGGCGTATACGCCATCACCTAAATAAGTCTCATGTTCATCCATTATTTTTCTCCTTTAATTTATCCACCACAGCTTGAGCAATAATTAAGAAGTCAGCAAAATCAATCTCTGCTTCCGTACTGTCTGCTATTGGCGACACACGCCACCATTCAAGCCATTCGGCACTCGTTGGCTCCACCAGTTGACGCTGCTTCTTACCATCATAGTACCCGCTTTGATATGTGATAGTCAGTGCATCGCCGTGGTCTTTGTACACCTGTGTGTCGTCATCTTCATCCATTGTTCTGCTCCTTTGCGGCAGCTTCGCCAAGCCTAAAAAACCGCAGTTCGCTTTCTGTCATAGCGTGGTATTCGTCTAAATAATCCGCAATCTGCTCATCCGTCAGCCCTACCCATGTGCGCTGTGGTGGGGTGGTGTAGAGAGTTTCCCAGCGACCAATTTCTGGTTTTTCTTTTTGAAAAATTGGATTTCCACCAATAGATAAATATCCAAACGGCTCCTGCGCTGGCTGTGCTGAGGGTGATGTGGTGTAAAGGGGAACAGCATCAAACATATTTGCATTTCCATCAGGTGAATGTTGTTCGTGCCAATGCAAAGACCTGCTTCCTCCACGTTTGTCGTAAACAGCCCACGCCACAGGCTCCTGCGTCAGCTTGTCCCGCGCCATAGCTTTTTTTGATTCGTAGCCTGTCATCACTTCCCCCAAATAAAGTAAGCAATCAACGTCATTGCTGCGGTCACAACTATCACAGCAAGCAGCGCCTTGACAGTGCTGAGTGTGTCGGTATAGGGGTCAGTGTCAACAACCATGCCCCGTTCGGCGTATGCTTTGTTTGTGGCCTCCATGCGCTGTTTCCTGATTGGGCAATCGCGGCCTTGGTTGCAGTTTCCATTAGCATCACAACAATTAGTCATATACTTTACCTTTTTCAAATAAGTCATGGAAGCATGGGCCGCAGCATATAAAGCTTAGGTACTCATGCTCAGAGCAATCAATGCCCAGTACATCAGTGGTTAGCTTACACACTTGGCACACATCTATTGCGGCATCAACAGTAATAGAACGTCCATGTGCATGTTCTTCTGACTCATAAACAACTTTCCACTTAGTCATTTGGCATCCTTCCATGTCCAGCCAAGCAAGCGCTCGGTGTTGGCAATCTGTTCGTCAGTGGGCTTGTGGTACATGGAAAACATATTATGCGGTGATGCTTCGGCATACAGCACCCAATACCCAACTGGGGGCGGCGGCGGTTTGGAAGTTGTGTATTCAATCATTTGTTTCTCTCCTTAATTTATTTTCAAATAAACGCAATACCATTTCCCGAAACAGTAACCCGTCTTGGCTGTGCTTGTAGGCGTTAAACAAGTGCTTATCTTCCATGTCCTTGATAGCAATCTCTCGCTTGTCTTTTGTTGTCCAAACTTCTGTTCGGAAATTGGCCCGTGCTTCTTGGTCGTCCCAATACCTTTCAGCAAGCGCCCTATTGACACAATATTCATCGTAAGAATCGCTCATTTGACACGCTCCTTGAGCATGGCATCTGCCATTTCGTAGGAAGCTTTGGCTATTTTCTCTAACCACTCTGCGGCATGGTCTGACTCTTCGTGGATTGCCTCGTCTATTAAAGTTCCTTGCATAGCCAGCCCCGCAAACTCATCCCGCAAAGTTTTATCCCTCGCAAAGCCGCCGGTCTTGACCATCCAGTCGGTGTAGTCTGCCGCAATTTCAATGTTGTCTTTCATATTAATTTCCTTGTAATGTTTACGAACAATTTCTCTGGCATCTAGTCGTGTAGAAAACCATTTACCCAGTTCTGAGTTTATATCTTGGCTTAAGTGCTCTGTATCCCATACATTATTAGTTTCCTTCATCAGTTAACAAATCAAATTTAATTACTTCAAACACACCAAGCACTGCTGCAACAGATATCTTGCCACGATATTCATCAAGGACATCTAAGATATCATCTTGCAATTTGTGTGTGAGGGTGATTGAATTATTAAAGTTTCCTTCAATTACTTCCACAATATTCCTTTCAGTTGTTAAACAAATCCACGCATTCTTGCTGCCACTGTAGCCCCCTTAAGTGTGTGCTTCATGTACGGAGCAACACTCTGCGGTGTAGCATGGCCTGTCATAGCCATGATGTTAGGCAGAGGCACTTCAGCCTCAATCATTTCTGTCACCGCTGTCCTTCGCAAGTCCATCAAGAAGACATCCTTAGGTACACCAGCTACATCCATTATTGCACCACCTATTCGTGCCAGTTGGGCGGGGTTGTATGGTATCAGTCCTCCCTTACCATCACGGATGGTGCTGGGTGCTATGTACTGCTGCCATCCGAAGTCTTTGTGCTGCTGCTCCAACATGTTACGCAAGTTCTCTGACGTTGGCAAGGACACATCAACCCCTCGCTTGCTCTGCTCAAGGGACAGCGTACCTGTGCCACTGTCGTAGTTGCTCCACTGAAGCAGACGTATATCACCTAGCCTCTGTCCCCACTCATAGGCCATCTGCACAATTAAACCAATGTTGCGCCACTTAAATTTGCTATACGCTACATCCAAGAACGCAGCCACATGCTCCCTCTCCCACACTATCTTGCGTTGCTTGTCAGCCCTTCTAAGTATGTGTGTGAATGGATTGTGTGTGGTGAAACCATTGCGTATAGCATGATTGAATAGCAACCTATACACAGCTAAGCTGTGGTTAGCGAGACTAACACTTGTTGCAGCGTGGTTGTCGTATACACGCTGACACATTGGTGTAAGTATATCCCGTAGCTTAGCCTTGCTCAATGGCACACCACCTACCCTATCAGTTAACCAGCGTGATAGATAGTAGTCGTAGTCTGCTTTTGTTTTAGGCTCAAGCTTTTCATAAGCTAAACTATTCTTATAGTTTATTAGAAGGTCTGTCACTGTGGATGTGCTGGATAAATTCTTTAGTCTGTCGCGCTCTTCACGCCATTCATCTAAGATTTTATTCTGCTCATCAGCATACTTGAAAGCTATCTTCCAGTTGTTACCTAACGACTTACTCTCCACCACCCCAGCCTTGACAGCGAGAGGCGGTGGATTGTATCTATAGATAATACCAGTGGGTTTAGTCTCTCGCATTAGATAGCGAGGGAGTGTACTCATGCTTCTAGTTCCTCTGCCATAAGTTCAGGTAACTTTACAATGCCCATGTCGTAGAGCTTCTCAGCCATAGCCAGCAGTTCGTCGTGCTTAACCAGTGCCTTGAGCCATCGCTTAGGTATGCTGCTGTAGCCATACATTGCACCAGCCATCATGCCTGTCACTGCACCTACAGTGTCTGCATCGTGGCCCTTGTTAACTGCATGTACTACAGCATCCTCAAAGCATGTGTTCATGTAGCAGGATTGTGAAGCCTGAACATAAGCATGCATGATGGAGCCATGTGTTTCTCTGCCACTGCTACGGATATTGAAACTACGGAATTTGTTGTAGTTAGCAAACATCTTTGCTGACATACACTCAGCAATGAAAGCAGCGGTGTATTGCACAACCTCAGGGCTACCATGTGTCATCAACGACACAGCCACACCCTCAGCCACAGCTAGTGCAACACTATCGTGATTGGCTAGCATGATGGGAGCTAGTCGCATGATGGAGCCGTTGCCGCTGGCTTGCAAGTCTGCGCTGCCAGCATAGGGAAACTCAGATGTCATCTTGTCGATAGCACCGGAGCAGGTACGGCCTATGTCAAAGACATAAGTCCTTGTACCAAAGTGTCCACTCTTACGCCATGTCTTGAAGTTGGTGGCAATATCAGCGGGGCTGAATCGTCCAGTGCTGATGTAAGCATCGGCAATAGCCACAGCCATAGCACCATCGTCTGTCCACTCTCCCTTGTCTGTGCTGTGTACACCACCACCTGTCATTTCGCTATGCACTCCCTCAATCTCATAGGGACGGAGAAATTCCAGCGGTGCGCCTAATGCATCACCAACAAACAAACCCATGAACATACCGATTGCTTTATCTTTAATCATAATTATTTTTCCAAAAGTCTTTTGCCTGTGCTTGTAGTCGAGCCTGAAACACAGCGTACTCAGCCCTCGCTGCTTGCTCATCCCCATACCACAACCACCAGCCGCCCTCGCCTCTGACATTGTGATGCCCATCGCATCCACTCAGTATCTGCCAGCCCCTATCAAGGAAGGCATGCAGTTGCTCACCAGTTCCGACACTTAAAAGTACCCTTTTCTCATACACTTGTGAACCTAAAGGTTGAATCATTTGGTTTGTCCTACATCGTAGTTCTTATACATATCAAGGCGAGAGTTAAGCCGTGTAATGCGGGTCTTGTTATAATCAACAACAGACTGAGCATACTCAACACCTGTTTCAGCGGTGAGCAATTCCAAGTGTGCATCTGCTAGCTCTTGTGCTATCAATTGCAGGGGTGTGGGCTTCCTGAACGGCTGCTCCAGCAATTCCATAAGTTTAATCTTACGCATGTCAATTCCTTTGGTGATGATGAATAGGTGGGGGTACTCGCTGCACTGATTGACCGCCGTTCCGCAGTCCCCTGTATCAGCATCCGCTTTCCCCCGAAAATTAAGCTGTTTCCAGTGCCTCTTGGCAGATAGTATCTGCAATGTCCCACAACTCGCTGTTGATACGGATACCTTCGGAGACGCTGTTAACTGGACGGGCTTTCCGCATGATGCCTTCGTTGTTCTTCTCAGTGAGACTCTTCACGAAAGCATTGCCTCGCACCACCGCTTCTTGAATGCGATTGAACACAGTGAATGCATCCATGTAATCGTCTTCATTACGCTGCACCTTCAGTGCATCACGGACAGTGGCTTCTGTAGCATACACACCATTGGGCTGCTTGACCAGTGCCTCAGTGTTGAGCATGTTCCAACGGGTTTGAACACCAGCCCTTGCCATTGCTTGTGCTTGGGAGTAGAGCAGTTTAGTCTGACGCAGCTTCTCAATACGCTCCATCAATGTGGGCAATGCATCCACTGTGTTACGCAGCATATCTTCAAAGCCAGTGATGGCACGGACATTGTGGTGGATACGGGATTGGAATCCGTCACCGGCAACGATGCCATTCGAGCAGATAAACCGGAAACATCCAGCAAACAAACGCACACTGCTGCTGCCATCGTGGCTGTTGTACAGAATAATCTCAGGCCGCAAAGCACCGACTACTTCCTCAGTGTGGTAGGTTTTAGCGAAGCTCAGCATGTGTGATGAGTGCTGTGTCTCACCCTTGCGGTTCTTCTTTTGTGCAGCTTGCATTGGGAAGTAGCCATAGTCTGCCATGATGGGCAGCAATTCGCTGGTATTGAGAGAGGCATAACGATTTGTTAAGCGCTCTGCTTTGGTGTTGCTAAACACAGCAGGGGCTAGCTGCTGGATACGCTCAGTGGAGAGAGCAGTATTGTTTACATTACGGGAGAAGATGAGATGCTTTTGCATACAAGAGTTCCTTAAAGGAGGGTTGAGAAAACGAAATAAAGAGGCATTAATTTACCACTTTCCACAGGGATGTCGAGTCCCTGTAGAAAATGTCCTACTGTTTAGCAGGGTCTTTCTTCACCAACGGATGAACCATAGCGAAGGCAGATATGTGGGCTATGTCACCGAACATGTCACGGCAGAAGCTGTATGCCCCGTCTATGTGGTCAAAGAAGAATACATGCTCACTGATGGGTAGTTGTATGTAGCTTTTGTTTGGTACTTTGTACAGGCTTTCGACAGGCATCCTATCGAAGTCTGCGATATCTATTTCGCTAATCATTATTTTTCCTTCACGTTAAGTTGGTTGTGATGGGCTATATCAAGTTTCAGTTCCTGCTGACCAGCGGCATAGCCCATGTCGAAGTCAGCCTGTGCTATCCCGTGTTCACCGAAGCATACCTTAGGCCCATTCCTGAAGCCACACATAAATCCATAGGTGTAGAAAGACATACGCTCTCCTGTTATGCAAATGTAAACGAAGCAATGACACGCTTGTTTGCCTTGCTAGAAAACAAATCCACTATGCTGCCATCCACCACAGCAAGGGCATGTCTACTAACAATGACAACATGTCTACCCTTTTGGTTATTAGCAATGAATGTCTTCAGTGTCATGCCTTTATCGCGGTGTGTCACTGAATGTTCCCTAGACATCTTTGCCATCCGCTT
>Ga0114970_10000091_pt1 | contig 55667 bp, 72 predicted proteins | sample M_140205_XF_Meta_FD_87030 | JGI IMG/M metagenome (GOLD analysis project Ga0114970, IMG submission 87030) | Freshwater microbial communities from Lake Montjoie, Canada to study carbon cycling - M_140205_XF_MetaG | ecosystem: Environmental > Aquatic > Freshwater > Lake | place: Lake Montjoie... | reverse complement strand
GTGTGCTAGGGAGGTTGAAGAATTTGCACGAAAGTGGTGGTCTATTCATTGCCATAGCAACAAACACGCGGAGACAACCCGTAAAGCACATGACGATTTTTGTTCGTTGCAAGCAGCAATCAGAAGAAGAGGAAAAACGGTATGAACGAACGAATTCGAGAACTTGCTGAACAGGCTGGTTTAGAATTTGATGACGATTTGGCATTAGAACCTGAACCAATCTATTATACCACTCAAACAGATTTAGCAAAGTTCGCCGAGTTGATTGTGCGGGAATGCGCCCGGCTCGTAGATGAAAACGATATTTCACTACCATACGTAACCTTTGGCAAGTTGATTAAAGGACATTTCGGAGTTGAAGAATGAGTGAGTCAACTGGCATAACAGGCTTTATAGAGATCTTTGAAGGTCGTCTTCAGAAAATGAAACTGCATCTTAAAGCTGAACTCGGCAAGGCCAAACACGAACGAGATCGTAAGAAAATTAAAAGTCAGCTGACTGATGCTAAGAAACTAAACAAGACACTGAAAGAAATGCGTAAAGCTAGTACCAAACTGTGTCCGCATTGTGGAGAGAAACTATGACAATAACGGTGTACAACAATTCGTCAATTTGATATAATAGATCTATCAAAACGGAGAGAATATCATGAAGCAAGATTATACTATGTACATTTATAAGCGTGACGGTCGGTGTAAAACCGGCGAGCGCCTTTATAGTACTACTGTCTGGGCTAATCGCGATGAGGCAGGTATGCGTCGCGAAAGTAACGAAGTCTATGACATGTATCCTGCAACAAAAGGCTGGCGGTTCGAGTATCATCCTACTATGAAAACGGTTAAGAGCCTGATGACCGGCAAGGATGTACAGATTCCTGCTGATACGCCTTGGTGCTGCAATCCAGCTTCTGAAACATATTGGAGTATGTAATGAACGAACGAATCACATTGTTAGCATTACAGGCATCAGATCCTAAGACCGGTTGGTTGGATCGTCAAAAGTTCGCCGAGTTGATCATCAATGAATGCTTGGCTTGTGCTGATAGAATGGCTGATTCTCTAGAAAAGGACGAAGCTCATAAGGAAGCCCTCGGCGCTTCTTGGGCTGCATTGGCTATAGCAAGACAATACGGATTATAATGAATATACTAGAAGACATACGGAATAATCCGGCTAGTTCTCTAGCCGTCCTGCTTACTAGCATAGTAGAGCTTGGAGTGTTGGGATTTATTATATGGGGAATTTATGAAAATCATTTATTGCGATAAGTGTAACTCGAATAACGTACTCCACGAGCCCCTTCGCCGACCAGTTCAAGAGGGTTCAAGAGGAGCACGTGACTATGACAGAACTAGTGGAATCTAGTAAGAAGAGCACCTTCCAGCATGCTGTACACTTCTATGCGTACTACCTGTTGTTATGTAAAGATTGTGGACATCGTGTGGAGTATTACGTATGAACGATAAAATTAAAGAACTTGCAAAACAGGCTTACGAGGATGTTATCGAGAACACTCCTAGCTTTCTCGTAACTAAGGAAATGTACGAGAAAGCTTTTGCTAAGTTGATTATACAAGAATGTATGCGACAGGTTCAAGAGCAATATAGACCTGTTCTGGAAGATGAAGTTATGATGAAGGACCCACATTGGGATGGTTATGTTCAGTGCGGTCTTGACAGTTATGTAGCGATTCGTGAATTTTTTTATGGAGAAGAAGAATGAGTCTAGATGTAGATCTGATGGTAGTAGAACCTGTATCACAGTGGAACTATAACATCACGCACAACCTTAATACGATGGCAGGCGAGTGTCATGTCGGTGATGGCCTTACACTCTATGACGTGCTTTGGCGACCCGACGAACATGGTCTGAAATTTGCTCGCGACTTGACAAAGTATCTCGAGGAAGGTTACATGAACTTGGACTCTCATGCTGAAAAGTTTAGGAAGTTCAATCCTGAGAATGGATGGGGTTCGTATGAAGGACTCGTTAAGTTTGTTTATAATTACTGGCGAGCTTGCTTGAAGTATCCGGATTCGGAAGTAAGGATATCACGATGAAGTACTGGACAATCGTATTTCCCGGCGAGTGTGGACAGCATGTTCAGGAGACTTGGTCCGAGAAACAAATCCTATCAAGCGCTTGGTATAAGAACTGGGTCATGAGAGTAATTGAAGATCGACGCGTAGAACTACTTGAAGATAATCAAACCGCAATTGATGATTGGGTTGTAGTACACTGGGCAATTGAAACTAACGAGTTTGGTAAACCTATATTTGGAGATATTACATGATACACATGCTTTTAGTATTTTTAGTTACACTGTTAATCGTAGCTCTTAGCATACACAAATTTAGCTCTCTTACTCGTATTGAAAAGTGGGAGTTTACGAAAATTCTTTTTTATGGTATAATTTTATCTCTGGTAACAGCCACCATCTTGGCTGCAATTGTGTTAATCTTCTAGGAAATATATGAATCGCTTTGTTAAACTATCTTTGATCGCCGGCGCAGTTGCTTCTATGGCTGCATGTACTCGTATTGAAACCGGTGAGGTTGGTGTACGTGTAGGTTTTGATAAACAAGTTCAATCTGGTGAACTGCTTCCAGGTTCGTTCAATCAATCTTTGATTGGTAATATTTTGACATTTCCCATCAAGGATGTAAACGTAACTCTTAACGACATGACTCCAGTCGCTAAAGATAACTCGACTATGAAAGACTTCGATGCAGTCGTGGTCTATAACATCAATCCACAGCAAGTGGCTGAACTATATTCCACTAAGAACAAAAGCTTCCATGCCGAGTTCAAGGGTGATACTTATGTAATGTACAACTACATCGTACAGAATGCTCGTAACTCTATCTACAAAGCAGCTCGTAAGTACGAAGCTTTGGATATGGCAGACGCTCGTTCTGATATGGAGAACTTTATCAAAGAAGAAATCGTTCGTAACCTTGCAGAAGAAAAGCTAGACGGTAGCATCACCATCAGTCAAGTGTTGATTCGTAACGTAGTTCCAGCTGACTCAGTCGTTGCCAGCGCTAATGAACTAGTCAAAGCTAAGAACGAATTGAAGCAAAAGGAAGTCGAAGTTAAGACTGCTGAAGCTGAATCACGCCGTATGGCTGCATTGGCTAATAACTCTGGTTCTTCAATCGCCTTCATGCAGGCACAAGCTATGCTGAATATCTCTGAAGGTATTAAATCGGGTAAAGTACAAACTATTGTTGTACCTAGCAACTTTAACGCACTAATGATGAAGTGATAAAAAAATGTCTAGAAAACTAGAAATCGATATGGACACTGCTGAGAAGATTACTCTTCTTAGTCTTCAGGATCATTGTGGTTATCTAAAAGAAGAACTTCGTGCTCACATTGAAGATGGCCAATATCTTCATGAGGATGATGTAACAAACAATCATCAATTGATTTATTGCCTTGAAAAAATAATTCCCTATTTCGGAGGTTGATATGTGGGATGAAGCAAAATATGATGAGTTCATCAAAGATCTTGAGACTAAGTATCCTAAGATGTTTGCAGAACCGTATGGCGGAGTTTCTACCGGTCCTGGTTGGTGGCCTATTATTCAAGCACTATGTGCTAATATTCAAAGTCATACTGATTGGTGGAACAAAAATCACGAGAAGAATCCTGTTGTAATTCAAGTTACTGTAAATCAGATTAAAGAAAAGTTTGGAGGTCTTCGCTTTTATTACTCTGGTGGCGATGACAAGATTGACGGTATGGTTCGTATGGCAGAATCTTGGGCTATACACTCATGTGAAACGTGCGGCAATGTTGGAAAATCACGTAGTGGCGGATGGATTAGAACTCTATGTGATGAGCATGCTAATGTACAATAAATCGTAACTGTGTTATAATAGTATCATAAGGAGTTATGTTATGAATTTGAAAGATTGGTTTGAACTTGTAGATTACCGTATCACTGAAGGCAGTGACTACAACTTATATGATTTTCCTGATTGTTACAGTCTTAGTAGCTGGGATGGAAATCATGACGGAAGTAGCTTTAATATAGTTTTCAATACTAAAACTCAAGAAGTTTATGTAATGGAAGCATGCGATTATAAAAATGAACGTGCTTATCGATACATTAACCCAGAATGGTCTGACATTAATAGTCTTGAATTTATCAAGTCATTGCTTGGTGATGAGGCTTGGGACGATGTCGACTTCATTGATCTAGAAGTATATGAAGACTTCTTGCAAAAATCACGAGCTATCTTTTCTGGTGAAACTTATGATACTCGTATAAGTATACCTCTTACTCTTGACGATAGCGAAATGCTTTTGCTCATGAGATGTGCTCATGAAAGCGATATGACTCTAAATCAGTTTGTCGAACAACTTTTACGTCAATTTATTGAAAAAAAATAAAAAATTATGAAGATTTATATCAACAACTACCGCGACCATTGGCTTTCTCCATATACAATTTTGGAAAAAGTCTTCTTTTGGCGTGAAATTGACTACGACGAGCCGATTATTGAAAAATGGTCGGACCGCCTTAAGCCATTTTCAGTTGGTTTGAAGAAAATTTTGGACATAGTTAATCCAAAAATCAATTATGTGAAGATTGACTATTGGGATACTTGGTCAATGGACCATACTTTGGCTGATATCGTCCTCCCGATGCTAAAACAGCTAAAATCAGTGAAACATGGATCGGCTTTAGTTGATATTGAAGACGTTCCCGAAGAACTTCGTGGTACTTCTACTCCAGATTATGATCAACAGCTTACTTTTGACTTTTATGATGAAGCTCGCCAAGAAAAAGACGTCGATTATGAACTAACTCATAAACGTTGGGATTGGGTTATGGACGAAATGATCTTTGCGTTCGAACACAAGGTCGATGACTCTTGGGAAGATGCTTTCCGTACTGGTGTAATGGATATTGTGTGGGTTAAAGAAGCAAAAACTTATAATGGTCAACAACTTACTCGTATGGAAGATGGTCCTAATCATACATACAAATGTGATTATGATGGAATGCAAAAAGTTCATGATCGTATGCAAAACGGCTTTCGCCTCTTTGGGAAATACTACCAAGGTCTTTGGGATTAATGCTTAATTTACTAAGACCTACATTTGATTGGATTCGCGATGACTTTAAGTCTAACAGGATTCGCTTTATTATTGAGCTTCTTGCTTGGGCTATTAGCATTGGTTGTAGTATTACTATGGCGATCACAGTCCCCCATCCTCCGCTTCTTGCTCTTTATCCTGTTTGGATTACTGGTTGTGCCTTGTATGCTTGGGCTTCTTGGACTAGGAAATCTTTTGGCATGCTCGCTAACTATATACTGTTAACAACAATTGACACAATCGGCTTAATTCGCATGATTGTACATTAATTCGTCTTTATGGTATAATAAACTATAGGAGAAAAAATATGAAAATTGCAGTCGCTTCAGATCTTCACCTAGAATTCGGTGATATCAACTTACAAAATACTGACAATGCAGACGTCCTCATTCTCAGTGGTGACATCTGTGTTGCTGCCGATATTGGCAAGCCAGATCCTCACAATTTTATGGAAGGCGCACGCAGCACTCGCATCGCTGACTTCTTCAAACGTTGCTCGTTCCAATTCCCTCATGTAGTTTACATTATGGGTAATCATGAACACTATCACGGCGACTTTGCTCAAACCTCTTCAAAGATTCGATCAATGCTAGCATCGCATATGCTAAGTAATGTGTATTTTCTTGACAAAGAAATTAAAGTCATCAATGACGTAACATTTATTGGTGGTACTCTTTGGACTGATATGAATAAAGAAGATCCAATGACTTTGCATAGTATGACAGGAATGATGAATGACTTTCGCACTGTCGAAAATAGCAATCGTGAAGTTACGTATAGAACTTTTGACGAAAATGATAACGTAAAGTTTAGAACTCGTCCTGCTCGCTTTTCACCTGAAGATGCAGTTGAAGATCATAAGAAAATGCTGGAGTATATTCGTATTATAATCGAAGGTAAGAATGAAAAGTTCGTTGTTGTGGGGCATCATGCTCCAAGCAAACAATCTACTCATCCTCGTTATAAAAAAGAAGTACTGATGAATGGTGGTTACTCTTCTGAGTTATCCGAGTTTATTCTTGACCATCCACAAATCAAGTTATGGACACATGGTCACACTCACGAAGTGTTTGATTATATGATTGGTTCAACTCGTATTGTGTGCAATCCTCGTGGTTACATCAATCATGAACAGCGTGCAAATGATTTTAAATTGGAGTACTTTGATGTCTAAGTATACTATTACTCTGGAAGAAGATCCAGAAACTGGTGATTCGATTCTTCCTCTTCCTGCTGAACTTCTAGAAGAAGCCGGCTGGAAAGAAGGAGATACTATTAAATGGACTGACAATAACAATGGAACTTATAGTATGACAAAGCTTGAAACTGAATTAGTATTAGTTGACTGTGTTTCTACATTTCGTATACGTTATGTAGTAGAAGTACCTATTGGCAAAAAAGAATACGCACTTGATACTGTTGTTATGAATGATGCAGAAGAGATCTCTCAAGAACATCTTGGCGAACAAATCGTTTCTCATCGTGTAATCACAGATCAAGAATATCTTCGTGTGTTTAATGAAGATAATAACTATCTTAATTCTTGGAATGATGAAGATAAGCGTAAATACATCAAACGCTGGGAAGAAGAAGCACCAACTAGCGAAGTTGAACATTCAAAACATTATTACGATACAGAGAGAAACAAGTGAAAATCTATCTCGATATGGATGGAGTCTTAGCAGATTTTGATAAACGATATACTGAACTCTTTGGTGAAAGACCAACTGACGTTCAAGGTCGTGCAAAACATTTCTGGGCCAATTGGGAAAAGTTTATTCAAGGTGCTAATTTTAGTACGTTAGATAAACATAAGGATGCAGATACACTATTACATTATGTACACGAATTACGCGTGCCTGTAGAAATTTTATCTTCTTCGGGTGGAGATAAATTTCATTCAGAAGTAACTTGGCAAAAGACCGTTTGGTTGTGTAATCATGGAATTCCATATAAAGCTAATGTAGTTCCAGGCGGAAAGAAAAAAGCTGAATTAGCTCACCCTTGGCATATCTTAGTCGATGATACAGAACAAGTCGTTGAGAACTATCGTGCTGCAGGCGGCACTGCTATCTTGCATAAAGACATTAACTTCACACTAAGCGAATTATCACGTTTACACTTGGAGTGGCAAGGTGGCCAATGAAACTAGTTGCTGCAGTTACGCTTAATCATTCTATGATAATGCAAATGGATAAAAACGAAATAGAAGATTATGTTTTAAATTCAATAGCACGTGAAATTAGTAATGAGGTTATAAAGCATATGGAAATTGAAGAAACTACAGATCATATAAATGATACTACTCGTTATAGTGGTACTATAACTATAGGTGCTAATCACAATCATCCTATGTATGGCACAATTACTAGTAATGGAATTAATTCTGCTACTATTAGCGGTGGTAGTATCATTAGAAAAAATGAAGAATTCAGAGTTGCTGAATACGTTAGCAAAAATGGAAACATCACCCGAGTAGAACTTCAACGTCTTCAAGAAGATGGATGGTCTACTATTCCACGCGTTAAAATTGAGGAACTATAATGCATAACTATTCACCTGCAATTCCACAAAAACTCGATGCTCAATCAATATTGACTATTTCGTCAAGTCAAGTTGTAACTTATCAGTTCCAAGTGGTAGAATATACTAAAGACGATAAAGTCATGAAAGTAGAACTTCAATCACAAGCTACTACTCATGATAATAATGGCAACATACTTCGCAGCAGTGGATTTATACCAATCCCTCGTATTCAACTTCCTTACGTTGAACATTCAAAATGAATATTTTTTATCTCGACAATGATCCTAAGACTTGTGCTCAAATGCACAATGATAAACATGTTGTTAAAATGATTCTCGAATATGCTCAATTACTTTCTACTGCTCATCGTTTTCTTGATGGTACTGAATCTATTGGCCTCTCTAAAACTGGTCGAAAACAAACTCGATATGTTCTTCCTGACGGCCGTGAATCTGTGCTTTATTCTGCTACTCATATCAATCATCCTTCAGCAGTTTGGTGTCGTAAGTCTCGACAAAATTACTACTGGCTATTTTCATTGTTTAGCGAGTGCTTAAACGAATATTCTTATCGTTACGATAAGCAGCATGCAACTACTCGACTTTATAATGCTTTATGCCATAGCCCTAATAATATTTCAAATGATCAATTTACTCAACCTACGCCTGCAATGCCTGATATTTACAAAGTAGCTGGTGATAGTCTTCAGTCTTATCGTAATTATTATCTTGGAGATAAGACGAAAATGTCTCGTTGGACTAACTCTCCAATGCCTCTTTGGTTTGCTGATGGTATAAATACTTTATATGATGATGCTTGTTATATTGAACACAAGCCGAAACTTAACCGTATTATTTCAATGCCACTACAATATGCCAACTTATAAATTCCGTGATACTACGACAGGCGATGAGATTGAAAAATTTATGTCAATCTCTACACGCGAAGAATTTCTAAAAGAAAACCCCCAATTAGAATCGATGATAGCAGGAGCGCCTATGATATGCGATCCTGTTCGCGTTGGAGTGCGTAAAAAAGATACTGGCTTTAAAGAAGTATTACAGAAGATCCATGAAAGAGCGCCAGGTAGCGATCTAAAGAAAATGAATGCATTTTAACTAGGAGTACTAATGGTCAGAAAAGCAGCGCTGAAATCAGTTGATAATGAAACACCTGAAAAGTTTAAGCCGATAAACAACTCTTTAAGGATAAGAGCTGATGATTTAAAAACCTTTGCCCCTCTTACAGATAATCAAAAATTATTTTTTGATGCATATAAAAGAGGAGATTATTTCGTAGCGCTACATGGAGTTGCAGGAACGGGTAAAACATTTTGTGCTTTATATAAAGCTCTAGAAGAAGTACTTGATAAAAGCAACCCTTTCAATAAAATTATTGTTGTACGCTCAGCAGTACAATCACGTGAAATAGGACATCTTCCAGGTGATGTATCTGAGAAAATGGACATTTATCAACAACCATATCGACAAATCTGTGATACATTATTTAGTCGCAAAGATGCTTGGGATAGATTAGAAGAACAAGGACATGTTGAGTTTATCTCTACTTCGTTTATTCGAGGAATGTCTTTTGATGATGCAATCATTATTGTCGATGAAATGCAAAATCTAACCTTTGAAGAAATTGACACAGTAATGACTCGTGTTGGTTATCGTTCAAAGATCTTATGGTGTGGTGATTATCGTCAGACAGACCTAAATAAGAAAAAGAATGACATGTCAGGAATTTTAAAATTCTTTGACATTGCATACCATATGAATGCTTTTACAAAGATTGAATTTACGCCTGATGATATTGTCCGTAGCTCTTTAGTGAAGGATTATATTTTGGCTAAACTACGCTATGAAGACTCTGTTTAAACATATCGAACATGATATACCCAAACTCAATAGAATCGATACGCCATCAGGACGTCGTTACGAGACTCCCACTGGTAACGCCTATCCTTCCGTCACATCAATCCTCGGACTCCACTCACAAGCACAAATACGCGAATGGCGCCAAAGAGTTGGAGAAGAAGAAGCGAACCGAGTATCAAGCCGTGCCTCAAGACGAGGTACTCGTATACACACGCTCTGCGAGCATCATCTCCTCAATCAAGAAGTCAACCCTGACATATTTGATTTAGACACATTCAAGTCTATACGACCTCAACTCGAGAAAATCAATAATATACATTGTCTCGAGACTCAACTCTATTCCGATCATCTTCAAGTAGCCGGCACAGTAGACTGCATTGCAGAATACGATGGCCGACTATCGATCATTGATTTTAAAACTTCTTCGAAAGAAAAACATCGAAATAATATACATAGCTACTTCATGCAAACATCAGCTTATGCAGTTATGTTTGAAGAACGTACGGGAATTCCTGTAGATAGACTTGTAATTTTAATAGCTGTAGATGAACAACCGAATTGTTCTGTGTTCATTGAAAAACGCGATGATTGGATTGGCGAGTTCTTAGAACTTCGTGAAACCTATTCAAAGTTAAAAGGTCATTAATGTCTTCTAGTGGTTATTACATCTGCGATGGCAAAAGGTTCGATTCTAAAATAAGAGCATGCATATATTCGACTCAATTTAAGAAGCCTATTCAATGGATGTTTCATCAAGATGTATTTTCTACATATCCTTGGTGGATAGAACCACAAGAAACTTTAGATGAACTTTACGATAAAAGAGCTCGTGAACTTCGTGAAAAATATGATTATATAATGTTAAGCTATAGTGGAGGAGCTGATAGTCATAATATGTTGCAATCATTTATTCGACAAGGATTGCATGTTGATGAAATTATAACTAATCATGTAACAGATGCAACTAAGAGTGTTACAATTTTGAATCACAATAATCGAGATTCTACAAATTTTGCAGCTGAACATCAATTACAAGCAATTCCTCGTCTAAAAGAATTGTACGATAAGTTACCAAGAACTAAGATAACAATACTTGATTTAAGTGATAAAATATTTAATGCACTTAGCAAAGAAGACGATGCAGATTGGATCTTAAATAAAACTGATAATTTATCTATAGGTCAAACTTTTAGATATGATTATTTTGATTTTATAGACATTAATAAAACTCTAGATAAAAATAAAAGATATGCATTTGTTTCAGGCGTGGATAAACCTAAGAGTTTTATTTCGCATAATAAATTCTATTTGTTTCTTAATGATACCACTGCTAATATAACACCAATATACGATTATAACAAGTATCCAAATCTTCATGTAGAGTTCTTTTATTGGGATAAGACTGCTGCAAAGTTAATTTGTAAACAAGGTCATATTATAAAAAAGTGGATAGAATATGTGCCTTCTTTACAAAGATTATGGAAGAGCGCTGACTATAAAAAATCTAGGTTAATTATAGAACCTCTTTTAAGAGACATACTATATACTACATGGAATAAAGAATGGTATCAAGCCGATAAGTCTACAGGTCTATTTCATAATAACCAATTTGAAAATTGGTTTTTTAATCAAAAGAAAGACACTCGTGAATATCTTCTTTGGAATAGAGGTATAGACTATTTGATAACACATGCCAAAGATTATATTCAATATAATGAATTGGGAATGCCTGATGGTCTTAAACAGTTCAAACAAACATATTGCTTAGGTGAAATGAAAGGATTTATATAATGAGATTTATGAAATTTTTAATTGCAAGTTTTATTGCGATATACGCATCAGTATCTGCTTCTCAAGTAATTGAAGTAGTATGGCCATTTAATTCAAGTGGAGTTACAGCTAATCACATTAGATTTTTGGTTGATGAAGCTAATGTGATACAATCAGATTATAAGTTTATTTTTGTTAATAAACCTGGAGCTGCTGGAGCAATTTCTGCAGGGTATGTTTCAAATAGAAATGCACCAGCTATTCTTGCAACTGGAAGTAATTATTTTATTAGATTAGGATTATTTTCAAATAACCCATATGATATTAATACATTTAAACCATTAGTTGGTCTTTGCTATAGTCCACCTATAGTTTATAGTAAAAAATATAGTACATTTAAAGATGTTCCAGTTGATGCAAATATTAATATTGGTGTAACTGGGCTTGGAGCTAATACACACTTAGTTGCGCTAGAGATTCAGAAGAAATATAAGAATGTTAATATAGTGCCTTATCAAGGATCTATTCAATCTATTATTGATGCAACAGCCGGAAGATTAGATATGGGAATTGCTTTTATTGGAGATGTTCGTCAACATATAGAAAGTGGTGCACTAAATGGCGTTGGTCTTAGTGGTAATAAGATTCTTTTTAATACCCCAACTTTAAAGTCTCAAGGAATTGATGGAACAGAAGGAATTGTTCAACCATTCTTTTTGTTAAGTAACACATATGTTACTAATGAAATGCACGAAAAGTTTAAAGAAATATTTTCTAAAGCAAAACGAGGAACACATGTACAAAATAACTATACATTAGATTTTTGTACTGAATATAATATATCAGATGCTTGGTATAAACAGCAAGAACAATATTGGAAATCTATTACTAAAAACATTAAGGTGAACGAATGAAATACACAGAAACACAATTAAGAAGTATATTTAAGACTCTAACTATTAGAGTATTATTTTCGCTTAGTCATTTTATTAATGGTTTTATAGTTTCAGGCTCTTGGATTATTGGAGCTCAGATTGTTGGAATTGCTGCAGTAATTAATATGGGTCTTCATTGGGTTCATGAAAGAGCTTGGAATTATGCTCAATGGAATAGAAAACCGGAAGACAATTTAATGTTTCTTGACGGACAACCAAGAACTATTAGTAAATCGATTACGTGGCGTGCATTGATTACATTTAATAATTTTATGATTCCATATCTTACAACTGGTTCTTGGAAATCAGCAATAGCATTCTTAACTATTGCAACTATTATGAATATAGTAATTTATTATACTCATGAAAGAGTTTGGAATAAGATTGGTTTTGGTAAAGACGTAAAATGAAATATATCTTTATGCCAAAATGCACTGAAATAAAAGGTGCAATGAAAAGACATTTTTTAGCTTATAAAAGATTTGCTGAAAATGGAAATCTGATTGTAACACACGATACCGAGAAAAAATGTGAATTTACTGTATCTCATTATGAATCTTGGGATGTTTATGATCCTTATTTTAAGCAACATAATATAACTCATTTTCCAAAATCCTTATGCGATAAGGCTGATAATGTATCTTTATTTAAGGATGCTGGTATGAATGTGTTATATACTAGTCTTTTAACTTCATTACACTCGTTTAATAATCATTTAGATAATTCTATTATTATAAAACCTAGATTATCTGCTGGTTCTAGTGGAGATGCATTCTGTTATAAAATTTACGATGATGTTCTTAATGTAAGAGGTCAAGCTGCTATGTTAACTTCTGAGAAGTTATTTAATAGAGGTTATATTATACAAGATGCAATTGCAAAAGCCGGCGAATCTTATGGTCAATTATATGTTGAAGGTTTTGTAAATGGTGAAGGCGAAGTATTCTTTTCATCTATACATGAAATAGAATTCGTAGATGGTAGATGGATTGCACAACTTGAGTGGGATAAAGATGATGATTCTCAAATAGATAAGATTAAAGAAAATCTAAGAAAACTTATAAAGAATTCTGGCGTTAGAAACACTTTATTCTTATTGCAATTCTTACGTAACTTTAAAGAACGCATATGGTATCCTACAGACTGGCAATACCGTCTTAGCTATAATAGTCTTTGGGGAAGAATTCATTTTGAACCTAATTATTGCAGTGACTGTGTTAAGTTTATGTCTGATCAAATAAATAAAGTTGAATCTATTACTAAACTTAAATATTATCAGAGTTATGTTAAAGTAAGCGTATTAGATAAGTCACATGTAAATTCAATGATGAACAAACATAATATTGTGAGTATACCATTTGCGAAAAATAATAAAGATGCACAAAGAAAATTTCTTTTTATTACTGCAGCTGAAACATACGAAAAAGCAAAAGAAAATATGATATCGTTTGCAAAGGTGATATGATTTATAATATAGAATATCTTGGTTGGGCTAATCCAAAACAAACTATCAAAGGAAATGAAATAAAGTTTGAATTAGAGCTTGTAGATTATGCTGATTCAACTGCTATTGATTTTCATTTAGAAATGGATAGGGCTATGTGTCATATGGCTAACACATACGCAAGTCCTATATATCTTGCTCTTTCTGGCGGATTAGATTCTGAGTATGTTGCTAACGTGCTAAAACGTAATAAAATACAATTTGTTCCAATATCCCTAAAATTTGACGATTATAATAATGAAGAATTGAAGTGGGCCGAGCGTTGGTGTAAGAAGAATGGATATACTCAATACGTAGTTAATGTTTCCCCATCTAAATTTTTACAATATAGTGTTACTAATTACCATAAAGAATATTTGACAAATAATATCGGTTGCTATGTTAATATGTTTCTTGCAGATTATGTAGAAAAGAAGCATAATGGAGTATTGTTAACCGGTGATGGAGATCCAGGAGGAACTTGGGGATATAACAAAACCGGCTCATCCATAAATAAGAATTTAGAACAAACATTTAATTATTGGGATGTAGATTTTATCTTACAAATTACTAGAAATGGTAAGCATCCAAGATCTGCTTTTTCATATTTTCCAAATACAGTGCATAGTTATATGTATTGCTTAAACGATAAAGAAGAAGAACAATTGGCTAAATCTATGTTATTTGACATAGAAATTAGAGAAAAGGTAGATACATTCAATGATATACCTGAATGGAAAAAATACTATTCGGATCTTATGAAATATGTTAAATGTAAAAATCTAAATATAGGATCTAAACAGCAAGCATTAGCATGGTTAAATAGGAGAAAAATTAATGATTAAAAGCACTATAACAGAAAAAAGAGGAAGCATAGCGACTCCATTTTATGAATTTCCAGAAGGACACGTAGATAAGTATAAATCGCCTTTACCTGGAACTGGAATTCGCTTCTATGATAATATGACAACTAAAACATTAACTGTCTGGTTTTCTACAATTGATGAATTAATAGCATTTGCAGATATTCCAGATATCAAAATAGCTTCTGATGCTAGAGTGAAATACAATGCGGAAAATTATATTAAACTTAATAGAGCAATTGAATATTGTGCGCCAGAAGAATACGATACATATCTATTAGAGAATGCGGTAGTTTAAATAATTCATATGTATTTTATATTATGCGCAGCAATGAATAGAGTGTCAGATTTAAATTTAGCAATTGCTACATATAATGTAGGGGTATTGCCATCATTATCTGTTTTTAATTATAAAAGTTTGTACAATGAATTAAGTGATGATATGATTAAATTTAAATCGATTACTAATTCAAACGATATTGTAATTTCAACTTGTATAGATGATATTATTAATATTGATAAAATTATTGCTATGAATCCTGCATATGTCGAAATACTTGGTTATGATGATAGAAGGCAAATTAGCACTTTTGAAAAGCTTAAACGTAATAATATAAAAATTATCCTTAAGCAAGTATACATTGAAAACGTTTCCTCTATAAAAGATATAGCACATACTTTGTATGCTATAATTTTAAAGAATGAAAAAAGCGCAGGATTAAATTGTCCTCAAACTAAAACTTTAAATGAACAAGTTAAAGTCATAAGAGAACATTATAGTGATATTCGTATAATTGCTAGTGGTGGAGTATATGATAAGAATGATATAGATGAAATGATTAAGGATGGTGCAGATGGAGTTTCTATAGGCACGCTATTTGCTTTAAGTAATGAGAGTAAAATAACAAATGATGTTAAAAATAATCTTATAGCAAATAAAAATAAACTATCAATGCTAAAAAAGATTAATAGTCCTTATTTTCATAACTGTATTGTCTTTAATAAGAACATAAGAACAAATCATCATATAGATTCTAATTATACCAATTTTCTTATAGAAGGTATTGAAACTGGAACTAAGGGATTAGTGTATATGGGTCATGCTATAAAGCATATAGCTAAAATTGAAACTGTAAAACAAATTACACAAAGACTAACTGGAAATAATCATGAATGATATTAAACACGAAGCATATATAAACGAAATCTTTGTAACTAATACTGATTTACATAAAAACGTAATCAATAAAGTTACATGGTCAGTGGTGTTCAATAGAGGTGATCATACTAGTGTAGCTGGTGGAGAATCAACTATAAAGTTTACTCAACTTAAAAACTTCATTGAAATAGACGATTTGGACGCTAATACGGTATTAGATTGGGCGTTTTCATCTCACGGTGTTACTAGAGAAAATTTCTTATCTCATCTTAAGGCTATACATACGCCCGTCATAGAAAAGTTAGAGCGTGAAAGCAAATTGACTGTTTGGGATGGAATGTTGAAGAATCAAACGTTGATGGTGGAATCAACTTCTATTGATACGAATGATATCTTTGATGTTCTAAAATAATTGTACAAATAATCACGATTAGTATATAATGGTAACATACCATAGCTTAAATCCATTAATCACCGAATACGATAATTGGTTAAGTGAAAAAGATATTGAAGAGATCTTATCTAAAGATTATAATTGGAAAGATGCAAAAGTTCGTGTTGATGGTGAACTAATATTTAATGATACTAGAAAATGTAAGATTCATAGAATCGAATATGGTAATAACGAATACTTCGATTCTATGTTAAAACGAGTAGCTGATTTTTTTAATGTTGAAAACTTTATGAAAATTGAGCCTCTTCTTCTCATAAGATATGATGTTGGAGATTATGTTGACTTTCACACAGATCTAACATCAGGGTTTAAATCTCAAAGAATTGCTACGATGATTATGTATCTTAATGATGATTTTGAAGGTGGGCATACAATCTTTCATAAATCTAATATGAGAATTAAGCCAAAACGTGGAAGCTGTCTTACTATTAAGTATAATATGCAAGAACCAATGTATCATCGAGGTGATAGTATAATTAGTGGATCGAAATATATTTTAACTGCTTTTGTGAGAGATAGCGAATTCACATTAGCAGATAGAAAGTTAGTTAGTTATTGAATTGCTGTATGAAGCAAAGAGAAAAGTGTTCTGGACGGGGGTGCGAATCCCCCCACCTCCACCTAATTGTTTTCGGGTATATCGTCCAAGTAGGACATGCAAACTCCGAATTTGTAAAATACGAGGTCGATTCTCGTTATATCCACCATTTTAAAATGGTTGGCACAAAGAAAGCAATTAGTTGGGGGTGATCTAGATTCGACAGGGCAACAAGTAAATGAGTGGACAGCACGGGAATGTGAAACCCGTAGGATTGGGAGTAACCCGGTCGTAGAAGCAAAAAAAAGTAAAAGCAAACGACTCACAGTTCGCATTAGCCGCCTAAACTCGGCTTAGGGTTTCGGTAGGTTTCCTCGTAACAGAATAACCTACCAATGTTAGTTAGTCTATGCTTGATGCCAGCAACCGATACCATTACATATCTCGTACTGAACACATTGCGACAAATCTGACAAGTTGATAGTATTATTTAAAAACTTTTTCTAAGGAAATTAAAATGAAAACATTGATCGCTACAATTTTGTCTGCATTTGCATTAACATCTTTCGCTGCTGAGCCAGCAAAAGCTACTGCACCAGCTGCACCTGCTTCTGCACCTGCTAAAGCAGTTTCTGCTGCAGCACCTGCTAAAGCAGAAGTGAAGAAAGATGAGAAGAAAGTAGAAAAGAAAGCTGAAGCTAAGAAGTAATCTTTTCTAAGGTTTTAGTAGGTTTCCTTAAAAGAATAACCTACTATTTGTTTTAACTTTTGGAGAAAATATGAAGAAATTTACAATTGCTGTTTTGGCAACTTTATCACTTGCTGCCAGCGCAGCAGAAGTTACAGTTTCTGGTGTAACTGATTACACTGGAACTGATAAGTCTGGCGTACGTATTGGCACTACTTATCAGGGAATTGGTTTAAGCTATACTCGTATCGAAGATCGCTATAATCGCTATGCAGTTGGCAAACAGTTTGAAATTACTAAATTAGGACCAGTAGTATTTAGCGCTGGCGGCTCACTGGTATATCAAGATACGCTAGTAGCAGCAGATAAGACTAATGGCTATGGTGTTACTGTCGGTGGTAAGGCAACACTCGCTCTTAATAAGAGTGTAGATCTTATTGCAGGCGTAGAGCGCTTCTATGGTCAAGATAGAATTAACCAATACAATGGTAATACTGGATCTTTGGGTTTAGCTGTAAAATTCTAATCTAATAAATAATAGAAGGTTGGTGAACCTTACAAAATCACCATACACACAACTCATAACACACAAGGAGTAAACATGAGTAATTTAACCCCGTTCGAGATTCGCCTAGAACTTTTAAAAATGGCGAAGGATATGCTTTCCGAGGAATATTACGGTAAGCGTGAAGTAATTAGCAACGACTGGCAAACTAAAGTCGAATCTGCTAAAATCAATGGAGGCACGATTCCTGATCATCCAGGATTCCCTGCTTATCCTGTCGAAACCGACATCATTACAAAGGCACAAGTCTTAAATGGTTTCGTTTCAAACATCCCGCAACAAGATATAAAGACTAGCAAAAAGTCGACCTAATCTGGGATTAGAGAGACGGCATCGCCGTCTCTCCTTATTAATAAGGAGATCTAATGAAGAAAAGACTAATACTGTTGTCTTTGGTATTAATGCCATTCATTGCAGTAATGTATAATTACTTTATTCAGCATGAACAATCAAATGAAATTCAAGTATCATTCGATTCATTCACGCCTTCTGTCCAAAAACAAGTGAGATGTCTTGCTGAAAACATTTATTACGAATCTGCGTATGAACCAGATGTTGGTAAAGTTGCAGTAGCATTTGTGACTTTAAATAGAACTAAATCTTCAAACTTTCCAAGTTCTATTTGCGATGTAGTTACACAGAAGACTCATACTACATGCCAATTTTCTTGGTATTGTCAGGAAAAACAAAAGCAAATGTTTTTAAGCAATGCGCTTCATGAAAGAAGAGATAACGTCTATGAGAATATTCTTAGCATTGCTTCTTTCGTATATGTTAATTATGAAAGAATTAGCGATCCAACTAATGGAGCGTTATTTTATCATGCCGATTACGTCAATCCAAGATGGAAGAATGTAGAACATACTGCTACGATTGGAAGACATATTTTTTACATAAAGAAAGATAGAGAAATATGAAAGATTTTTTTAAAATTGATTCGATCTTTGTTATATGTGTATCACTGATTGTGATTATTGGAATTGGTGGTTTTACTCATTATCATGTTAATGATAGAAATTTAATGGCGTCTAATATAAAAGATGCTATTTCATCTGGAATTAATCCAATGTCAGTGCGTTGCTCTTACGCAAAAACAGATGACGCAGTGTGTGTAGCATATTCATTTTCAACAAGAACTCCAGTTTCCAGTAAATAATTTTTACATTAATTCGTGATCGATATATAATTGTATATTAATGGGAGATATAATGGCTGATACACTTGAAATTGGAAGACCTAAAGTTCACTCGAATGGATTTTTTCCGGGTAAACCAATCGCTAATCTTTATGAATTTTATTTGACGGAAGAGATTGATACTGCAGATAATTATGTTGAATGGTTTGATACTATTCGACATGCTGACGAGACAGATTTAATTAAGATTTATATCAATAGTCCGGGCGGAGATCTTTTTACTGCAATACAATTTATGAGAGTTCTTGCGGATACCCAAGCTACTGTAGTATGTTCAGTAGAAGGTGCATGCATGTCAGCTGCAACTATGATTTTTTTATGCGGCCATAAATTTGAGGTTACTCCTCATTCTATCTTTATGTTCCACAATTATTCTGGTGGAGTATTTGGAAAAGGTGGAGAAATGATAGATCAACTTAAGCATGAACGTAAATGGTCAGAGCGTCTAATGAATGAAGTCTATAAAGACTTTATGACAGAAGTAGAGATAAAAGCTATGCTTGAAAATAAAGATATGTGGATGGATGGTGAAGAAGTAGTCAAACGTTTAAATAATAAGATAGAAATGTCAAATAAGCCCACGCCTAAGCCTAGAGCCAAAAAGCCAGCAGTAAAAAAAGCAAGAAAAAAGCCTGTACAATAAATCGTCTATTTGATATAATAGATCTATCTGGCGTTCGTTCAACGGATAGGACATGATTCTTCTAAAGTCATTATAGAGGTTCGATTCCTCTACGCCGGACCAAAAATAACTGTTTACATTAATTCGTAATTGTGGTATAATATACCTATGGTAAATGTACAATTTCAACGAAAAATCGCTGGTGACGAACTACGCGAAACCCTCTTTTTTGCTACGGGTAACCGTGTCGAAAAAATCAGATCTCCAGAATTCGTAACTCTGCGTGTCCCAGAATTTGAAGTAAAAATAAAACACTTTAAACACATTACTGTAAATGGTGATGTATGTCGTTCAGTGTCTGAAGCCAAGTATACTATACAGGAACTCATTCGATGATTTATACTTCTATTCCAAAACGTAAACCCCAAAAGCCAAATGCTAAACAGCGCGAACTTGCTGCTGAATGGGATGCTCTTGTAAAAAAATATGCTCCTACTAAAAAGCTTAGCGGCGCTATAGTGTCTTCACTTATAGTTTCAAAACCATTTGTTCGTGAAACACCTAAGATTCCAAGTTTGAATACTGGCGATGGAGTTGCTTCTTCAAAGCCACGTATGCAATACACTGGCGATAAAATGTTAGGTATTGGTACTCTACATAAATCAAATGCAGTACCAGTGTTTAGCACTGATGAAGCTAAAGAAATGGCGCGCATGCGCCGAGGTTAATTTACTTTTAAACATGAATGGTATATAATAAACTATGAATCGCAAACAAACTGAATCAGATATCGTAATAGCACATACATTTAATGATTATGATAAGCTATATGGAATTTATGTCGAACTTGTAAATTCTCGATCTAAGCTCGATCGTTGGTTTAACAAATACTTAGATATGTTTGATGAAAAAATGTCTAAATCAACTAGACAAGATCCATTGTGGAAGCTTTATCATATTAAACATGAAGAATATAGCGATATCAGCCAAACAATTAGAACAGCAGAATATTACTTAAAAAAGGCTTAAATGTTCAAAGGCGCATCAGCATTTTCTCTTCATATAGAAGACTTATCAAAGAAACATCGTATCTCTCATATGGACGCAGTATTAAAGTATTGTGAAGAGAATTTTCTAGAACCAGATGATATCAAGAGTCTTATTAATAAAACACTTAAGGATAAAATAGAAAGAGATATGCGAGAGGCAAACCTATTACCCAAGCAAGCAGCTTTAGACGTTTAGAAAATAATATGAGTGACGAATTTTCAAAAGAAAAGCATAGCAAACGTCTTCATCAAGAAGAATCGGCAATTGCCAAACAGATGAAGATTGCTAAAGCACATGGAGTTCCTATTAAAGAACCCCATAAATTGCATAAACATCATGCACTAGATTGCGGAAACCCGAAGTGTGTAATGTGTTCTAGTCCTCGAAAAATATTTAAAGAAGTAACCATACAAGAAAAGAAATTCATACAAACGGAGAATTGGAATGAATGAAGAAGATAAAGATACTACATTTCATATAAACTATGCTAAAGTTCTAGATCAAAAGGATATGCTTCCAGTTACTAGATTACTTGCAGCTGATTTATTAAGTAATCCATATATGCCAGTCGGTGATTTTATTGCTGGTCTATCTGATGCTTCCTTAGCTGAATTGATTGAAGTATGCAATGATCAGAACCACACTCATTTCGAAGAACTACTCCTGATTGCAGAAATGTTATCAGCAGCAGAAGGTTTAGAATCTGGAACATTAGATACAATTCATCAGCGCACTAACCATCTCATAACTCTTATTGCAATAGAATCATTATCGCGAAAAGGCTTAGTGAAAGTTCATCATAAGAATATGTCTTTTGGTGACGATATGGGCGATAAAGTTATTGTGGAAAAACTGGACAAATAAAATGAAACTATCAATCGATGATGTGAATCAAATTTATTATTGGATAGACGAAGAGGATGGAAGTGAATTGAGTCCTCGATTTGATTATGAAGAAGATGCTATACAATGGTATGATAGAATTTGTGATCAGGTTATTAGTCTCATATCAATCAAAGACTGGAAAGCATGATCGGTGCTTTTGAAACTTACAAGTATTTTATGGCAATCAAATTGCATTTGACCACAGATCGATATGACGTGTTTGAAACGAATGGAAGAGTAAGTGGTTCACGCGAAACATTTGATAAGCGTAATGATAGGTTTCTCTTTGAGAAACTTGGGAACAAATTTAATACTCCAAGAGAGCTGATTGAATATTTTGTTTCTAATATTGGCTATGGAAATAAGAATGTCATATACTCTGGTGAATCAGATGATAACTATGAAACGTGGCAAAAACGAAAAGAATCTCGTTCCTACATATTTGAACGTCAATTAGATAATATTCGTGAATACATTGAAGACAACAATAAAAAATATGAAGAATTATTTTGTATAGATAACTACGTACCAGAATTACTTAAGATGTACGTAGGAGGTCATATTCATTTAGAAACAATTGTTATTCTAAATGATTTTGAAAACTTTCTCCCGAAGTGGGAGCCACTAGTTTTAGTTTGGGGCGATCAACTTAGAATTTTAAATAAGATAAAAAAATTTGTAAAGTACGACAAAACTAAGATACAATCAATCTATAACAATTTTAGGAATGAAATTCTTTGAGCTTCAATATGGGCCGCACTATTAATAAGTATGACGAAGAGGATCGTCGCAAAATAAAACCTGTAAAACATTCTAGAAACATTCCCGGAAGAGGAATGCGCGTTATAAATAGTTGGTCAGAGGAAAATGATTACGATGAGTATGAAGATTCTGATGATTTAGATTATGAATATAACGACAATACTTCGCAAACACAACGTAAACAAAAAGGAAATACAAATGGATATTAATACACTTCGTAAAATGCGTAATCAAGACTTCGGCAAAATCTCTGCTGAATTCGACAAGATTGCTAATCCGCAATCTGAAACCAAATCCTACCAAGACGATCGCTTTTGGAAGCTAGAAGCTGACAAAGCTGGTAATGGTACGGCAACTATTCGATTCCTCCCACGTGCAGAAGGTGATGAACTACCTTGGGTTAAAATTTTCTCGCACGGTTTCCAAGGTCCTACTGGAAAATGGTACATCGAAAACTCTCTAACTACAATTGGCGAAAATGATCCAGTTGGCGAACTAAATTCACGTTTGTGGAACACTGGTTCTGACGCTGACAAGGAAACTGCTCGTAAGCAAAAGCGTAAGCTTTCTTATTTCGCAAATGTTCTTATTGTTTCTGATTCTAAGCATCCAGAAAATGAAGGTAAGGTTAAACTCTTTAAGTTTGGCAAGAAAATCTTTGATAAGCTTATGGATAAAGCGAAGCCTACATTTGAAGATGAAACTCCAGTGAATGTTTTTGATCTTTGGGAAGGTGCTGATTTTAAACTTCGTATGCGTAAGGTTGATGGCTATCCTAACTACGATCAATCTGCATTCCAAGAACCTAGTGCTGTCGCTGATAGCGAAGACGAAATTTTGGCTATTGTCAATAGTCAATATAAGCTTAGCGAATTCTTAGATCGTAAGAACTTTAAAACTTATGAAGAACTTTCACGTAAAATGGTGTCTGTTTTGAATAGTGAGATGGCAGCTCCATCTCCAAGTGCAGCATCTATGTCAAATGATGATGAGTACGTACCTCCAGCACGTACTCAATTGAAAGCTGTCAAAATCGCAACTGGTGGCGAAGACGATGAGGCAATGAGTTACTTTAAAAAGATTGCTATGGAAGAGTGATGTATCTACGTAAGCGTGGATAGATAGTGGGGAGGACTTAGGTCCTCCTTTTTTTATCCGTAGATAAAGCGAGATGAAGTGTATCGTTGGAACCCACTATCATTATTACGAACTGGCGTTGGCATTGTAATATTTTGCTTGCTATTGCTAACATTGGTTGGAGCATTAACAACTACTGCTCCAGATGATTGAGTAGGTTTACCTGCAGCTTCAGCATTAGATGCTGATTTTTCAGTTACAACATTTGCTGCTTTTGCAGCAGGAGCTTCAGGAGAAGAAGAAGATTTAGCATCAGATCCAAATGGTCTAAATGGGCCAAATGAAACTTCTTTATCTATCACAGGAATTTTAAAAGCGACCTTTGGAATCTCAAATCCAGTGACAAAATTTACAACACTATCTTTAATGGCTTTAAAGAACGCACCAATAGGTTCCATAAATTGCGTGAATGGCTGTTTGATATATTTGTCAAATGATTCACCTAGCAATTGCGCAAATGCAGTTACTGGTTGAATGATGTAGTCGTTGACGAATCCAGTGATAGTGTTTTCAATACCATCTTTAATAGTGTTAAATAATTCACCAATAGGTTCCATAAATTCTGTAAATGGAGTCTTAATATATTTGTCAAATGCTTCACCTAGCATTTCCGTAAATGCAGTTACTGGCTGAATAATATACTCGTCAACAAATTCGCTTACACTATCAACAATGTTTTGAACTGTGCTAGCATCAAATAGTCCAAATGTTAAGAATTCTAAAACTCCGCCAAGACCTTTGATTAGAGCTTGACCAATATCGCCGGTTTCAGCAAATTCTTTCCAACCATCCATAATACCATTTACTAATGACCCAATAATCATAGTGATTGCAAATGCTTTACCCAAGAATTTAAGTATGTTTTTAGGACTAAACATAGTCTTAATCGCACTCATAAATCCTTCACCGAGGAAACTCATAATTGAATCTAAGAAACCACCACTACTTTTGGGTTTTTGTTCTTTCAAGGGTTCAGCGCCAGTTTCTGAGCGAGTGTTTTCTTCAATCTTAGCTAATAGTTCAATCTGATGATCTAATGCACGTTGAGATTCTAAATTTGATTCTTGACTTGTGTCTTTCGATTCTTCTTTCTTCTTAGAAAGTTTAACAGTTTCTTTTTTGCCCTTTTCTTCACTGATATTAGAAGCACGTTTAGCAGTTGGCTCTTCTTTTTTATCATTGCCGACATCTGAAAATCTCTTATCGACTTTTTTCAGTTTTGATGTTAAGTCTTCACGGGTATCAAGCAATCCAGTCTTTTTAATTTGATCTTCGCCCCAACCGCCTTCTTTCATTTTTTCAATCTTACTCTCATTCTTTTTATTTTCTTTAAGAAGAGATTGCGATTGTTCGAATTGTTTACCAGCAGCTTTAGCACGAGTCTTTTCTTCTGGAGATCCCTTAACAAAGGTGTTCTTCGTTACTTCTAATTGTTGTTGAACAAAAGTTTTTTTAGCTTCAGCACGATCTGCTATCTTACTTAGCATTCCAGCACCACCACGTTTTGCTATTCCAGTTTGATCTAAGAATCCACGAGCTGTAAAGAAATCTTTAGCCTTTTCTTTCTTTGCTTGGAACTTATCTCCAATAGTATCATACGTCTTTATCTTATCAGCTTTTTGTGTTACTTCTTCAGCTTTCTTACCACGAATTTCTTTGTCGCGTTTAGTTAATCCCTTGTTTAGATCTTTCATCTCTTTATAGATTTTCTCCATATTGGAGTTCATCATATTGTCTTGTTTATTGAGATCTCGATCTAACTTAGCTTGTTCTGCAACTTGGCTTAATTGGATTAATTTATCTTGTGTCAGATTCTTCTCGACACTTTCAAGAATAGCTGTTTGTTTTTCTAAGATTGCTTTCATGCTTTCTGTCTCTCTAATCGTTGTTTTTCTTCTTCAAGATAATTAATGAGCATAGCAACGTATATTTCACGTTCAAAGGGAATCATATTCTCAAGGTCTGCTAAATTATATTTATGATATTGCATTAAAGCAAAATTCATTTTATAGTAATTAGCTAAATTTTCATGACAAAAATTAATTAAAAAAAACTGTCGAGCCCTTGTATTGTATGTTTATGATGGTGATTACAAACAGGGCAATCAAACTCTATATCTTTCTCAAGCTTTGGCATAGTTTCAAAGAACTTTTGAACTTTAACGAATTGTTCTTGAGTAAGGTTATTGATAAAATCTTCAAGCTCTTCTTTAGTTTGCTCATGCGCTGGATATACATTTTCTTCGTCAAAGATAGAATCTATACATTCTATTACTACATCAAACACTAAAGCTACATCTCCTTTAGGAACATCTTTCATTTTATTAATAATAGATAATCCTGGATACTTCATTTTGATACCAACGTCATTAAATAGCTTAATAATATTAGTATGTTCTTCGTTAAACTTAACTTCTAATGTAGTTAAATCAATATTAACATTCATCTTAGCTTTAGGATCATTGCATTCTAAACAACTAAAAATTAGTTCAGACATTTCGCCAACAGATCTTGCTCTTAACTGAGTAAAGATATATTCAATGTCAAACATTGCTAATTTCTCTACATCCAATTTATTAGATGTACATGCTTTAATGACATTCTTTAACGTGTCAAGCATAACACTTTGATCTTCGCTCTGTTGAGCAATTAACAATGCTTTTTCTTCTTTAACAAGGAAAGGTCTAAATTTAACCTTTTGCTTTGAAGATGGGACAGTCAATTCATATGTCGGAGTTGACATTACTGGTAAAGCCATATTATTTTCCTTTTCTCAAATCATTTAACATTTTACTAAGTTCATTGGTGCTACCAACAAATATAGCGTTATTAGTAACACTCTTTCTTTCCTCTTTTGTTGGAGCTTCAATAGATTGTTTTTTCTTATGAAGATCTAGCAATTGAGTATTGATATCCGAAAGGTGTTTCATTAAACCACCTACAACCTCGAATGCACGAGGGTGTTCACTAGCCTTAGCTACTTCAAGTGCATGATATAACGCATCTTGCCCTTGCTGTAAAATTGTATGAAGATTAGAACGAGTAGTTTCATAATCATCATCCAATTGATCATTCTTAATTTGTCGTGCCGCCACTTGAGGAAATACCTCTGTATTACCAATCGGTGTCACGTCAAAGACCTGACTCAATTTATCATCTATAATCACACGAAAATTCCTCCTAAACCTAAGTCTTCGCCCATATTTTCTATAGAGTCGATTGACTTAACGCCATAACTAAAATCGTAATTATTAAATTCCCCTTGGAATTCGTCGAAATTATTGAAGTACTGATCTGGTATAGAGAATGCATCCATATTTGCCATTGAAGTATTTTCAGTTGATTCATACATTTGCTGTTCTATTCCTATCATAGAAGTGCTACCAATAGCTGAAGGACTATAGGTTTGACTAACTTCATAATATTGATAAACCATTGTTACTTGCATTTTCATTATATCTTTAGAGGCATAATCTAATTGAATTGGCGCAATAATTTTTGGATATGCTTTGAATAAAGTAACATTATATTTTGGAGAATCCATACTGTCTTGCACTGTAATTTCAAACTTATTAGTAGTGTATTGATCTGGATAATTAAAATCGCGAGTAGTAGAATCTTGCACTATTGCTATCCACGCATCAAATAATCTTTTCACGTTCATATCTACGTCAACGTAAAAACTCAATTGAATTGGTTCATATAATTTTTCGTATGGTATTTCTCTAAATTCACCATAAGATCTTACTTGGTTTGTTGAAAAAGATATTCCTGGAATCTGCGCCTGATCACAGAACAAAAGAATCTTATTCATGTTCGATCTAGCAGGTTCGTAATTGCTCAACGCTGTAGGAAGAGTTAACATTACCGAGAAGAATGACGTCTTCGCCATTCCTATCTTTACGTTTGATATGAATTCGTTTAATTTACTCATCTAAGAGAATCTCCCCACACTCTAGTCTTATTTACTGTGAATTTTTCTACTGGTAGCATCATTGCGGTATGCCAATTATCTCCGGGAATTTCAATAAACATTGAACGCACATGATCTGCTAAGTAATGTTTAATACAGGATTCGGCAAGCTGGAATTTTGACACACCAGCAATTAAAGCCCACGAATATCTTATTCTAGTATTTTCATCTAAAGCTTTATTAGAAGAAAATTGCATTAATCTTGTCATCAACTGAACTCTATAATAATAAGGAAGATAGTGCATGTTTAATCCCATAAACCCACCTTCTACTTTTTGATAGGGGAATACTAATGGGAATCTATCGTAATATGGAAGTGTATCTTTATATTTTGCATCATATAAAAACATATAGAGTTTTCCAGGAACTATATTACTAGTTATCTTTTCTTGAGAGAATAGCTTTTTATGATCGATTCTCTTTCTTGCTAAAAGAGTGGTTTGCTGTTGAAACCACGTCTGTGACTTTAGCGCGATAGATTTATCGAACTTATTCTTCTCGAAAATTGTTTGTAGGCTATCCTTTGCCATACGTTAATCCTAATTCGTGTTCAGTTATAACTATAAATTCCCAGTTTCTATCTTTAGCATATCTTCTAGCATATTCCCACTTCGCTTGATTTACTAAATAGTTACTAGCTTCAAGCAAAAACTTTTTAGTCTTCTTAGTGCCTTCAGGTGGAAGTGTTTGTTTCTTTGGTTTTATTTCCACGAGATACGTTTTATTGTTTGACGTTTGTATTTTAAAATCTACAAAATATCTATGCATTCTACCGTCTATAGGTGAAACATAAGGTACGACTGTTTCTTCAGAACTCCATTTTATTATTTGTGGATTCTTATCACACCAGATAGCAAATCTGGTTTCCCAACTTGATCTCATGATCACGTTTGATGGGTCACCAGCGTATTTTTCTGGAAATAGCGGAACATATTTTCTCTTATGAAACATCTATAAATAAATATACTATAACCCTCTTATATTTATACCACCATTATGGAATATCCAGACGACTTCTCAAATACAGGCACAGATGCTATAGCTGGTGCTTTCCCTAGTGGATTATCCGGTAATTCAGCTACCGGAGGAGTCCTAGGATCATATGCTGATAGCACTCCTCAAACTGGAAAGTCTATACAGGCATTTCAGCCAAATTACACAGCATCGAAATTATCTTCTCAATATGATTTGAAGGGTATGTCGTATCCAGAAAATCTAATGACAAGCAAAGAATATGGCAACAATCGAGTAGTTTTCTATATAAATGTTTCTGTAGATTCTCGAGTACTTGCAAATGGCGGTGAAGGTGCTCAAGTAGTTGAAGGAGTTCAACGAAATGAAAGAGGCGCTTTGGTTGGACAAAATATTACTAGTCTTCAAGCAATTACGGCAAGTACAGTAGCTGGTGGTGCTAGTGGTGTGGTAATAGGCGCGCTGGGAGGAAGTGCAGGTGGAGGTGGAGTTGCAGGTGCTGCTGTTGGAGCTGTCGGTGCATCAGTAATTTCATCTAATGCGAATAATAATGAAGTGCCTCCTGGAGATGAAAAGGACGTTACGTTTACGCGTCCTCAAAAAAGATTGAAGACAGCAATCGCATTATATATTCCTAATCAACTTAGTGCAAGATATTCTGCTTCTTGGGGAGAAGAAGATACTGCAGCATTTTCTGCACTAGCAAAAGGCGCTGAAGAAATCGGACGCGCTTTAGGTAAAGATGGTGATATTAAACGTAGTGGTGGTTTAGTGCGAGATATAGTAACTGCAATGGCACTTAATTCGGGTCCAATGGGTAAAGAGATGGGAATTGCAACTGGATTAGCTGCAAACCCAAAGAAAGAACAAGCATTTAAGAATGTGGATTTTAGAACATTCTCGTTTGATTATCAATTTGCTCCAAAATCAGCAACTGAAGCAGAAAATGTATTGAACATTATTCGATCATTTAAATATCATATGCATCCAGAATTTAAAGATACGACTGGATTCCTATACATTTATCCATCTGAATTTGATATCGTATATTATAAAGGCACTCAAGAAAATTTGAATATTCATCGTCATACATCATGTGTATTAACAGAAATGAATGTTAATTATACTCCAAATGGAATATTCAGTACATTTGCAAATGGTATGCCAACTCAGATTAACATTACCTTGACATTCAAAGAGCTTATGCTTTTGTCAAAGGAACTTATCGAGAAATTTACTTAAAATGTATTTTAAACAATTTCCAAAAATATTTTACGATTTTCCGCAAGATAGTACGTCTACTACTCTTCAGATCTTAACTGATATTACAACTAATGTTAGAATAAGAAAAGAGATTCTAGAGAACGTTACTATCTATGATGAATATGATATTCAAGAGGGAGAAACTCCTGAAATTATTGCTGAGAAAATATATGGTGACCCAGAACTTCATTGGGTTATAATGCTAGCAAATCAGCGTTATGATTATCTGCGCGATTTTCCAATGACTGAATACGAGTTACGCATATACATCGAAGACAAATATGAAAATCCAGAATATGTTCATCACTATGAACGCAATGGCATAACCGTAGAGGGAGTTGCTACATTAAAACTTCCTTCTACTGTAACGCCTCTGATTAAGTTTGGATATACGACTAATCTCTTAGAAAATCAGCGTGAAATAACGCATGATTTTATTACTAAGTATCCATACGCAAATGCTAGAATAGAATCTGTGGATTCTGTAACTAATACAGTTGTAATACTATTAGACTATGGAAGATTTTCTCCAGGCGATTTAGTTTCGCTAAATGGTATACGCTATGACGAATCTCTTGGTAAAAATGTCTATACCACTATAACTAATTTTACTGTTCCAACAAATGGTTTTAGACTAAATGACGAATACCATCCTGTTACTAACGAAGAATACGAAATAAGAGAAAACGAAAGTAAACGCAGAATTAAATTAATTTCAAAGAATTTAATCGATCAATTCGTCAAAGAATTCCAAGATTTAATAACTCCATAAGATGGCAACTACAGCTCTAAAATTTGCTGGCGATATACAGATAAGAGAAGTTCAACTTAATTCGTTGAACGGCCAAGCCGCAAACATAACTAATCAAGTTTCAATGATTGAAATTTATGAAGATATGTTTTCGCCTTTTACGACAATGACAATCGTATTAAGAGAATCCGTTGATTACATTAATATATTTCCATTTGTGGGAGAAGAGTTCGTCGACATTGATATAGTGACTCCATCATTAGATGTTCCTATTAAAGGCCGTTTTTATGTGTATAAGATTACTGATCGCGAATACACTAAAGAACGAGAAGTAGTTTATGCGCTCAAGTGTATATCTTCAGATTTTCTAATTGATGCTAATAAAAAGATTAGCAAAACATACGATGGCAAAGTAAATGAATTGGCTTTTAGTATTATTGGCGAAAAAGGATTAGCTACTACTAAAAAGGTTAATATAGAACCAACTTCTAATTCTATTAAATTTGTTGCTAACTTTTGGTCACCAGTAAAATGTCTAAATTACTTATGTGAAAATGCTTTAAGTGTTAATTATTCTCCATCGTATCTATTTTATGAAAATCGAGATGGTCTTAATTTTCGTTCAATTAATGAAATATTAAAATCTAAACCTTCTCATAAATTCGTTAAAGATAATTATACACGAACAATGCTTGCGTCTGGCGGTAGTACTAAAGATCCACAAGAAGATTTTAAGAGAATTCTTGATATTAGTGTTCCAGTATTAACTGATTATATGAATGATATTCAATCTGGTAGAATTAAATCTAGACTTATTACGCACGATATTACTACTAAAAAATATACAGTAAAAGATTATAGTATAAAGAAAGATCCTAAACCAGATACTTTATTAAATCCTAATCCAGCATATTCTAAATACACTATAGCAAATGCTCAAAGTGCTCAAATGCTTATGCCAAAGTATTATGGGAATTTTAATAACTATGGTGATACCACTTCTTTTAAGTTTCAGCAAAAAAGAATTTCGTTCTTTCAAAATCTTTCTAAGTATAAAGTGAACTTACAAGTATATGGAAGAACAGACTATACTGTAGGAAGAGTAATTGACTTATATTTACCAAGAGCTACACAAATAACTAAAGATGATCTAGATCCAAGAGATAAGATTCTTTCTGGCAAATATTTAATATCTGCTATAAGTCATACGATTACACGTGAAAATCATATATGTAATATGGAAATTGTTAAGAATTCCGTATTAGTTAACCTGAGCGCATAAGATGAATTTATATACTGGTTGCATAGAAAATAGAAATGATCCATTAAAACTTGGTAGATGCCAAGTTAGAGTTGTTGGTCTGCATACGCATGATAAGACTTTATTGCCAACTGAAGATTTACCTTGGGCCTATCCTCTTCAGCCAATAACTTCTGCTGCAATGAATGGAATTGGCACTACGCCACTTGGAGTCGTAGAAGGTACTTGGGTTGTTATTATGTTTAGAGACATTGAACAGCAGCAACCAATTATACTAGGCAGTATTGGCGGCATACCTCAAGATGAAAGTAAAGCAATTGATGAAGATGAAGATGATAGCATTTCAATTGATATTAAACCTCCAAAAGTAGAATCTACTCCTGCAGGAAATGTTGTTACTGACGGATCTGGCGCTATAGTTACTGATGGAAGCGGTAATCCAATTACGACTGGAACAGAATCTAATCCTTCGCCAAATTCTGCAACTGATAAAGCTGCAGTGCAAAGTAAACCTGGAAAGGCTCCACCAGCAAATGCTAAACCTGGAATAGATGCGTTAAAAGCAGCAATGAATAAAGCAGGAGTTACTGGCAAATATGGTAGGGCAGCCATATTAGGAATCGCTGGCGGCGAATGTGGATGGATACCACAAGATGAAGGTTCTAGTTATTCTGGTGAAGCTTTATTAAAAGTATTCCCTAAAACATTTAGCAATAAGCCAGATATGGTTGCAAAATATGCTAGATGGAAAGGATCTAAAGAAACATTCTTTAACTATCTTTATGCTCCAGAAAACAACGGATCACAACTTGGAAATACGCAAGTAGGTGATGGTGGTAGGTATTATGGAAGAGGATTTATTCAAATAACTGGACGTGCTAATTATTCGCGATATGGCAAATTAGCTGGAATAGATATACTTACAGTTCCAAGTTTATTGAGCGTAGATTATGCAGTATCTGCTCAAGTTGCTGTAGAATATTTTAGAGATAGAGTAAAAGTTTCTGATTCCGATCCTGGATATTTTCAAGCAGCATTAAAAGCTGTAGGCGGTGCTTCGAGTGGATTTGCGAAAAAAGAAGCGTATTATCATTATTTTTTAGGAGATGATACTCCACCTCCAGAACAGACTGACAAATCTACTAAAAAGGGAGAAGACGTTCAACCAGTTCCGATTGCTGAGAATGGATTACCTGAAGATCGTCAAAAGAATTTAGTAAATGGATTTAGCGATCCAAATATGAAGTATCCTCTTCGTAGTTATATTGGAGAGCCAGATACTAATAGATTAGCTCGCGGAAAAATTGCAGGAACTATTGTTGAATATAAAGATGAAAAGCGTCTTGACGGAATAGTTACAGCTGATCAATTTGAATGGGATCAACCTGATATTCCATTTAACGCTAAGTATCCATACAATAAAGTTATGGAAACTGAGTCAGGTCATTTAATGGAATTTGATGATACGCCTGAAAATGAGCGTATTCATATGTACCATCGTAAAGGTACATACACTGAAATTGATGCCAATGGCTCACAAGTTAATCGTATAGTTGGCGACGGCTATTACATAATGGAAAGAAATGGGTACGTATTTATCGGCGGTGATTGCAATGTGACTATTAATGGAACTGCTCGCGTATTAGTTCAAGCAGATGCTTTCATTGATGTTACAGGCGATACGACGATTAATATGGCAGGTGATGCAGACATTAGTGTTGCTAATGACTTATCGATGCGTGTTGGAGGCGAATTTAGATTAAGAGCTGCTAATATAAAGATGGATTCTGAATCTGACTTTAACGTTCTTGCTCAAGGATCTAACAAGCTTACTTCTTCTGGAGGATTCCACGCAAATGCTAGCGGTGAAGCTAAGATTGAAGGTGCCACTGTGCATCTTGCCGAAGGAGCTGACAGAGCATCTTCAGCTGACTTAGCAGCTGCTGTTTCTCAAGGTACGAAGAACACTGATAAGTTTGAACAATTGAAAACACCTCCACGAAATCTTGAAGAAGAATTAGGATACGAAACTCCTGAAGAAAATCAAGAAGATGGCGCTAAAAAATTCCATGAAGAAAGAGAAACTCCAAAAACTAGTGATAAAGCAGTAGTAGTTGAAAATACTCCTCCTCCAGAAAATAAAAAAGCTTCAACGAATGTTGATTGCGATGTGATTTTTGGAATGGCATCATTCCCAGATTCATACGTATTACACACAGATAGAACAGGATATAAATGGACTATTGGCGTAGTCACAAAAGGCAATAATATTTCTGGAGGTAGATTCGGCAAACCTGCTAGAAATTACACTACTCAAGAAATCGTATGTAATCTTAAAGCTCTATGCGTTAATATTCTTGGACCTATTAATGAACAAGTGGGACAAGTAGGAAAAGCTTGGCAAATTACTTCATGCTATAGAAATTATATTCCTGCAGGAGGATCTGCTACTTCTCAGCATTTAACTGGAAGTGCAGCCGACGTATCCATAGGTGGCAATTTTGGATATAAGATTAATTATGATTGGGCAACTAAATTTGCATCATCATTACCAATTGATCAATTGCTATTAGAATATCGTGATCCTGGGATTAATGGTAATAAGAACTCAAAGCGTATTAATTGGATTCATTTATCATATAATAACGGTGGAAGTGGTAAGAAACAAGTTTTAACATTCTTAAATGATAAGACACACTCTCAAGGATTAACGAATCTTGGCACTGCTTAAAATAGCGAAAAGTAATAAAAGCGGATTCCCTACAATTGCAATTCAAAGCAAGTATAGCGACCCCGAAGGAGCAGGTCCTCCTCAAAATGTTATAGATGGAGTATACGAGGGTGGTGACGTATTCTCAATTGATATTGGCTTTTTAGCACCGGTACCTCCAATAGGTGGAGGTGAAGGTGAACCCACGTATGAGCCAGCAACTATAACAAAATTAGTATCAGTCGAATCTGATATTGCGGGTATCACTTTTACAAAAGTTGGCGATATTATCAGAATTTCTGGTAGTGCAACAGGAGTATTCACTGATTCATATTATCAATTTATTATGAAAGATAAGTCTTTGAAGATACTTCCAGTTGACACTGAAGAACCATATCTTTCTATTGTTAAGTGGTCACCACCTTCAATAAAGCAAAAATTGGATGTGCCATATAATATTAAAATAAAATATACTTCTACAAGTATTTTAACTGAAACTGAAGAAACTGTGACAATATTGCAAGACATATATTGGTCTTATCCTCCAGCTGTAGCTGGATTTAAAGCTTTATTGGCTAAAGGAACTATATAATGCCAGCAGTTGCTAGAAGCGGAACTGATTCCGTATTTTCACCAGATGGTGCTGGATGGAAATGCCAATTTCCAATGACCACTAATACTGGACCTCCCACTCAACGTAAAGTTTCTGCTATGAAAACTTTAGTAGTCATTGCTGGAGATTTAGTTGGAGCACATCCAAGAGGAGGATGCACTCCAGATATGAGTACTTTAGATAGTTATTCCAGTAGAGTTTCTGCAACTGGCGGGAAAATTGGAAGAATCGGAGATACTTATGGAAATAACACTATTATTTCAGGTGCTGCACGAGTTTTTTCCGGATGACGTAAAATCAAATAAATAACAATATGGCACGTAATACTAGAACATTCACAGATTTAGATTTTAACTTCTTACCACATCCTGCAACAAAAGATGTGGCAGTGCGCTATGACGAAAACGCAGTTAAACAATCTATAAGAAATTTAGTTCTAACTAGAAATTTTGAAAGACCATTTAGAAGTAATATTGGATGTCAAGTAAAGGCTTTACTATTTGAACCAATTACTCCAATCTTAACTGCTATGATTGAGAGAACTATAGGCGACACTATTACTAATTTTGAACCTCGCGTAGATCTTCTTGGAGTTGCAGTTAGATTTAGTCCAGAAAATAATGACGCGTATATAACTGTTATGTTTAAAATAAAGAATACACAAACTCCAGTGTCAGTCAATTTAATCTTAGAGAGAACTAGATGACTACGAATAATAGAATTAAAGTATCTGATTTAGATTATAATCAGATTAGAGAAAATTTAAAGACCTTCATGAGAGGTCAAAGTCAGTTTAGCGATTATGACTTTGAAGGATCTGCTCTTTCTACGTTAATAGATTTACTTGCTTATAACACCCATTACAATGCTCTGTATACAAACTTAGCAATTAATGAAATGTTCTTGGATTCTGCAAGTAAGAGAAGCAGCGTTGTTTCTATTGCTAATAATTTTGGTTATACTCCAGAATCATGTCTTGCCGCAAGAGCAAAACTTAATTTAACTGTGACTATTCCAGTTAGTACTGCAAACCCTCCTCAAATTAAGTATATTCCAAAACTAAGTAGTTTTACTACAGTTATTGATAAAGTCCCTTATGCATTTTATACGTTACAGGATTATGCAGCTGAAAGAAATGGTTTAGCATATTCATTTAGCGGAATCGATATTTACGAAGGCACTCCACAAACTTTATTATTTGTTTGTACCGAGCCATATCAAAAATTTATTCTTAATAATAAGAACATTGATATTTCTACTCTTACTATCACAGTTCAGCCTACAGGAGAACAACCAGATTATGAAAGATATGAAAGAGCAGTAGATGTTTTACAACTAACTCCAACTAGCAAAGTGTATTACGTGAAAGAGTTAGATGATGGAACATACCAAATATCATTTGGTTCAAACGATTTAGGAATTCCTATTCAAACTGGTAATGTAATTACTGCACAATTTGTAATTACTAGTAAAGCTGCTGGTAATGGAGCAAAAGTATTTACGTACACTGGAACTGGACTTGGCGGTGGCATTGCAATCGAATTAACAGCTACGTCTTATGGCGGAAGAGAATCGGAAACAGTTGATCAAATTCGCTCTAACGTTTCTCATTCATTTTTTAATCAGAATAGAGCTGTTACTACGGGCGACTATACATCGCTATTAAAGAAACTTTATCCAAATTTAGATTCTATTAGCGTTTGGGGAGGTGAAGATAATGATCCTCCTCAATATGGTAAAGTGTATCTTTCGCTTAAGCCTACTAATGGACCTTATTTAACTCCTCCAGAAAAAAGTTATATTACTGAATCGTTACTAAAGTCTCGTAACGTAGTTTCGATTACGCCTGAAATTGTAGATCCATCTTATTTAGATTTAGAGATTACGACTTCAATTTATTATAATAAAAATAAAACAACTCGTTCTATGGATGAGATAAAAAATGCTGTACTAATTAGCATTCAGAATTATAGAAATGATAATCTTAGAAAATTTGATGGCATATTTAGAATGTCAAAATTTTCTGCTGCAATAGACGCAGCAGATCAATCAATTTTAAGTAATATTACTACCTTTAAAATTTATGCTGAAGTTACTCCGAAATATAACATTGCAGCAGAATATAGATTAAACATTGTCAATCCAATTTATAATGAAAGTGTGCCAGAAGAATCATTTACGTCTACTGGCTTTTATTTAGATAATAGTGATACGGTATATTATATGGACGATGATGGTTCTGGTAATGTGCGTACGTATAGTATTGTTGAAGGCACAGGAACTAAAATTGTTAAAAATCCTAAAATCGGCACAATTGATTATGCCAACGGTGTTGTTAAAATTTCAGGATTAAAAATTGTGAACTTAGTTGACGCTAATTTCTATTTCATTATTAAAACACAAAGTTTTGACGTAGTTTCATTGCGTAATTACATTGTAAATATACCAGATTCTAGAATTAGTATTAGCGTAATACCTGATACTAGTTTATCAGGTATTACTACAACAGCAAACAATTATACATTTACGTCAAGTAGAAATTAATGAGCAGCAAATTAAGTCAATCGATAGCAGTTCAGAGACAAATACCTGAACATGTTAGAGAAACATATCCAGCTTTCGTAGAATTCGTAAAAGTTTATTACGGATGGCTAGAGGATACACAATCACAAAATCTTGAAAGTATTCGAGATGTTGATACTACTCTTGACGAATTTATCAATAATTTTAAAAGTGAATTAGCTAAAAACTTACCAATTGAATTTGCTGAAGATCCGCGTAAATTATTAAAGCACTTAAGAGAATTCTATCTTTCACGCGGCAGTGAAGATTCTTTTAAGTTTTTATTTAGAACATTATTTAATAAAGAAGCTTCTTTATTTTATCCTTCAACTCAAGTTCTTCGTGTTTCTGATGGCAAATGGAAACAGGATGTTTCGATTTTTGTTGAGATGACAGGTAATACAACTACGTTGACACCAGTTAATGGCACATTCATAACAATACAAACTCCAAAAAAGAAGATTCAGACCTACGTAGAGAATGTTTTAGAATATTCTATAACTGTATTTGAAATTTTTATTCAGCGTGATTATCTAAATGAAATTGAAATAGGATCGATTGTCACTGCTACTATTAATGGAGTTACGTACACTGGTAAGATTCTTCCATGCCCTTCTAAAATTAAAATATTTAAAGCAGGAAAAGGATTTAAGATTGGCGATTTGTACGCGCTTAAAACTAATTTAGGCCGCGGTTGCGTTATTAAAATTACTAAAATTAATTCTGATGGTGGTATTAAGGCCTTTCAGATTATTAGATTTGGGTTAGATTATAAATCAACATTCTATTCGTATCTTTCAAGTAAAGATATTTTAGCTTGGGAATATATTCATCCATTGCAAGTTACTGGAACGACTGATAATAAGACATACACTGTTACTGGAATTGTCGGTAATACAGTATATCAAACATTTAATGTAAATTATGCTATCAATCAAGATGTTCCATCGCTTGACGTTAAAGTGACGCGTTCTGGGGTAACATTTGTTCCAAAAAGATATGCAGCTACGACTGGATTTAATGTTAATATCTATGATCTTCAAAATGGAGACGTCGTTACTCTTCGTGGATTATCAAATCCATCATATATAGAAAATTCTGGTGGTTTTGTCGATTATGGTTTTGCAAGTAAGCAAACATATTTCTTTTATGACGAGAGTATTCCAGTTGGTGCACCTGAAAATAGAGCAGATCGTTTCTTCGCTGATCCATCTTATGTCGGCGAAATTGTTCAGCAATTTTATGCTGACACGACAACAAAAGTAATTGATGAAGATTTAGCAATTATTGAAATTAATCTTGGTGCTGTTGCTAAGTATCCAGGATATTATTTAAAAGCTGATGGATTCATTTCAGATGAAATGTATATTCATGATGGTAAGTATTATCAGGCTTTTTCATATGTCATTAAAGTTGAAGAAGAGCTTCGCAAATACGCAGATATCGTAAAATCACTATTACATCCTGCAGGTATGCGAGGATATTCAGAATACGCTATTTTTAATATTTTACAACTATCTCTTGTTGAGAGTAATCCATTACGACTTCTACAGTTTTCTGATACAGAACCTGTGTATGATGGAGGTTATGGATATGATAATTATGGCGTAACATTTAACGGATTATATTCGATTGATGGTTCAAATAAATTATTTTCTGATGTAAGCATTTCTTTAGTTGAAGGCGCAAATCAAGTATTCTCAAGTCAAGGCAAGTTAGCATATTTTGCTACAAAGAATCTTTTTGAAAGTTTAACTCAGCCTTACATTTATCAAGATGGAACTAATGCTGGTTCACTATTGCCAAGCACAGGTAACGTTACACCACCAAAAGCTTTTACTAAGAATTTATTAGTTGATGCAGTTTCCACTCCATATACTTATCAAGATGGAACTAATGCTGGTTCACTATTGCCAAGCACAGGTAACGTTACACCACCAAAATTTGTAAGTAAAGTAGTTCCAGTTAATATATCTGGCAGTATTAGTCTTGATGGCGATGGACAAAGAATCGGTGATTTAGCTATTCCACAAGATGCTGGTTTTAATTATGATGCATATACTATTAGCTTAACTGGAACAGTCGTTACTCATACTCCAAGTGGCAATTTAATTGTTTCTGATTCTGGAAGACCAGCGTTAATTGTTTCTAAACTTCATGTTGATTCAGTATCATTAACTGAATTAGATGCTACAACTGGATTGCTAATTCCAAAAGCTTTCACTAAGAATATGCCAGAGGAAATTCTAAGTACGTCAGATACGTATCCAAAAGCTTTCACTAAGAATATGCCAGAGGAAATTCTAAGCATCACTAACGAAGTAATCAATAAAGATTATTTTAAGGATATGCCTTTAGAGACATTGATTGTAACAGATCCATTATCTAACTTTACGACTAAAAATCTTCCAGAAGATACAGTAAGTACATCGGATACGTATTTTAATACTCCAGAACTTATTAAATCTAATATTGTAACTTTAATAGATGATGGTAAACCCGTTCTTACTAAACTTGATATCGTTGAACTATTTGCTACTGACGTATATCAAAACTTATATGATAAGAATCACACTGAAACGTTAACGTTAAGTAATCCTTTACTTGGACATGATATTACTAAAAATCATGTTGAATCATTAGTATCAACTGATGCATACGCCCCACAATTGACTAAAAATCTTCCAGAAGAATTATTAAGCCTAATTGATGCATATCAGGTAGGGGAATTTACTAAAAACTTAATTGATAGTATTCTTGCTCAAGAAGCATCATATACTAAAGATTATACAAAGGGTCTTAGCGATTCAATAAATATATTGAGTCCTGGTTTAATTAGACAAAATCCATACGGCAATGACGATCCATCTACAGGTTATTTCGTTCTATTGTCGGATTATAACGCCTTCACGGCAATAACTTAAAATCCTATTAGGAGAAACAAATGATTTTAATTCCAAAATATAAGAACACTATCGAAATTGAAGGTGCACTATCTCTTATTCTTACAGATACAGAGCAAAACATCGTTAAGCAAGAAGTGTATGTTCCAAACATTGTAGTTTATGACGGCAAGAAGTTTATCGCTTCTCGTATGTTAGGTACTACATTTGCAGTTATGTCTCACATTGGTATTGGTACTAGTGCAACAGCTGAAGTAGCTGGCGGTCCTGGTATTGGTGCAGGTGATACAGCACTTGGCGCCGAATTGACAGTTGGTGGTGGCTATACTTCTTATTCAAGAGCAGCTTTGACTGTTGCAACTGCTACAAATAATACTGTAACTTATTCTGCTAACTTCCCAGCAAATAATCCATCTGCTCCTGCAGGCGGCGCTATTCTACGCGAAGCCGCTATCTTTAACGCAGCAACAGCAGGTACAATGCTTTGCCGTACTACTTTCCCAACTGTTACTAAGCTTCCAGCTGACGCATTAACAGTTACTTGGACAATCACAATTAGCTAATCAGTTTAATTTTACGGGGCTACAATGGCAACTGGAACGACCTTACTTAAATATTCGTTAAAGACGAATATCGTTAAGTCGATTTTCTTTGAAATTATCTCAAAGGTGTCAAGATACTATTACACCTTTGGGAGAAGTTCTGTGTGGCCTACCGTCACAGCAATAGATAATCAAAATCAAGTTTATACTGTTTCTAGCGAAGAGGATCCACCAGCAGTGTCTGATTCATATCCTTATGAATTAGAAACTCGCAGAAACATGATTTATTCTAAATATATCGACTCTAATGACGTTGCTGTAGTTGTTAATAGAGTTAATTGGCAACCTGGCACAGTATATGATATGTATGACGACTATACGTCTGATGCACCATCATATACTGGTGCTACTTCTACTGCAGATTCATTGTTTTATGCGATCACTGATGAATTCAACGTTTATAAGTGTCTATTTAATAATAACGATTCCGCTTCTACTAGTAAGCCTATAAGCACTAGCACTGAAGCCATTTTAATGGATGACGGATATCTATGGAAGTTCATGTATACTGTTCCATTATATCTTCGTAATAAATTCTTAACAACAAGTTATATGCCAGTGTTAACGGCGTTGACTAATCAATTCTATTCAAATGGATCCATCACTGGATTTGCTATTGAGAATAGAGGTTTAAAATACATCAAGTCACTATGGAAAGTAAAACGAGTTACTGTTCTTAGTGGTGGTATTAATTACACTGGTTCTACTATTACCTTTGATGCAGCATCAGCTGGCGGAGTTCGTGCTACAGGCACTATCACAAGTTATGATTCTAATGGCGGTATTGCCACAATTACTATTACTAATCAAGGTTCTGGATATATTAATCAACCTAAGTTTACAGTAACTAGTCCACTAACTACTGCAAGAGGATTTGATTATATCATTGAGTATGAAAGAGATGATGCAAATGGTTTTACTGAAATTCAAATAACCGGTGATGGATATAATGTATTGAATCCTTATTCGCTAAAGAGAGTCAACATTCTCAACAGAGGAACATTTGACACTCAGCCTAGTGGTGATTTATTCATCTTCCCTCCTCCTGGAAAGTCTTATGGTCGCAGACCAACAATCACTGTTGCATTTAGAAACAAAGCTGCTCCTAATGCTTCTAAGTTTGAAGTAGATACGGTAACTGTAGTGGATGGTGGTTATGGATACACTGAAAGATTATTATTTTCTGGATCTACAGTTGGTACAGCTAATGTAAGTTCTACAGTATTATCAACTGGTGGATTTACATGTAATTTCGATGAAACCACGCAAAAGAATGAAGCAGAGCTTCTTCCATTAATTAATGCAAGTGGAGAGGTTGAATCTCTTACAATTGCTTCTCCTGGAATTGGTTATACATTTGCTTCTGTAAAAGTCGTATGTAAGAAAAGACTTGTACCAGGAAATTTAGCAAGCCCTCTTATAACTATAACTCCAGAAAATGCTAGTAATCCCGACATAGGTCTTACTGGATTCTTAGATGCTAGTATCTTGTTAAATTTTGGCATTGGCGATATTGAAACTAAACAATCTAACGTTGAGCTATTGGCAGTTGATGGATCTATTCCAGTTATTAAAGTTGATTTTGGTGGGAACGGTTATCCAGCATTCAATAAGACGATTGATTCTAATGGTATTGTAACATACACTGGTACTCGTTTAACAGTTATTGGCGATGGGTCTGGTTGTACTGCAGAACCTGTAATCGTATCAGGTAAGATTACCAGAGTGATAGTTACTAACCCAGGACAAAATTACACTAACGCAACTGTGATAATTAATATTGGCGATGGCCCTGATCAATCTGGTTTATCGCGAGCTCAATTAAGAGCAATCATTTCTCCAAAGGGAGGACATGGTAAAGATGCTATTGGAGAACTTTATGCTAAGACTATTATGTTACAAACGCGTTTAGTAAAAGAAGAAAATAAAGGCGTTCCAATCACTAATGACTTTAGACAAATTGCTATCATTAAAAACCCTAAAGAATATTCATCAGATTCATTCTTTAGAAAAGCAGTAGGTTCTTCTTGTTTAGTATTCACATCTGAAGTTAATGCTACTAATACTGCTACATATTCCTTATTGGTAAAGGATGATATTTTATATTTAAGTAGTGACTCAGTTAAAACATTTACTTTAATAGAGAAGACACAAATAGATAATAAATACTATTTAGTTGCGCAAATTAATAATAATTTTAAACAACTTCCATCCCAAGGCTCTACTCTTTATAAAAATGTAGGCAATTCAACAGCTAGTATTAGCGTGACTTCGGTCGAAGTTCCAGATTATAATAAGTACTCCGGAGAACTATTATACATAGACAATAGAGTTAAGTTTGTATCTTCGGAAGATCAAACTGTTGCGGTATCTACTCTAATTTCATTCTAACAGAGAAAAAAATATGGCACTAGATTTTTCAATTGAACCATTCTTTGACGATTATTCAGAAGACAATAAATTTTATAAAATTTTATTTAGACCTGGTTATGCGGTTCAGGCAAGAGAGTTAACGCAACTTCAAACAATTCTTCAAGAGCAAGTTCGTCGTCACGGTGATCACATCTTCAAAGAAGGTGCAATGGTCATTCCAGGGCAAATCTCTTATGATTTAAATCTTAATTATGTTAAGCTTTCTTTTAGTGCAGGAGTTAAAGCTGAAAACATTTTATCTGGAATCGTCGGTAAAGAAATTAGGAATTCTCTTGGATTAATTGCTAAAGTTGTAACTTATACGTTAAAAGAAAATAATGATTTAGACACTATCTTTGTCAAGTATCAAAATTCTGTTCAAACTATTACTGGCATCAACGTATCTGCGTTTGCTCCAAATGATATATTGACTCCGGTTGATGGAAGCACTGGCTATAATGTTACTGTTGCTGATATCGCTCTTCCAACTGGTAAAGGATGTTCTGCGACAATTCAACGTGGTGTATATTACATCAAAAAGAATTTTGTTTTAGTTACAGATCAAACTATTATTCTTGACAAGTATACTACAACTCCAAGTTATAGAGTTGGTTTGAAATTAAATGAAGAAGTTATTTATCCAGAAGACGATGAAAACTTATTAGATAACGCTTTAGGCTCACCTAATTATTCTGCTCCAGGAGCAGCTCGTTATTTCATGGATTTAGTGCTTAGTAAAATAGACCTAAGAGTTAGTGCAAGCCCATTCTCAGATTTCAATACGTCAAATGATGAAGACTTTATTGATCTATTAGCTTTACAAGAAGGCAGAGTTATATTTAAAGTTGATCGTACACAATACGCAGAATTAGAGAAGACTCTTGCTCGTCGTACATATGATGAATCCGGAGATTACTCATTATCACCATTTAATATGCAAGTGCGCGAGTTACGTAATAATTTACGTGGAGATTGGGCTGCAGGTGAGAAATTCATTCAAGGAGATATCATCAAAGTTACCGATGGATCTACTGGATTCTGGTATTTCGTTGCAGTAACTAATGGTACTAGTTCGAACTTATCTTCTAAACCCGCTGCATTTAAAACTAATAAGCCAACTGGATTTAGTCTTCAAACTATAGATTCTATAACGGATAATGATATTACTTGGGAATATGTTTTATATCCTGACTTTAATCAGGGCGTATACACATTCACAGCAGGCGATTCTGAATATTCTACATTTACATTAAATGACCACATCCGTTTGGCTGGTCATTCTTGTATTGGTGTAGAAAGTGGAAAAGCTTATGTTCGTGGTTACGAAATTGAAAAACTTTCTACAGAATTCTTACCTATTCAAAAATCTAGAAATCTTCCAGTTGGTAGTGCAGCTTTAGCAACTTTCTTTGCAGCAAATTCTTTACCAGCTATACAGGATTCAATTTCTCCTAGTAAAACTGTTGATATTGATGTCTCAAGTGGATCATACGTACAGGTAACTGGACTTGATTATTTTCCAAACTTAGTTGATTTACCGACTGTAAATCTACATAGTGCAGTTAAAGGTAGCATTTCAACTGGTACTGTTATTGGTACTGCAAGAGTTCGCGCACTAGAAAAGCTTGACACTAGTAATGTCAGCCCAGCGTTATGGACTTACAATTTATTTTTGTTTGATGTCAAGATGAATGTTGCTAAGGATTTTAAGAACGTTTTATCTATTACTAATAACGCTAATTCTGCAACTGCATTTAGATGTAATACCGTATTACAAAATGGCATTACAGCGATGAATAATCCAGTAGGAGATTCATTAATTTATGCTCTTCCAGATTATGCAGTAAGCAGTATACTAGAAGCAACTTATTCTGTGGTAATACCATTTACTAAAGTTGCATCTAGCTCAAAGATTGAACAGGATGCGCCAACTGGATATACATTCGAAAGTATATTTGATTCTGACAATTATGTTCTAATGAATAATACTACTGGTGTTGCTGTGGCATTAGTAGCAGGAAGCAATTTAACTGCAACTAATAATAAACTTACTATCACTGGATTGACTAACACTCAATCTTATACAGTATTTGCTGCAATGAAAAGATCAGACGCAGTTAATGCAGAAGTTAATTTTACAGTAACTGATTTAGCGTCACCGCTTCAACTTACAGCTCAAGCTGCAGCTACTGCAACTACTATAACATTAGGACATCCATATGTTACTCGCATTACATCTATATTGATGGATGCACGTGGATTTACTACTCAGACTGCAGCAAATCCAGTTTATAGTCTTAATATTACTTCTAGATATAATTTCAACTCTTCACAAAAGAGTAGTCATATGGATTTAGCTAGCATTACACTAGCACCTGGTCAATCTGCTCCAACTGGTCCTATTAGAATTTCATATGAATATCTTGCCACTGGTTCTCAAGATCCAGGTGGATTCTTTGGCGTAAATTCATATACGTATTCTGATGATTCACGTATGACGTATGATCAGATTTATTCAGTATCTAATCTATCTCTTCGTGATTCTGTCGACTTCCGTGCAATGGCCAGTGGAGCTGGATTTGCATTAAAGTACTTCCCAAAATATGGAACTACTGCATCATTTAAATATACACATTACTATTCTAGAATCGATAATGTTTCTTTAACTAATACTGGACAATTTATTCTTAATCGCGGAGTTCCATCAGATTTTCCATCTGAACCAACTATTCCAGCCAATTCTATGAAATTGGCAAGACTAAGTGTAGAACCGTATACATTTAAAGGAAGCCGTAATAATGGTATCTTAGTTGATAGAGTAGAAAATAAACGCTATACTATGCGTGATATTGGTTCTCTTGAGCGTCGTATTCAAGATCTTGAGTATTACACGTCTCTAACTTTAACTGAGTTAGAAACCAAAAACATGAGAATTGTTGACGCAGACGGTAATGAACGTTATCAAAATGGATTCTTAGTTGATTCTTTTGATGGACAGGGCGTTGGTAATACTGGATCTGAAGATTGGAATGCTTCTGTTGATACGAAGAACAAAGAACTTCGCCCATTCTTCTCGCAAAAACAGGTTTCGCTACTTGAAAACGTATCTGCTGCAAGCAGAACATATAAAGTTTCTGGTGACTTAGTTACATTGCCGTATACTGAAACTGAACTTATTGCACAGCGTAAAGCTTCTATATCAGAATTCTTAAATCCGTATGCTCTTTATAGCTGGAAAGGAATTGTGGATATTAATCCTTGGTCTGACACTTGGTTTGCAACTCAATATCGTCCTGATATTATTCTTACTGATGAAAGCCAATATATTGCTGTTAAGACTAAAGCTGAAAAAGATGGAGTTCTAGGTACAGTATGGAATGCTTGGCAAACAGTATTCTCTTCTACTAAGTCTCTTGCAGAAAGAAAATCAAATCTTGGTCAATGGTCGACAGCTGATAATGAAGTTCTTAATGCCTCTAATAACGGTGGTACTTTCTGGCGTAGTCGTTCTACGTTTACTGCAGAAGAACTAGACTTAATTGGTAATACTAATCGTGATGTTTGGTCTGCTCAAGCAAGTAGTGTTGCTGGTTCACGTGTAGTCACAGTTGAAACATCTGCAACAGAAACAACCCAAGCACGTGCGGGCGTAAGAAGCTTTATAGTCGATAAAGTTGATTCTAAAATTCTTGATGATCGTGTAGTTGATACACAGATTGTTCCATATATTCGTCCACGAGCAGTATTGTTTACGGGGTATGGATTTAAACCATCTACAAGAATGTATTCATATTTCGATAATACATCTGTAGAAGATTATATTACTCCAGCAACTAGATTAAAAGTTGCTAAAATAGATGGATATGAAGCTAAGTTTGATACAGTGCGTAATGCAGGCTCAGCAGTTTCTGAACCAACACGTACTGTATACTATAGTGACGGTACGGCTATTTCTGGCACAATCACTCTAACATTAAATAGCACTAGCGTTGAAGGACTTGCAACTGCATTTACTCAACAGGTTGAAGTTGGTGATATTCTAAACGTTGGAACTCCGACTAAATACACCGTAACTGCTATTACTGATAATGATACTTTAGTAATTTCTCCAGCATGGACAGCAGCAACAGAATCTGGCGTATCTGCTAAGGTTATTGGTCCTAAACATACTACTGAAGAAGTTGAAGTAGCATTCAACCACGGTGAAGTAATTAAAGAATACGTGAATGGTACTGCTACTGGCAATACTGCTATTGTAGTAGGACAAGAAGTTTATGGAACTGATTATTATCTTCATGTGTTAAACATTAAGGGTAACGGTCAATTCTCGACTGCAAGTAATGCATACTTTGAAGGCGAATATCTTTCAACAAATGGTTTAAAACCAAGAGCAAAGTTTGTATCTGGTGGAAGAACAGATTACACAAGTTTAGTGTCTTCGCTAACTGGTCTAATCACTGGTATTTTTAGAATTCCAAGTAGTCCATTAGTTAAATTTAGAACAGGTAAGCGTGAACTTCGCTTCTCTGATAGTTCTTCTACAAATCCAGCAACACGCGGAGATCAAGAATCTACGAGTGGAGGAATGATTTATGAGGCAAATGGTTTAGTAGAAATTAAACAACGTACAATTCTTTCTACAAGAACAGCTTCAGTTACTTCTACGCAAGTTTCTGATCAAAATACAATCGTTAGCACAAGCGATAGAGTAACGCGTGATACTGGTTGGTTCGATCCACTAGCACAAACTTTCTTAGTTCAACAAGAAGGTGGAGCATTTATTACTTCAATTGATTTATTCTTTGAAAGTAAAGACGAAAAGATTCCTATGAGAATCGAAATTCGTGAAGTTGTAAATGGCTATCCAGGAAGTGCTGTTATTCCATTCTCACGAGTTGAGAAGAAAGCAGCTTCTATTGCTACTAGTACAGATAGCACAATAGCTACAACGTTTACATTCCCTTCTCCAGTATTTTTACAAAATGGTGTTGAATACGCATTAGTTGCGCTATCTGATTCTAACATATACAAAATTTGGATCTCACAAACAGATACTCTTGATGTAGCAACAAAGGTGAGAATTAGTTCTCAGCCATATAATGGCGTACTATTCAAATCGCAGAATGGTTCTACATGGACTGCTGATCAAACGCAGGATATGAAGTTTGTAATTCGTAGAGCAGTATTTGATACTTCTCAGTCTAGATCAATTGAATTGATTCCTCCAAAACTATCTGCTAAAACTTTAGATTTTAACCCATTTAACTTTATTAGTGGAAGTAAGAAGTGTAGAGTTAATCATTCAAATCATGGTATGATCGATGGCGAAGTTGTTAAATTTACTTCTCGTCAAGTCATTGATAGTATTAATGGAATTCCAGCAACTGAAATATTCAGAAATACTGGATATACAATTTCAAATGTAGAATTAGATTATTATATCGTAGAGTTCCCAACTGCATCTAATGCAAGTGGACAAGTTGGAGGTTCGTATATTACTGCGACTGAAAACTATGAATTCCAGACATCGATGATTGAGATTGCAGAAATCGTTCCACCTGGAACAAGCATTTCTTATAGCGCTAAAGTAATTAACCATAGCGATGTTTCAAGCGAATTTCCAATGATTCCAAAAGAAAATTATACTTTCCCAGAAACGAAAGTATATCCTTCTTCTATGAATTATACTAGCACTACATTCCCATCTGGATTAAGTGTTATTGCTACCTTATATCCTTCTTCATCTTTAAATTCTGTTTCTCCAGTTATTGATCTAGGAAGACTAGCAATGACTCTCGTAAGTAATAAAATTGATGATCCAACATTATCAGTTAATGACACTGAGTTAGATTATTTTAGAATTTCTGGTGCAAATGGAGTTGCTGCAACTTCTATTATTCAGGGTGTAACTTACACTATTGCAACAGCCGGTACCAATTATTCTACTGTAGGAGGACCGTCTAATACTACAGCTGCATCAATTGGAATTACATTTACTGCATCAGCTTCTGGTAGTGGATTGACTGGTGGCGGTACTGTAAATTCTCATAATGCAGAGATTGGAAGCGGCAAACCATTTGTTCTAGTAACTAATGCTGATGACAGCAAATCATTAACAGTTGACTCATTAGCTCAAACTGCGCTATATAATCATTGCTCTAATAATTTATTAGCTGGTCATGTTCTAAGATTTACGTATAATGGAATTACTAATGCCACTCGCGATATGGTTATTAAGAGCATATCAGTAGTTTTAAATGGAAGCACTCCGGTGTTGTATATCACATTAGTTGGATTTGATGGAGTTACCACTATTCAAGATACTGTTAATGCAATAGGTGCACAGATATTCTGGTTATCTCACTTTAAATCAGATTATGCTCCATCTGGAGGTTCTACTCATAGTAAATATGTGACTAAGAAAATTAATTTCTCACGTCCTTCCGAGATGCTTAAAATTATGTTTGCAGCAGTTATTCCACCAGATGCAAATGTTGAAGTATATTATAAAACAGGTTTAAGCGTAAGCGGAGACTTTATTGCATCTTCTTATAATAAAGTTGAACCAAAATCTGGCTATACTAAGTCTTTAACTGAATTCACTGATATCACATGTGATATTGAAGGATTAGATGCATTTGATAGTGTGATGGTTAAACTAGTTATGAAATCCATAAATAAATCTCAGGTACCACGTATTAAAGATTTTAGAGTAATTGCATGCGCCGCGTAATTCCACAATTCGCAAAAGTAGAAGGGCATGAATCTTTTGTAAGAGACATGTCTTCTCATGCTATAGTTTCTACTAATGATGATGAATTTACTGCATATCAGAGAAAAAGATTCTCAGAAAAAAAACAAAAACAAATAGTAGAACAACAGTCGCAAGAAATTGCTTCTCTAAAGTCTGATATAGAAGAAATAAAGCAAATGCTTAGCCAAGTTCTTAGAGGAAAATAATCAATGGCAACAACGTTTAATCCTGTACGTTTAGGTACTTTAGAGTATGTAAACTTATCTACCAATCTTACATTAGGCACAAGTAGGATTGATGGAGTCATTGTCGTATCTGGTAATAGAATTTTAGTTAAAGCACAAACTGATAGATCTCAGAACGGCATATACACAATTGGTTCTAATGGAAGTTGGACTAGAGCTTCTGATTTTGCAGCAGCATCTAGTGTAGATGGTGGTACGATTGTATTCGTTCAAGAAGGCGATAACCTAGCAGATACTGGTTGGGTGATTAGTACTAATGGAAGTACTACAGTAGGAAGTGGAAATATAGAATTTGAAAAGTTCTCTATTAACTTAAAGATTCAAGGTGCAAGCATTCCATCTTCTATTATTCTTCGTGCTGAAAAGGGTTATCCATTAACCATTGAAGAACTAGATAACAACTTTAAATATCTTGGAGTTTCATTAACTCAAAAACTAAACACAATTGATTTTAATTCAACCTCTGTAAGAGATAAAATCAATGCATTAAGTGCTGCTCAAGCAAATTTAAACTCTTGGAAACTCCAAGATAAGCTACCTTCTTTTTCATCTGCACCAAATACTATCGCAGTAAGAGACGGCGATAGTAGTTTAACTGCAATTAATTTTATTGGTCACTTAACTGGATACGCCGATGATGCATATAATGCTGATCACGCCGACGTTGCAACTGATGTCGATGGTGTAGTTCAAATTACTAATGGTGGAACTGGTTCTACTGATGCAGTAGGTGCTCGTACTAACCTTGCAGTAGTTGGTATTGGCGGCGGAGAGCAAATGACAGGTAGACTAAGATTAGCTCCTGGTGCAGCTAATTATGCTTCTTTAAGAATTCCTCCATATAACGTTCAACCTACTACTCCAGAAAATGGAGATGTTTGGGCTAATACTACAAATTTATTTTATCGCTTAAATAGTGTAACTTCTACATTCGCGCCATTAGAAAATCCAGTATTTACTGGAAGCGCTCAAACTCCTGATGCATTAATCTCTAGCAATAGCGCAACAATTGCAAACACAAAATTTGTTTGGTTACATAGAACAGAAATTAATACTGCGTTAAATTTAAAAGCACCTCTTGCAGCTCCTGCTTTAACAAAAGATGCAAATGATGTTTTCCCAACTACTCCAACACCAGTAACAACTGATGGAAGATTTAGAGTTCAAGGTGATCCTGGATATAATGCGCTTGTAGCACCTGTTTTTATTGAAGTTGGTTCTACGAAAATAGCTAATACTCAATATGTAGTTAATAGAATTAGTAAAACTTTATTAGATTATTATACTGGCGTAGCTACTGATGCTGCGATTGCAGCCGCGCTGGTTTCTTATTCTACTTCTACTCAAGTAGATGGTAAAATAACTACAGCACTAACTAGTTATTATACTAAGACAGCAACTGATACTACGTTCACTAATTATACCACAACTACAGGTATGAATAATGCAATTTCTAATGCAGTTTCTACAAGAGCGTCAAAAGTTTATGTTGACGAGCAGCAACCGATGTGGGGAACCTCTCGCAAATTTATTCAAACCACCGAGCCAACAACAGCGGTAGAAGGTGACTTCTGGTTTAAAGTCTAAATATGATTGAATTTACATTTGATGGCACAATTAAAAAATTGACCGCGATCGCTGATTGCGTTTTGTCGTTTGTATTAGTTGGCGCTGGAGGTGCACCTGGAGGCTATGATAGATATGGCCCATCTACAGGTATAAGTGGTGATACTTTAAATGGAAAAGTATCATTAAAAAAGGGAGATATTCTCTATTGTGCTGTGGCTAGTAGAGGCCTCCAAGGGGTTGGAGGTTGGTATACTCAACCTGGAGGTGTAGGAGGAACTTCAATAGACGGTTTCTCTGGAGGCAGAGGAGGAAACTCTGGGCCTAGTGGCGCTAGTGGTTCTGGCGGTGGTGGCGGTGGTGCCACTGTGCTATGGAAAAATTCTTTAACGCCAACTCTTGGAGAAGTGACATATACTTATACATCTGTCATTCATAAATCTTCATACATCACTGGTAATTTTTCTCCATTTTATTTAATACGTCCACTTGCAACCAGTAATGGATTTTTCGTTAGAAGCGCTGAAGCTTTAACTAGAAACAATAGTATTAATAATCAGCGTGATTTGCGCGAATGGTGGGTAGTTATTAATGGCGCTATAGTATATCATAGTACAACTTATCCTCCAATTGAATATTTGGCTAATAAATTCATATCATCTGAATATGCACTTTGGGAAACTTGGCCCGGCGGTGGCGATTTTATTACAATTTATGATGTAGAAGAAAGAATACAGACGCCTAATTATGGCAGTAATAATATTGTTGCAATTGCTGCTGGCGGTGGTGGCGGTGGCGGTGGCGGTTGTTTCGGTCCTGGATATATAAGTGCAAATCCTATAGTAGAAAAAACATATGTTGGATCAATGAGTCAGGATCCTTGGCATGGTATACTTGCTCCTGGGCAGTCTGGATATTATGTTTTTGGTCGAGCATATTATGATGGTGCTAATGAAGGCTCTGTAGAGCTCTTTAATGGCTCGATGGTTATCGTTGTTATAAATGGAAAGATAGTTCAGGGCGTAACAAACAATGTTAATATTTCTCCAAAACTTGCTGTCCCAACTGAATATATGGGAGAGGTTTTTAGTGAATCAGATGGTTATTTTCAAAGAAACGTAGTTCAGTGTTTTAGTTTTAGATCTACATTTGATATTGATTTAGTTCCTAGGAGAGCTTATGCGTATTCGCAATCAGCGAATGGATTATATGATACGCGCGGTGCAGCTGGTCAATATCATCGTGGAGACGGCGGCGGTGCTGGCGGCGGCGGTGGTGGATATCGTGGCGGATCTGGCGGAACTGCTCCAGGCGGTGATACTGGAGGACAAGCTGGTTCTAATGGTATGTCATACCTTTCACCAGAAGTAACTCCTGTATATGATATTAATGTAGGACAAGCTGGTTCATATGGAGGCAATTGGGATGTTAATGTATATGACAATGATACAAATGGATATGCAGCCTTCGATTCATTGCAAACTAACGCATTCGTATATACGAAAAGCGTAAATGGAGTGGAATACACTAAAGTAAATACTCCAGCATATTATCCAAAAGCTCCATATCTACAAGACTGGGAATATATCCAAGTTGAAGATAACGCTATGCCACCATCATACTACAATGGTTAATTATATAGTAAAGTATTTAGGAGAAAAACTATGAGTTTTATGAATACCTATGCTGTATGGTCTGGGCCTTTAAGAGATGTTCCAGGAACTGGAAGTATAGGCAGCGATATATCGTGTAAACTAACATGGAAAGTATATTTTCCAGTTACTCAGGACTATACTTTTGAATTAACTGCAGATAATTATGGAGAGTTATTGGTAGATGACACGCGCATAGTATACACTAGCGATGGTGACTTTAGTTCATGGTTATTAACTACGACTGTTACGAAACGTATTACTATTGGTTGGCATACAGTAACAGCGTATGCCAGAAATTATGGTGGTCCTGCTGGCGTTGGCGGAAGAATAACATATCTAAAACAAATCTTAACTTCTGTTACTTCAGTTTCTGAAACATTCACATCAGAAATTACTGAGATTTGGACCACTCTTAGTGAAATTAATCCATTATCAGAACCTAAGTATTATACTCCATTAAACGATTTGGATCAGCTATCATATTCTAGTGGATTATTAAATCTATCTTATAAACTTGCAATTAGTAGCAATATTAGAGCATACACTAGTAATCAATGGACTAATCCATTTGCTGGACCAGCTCCAACTACAAGAGGATGGACTGGTACTGATTTTAATACGATACCAGCTGGAGCATCAGGGTATTACGTATTGGGAAAACTTAGATATTTTTACTTTTATCCAGAATCGTATTGCGTAGTTATCGATGGTGTAAAAGTATATGGACCAAGCTCATCGCCTCCACCAGATTCTATAGCTAAAGCTCAACCATACAGCGGACAATATGTATATGCTTCTCGAGTTATGTCAGATGACAGTGAATGGGATTGGGCATATGCATATGATTTTTATACTCCAGTAAAAAATACTATTGGAAGTGACACGTTTACTTGGAATGTGTATTTTCCCACAAGCGGAAATTATCATATACAATTAACACTAAATGATTATGGTATTATGAAAATAGATAATTTTACAATGATAGATTTATCTAAGTCTCAAGTAAGTAATTGGAATTCAATTAATTCTAGAACAGTAAAGCTTACAGCAGGTTATCATACTATAACTATACAGAATACGAATCTTGGAGGCCTTGGCGGAGTTGCTGCTAGAATTTATAGTGGTAGCACTGCAACAGGAATTCCCCTTTGGACTACAAGAGATAATTATAATGTAAACTCAGTTGAAACAGTAACAGGAATTAATGAATGGAAACCTATTGAAGAAGTTAAAGTAAAACGAAATGGTCAATGGCTTACAATTCCTAATGTCTACGTTAAGAGAAATTCTGCCTGGGTTAAAGTGTTTGGAAATGAAACACCGACATATACTTCTATAAGTGGATCGATGAATAATACTTCTGGTGCTATGTATCCACCGTTTGCCCCTCCTCCAATTCCAGATGTTGAATATAATTATCAAGGTAATGCTACTGGCTATGGCAGTTCAGATGTATTCTAATGTCAATAAATATAGTATAGAAATTTAAGGAAAAAAGAAATGGCATTTCTAAAATACAGAGTTTCAAAACCAGCTGTAGGTAGCGTAAGAAGCGCAGATGTAAGTGGAAGTCAATTGTCGAATGATGATATTGACTTGAACTTTGCCACGCTCGATTATAAAAAGTTTGAAACAGCTGGCGGTACGATTAGTGGTAACGTTACTATCACCGGTGATCTTACTATTACTGGTTCTAGTACTACCATTAATACTGCTACTCTAAACGTTGATGATAAGAACATTGAATTAGGTGCCGTTGATAGTCCTACGAATGCCACAGCCGATGGTGGTGGTATTACATT